>Ga0180432_10001680_pt1 | contig 34542 bp, 42 predicted proteins | sample SS_ome_10_FD_132414 | JGI IMG/M metagenome (GOLD analysis project Ga0180432, IMG submission 132414) | Hypersaline lake sediment archaeal communities from the Salton Sea, California, USA - SS_1_MS_2 metaG | ecosystem: Environmental > Aquatic > Non-marine Saline and Alkaline > Hypersaline >... | reverse complement strand
GGTGACCGGGTGAGGGGGCGACGCGCGGAGCTGCTTTTGCAGCCGGCTCCACTCTTCGGCGCATGGGGCGGGGATGTGGCTCATGGCGACTCCGTGACGGTGGCGATGCCGTCGGCGAGAGAGGAGGGATAGTAGTCGCCAAGCGGCGTGTCCAAACAGAAGATCTTGTGCCAATGGTAGCCCGAGTCCCCTCCGTAGAGCATCCACCGCTCAGCGTTGTCGGACCAGTACAGCACGTAGGCGTTGTCTTCGCGGGCCCAGAATGGCTTGCCGTTGAAATACCCGCGGTACGTGTAGGTCCCCGTCGCGTCGGGCGTCAGCGTGCCGGAGACGATCAGGGCGCTGTAAATCGAGAAGGAGAAGTCCGAGCTGCCCGCGTCGCTGTCGGGCGGCTCGCCGTCGCCGCCCGAGTCGGGCGGCTCGTCGCCGCTGGACTCGCACTGGTGGATCGGGATGACGTCATTCGGCAGGGTCTCGATGGTGGTGCCCGGCGGGAGGTAGATGCGCTTCTGCGGGAGCACGATGTAGTTGCCGCAGCGGTTCCAGCCGCCGCACGTCACCACGTCGATCGTCTCGTAGGCGCCGCTGCCGCTGCCCGACGAGCCCTGGGTCTGGTTGAACTCCTCGTACTGGCACCAGTATTCGCTGGTGACCGTGCCGGCGTTGTTGTAGTATTCGACGTGCACCTCGACCACGGCGTTGTCCGGGATCGGCACGGCCGTGGCGTCGCCCACCTCCTCGACGCTGTTGTACAGGGTCCCGCTGCGCCCGCCGTCGACGGGCGTCCAGTTGCCATACGCCTCGCCCGATTTGTAGACCTCCTCGAACGTGTATTTCCATTGGCCCGTCCCCACGCTTTCGCTGGCCGTGATCCGGCCCCAGAACTCCTCGCGCTGATAGTGAAACCACCACCGCTGGTTGTGCCAGCTCACCAGGATCAGGGTGCCCTCGGGCACGTAGGTCTTCGTGGCCGGCGACGTGTCCGTGTAGCAATGGGCCAGCCAATAGCCGTCCGGCAAATCGGGATCGGGCGGCGGGAAGTCTTCGAGCCACGTTCCCGTGCGCGCCTGGTTGCCCTGCGCCAGATCGTGATCCTCGATGTAGAACTTGAACCAGTAGGTGTTGGGCTTGTCCTCCGGCTTGGGGTAGACGTTCGTGTCCGGGTCCGGCACGGTGACGCCGAATCGCTGGAGCGTGCCGATCGGGTACGGGCGGGCCGGCGGTCCCCCGCGCGCGCCCGTCTGCTGGTGCTCGACCCACGCCAGGGCGGCGAAGAGCCGCCGGACGGTCGCGGCGTCGAACTGATAGCCTTCGGGCATGCGTGCCTCAGTCGGCCCCAAGGGCGAAGCGGCGGACTTCGTCGAAGGAAGCCGGCGCGCCCGTGTCACGCTCGATGAATTGGCACGCGCAGAACCAGCTCCGCTCCAACAGGTCATCGCCGGCGGCGTTCAGGCGGAAGCGACCGTCGGGCCCCTCCAGCAACGTCGTGATCTCGCTGGTCCGCGTGTCGTACCGCCGGACGGCGACGGTCAACTCAACCCCGTCGAGTCGAGAGAGCACGTAGCGCGGGTAGGTAGTCCCCGTCATCTTGTTGCGGAACCCTTGATCGTCGACGATCTCCCGGTTGGCCCAGTCGAAGATCATGTGTTTCTCCTTCAGAACTCCAGGTCCAGCGCGTTGAAATCCTTGCGGTCGTACTTGCGGAACTCGTTGTAGGCGTAATCGCCGGCGACCAGGCTCAGCTTGTCGAGCCGACCGCCGCTGCCGTTCAAGAGCACTTCGCTGGAGGCGGCCACGCCGGTGCCATCGACGGGGAAACGCTTTTTGGGGATCTCTCCCTTGTCGTTGTCCTCCCACCAGTACGTGCCCTTGTCGAGCTCCTCGTAGGGAATCCACAGGTCCTTCTTGTAGACGAACTTGTAGAAGCAGGCCCAGTAGTAGACGCCGTTTTCCCAGGCATCAGTGGCCCCGAGGTCCGCAATCCGCCATGAGTCGGCCGCCCGGCCGTACCACTCGTGTTCGTTGACGCAGTCCTGCCACTCCTCGGCCACGGCGACGGGCAGGCTCGCCTCGTTGCGCGTGATGGTCAGCACCAGCAGCGAGCTGGGCGTGCTGACCGTCTCGCGGCTATAGGGTTCTCCCGCCGAATTCGTGTACGGCTTGTCGTCCTTGTCGCGCGGGACGTACCGGTCCTCGCGCTCGAAGCTGATCGCCCGGGTCGGCGGGCGCAGCAGCGGGTTCTCCTGGGGATCCTCGGGGTCTTCTCCCTCCTGCTGGGAGTCGTAGCTGTCGGCGACCTCCCACCACTGCTTCTGGTTATTGACCTGCCGGACCGTGCGCGACTTGAGCAGCGCGCCCGGGTCGATCTCGTTGCCGAAGACGTAAAACGCCCCGCGCTTCGGCAGCAGCGGGCAGTTGCCGACGGTCATCGGGCCGTCGCCCGGGTCGGTGGTGCGGATGGTGTAGACGAGCGAATAGTGCCGGATCCAGTCCTTGCTCTGGGCCTGGCCGCCCCAGCCTCCGGGCTTCACGCTCTCGATGATGGCCGACATGGTTTGTTGAACAGGAGGGAACTGAGGAAACGGAGAAGGGGAAAGGGAAGCAGGGTTTCACGTGTTCACGTCCCGATTTCCTTCTTCTCTCTGTTGCCTCCGTTCCTCCTGTTGGCTTCCCTTCCTGCACTTGCTACGGCGGCGCCTTCACGACCTTGGCCGCTTGGGTCTTCTCCTCGATGCTGGCCAGGAGCTTGCTCTGCTTTACGGCCTCCTCGACCGCCTTCTCGATGGCGACGCGGATCTTGTTCTGGGTGGGGTCGCCGCGCTGCTGCGCCTTGACGATGGCCTCGTAGGCGGCCCCCGATCCGCGCGTCGCCGAGCCGATCAGCCTCGGCTGGCGGTCGAGGTACTTGCCGGCCGCGCGCTGCTGGGCGAGAAAGCCGACGCCCGTGGAGATCGCGCCGGCCTTCATTAGCCGCTCGATGTCGGCGACCTCCTTCAGGAATCGCTCCCCAGGGGTGTAGAGGGATTCGGTCAGGGCCTGCCCGCGGCGGGCCATTTCCTCGCGCCGCTGCTTGTCCGCGCGGTAGGCCTCCTCGCCGACGCGCTTGGCTTCGGCCAGCCGTTCATTCCACGCCTCCTGGGATTTGCGGGCCTGCTTGAGCTGCTCGACCAGGGCCTCCAGCTCGCTGCGGTACCGGACGAACTCATGCAGCGGCAACACGGGCCGGGCCTGGATCAGCGCGTCGCGGAGCTGGAGATCGAGAGGGTCGGCGCCGCCGATGAGCTCCAATTGGCGCTGGAGGGACTCGCGCATGGTTTGGCCGCGTTCCCGGGCGGCCTTCTGGAGGCCGGCGAGCGTTTCGGTCCGTTTCAGCTCGGCCGCCGCCGCCGCTTCCATCGCCGCGGCCTCCGCGGCCAGGGCGTCCTTGTGGGCCTTGGAAGACGCGACTGCGGCATCGACCGCGTCTTTGCCCTTCCAGAGTTCCAGGTTCCACTTGAACATGGCCGCGTTGGCGGCCGTGACCCGCTCTTTGAAACTCTCCCAGGTGAACCCGGCCTTGGCGAAGGTGTCGTTCATGAACTCAACGTCCGCCACTTGCTCATCGGTGATGCCGCGCCGGGCCTCTTCGCGGAGCTCGCGGAGCTTGTCGCGGCCTTCGGCCAGCACCAGGGCCATCTTGACATTGGCCTTGCTGAAGAGGTTGGCGGCGATCGCGGCCCGCCGGGCGTCACTGTCGACGTGCACGAACTCCGCCGACACCCGCTCCAACGCTTCCGGCAATGGAAGATCGACCAGGTCCTTGGCCTCCAGGCCCAGCTCCCGCAGCGCCGGGGCGGCCGCTCCCCCGCCGCGGGCCGCTTCGCCGAGCCGCTTGGCGAAGGTGCTCAAGGCCGGCGCAATGTTTTCCTTCCCGAGACCCGTCAAATCGGCGAAGAGCTGGTACTGCTTGAGCTGGGCGAACGAGACCCCGAGCAGCCTGGCCGACTTCATGGTGGCGTCCATCGCCTGGCGCATCTCGTTGAACTCGCGGATCACCGTGCGGAGCACGGCGCCGGCGGCAAAGGCCGCGAAAGCCCCCTTCAGAAGGCTCAGCCCCCTGCTGGCGGTGTTGGTGGATTGGCGGAACTGGCCCACGCTCTTCCCCGCGCCCTGCATGTCGCGCTGGAACTTCGCCGTGTTCGCGCTGACGCTGACGACCAGGCTCGCGATCGTGGCCATGGGAAGATGAGGGGGTGACGGGGTGACGGGGTGACGGGGCGTCCTGTCATTTCAGTCCGGGAAACAACGCTTTGATTTTCTGCACGACGCGGGCGACGTGCCCAGGCCGGGCGGCCGCCGCGTGGATCTCCTCGTCGGGCGGCTCGTCGTGCCACAGGCAGTCGTCGGCCTTCAGCGGCCGCGGCGGTCGGCTGAAGGCCGACTTGTTGTGCACCGCGGCGACCAGGTGGCCGTTCAGTTTCCAGGCCAGCTCGTCGCCGACCGTCTCCAGCTCGTAGTACGCCTGCCACTCGGCCAGCTCGCGGCTGGAAAGCTCCTTCAGGCACTCTTCGGGGTGGCGCCAGCCTCCGAGCTCGCGGCAGAGTCTTGCGGCGAGGAGCCACGCGGGCCGGCGCCGGAGGCTTTTTTTAGTTCGTCGATGTCGCCCGGCTTCCTCTTGTTCATGCGCCGGGCGACGTCGAACAGCGCGTCGAGCTGGGGTCCCGATTTCTGCCCCAGGGCGGGGATGTCCTCCTCGGAGAAGAGCGGCTTCCCCGCGGAGTCGCGCAGGCACTTGACCAGCAGGGCCGCGCGCCAGTGGGCCTCCAGCGGCAGCTCGCCCGTGCGCTGGTCCACCTGCCGGGCCATGTAGCGGTCGAACTGGTCGAGCTCCAGGCCGGTCAGCGTCCACATCCAGACGTGACCGTTCCAGGCCCGGTGCCGCTCGACGGGCCGATCGTCCGCCCCCAGGATCGTCTCGGCGTCGAGCTCCGGACCGTAATCCACCGCTTCCTCCGGCTCCTCGGCCGCCGCGCCCTGCTTCTTGCGGAAGTCGTCCGCCGGGCTGATCTGCTCTGCTGGCATCACGTTTCCTTTCCGTTTTCATTTGAAGACTTCAACAGGAGGAAACAGAGGTAACGGAGGGTATTTCCTGAGAAATGCCTCTGTTGGCTCCGTTGCCTCCTGTCGGTGTTGCGTGCTGGATCAGCCCATCAGGATTTCGACGTCGAGGGCCTCGCTGCCCGTGCCGGCCAGGTCGAGGGTCTTGTCCGTCGCGCCGATTTCGTCGGCGGTGTCGGGGGCGTACAGCAGCACTTCGTCGCCCGGCTGGAGCGTCAGCTTCATGTCCGAGCCGAGGAAGTCGTAGCCGTTGGCGGCCCCCGGGGCGATCGAGATCGAGCCGCTGTTGGTCGACGGGTTGCGGAGCTTCAGGGCCTGGACCTTCAGGCCCGTGCCGTCGATCGACGCGCCGCCGAGGCCGTCCAGGGCGGTCAAGTCGATGGTCGCCGCGCCGTCGGTCAGGGCCTGCTGGAAGGCCGCGTGCTTCGAGAGCGGCGGCGTGCTGGTGGCGCTGAGTGAATGGGTAAAGTCCCAGTCCGTCCAGGTAATCGTTGTGGCGGAGGCCGCCGGCGCCGTGTCGCTGCCGAGCGTCTGCTGCACGGCCGTCTTCAGTTGCACGCTCGCCTTGAAGGTGTCTGCGCCCATAGGTCGTCTCCTTGTGATTTACGTCCGGCTCGGCGGGCCGCTGGAGAGGAACGTCATTTCGGTCGTGATCTTCTGGCCCAGCTTGCCGCTGTAGCCGCCGGCGTCTTGCAGGATCACGGTGTTCGAGTCGCTCTTCCCACCGGGCAGCGTGATCGTCATAGTCGCGGTGGTGCCGATGTCCGGCACGGTGCCTCCCCAATGGGCCAGGATCGTGAACGGGCCGGCCTGCTTCAGCGCGTTCTCCGCGGTGTGCGTGCGCCATTGGCTGGTGGTGAGCTGGTGCGTGTTGTCTTGGGCCTCGACCGAGTCGTTGGCGCGGTCGACGTCCAGGATCTCGGCAGAAAGGGTGGAGAACGAGACGGTGATCCCGGTGGCGATGTAGCTGGTCATGGCAGGGTCCGGTGGTCAGTGGTCAATCGAACTCGGGCACGGTTTCGCGGTACCAAACGGTCAGGTCCAAAATGGCCTGGAACTCGCTGGCGTCGTCTCCCTCGTCGCCGGCGTGCTCGCGCAGGTAGCGGTTCTCCAGGTGGATCCCCTCGACCTCGATCGTCTCGCCGTCGGCGCCGAGCGTGCCGCGCGGGTAGCCGTCCAGCAGCTCGCGGAGCGCCTTCTGGATCTGCGATGCTTCCGGCTTGGTGGCCGCCCAGGCGTCGACCTGGATCCGCGCCTCGACCAGGCCATCGGCTGCCTGCTGGTGATGGCCGCCGGCCTCGTCCGGATCGCGGATCACGACGGCCGGCAGCTTCGTGTGCTGGTCGAGCGAATCCTGGTAAACCCGGTCCGCGGCGCCGCGGAGGCTCGGCTGCTGGTTCAGGTAGAGCTGCAAGGCGTCGGCCAGGGTGGTCATGGTCAGGAGTCAGGGGTCGGGAGTCAGGAGTCAGCGTTTGACGGTTTCGGTTTCGAGCTGCTGGCGGCACTCGCCGGCGACGATGCGGATCGATTCGCCGCGGGTCCGCTGCGCCGCACGGAGCGGGAAGTTGTTCGCTCGGCTGTGCTTCGTGCCGCGGATCACGAGGTGCCAGTAGTTGGCCGGCTTCCGGTAGCTCTGGGCGGTCTCCGTTTTTCGCGCTTTGCGGAATCGGCCGCGCCCGCGTCGCACGACTCCCCTACGCACGTCTTTCTTGGCGCCGATGACGGCGCCGACGCCCGATTTGTCGCGGAACGTGTACACTCGGTACCCGACCGCCTGAGCCATCAGCTTCGTTTCCTTCGGCGCTTCCGCCTTGACGGCGCGCACGGTGACGCGAGCCGCCTTGCTCACGCCGCGGCGCAGGGCCTTGCGCTGGAGCTTGCCCGGAAGCTGGGAGAACTTCCGAATGAGCTCCTCGCCGCCCAGCAACGTGACTTCGCCGGCCATCAGCTCTCCACCTCCATGCAGTCGATCTCCAGCAGCACGTGGGCGTCCTCCAGGTCGCGCGGCGGCCCCAAAATGTTCAGCACCGTCGTGCCGAGCTTCAGCCGGTGCTTGCTCGTGACGCCGCTGCGGTACCGGATGCGGATCATGTGGGTCATCTGGCTTTTGACCTGCGCGGCCCGGAAGAACTCGCGGCTGCTCTTGGGCACGTCCTCCGCCCAGACCGTGTCCACGTCGTCCCAGCTCTGCTGGGTTCGCGCGCCTTTACCGTCGCGGCTGGCGACCCTGCGCTGGATCGTCACGCGGCGGTTCAGCTTGCCCGGGTCGATGGTGACCATAGAGGTCAGGAGTCAGGGGTCAGGAGTCAGGAGTCAGGAGTCAGGCAAAGGCGAAATTGCGGCCGCCCAGCAGGTTGCGGAGCCCGTCGTCGATGTGGCCGGCCTCCAGGCGGTGCGCGTAGTATTGGCTGACCAAGTACTTCAAACCGAGCTTGTACCGCTCGGGCACGTCGCCGGCAGCGTCGCCGTAGCCGGCCACGTAGACGATCGTCACGGCGTCGATCTGTGCGCGCGCGTAAGGCCACGACTGGTCGTACTCCAGCACGATCCGGCCCGGGTCGCTGGAGGTGTCGACCGAGTAGACCGCCGAGTCCACGTCCTGGGTGACGCCGTCGAGATCGACGTACTGAAACGAGGTGACCGACTGGAGCGGCGGGCGCTCCAGCGCGAGGAACTCCTCGGCCGGGAAGGCGTCGAGCGTCTTGGTCCACGTCGCCGTGATTAACTGGCGGCGCAAGAAGTCCTCGACGGGGCCTAAGGCCGCGTCGAGCAACTGCGCAAGGAGGGTGTCCTCCGAATCGGGGTCGATCCGGAGGTAGTCTTCCAGGTCGCTCAGCTCCACCGGCGCGACGGCCGGCGGCGTGGTCTGTGTCAGTGACATGGCTTGCGCGGCCCGCGAATCAGGCGAATCAATTGAATCGGATTATTCGCGGGGCTCCAAGTATTCCCAAGTGCGGTATGCGTCGATCCTGGCGGCGATCGCCGCGGCGGTCTTCTTGCCGATCCCCTTGATCCGGGTCAGGTCGCCGGCGGCCTCGATCGCCGAGCGCGTCACCAGCCCCGCGCCGGTCAAGAGCTCGGCGGTCTCGCCCGTGATGCCCAGCTCCTCAAGCGTCGGGTCGTGGGCCTGGCCGCTGGAGCTTTCTGCCTGAACGTCGGGCCCTTCCTCCTCTTCAAGGTCCTCCTCTTCAAGGTCCTCGTCTTCAAGGTCCTCCTCTTCGGCCTCCGGCTCTTCTTCCTCTTCGAGGTCCTCGTCTTCGGCCTCCGGCTCTTCTTCCTCTTCGAGGTCCTCGTCTTCGGCCTCCGGCTCTTCTTCCTCTTCGAGGTCCTCGTCTTCGGCCTCGGGCTCCTCCTCTTCGTCGAGCTCCTCCTCTTCGGCCTCGGGCTCCTCCTCTTCGTCGAGCTCCTCCTCTTCGGCCTCGGCGTCGCCCTCCTCTTCGAGGTCCTCCTCTTCGAGGTCCTCGCCTTGAACGTCGTCGAAGACTTCGGTGTCGACGGTCTCGGCCGCGCCCAGGGGATACGGCGCTCCCTTCGGCGGCAGCGCTTCCGGCTCGTCCGGGTTGTCGTCGATGTACGGCTTCTGCCGCTTCGGGCGCGGGCGCGCCGTGTCGATCACTCGCGTCTCGATCTCCACGTCGGCAAAGCCGCCGGCCAGCAGGGCGCGGGCCAGCGCTTCGGAGACGACGACGAGCTGGCCGGGCTGCGCGTTGACGCCGGGCCCGGCGATGATGGTCTTCATGCGGACTCTGGTGGACTTCTGCTCGGCCATGATTCGCTCTTGGTGAGTGTTGCGTGTTGAGTCAGTATTGAGAGGGTTCGCTCAGCCGACCGTCACGTGGAAGGTTCCGGTTTTCGTGTCGCCGCCGCCGGCGACGACGATCTTGATCCGCTCGGCCGCCACGACGATCGGCTCCTCGCGGGGGAAGCCGGCGGCGTACTCGGCCGCGGCGCCGTCCGTGCCGTGCACCGCCTGGCGCGGGCAGATCGTCTTGGAGGCGTCGACGTCGTCCTCGTCCCAAACCACGACGCCGGAGGTCTCCAGCGTCACGTCGAAATCGGGATTGGCGGCGTAGTCCGTCTTGACGTAGCGGATCTGCAAGACCCGCCCGGTCACGGTCGGCGTGTAGCCGGTGCCGTCGCCGTCGCCGTCGGTGGTCACGACCACCGTGTGGGTCTTGGCGTACATGCCTTATTCACCTTGCTGCTCTTGGGCGATCGTCTCCGACCGCCGGAACTTGTAGGTTCGCCCGCAGGCACAATCGGCCTGGACGTGGTTCTGTGCGTCGAACAAGGGTCACCCCCTCCGGTCAGTCGGTGCCGCTGGCCTCGACCGCGCCGGTGGCGTTGTTGATCACGTGGTTGCCGATGCAGCGCGTCGCCGAGTTGGCGTGCTCGATCGCGTCGCTGGTGGCCGAGATCCAGTTGTTGATGCAGAACGTGAGGCCGCTGAGGTCCTCGATTCCCTTGGCCGGCCGGACGATCACGTTCTCCTGGATGATCGTGCCCGAGGCCGTGCAGTTGGCGGCGATCGTGATGCCGGTGGTCGCGGCGAAGATGTGGTTGCCGATGATCCGGCTGCTGTGGAGGAACTTGTCGCCCCCGCCGTTGAACGACAGGCCGATCGGGTGATCGGCCACGCCGCTGATGAACCGGTTGCCGATGATCTGGGCGTGCGTCACGTTGTCGAACTCGGCGCCGATCGTGGCCAAACCCGCGATGCCGCGGACGATCTCGCAGCCGGCGAGGATCGAGTTGTTGAAGATCCCGAAGTTGAGCACCGGGACCGCCGTCTCGCACTCGAACCGCAGGTTGACCAGGGCTGTGCCCAGCATCGTGGAGCCGGAGAGGTCCGGGTTCGTGATCGCGCTTCCGGCGGCCGGGTGGAACTCGGCGGCCGTGTCCGTGCCGAGGATCCCCATGCCGAAGACCCAGCAGTAGTACGGCGGCAAGCAGACCTCGGTGTAGACGCCCGGGGCGACGAAGATCGCGTTGTAGCGCTTGGGCGTGGCGCCCCAGTCGATCGTGGCGTTGGAGAGCGTGCGGGCCGCGGCGTAGGTCGCCTTGGCCGTGGCCATCGTCAGGCCGTCGTTGGAGTCGTCGCCGTTCTGGCCGTCGACGTAGTAGACGTTGGCAAAGCCGCTGGGGATCTCCAGGCCGTGCAGCTTGAAGAGGCCGTCGCACTGGAACTCGCCGCCGGCGGCGACGACCATCTTGTGGCCGCCCTGCTCGCGGTAGACTTTCGGTTGGTAGGAGCTGGTCATGATTGAAAAAGACTCCGTTGGTTGCAGCCCGGGGAGGGTTCAGGGTTCAGGGTTTAGGGTTCAAAACGGTGCGTCCTGAACCCTGAACCCTGAACCCTGCTTTTCCTTCGCGGACCTATCCACTATCGGGAACGGGGTGTTTTGGTCGGTTGGCTTACGCCTCGTCGGGCGAGGCGACCAGCGCGGAATCGAGCACCGTGCTGTGGTCGGTTGGCGGGTACTTCCGCCGGCCGTACAGGATGGCGATCAGCGTCCCGAAGGCGATGTTCGCGGTCTTCGAGGTGCGCACCGCCTGCACGTACCGCTCCTGCGGCCGGTACACGTCGACGACCAGGAGCTGGTCGTTCAGGTCGTCGTTCTCGACCGAGGTCTTCGTGGCCTGGGCGCCCGACAGGGCGGCCATGCCGCTGTCACTGTCCAGCGTGTTCTGCTCGACGGTCAGCGTGGCCACGCCGGTGTCCACGCTGTCGGTGATCGGGGCCACGAACACGACCCCTTCGTAGCCGCTCATGTCGATCCGGTCGCTGTTGTCGTCGGTGTCGTCGGCCAGCGCGACCGGCGCGCCGACCTCGCGGATTTCAACGTTTTTCGAGAGGTTCATAATGGAAGCCGTGTCGTCAGGGTTCGGGGTTCATGATTCAGTTACCAGTCTGGTAACAAGGCCACTTGACTACGCCGTCTTCAGACGCACGAAGGCCTCCTCCAGCACGGGCATGCCATCGGTCTCCTTGCGGCCGATGTAGCCGTTCTGGTTCGTTTCCGCGTAGAGCTCCAGCAGGACCTGGATCGTCAGCGTCAGGGCGTCGACGATCCAGTAGAAACTCCAGTCGGCGAGCATGCCGACGTAGAGGCCGGTGGTGAAGGTGTTCGGCGCGTACTCCGACGTCTTGTATGGCCGCTCCAGGATGCGGTCGGGCACGTCCGCCTGGAGGCCTGGCTGCCAGAGGTACTGGCCCTCGCCGTCCTTCAATTTGCGGATCATCTGAAGCGCGTCGCTGTGGAAGAGCCAGGTGGAGCGCGGCCAGTATTGGCTCTTGAGCGCGTGCTTGCACGAGATCAGGCCGTCGGCAGTGATGGCGTCGACGGCCATGTCCGTCGAGCAGTCGCGCGACGTGCTGATGCCGTCATCGCTCGCCACGAAGACGCCCAGGGGCTGCTGCGCGCCGGTGCCGTTGAGGAAGGCGTTCTCCTCCGTGACGGCGAACTTGTAGCCGAGGCGCTGGCGCACGAGCGCCTCGATCGTCGTCACCTTGCGCACGAGCGTCTTGCTGAGCTTGATTCGCTTGGCCAGCGGGTGCGGGCGCAGCTCCCGCTTGCCGAAGGCCATCGTGCTGTCCTCGCTGCCGGTCTTGATCTCGGCCGTCCAGGTCGGGTCGGCCGGGTCGGCGTCGAGGCTGATTGCCCCGAGGCTGTCGGCGCTGGTCAGGGGGGGCAGAACCGTGGCGAGCTGGCGGATCCACAGCAGGTCGTCAACGGCCGAGAGGATGCCGGCCAGCATCGCGGTGGGCAGCAGGTAGCCGCCCTGCACGTCGAGGTCGGCCTGCAAGGCCCGGGCCTCGAAGTTGCCGCCGCGCAGCAGGGCGCGGAACGCGCGGCGGTAGTTGTCCTCGTTCCGGGCGCGGAGCATGTCGCCGTCGCGGCCCTCGGCCTCCAGGAGGTTCATGCCGCGGTACTCGACGTCGGCTGCTTGCTGGGCGCCGGCCCCCCCGCGCTGCTCGCGGCCGTCGCGATCCTCGCGCCCGGGGCCGGGATCGCCGGCGCGCCGCTCCATCTCCTCCTCCAGCTCCCGGGCCCGGCCGGCGACGGCCTCGGCTTCCTCGGCCGCCTCGATCTCGGCGGTCAGCGCGTCGTAGTCGGCGTTGACCTTCTCCCAGTTCGAGCGGTCCTCCTCGGTCCACTCGGCCTGCCGGTCGGCCAGCTCGCGGATCTTGGGGACGAGCTGGGCCCGCTTCTCGCGCAGTTCCTTGATCGTCATGGATGGTGCCTCGTGTCTTCCGTCGCCGGGAGGCACCGCGCAAGAGAAACGGCAGCACCCTCGGGCGACTCATTTCTCACGAAATGGAAATGGTCACACGTCGGGGCCGCTGCCGTCTGGGCGGCGGTCGGACCACCGTTCTCGCCCCGGCCTCGGAGCGGGTCTGGGCCCGTCCACAGCCGCGGCGCGGTTTGAATTGTCCCTCTCAGCTTAGCGCGCCGCCGGGTGGCCTGCAAAGGGAAAAAGCAGGCCAAGCCGCACATCGTCCCTAAGTCGCGGGCCGGCCTTCGGTTAGGTCGATGATGCGCTGGCGGACGGCCACCGCTTCGGCCTGGTTGGCCCGGCCGGCCTCCCAGGCCTCCAGCGATCGCCGGGCCTCGTCGTGGGATCCGGGCCCGGCGGCGCGCACGCCGGCCGTGGTGCCCTCGTAGGCCGGCAACGTCGCCGGGCCGACGTCGATCAGCTTCACGCCGCGGATCTCCCGCACCCGGACGTTGGCCTCCTTGCGCCAGCTCTCGTCGGTGACGACCATCAGGATCGAGGAGCCTCCGACGTCGCCGCGCTGCAGCGACGTGAGCAGGTCGCGGGCGGTCTGCGTGTCGGGCGGGTCGATCTCGTAGGCCAGCCCGCGCCCGTCCACGCGCAGGCGGAGCGTGCCGGCGCCCTTGCGCCCGAGGACCAGGTTGGCGTTGTGATTGAACGTCGCAATCACGTCGTCCTCGACCGCGGCCCGGTCAAACGCGCCGGGGAGCATCCGCTCCACGGCGCCCTTCCAGAGCTGGAACTGCGTGCGCGACGAACCGTCGTAGAAGACGGCGCCGTAGCCGACGATCATCGGCGGCTGGCCCTCGGCCCGGCTTTCCAGGCGAGGGCAGGACAGGTCATAGTCAAAGAGGCGTCGTTCAGGCTTCATCTTCGGGGCTCCTTGTGATGATGGATTGCACGAGTCGCTGCGGGCCGACCCGCTCCAGCTCGGCGGCCCATTGGTCGACCCGGGCGGCCAGGTCGCCATCCGTCACCTGGCCGGCCAGCTCGATCAGCTCGCGGCGGGCCTCGCCGAACAGATCGGACACGATGGGTCCAGGTCGCGCCCGGGCGCCGCGGTGCAACTCGGTCCAGGCAGTCACCGCCGGCGAGAGGATCTCCATCACGACCGCGCGATGCTCCGATTCCAGCGCGGTGGCGGCCTCCAGGAAACGCTCGGGCTTGCCCGCCGCCTTGCGCGCGTGCGCAGCCACACGCCGGCAGGCCCGCCGCCCGGCGTCCAGCAACAGGTTCCAGTGCGCGAAATGGAGTCGCGCCCGGGCGCCGCCGGCGTCTTCCTGCGCGTCGTCTTCCGCTGCCTGCTGCCCGCTATCGGCTGCCTGCTGCTCTTCCGCTGCCGGCTGCCCGCTGCCCGCCGCCTGCTGCTCGGCGTCCGCGTACTGCATGTTCGAGGGCATCCAGTAGCGCCCGCCCTGGCGGTCATCGCGCGGGCCGCGGCCGAGGATTCTTCGGGCCTCGTCCGGGCTGGTCACGCCGTGCTGGATCTCGATGCCCAGGCCCTCGCGCTTGGTCTTGTAGTCGACCTGGACCAGGGCGTCGCGGTTGAACTCGACGAAGTGTGACTCGCTCTCCTTCTCCTCTTCAGTCAACAGCTTGTCGGTGCATTCTTGCTCGATGTCCACCAGCCACGGGTCCAGGGCCTCGTTCAGGAAGGCCTGTTCTTCCTGTTCCAGCGAGTTGTAGGACGTGCGGGTCGAATCGCCGAGCTTGTGAGGCGGCAGGCAGAGCCAGTTGGCCACGCCCGCCCGCAGCTCGAACTCGCGGGTCTGGAGAAACTGCGCTTCCTCTTGCGGGATCGTCAGTGATTGGAATTTCACCCCTTCCTCGAGGATGGCGATCTTGGCCTTCTGGTCCAGGCCGACCGTCTTCTTCTCCCACGACTTGCGGACCCGGTCGGCCTCCTCCTCGTCCATGTGTCCCGGGTATTGGAGCACGCCGCTCATGCGCGCGCCGTTCTTGAAGAAGACCGAGCCGTACTTCTGCGCGGCCAGGCCCAGGCCAAAGGACTCGCGGGCCAGGGCGATCAGCGAGTAGCCGGTCAAGCCGTCGAACCCGAGGCCCTTGATGTGCAGGACGTCCTCGGGCCGGAGGCGGCGCTCCTCCTGCACGCCGTCGACGACGAACTTGGTCACGTACCACAGCACGCCGTTGTAGCGGACCGGGTACGTGCTGTCGGGATTGAGGATCAGCAGCTCGCGCGGCCGGCCGGCGCCGTCGCGTGTGATGTAGGCGTAGCCGTTTCCTTCGAGCAGGGCGTGGCCCATCAGCGTCTTCCAGAACGTGACGGCCGTCATGTACTGGTTGGGCTTGCGCCGCATAAGCCGGTAGGCGGGATGCTCCTTCGCCTTTTCCCGCTGGTTCTCGTCGCCCCGCATCACGTTCAGCGGGAGCTTCGCCACGCCGCGGGCGATCAGGTTGACGCCCCGGAACACGGGCGCGTAGGAGAGCGCCGCGTTGCGGTCGACGTGGATCCCCGAGCTGGTCTCGGCCGCCAGGCCGAGGATCTCCGCCAGCACGGGGTCGCGCGGGTGCGGACCAACGATCCACTTCGCGCGCTCTTCAGTTGAGCAGAGCCAGTCGAGAATCATGGGTGCCTCATCTCGGATCAGGATTCACTAGGCAGTGGTGGCCGATCAATGGCGCGCCGCTCCGGCTGTTGGACGGACCGGGCTTCAAACCGTGCTTCGACCCACCAACGATCCGGCAGGTGATCATCGGGTGTTGCGGACACTGCGACGCACGTGAAGCCAGTCGGCTTGTCGATGCTTCCCTTGCGGGGAATTCCCGATGCCATCAGTACGTCCAAAGGCCGGTCGTTCCACGTTACAAGCTGGACGCGGTATCGTCTGACCAGGATACCGGGAGAGACGATAGGTTCCTTTCGAGCGTCAATCACAGCAGGCATGACGATCGTTCACCTCTTCTCTTGCTTCTCCGCCGCGGCGCGGCGCGAGGCCGCCAAGGCGATCCACGCGAGCACGCCGCCTACCGCCAGCCACGGCAGCGACGGGTGGACCATTGCCAGCCCCACGGCGATCGCCGCGAGGCCGGCCAGGGCGGTCAAGTCGCGGATCCAGCTCATGGTTCGGTGCCTCCCTGCAACCGAAAGCCCACCGTCTTCAGGGGAGAGTTCTTGGCGGGTTTCACCTCGCACGATTCAAGCCACTCACAGCGTCGGGAACGGCCATCCCACCACGCCACCTGGTAGCTCACGCGCTCGCTGTCGTAGAGGCAGACCGCAACGACTGTCGCCGGAATCGGGCACGTCTCTTTCAGGGGTCCAATCAGGCAAGCCGACCCGGGCGCCAGGGCATTGACTCCCATGTGAAGGGTCGGCAACTGCGGTGTTGTGTCAACGCTGTGCGAGTCGTCCATCTTGTTCCTTTCAGTGAGAGTCTATCCGGAAAGTCTTCTCGGTGTTTTCGCGGTTTTCAAGCGGCGGCCCGATAATGGAAGGCCGGATGGGGCACCGGCGACAGTTTGCGGAGCATCAGGTGGATGTTGCTGATTCGGATCATCGCAGCACTCGATTCCGGGCGTCGTTCGTAGTCCTTGCTGTTGCGACGACAGCGACCGTTCCACGCGTTCGTTCGTTCCACGACCCAGCGTTTTTCCAAAGGGGTGAACCCGCGTGTCCCCTCGGGACGTTGCTTGACCTCGATGTGCCACTGGGGACGATCTTCTTTCAGCCAAGCCTCCAAGGCATGGTTATGATACTTGTTGTCGCCGAAGATGACGCTCAGCCGCGGGAAGTCCTCCGGTGTGATTTGACTCAACAGTCGCGGTGCGGCAACGCCGTCGTCCAGCGCAGCGCCAGTGATCAGCACGGCCACCAGCAGCCCCAGCGTATCGACCAGCAAGTGCCGCTTGCGGCCCTTGATTTTCTTGCCTCCGTCGTAACCGCGCTCCTTGCCGCCTACTTCGGTAGTCTTCACCGATTGGCTGTCGATGCACATCGCACTGGGCGTCGCCTCGCGGCCGACCGCCGTGTTTGGCTTCCGGAATCAACGGTTCGATCATCGCCCATTGCGCATCGGTCAGGTCCGTCGGATACGATGTCCGTTCATGCGTTTCCATGTGCAGGCTCCTTCCATCCTGGAAAACAAGGAACCACACATTACGCAATTCTGGCAATCTGGGCCAAGATCACTTTCCGGATAGACTCTCAATCTCGATGACGCGGATGCCCCGGTACCGGTAGACGCTCGGCTTCGGCTTCGGCGCGACCATCGCGCGGCCGGCGGCCATGATGGTGCCGACAATGCCGTCGATCTTCTTGGGGCTGTTCGGGTTCTCCTTGACCGGCCGGATGTTCTGGTTCTCGTCGCTCTTCACGCGCGTGTTGGAGAACATCCAGCTCATCACGCGGTGGCCGCCGTGGTTGAGCTTCCCCTGCTTGGCCAAACGCTCGACCTTCTTCATGGGCTCCGACAGGGTCTTCGCGCCCTGCCGGCACTCGAACATCGTGATGCCGTGCTCGTCTTGGAGCTTCACGGCCGTCTCCGTGGCGTTCCACGGATCGTAGGCACACTCGACCAGCTCGTAGACCTCTGACTGCTCGACGATCGTCTTGACCACGAACCGGTAGTCCAGCACGTTGCCCGGCGTCGGGATGATCAGCCCGGCCCGGGCCCACGTCCGGTACCGGTACTTCCCCTCCGCCTCCAGCGCCGCGATCGTGTCCTCCGGCACGAACAGAAACGGCTTGACGTGGTACCGGTCCTCGATCTCCCCGTTTTCATCCAGCCCTCTCTCCTCTTTCCCCTTCTCCGTTCCCTCAGCTTCCTCCTGTTGGCCGCTGTCATCCGGCCGGCGCCCGACCAGCACGAACGCCGTGAAGTCCGACGTGCTCGACAGGTCGAGCCCGCCGTAGACCGGGCTTCCCGGCGGGATGGCCACCGCGCCGGAGCATGCGTCCCAGGTCTCTTGCTCGAACCACTCGCAGACGGTCCGCGCCGGACGGTTCAGCCGGTACCGGAGGAACTGGGCCCTCAGCCGCGGCTTGCCCTGCGCCTCCTGGCACGAGGCCGTCATTTCCTCCGGGTCGATCACCGTGCCGTAGCCCGGGTTCGCCTTGCGGTGCGTTGCGGGGTCGGTCCAGTCGTCCGACTTGCCGGCCGCGGCGATGTAGGGCAAGCGCCGCGTGTCGATCGCGTCGCCCTTGAGGATGTCCTCGGCCCTCTGCCAGATCTCCACCCACAGCTCGTCCTCGTCGTCTGGGTCCTCGCCCGCCGTGCTGATCACGATCGACACCGGTTGCTCCCGCGCGATGCCGCCGTAATAGAGCGCCGCCCAGAGCCTCTTGAGCGTCGGCGTGTTCCAGACGTGCAGCTCGTCGATCACCAGGCCGTGGATGTTCTTGCCCTCGGCGTTGGCCGACTTGCTCGACAGGGCCTCGAAGAACCCGCCGCCGAAGACGATCCGCTTGGTGGAATCGACGCACTTCATCCGCGCCCGCAGCGCCGGCGAGGCCCGGACGATCGCCGCGGCCTCGTCGTAGATCTTCTTGGACTGCGACCGGTCAACCGCCGCGCCGTAGACCTCGGGCCGGGCCTCGCCGTCGGCACCCAGCAGGTAGACCTCCAGGGCGGCGCACAGGGTGGTCTTCGTGTTCTTCTTGGGCAGGAAGATGTCGGCGAAGCGGAACCGGCGGCGCCCGTCCGGCCGGATCCAGCCAAAGAGTGGCCAGACGATGCACTCGCGCTGGAACTCCAGAAGCTCGAACGCCTGGCCGGCCCAGCGGCCCTGCGTGAAGCGGCAGAACCGGTTGAGAAACTGCTCGACGTAGCGGGCCCGATCGAAGCTGAACCGGCAGCCCTCCAATAGCGCGGCCTCGTCGGAGGCCGTCCGGATGAACCGGTTCCACCCTTCGCGCGCCGCGTCGAGCTTCAGTTGTGCGAGCTTACCCGCCATCGCGGCCCCCCTGGACGAACTCGTCGAAGCCGTCCCCTCCGGCGCCCACCTTCTCGACCCGCGACCGCGACGAGGGGGTCATGCCGAGTTCGGCCGCGTAGCTCCTCACGTCCTTCAGGGCCGCGGTCATCGTGTTCAGGTACGGCGATTGATAGGGGACGCCCTTCGCGGAAATCAGCATGAGCCCGTACTTCTGGATTGTCTGGTCCGCCTCAAGGTAGAGGCTCCAAGCGCGGCAGTACGCCGCCAGCACGGCCCGGTCGACCTGGGTGATGATGCCAGCAGTCTCCAGGAGCTTGACGACCCGTCCCCACTCCTTCTTGGCCTCCTGGTCCAGATGCTCCGGGCACTCCGGCGCCTCCGCCGGCAACTGCGGCTCCAGCTCGTTGAGCGGCCGCCGGCCGGGGTTCCCCTCGGCCCGCCGCGTCGCGCTCGGTGTCGGCTTGCGTCCGCGCGGGGACATCTACTGTTTCTCCTCAGTTCCTGCCCGGGCGCGGCAGCGCCCATCAAAAAGCGCCGGGGTCGGAGTTGCACCGCCCCCTCCCGCCTGGTCGGCGAGCGTGCCGCTGTCAACACTTCCGGCGCGTGGTTCGCCGCGGTACATCGCGGCGCCGAGCTGGTCGATCCGGCTGAACGGGATCACAGGGACCGTCAGTCGGTGGCGGGCCGCCGCGTCGAGGAAGTACAAGTAACGGAGCTGGTGGCCGGCGATCGGCACGGCGCCAATCCGGCGGAGAAACCGCGTTGCTCCTTCGCCGCCGCGCTTGCCATAGCGCAGCTTCTCGGCGACCGCGCCGTTGCCCGGCTCCAGGTTCACCTTGCAGACGACGCGGCCATCCGGCATGCGCCACATCGCCGTGTTCTTCGCGATGCCTGTCAGCACAAAGCCGGCCGCGCGGTAGATCATGCCATCTCCGCACTGGGCGGCGTCCGCGAAGGAAACGACCCACTTCAGCCACCGATACTGCCGCTTTAGCAGCCGCATCGACACGGCCAGCGAGCGGCTCTCGCCGTTGCGCGGCAGCCAGTCGGCCAGGGCCATGCGGTTCAGCTCGAGGAAGTCGTTCCACCGCGTGCCGGCGACCAAGTGCTGGAGCTTGCGTTTGTCCAACGATGGGCCGAACTGTAGGGCCCCGCCGCAGCGTCCGTCGAGGAACACGCCCAGGTGGACCTGGGAGTTCTGGACGACCTTGCCGCTGTAGTGCAGGCGCCGGACGATCCGGTCGGCGTCCGCCTTGGCGATCGGCCTTACGATGATCTGCTTAGCCCTGCCCAAGGTAGGCCTCCACAATCCTGGCCAGCGCGTTGGCGTTGCTGTTCGGGTTGCCGGTCTGGACAAAGGGGCCCTTCTCCTTGGCCGCTGCCAGGGCCCGCTTCACGTCGGCCGCCTGATCGTCGGTGAGACTGAACGTCATCTGCTGGATCGGCCGGCGGTCGCCATCCGGCAGCGCGGGGAGTTCCGAGGCTGCCACCTCAAACGCACCGTGCCTCGCGGCCAGCCCCTCCAGGGCCTCGCGCAGCGCGTCGCTGCGCGTCTGCACGTCGCCGAGCAGCCCCTGGAGCCGCGCTTGTTCCGCCTCGGCCATTTCTGCCAGCGGGTCGAGCGTCGCCAGCAGCAGGTCGGCCTCCTCCTGGCTGACGTCGATCACCAGGACAGGGACCTCGGTCTCGGGGGTCGTCTCCGCCCGGAGGTGCCCGTTGACGAGCTCCAGCGTGCCGTCTGCGAGCTCGCGGGCCAGCAGGGCGTCGGCGTAGCCCACCTCGGCCAGCACGCCGCGCAGGGCGTTCTGCTGGCCCTCGGGGTGGACCCGCCAGTTCTTCGGATTCGGCTTCAACTCCGCGGCTCTCACGCGCCGAAGCTCCTTGATGCGGTCGCGGATCTGCACAGCGAGACCTCCCATGCGTGCAAAGGCATGGCGATCTTCTGTGCAGATCGTCGTGTCAGGCCGGCCTGGGAGTCGTAGCTCCCGGGCCGGCCGCCAATTCCCAAATACCCCCCCTCCGAATTTCGCGCTCTAAAACGCGCGAGGGCCAAAACGGTCTACGGGCCGAGGCCTGGGTAGAATTCGGCCCCCCCTACCCCCGGGGGAGCGCGGCCTCCGGCTCATTTCTCGCGAAATGGCCCGCGCGAACCGTCGCGTCGCCCGCATCGCGCGTGTCGCCTGGCGCATGGCTCGGCGAAACCCGATTGTTGTCATCCGCAGTTCGATCATCGTCCGAAGCCTCCGTCCTGCGTGGCGGTCTTGCGGCTGTGGCAGCGGTGGCAGAGGGCCTGGTGGTTTTCGGGATCCCAGAAGCGCGGGTCATCCGGTCCGTCGACGGGCTCGATATGGTCAACCTGTTCGCTGGGCCGACCGCAGCCGGGCGTCGCGCAGATCGGGTGCCGGCGTAGGAACCACGGCGTGTATCGGCGCCAGCGGCGACCGTAGCCGCGGCGGGCGGCGCTGGGCCGCTGCCGATCTGCCTGTCGTACCGAGCGACGATGTGTCTCACAGGTAGCTCCATCACAAAGCGCGGCGCAGCCTGGGTACGAGCAGATCCGTTGGGGGCGCCTCGGCACGGCTCACCAGAGCCAGCTTCGCAGGGCGCGGCCGGCGGCGAGCACCGCGCCGGAGACGATGGCGGAGACCACCGACACGAGGGCCCAAAACCCCTTCGAGCCGATCTCGCGCGCCGTCTTCAGCCGCTCGATCTCGCGGACCAGCCCGTCTTTGCCGTTGCCGTCAACGGTCTGGCAGACACGGTCGAGCCTGCCCCGAGCCTGGCCGCAGATCGCCTCCTGGCGGGTCATCGCCTCGACGATCCGGTCCAGCTTCTGGTCCTGTCGATCGAGCTTCTGATCTTGCCGGTCCAACCGGGCCGAGATCCCTTGCGCGTCTTCGTGCGTCATGGTTGCCTCTTCTCAGTCGCTTCATCACGGTGCCTGTTCCATCGCCTCTTCACCGCGCTCAGCCGGCGCGAATCACCGCCCAGAGCCTCGCGCCTTCGTCGCGCGACGCGGCGTTGAACTGGCGCACGAACGTCTCCGCGTCCGTCATCGGCTCGTTGAGCACCTTCACGAGCCGGCCACGCGGCGGGGCCTCGGTGTCCGACGTCGGCGTCCAGCCGCGCGGCGGCTTGACGATCGCGATCCGGGCGGTCGTTCTCTGGACCGTTCTCTCCGCAACAGCAGCCATCACGTACCTCCTTGGTTACCGGTCAGTCTCCACGTCCAGGCAAAACGGGTATCGGTCGTACTCCAGGCGGTAGGCTTCGCCGGCGAACGTCAGCGCGACGATGCTCGTCAGGTCGTAGGTCCGGTAGGGGATCTCGCGGGCCAGCTCTTGCTTCTTGGCGATGGCCTTGCGCGGCCGATCGGCCAGGAAGTCGTCCTCCAGGGCGATCAACTCGCGGCCTTCGATGGGCCGGCCGTCGTGCACGCACCGCCACGCCGATCGCATCTTCACCGGCCTGCCCTGCTCGTCGCTGGCCGGGCGGGCCACGAGGTACAGCCGGCGACTGTCCCGATGCCTGGCCAGATACGCCCCGATGCGCTGGCCTCGGCCGGCCCACAGCGACTCGGCTCGGAACCCGTCCGGCTGGCCGTGTCCTTCCCGCTCGCGCCGGCTGCGCACGTTGCCCTGGTAGTCGGTGCCCAGCATGAAGCGTCCGTAGCTGAGCCTCTCGACGCCCAGCGGGTAGACCGCTTCGGTGGGCTCGCCCGTGGTGCGGCACTTCCTCAGCAGCTTGGGCTCGGTGCGCGTCACCAGCGTGACGATCATGGTGCCCTTGGCGGCGCCGAGGACCTGGCCGAGCTGGGATAGGGTGACGCGCTTCATGGTTACGGGGTGACAGGGTGACGGGGTGACGGGGTGAGCTGACCTCCCCGGCTCAATCGCACGAAGCACAGCAGGCAGAGCCCCTGGGCATGGACCAGGTCGCAGAGCGTGTGGCAATTCCGGCACACGCCGCGGATCCGCCGGACCCTCGGGCCGAGGCGGTCGACGTCCGGCCGGGGTGGTGTCCGCCGGCGTTTGATCCGGGGGCGGGTCATCGCTGCGACTCCTTTTGCAGGCGTTGGTGCAATCCGTCCTTGGTCTTCGCCGCCAGTCCCCTGCGCCTGAGCACCTCGGCCAGGCTCCGGCCGTCGCCCAGCCACACGTCCCCCAAAAAGCGGCCCATCGTGATGACGTGGGCGAGCGACTGGTCCCCCTCGGTCGGGATTCGGACGACGACCTCCGGCCCGGCGTGCTCCAACAGCCTCTCGACGGCCGCCTTGGCCAGCAGGCCGAGCTCCTTTTCGCCTTCGATGTCCGTCTTGTGGACTTCGGGTGCCCAGCAATCGAGCATGCGGATGCGGAGCTTGCGCGTGACGGCGACCTCGAGGGTGTCGGCGTCGATGACCCGCAGCACCGTGGCGGGCGTGATCCAGGCTGGGGCGGGGGCGGTCATTCAGGCTCCGCTGGTCGGAGGGCTCGGATGGATCTTGTCCTTCGCCATCGCAGCCACCGACCCGGCCAGATTGCTCACCGTGCCCTGAAGGCCGGCGAGGCGTTCGTGCAGCGCCGCCTGGCCGGCGGCCACCTTGGCGGCGACACGATCGTCAATTTCAGTCGGGGTAAGAGCGGCCACCCGCTGCCAAGCCGTCTGCTCGCCGGCGGCGGCCTTGGCCCCTTCCTTGCGCAGGAAGAGATAGCCCAGGCCGATGGCCACGCCGATCAGCCCGTACTTCAGCCAGGGCATCACCTCGAAGAGTCCGCCGAGGCGCTCCTCCAGGCGGGCCTTGACGCGCGCGAAGAGCCCCTTGGGATTGTCCTCGTCGAGGGCCTCTTTCAGCCCGGTCGTCGCCGCCTGGCTCTCGGCGATCGCCCGCTGGACGTCGCTGGTGATGCCCGGCAGCCTGCTCTCGTACTTCGCGGCCAGGGCCTCGGCCGTCTGGCGGACGTTGTCCTGCCGGGCCTCCAGGGCCGCTTGGCGTTGTTCGAGGTGGGCCACGCGGGCCGACAGCCCGGCCGTGTCCGCGGACGATCCGGGCGGCGAGAGGTACCGGCCGGACTGCAAGCCGTTGACCTGCTGTTGGACGCCGTCGAGCCGGCCGTCTACTTCGTTGCGATAGGGGATCAGGTGGCGGCCGGCAGCCGTCTCCGCTTGCGCCATCAGCGCCACGCCGGCGGCCTCGTCGGCTGCCGCGCGGATCTTCGCCGCAGAGGCGGCCCCCACGATGCGCGCGTGCTCCATCCCTCCGGCGTAGACGATCGTCGTGGGCAGGGCCTCGATCCGCCGACGGGCCGCCTGCTCCCGGTGGGCGTCGTAGTCCACCTCCATGATGACCAGCCCCTCGCGCTTGAGCTCGGCCGCCACGTCGTGCATCCCCCGGCACGCACCGCACCAGTCGGCCGTCCAGACCTCGACGCTCACGAGCCTGGCCCCGGGCTCGGCGCCGTGGCACAGCGAGCACGTGCCGACTGCCGCGCCGTACAGGGCGAGCCCGACCAGCGTGACGGCCGCCAGGTCCACCAGCACGCCCACGAGGATGCCCGCCCAGTCGCGCCAGGCGCCTCTTCTGCGGTGTGTTCTCATGGCTGATTCACTCCTCCGAATGAAACGGGCCGGCGAGGGCGCGACGGCCTGCGTCGATGGTGTCGATCGTGTGTGTCCCGTCGCGCCGGGTCGCCGACCCGCTCGCGTGTGGGGGGGTGAGGGGGTGAGGGGGTGACAAGGTGATTTGCGCACCTCACCCCGTCACCTTGTCACCCCCTCACCCCGTCACCCCCTCAGTCGCCTCCCGCCGCCGGCGCACCTGCAGGTATCGCTCATAATCCTCGGGCTTCAGCTCCAGGCCGAGGATCGGGGAGCCTTCGCGGCGTCGCCCCGGCGTCTTGACGAGGCTGCGGATGTAGCACGCCCAGCACGGCATGATCACCATGGCGCCGCAGTCCGGGCAGCGTGCGGACTCAGGCGTTTTCTCCCCGACCGGCTCGCCGCGCGCGACCCGCTTGACGATCGAGAGCCCGACGCCGAGGTAGCGGGCGATGTCGCGGTGCGGCAGATCGGCGGCCAGGGCCCTCTGGATCGCCTCGACCTTGCCCCGACCGATCCGCTCGTTGTCCGCCGTGTTCAGCAGCGGGGGCGGCTGCACCTTTGGTCGGGGGCGCTGGGCCGCCGGCCGAAATCGGCGGCGCCTGTTCGCGACTCGCGCGACGGTGTCCCTCGACACGCCGACGCACCGCGCGATCTCGCGCCGGGTCATGTGCCCCTCGTCGAGGCACTGCTCGATCTGCTCGACCTTGCTCTCTGGGATCATCGCCGGGAAGCCGGCCGCCGTCGCGCGCAAGGCGACCCCGCAAGCGGGCGCGTCCGTTCACCCGCCGCGGGGCCGGTTCGCAGAGGACTTCCCCTGTGAGAGCTGCGTCCAGACGGCACCGGGCCTGCTCCTATGCGTGCGTGCCCGCGTGCCGAGAACCAGCCTACCGCGCAGCGCCGGCGACTTTCAGGCCGAAAAGCAGGCCAAGCCCAGAACAGAATGGGGGCGGGCAACGGAAGTCGTTTGGCACGACGGGCTTATGGCCCACTCCCGCGCCCGCCCACACCCGCCAGAGTACCACAGAACGGGGGGTGGGGGGAAGGGCGAAAAGTGGGCCACGGGGAGGGATGAAGGGGTGACAAGGTGACGGGGTGACAAGGTCAAGGTCTTGCCTCCCGTTTCTCCTGTTCTCGCATCCTTCTAAACGAAAGCCAGGCCGGCACGCGGTGCCGGAAGGACTCGATCGAACGGACCATCCTAAAAAGCTCGTCCGGTGCGATGCGGATTCGGCAGACCTCTCTGGCGGCCCCTCGGCGCCAGGACTTGAGCTTCCCGGCAGCGCAGCGGTGCTTGCCTCCCCATTCATCTTCCCAATCCACCGCCACCTGCGGCCCCAGCAACACGTGGCCGCCGCCATCGCACGCGCGAAACTGGATGCACACCACGGGGATGGTCATCGCTCCGCTGCCTCGTGTTCAGTTCCCCTTGCCCCGGCGATCGCTGCCAGCAGCTCCGTGCGCCAGATCTGCACGTCGGGCGGTGCCTCGATGCCGATCCTGACCGAGTCGGCCCGGATCTCCGTCACCACCAGCCGGACGTGCGGCCCGATCTGAATCTCCTCACCCTCCCGCCTGGCAAGCACCAGCATGATTCCCTCCTGGTCACCTGGTCACCCAATCACCCCGTCACCCCCTCACCTCTTCGGCCGCTTGATCTTCTTGAGCTCCTTGGGCATCGGCAGGCCGACGTCCTTGGCGTCGGGGTCGGGCCGTTTGGACAGCAGCATCTTGACGATCTCCGGCTTGTTCATCGCCGGCTGGACCTCCGAGACCTCCAGCTCCGCGGCCAGCTCGAAGAGTTGCTCGCGGTGGTGGAGGTCCCAGTAGCGCTCGGACAGATCGCCCCCCTGGTCTTCCAGCCACTCGGTCTCGTGAGAGACGCCGACGATCCGCGCGGCGGCGAGGACGTCCTCGTCCTTCATGTCGTGGCCCCCCACCGGGCCCTCGTTGCGGTCCCAAAAGCAGGCGGCCACCACGGCGATCGTCACGGGCCCCAAATCCAGCTCCGAAAGCTCTGCCAGGCCGGCCAGGAGGCTGCCCCCCTTGACCTTCACCCCGGCCGCCTCCAGCCCGAGCCGGAGCTTCTCCGCGCGGAGCCAATCGCCGTCGGTGTCGGCCAACAGGAACAGCATGACCTTCTCCACGTCCGACCAGCTCGCGTCTTCCAGGCGGGTAGCGATCAAATGGCAGGTCCAGTCGACGTACCACTCCCAGAGGTCTTTGGCGAACTTCCGCGCGGCCTCCTCCTCGCGGCGCTTCCGTTCGGCCGGCGTCGGCTTCTTGGCCGGCGACGCCTTGCGCCGTTTGGCGCCCTGCTTCTTCTTCTGCTCCTTCTGCTTGGCCAGCCACTCCTTCAGGTGCTGTGCGTGCAGGTTGTTCGCCAGGGCCGTGTTCAAAGCGACCTCCCATTTTTTGCCACCCCAGCCGTTCACCTCGACGAGGTTGAGGCGCGCCCGCTGCTCGTCCGTGGGCTGCATTGCGGGCACGTGTTTGCCGATCGTCGAATCGTACTTCTCGCGCAGTGTAAACCCCGTGCACATGATGGCCCGGTCGACGGTGTCCTCGAAGGCCGCGACCGTGCCCGGGTCTCCCTGGTCGCGTTTCAGGTGGGCGGCCACCACCTTGAGCACCTTCGGATGGTCTTTGATCTTCACCAGGGCCCGGGCGTGGGTGGCCGGCATTTCGTGAGAAATGACCCGGGCCTGCCACTCGTCGGGCAGCTCCAGCAGGCGCAGCCGGTTGGAGACGTGGCCCTGCGAGAGGCCCAGCGCCGCGGCCAGCTCGGTCGGGCCCGAGAAGTCGCCGGCGTCGAGGCTCGCCCGAAAGGCCCGGGCCTCCTCGATGGCCGAGAGGTCCGCCCGCTGCAGCGCGCTGACCAGCACGATCCGCCGGGCCTGGGCGTCGGTGAAGCACTGGTACTCCGCGCGGATCTGCTTGAGCCCGAGCAGCTTCATCGCCCGCAGACGCCGCTCGCCGTCGACCAGCTCCCACCGCTTCCCTTTCGGGCGCACGAGGATCGGCTGCAACTGGCCATCCTCGTCGATCGAGTCGGCCAGGGCCCGGATCTCCTCCTCGGGAAACGCCATGCGCGGCTGAAACGGGCTCGGGTCGACCTTGGCCACGTCGATGGTCGCCTGCGCCACGACCGACGGCGCCAGCGAGCCGACACGCCCGGGGGCCGACTCACCGTTCTGCCCGGGCCCCCGCCCAAACATGCCCGGCCCCGTCGTCCCATTCGTCCCCCGCTTCTTCGTGCGCTTCTTCGTGCTTGTCGCGCTTTTGGTGGCCACGATTTCCTCCTTTTCGGTTCGCGTGTTGGCCCGCCGCGTCGGCTTCGGCTCCGGGTCGTCTTCCGGTAACTCGACGTTGGACGACCACCCCTTGCGGGAGGCGAGCTCGTCGAGCTCCACCTGCGCGACGTCGAATGACAGTCGCGGGATTCCGTCCGAGAACGGCACCAGCGCGCCGTCCTGCCCTTCGATGCACGGCGCCCACCTGTCGGGCTGGATCTCGGCGACGAAGACCCGCTGGCCCGCATGATTGGTCCACACCTGCGCGATGATCTTCACCGGCGTGGTCGGGGTCACTTCCTGGAGCACCGCCCCTTCTCCCGGCGCGGTCGCCCGGGCGATGCGCTCCGCGAGATCCTCAGCGCTCGGCAGCCTGTGCCGTCTTGCTCGTCGCGGCTGGGTGGCCGTTGCCATGATCACCTCCTTGGGCTTCTTCAATGATCGCGCGCAGGATCGCGCGGCCAACGTGGATTGGAATGGCTTGACCGATCATCGCGGCCGCGCGCGAGTTGCCGCTGGCGAAGAGAAAGTCCCGCGGGAACCCTTGCACGAGCGCGGCCTCCTGCCAGCTCAGCATGCGCCGCCGGGCGCGCTGATCCTCGACGACCCATGTTCGCTTCTGCCGGCCCCCGCGCGTGTTGAAGCTCGCCGTGATCGTTGGGCACGGCTCGGCGGGGTCGAGGATCCGCACGTAGCGATCGTACACGCGGCTGCGGTTGGTCGGGTTGACCTCGTAAGTCTCCGCTCGCGGGAACGTGAGGTGCGGTCCGCTCAGCAGGCACTCGCCGAGGGCGCGCGGCCCCTCGACCGGGATCGGTTCGGGGAACGTGCCGAGAAAAGTCCGCACTCGCGACTGGGGGCCGAACGCAGCGGCGTCGATCCTTCTGGTCGGAATCTCGCGGCCGTGCCACAACGGCAGCGGAAGATGCCGCTCGATCTGTATGACGTCCTCGACCGCCCACCAGCGCGGGCAGAACTGCTCGACCAGGGCCAGGATGCGGTCGACCAGCTCGTACCAAGCCTGCATGCGCTCCTCGCCGACCGGCAACGCGCCGCGGTGGCAACTGATCTCCTCGCAGGGAATCCCGCCCAACACCAGATCGACGTGGCCGCCCGCCGCCCGGACGACCGATTCCGGCCCATCGCGCGTCGCCAGATCACACAGCAGCATGGAGCACCCCGGGTGATCGGCGGCGTGATTCACGCGCCACGTCTCCACGCAATCTTGCGCGCGATCGGCCACCGCCACGAAGCGGATCGGCAGCCCACGCCCGGCGCATGCCCACCCGCCGGCTCCGCAGCAGAGATCAATCGCGGTGAGTTCGTTCATGTGTCCTTCGCCCCTCAATCCTCCTCGGTCTCGGCCGCCAACCCCCAGACGTTGTTCCCGCCGTTACAGGCCACCCGGCGGAACCGATCCGGGTGGGTCTTGCAGACCGCGGAGATGGCCCGAGTGGATCAGCAGCGGCCCGCGGAACCCCTGAAATCGCCGGTGCATCCGATTCTCGATCCGCTTCTTCCCGCGGCAGATCAGCTCGGCGTAGGGTTGGCAGATGGTAAGTGCTTTCATGAATCCGCTCTCACTTGGGCTTCTTGGGCCACGTGAAGCCGTGCCGGCCCGCGACCCGCTTGTACGTGCCGTAGAAGCAGCCGCGCAGCCCCTTCTGGGCCTTGCCGGCGGCGTGCTGCCTCACTGCTCGCGTTCGCCCTTGGTCCAGGCCACCCCGTAGCGGTTGGCCAGTTTGTGGCAGAGCCGGTTGAACAGGGCGCCCGGTCTGAATTCTCGGCCCGCGATGCCCTCGTCGCGGCGCTTGCGATCGGCCCGGCGCATCTCCCTGATGTCGCCCAGGATCTGACGCAGCTCCGCTTCCGGCACGTCGTCGCAATAGACGACCAGGTCGGCGGCCATGCCTACACACCACTCGGCCGCCTCCGGGACCGTCGCGCGGATCTCGGTCGCCCACGACGCCTTCGCCTCGGCGAATCGGACCCGGCCCTCGTGGTCCAGCGCGCGGCGATGCTCCCGGATGATGGCCCCGATCCATCGCACCCCGTCGGAGGCCGGCGCGCGCGCGGAAGCCCTCTTGCGCGCATCCTTGGGAGTGCTTTGGGTCTTTGAAAGGCCTTGGTAAGTTGGTAGGGCGCTTGCGCTTTCTTCTTTGGTATCTTTGGTACAAAGAGGGTTCACAGTTTTTGCCTTTTCTGTTAACCCTGCTCTGACCGCGTTGCGCCGGCGAAGCGCTGCGACCTTTAACTCCAACTGCGCGGCCCACTTAGCCTCGTCGTCTTCCGCGGGCGGCCCCGCAGAGGTTCCTTTCTCTGCGGAGCCGTCGGCCGCCGGAAGTGGGGGAGGGTTAACAGAATCGGCCTTTTCTGTGAACGGCTCGGCGCCGGGGTTAACAGGATCGGCTCTTTCTGTGAACGCCCCCTCGCGGGGTCCGGTCGCGTCGGCAGGATCATCCGTCCCTGCCGACGCCCGGACGGGGAAGGGCACCGTCGGCGCCTCCTTGTCGCCGGCGTCCCCTTCGCCTGTTGCTTCCGCTGTCTCCATGAACGGGAACTCGCCCTGCGGATCAGGCGCGATGGGCACCTGGTTGACCGGGCACTCCAGGGTCAGGATCTCGATCTTGACTCTGCCCGTCGCGCGATCCCGCTGGATCACGTGGATCACGCCGGCCTCTTCCAGCCGGCCGAGCCAGTTGTTGGCGCAACTGAGGTCCTTCTTCTTCACGCTCCCCGACGTGAACCTCTGCGCCAGGTCCTGGGTGAAGATGGTGCAGGGGTTTTCCTGGCCGTACCGGCTGGCCGGCCAGATGAATCGGACGAAGGCCCGCGCAAGCACGGGAGAAAGCACCCGATCGACCGCCTCCAACTGCCGGTCGTTTTCCTCCAGCACGCGCGCGGCGAACCGCCGCATCGCCTCCTGCGCGCTCGTGGTCGCTGCGTGCTCCATCGTCGGTGTCGGCTCCGTGCCTACCTTGTGACCCTTTCACCGCTTCGCCGGCGGCTCGAGCCCGCACTTGACGGCCAGCCTGAGCAGCTCGCCGCGCATGTAGGCGCGGGCCAGGTCGGCCGACAGGCGGCATCCGCCGTCGGCTACCATGCGCGCGCGAAACAGGACCCTCTCGACCCGGTAGCCGCAGAGGCGCCCTGCGTCGATCTGCACTCCCAGCCACACGGCCAGGTCCGGGGCCGAGAGGATCCTGTCGAGCGCCATGATGAGCCGCTCGCGAAAATGGGCCGGGCGCGCGCCCGACTCCGCGTGCACGCACCGCGCGCACCGGGCGGCCGGAAACGGCCCGCCCGGTGCGAGCGGGTTGATCAAGATCAGCTCCCGCGCGGTGGGCGTCACCTTCGGCGCCGGCGCTCTCGCCGGCGATCGCCGCCGCCATCCATTCAACGCGGCCAACAGCTTGGCGAACATTCCTTTCCTCCCTTCCCTCCGTGATCTCCTGTTAAGCCCGCCGCTGGAACAACCACTCAAGGTCCATCCAGTCCTCGCGATCGCCGCGCGCCTCCGGTGCCGGGCCGATCGACCCAGCGCATGTCGATGGCGACCTGGACGACGCGGCGAATGTGGATCGGCAGTCGAACCTCGCGCGCGATGCGCGGTCGATCTCCTGTCACCGTCGCCATCACGGACACCTCCTTCCAATCGGTGAGTCTTGCGTGGCCAGCCAGAGCCTGCCGTAGCGGCCGCTCTTCGGGTTCCTCCGTTTGCGGCCGGTGCACTTCACCAGGCCGCGATGTTTCAGCCGCCGCCGCGCCCCCCGCGCGGCGGCCGGCGAGACGTCGAACACGCGGAGCCACGCCGCCAGGCCGGCGTCCGTCTGCGGGCCGACCCCGCCCGGCCACCGCCGCAACACCGCCAGCACGATTCGCCCCGTGCTTCTCATCGCTCAGCCCTTCACCCAGTCACCTCCTCACCCCATCATCCTTCCACGCCAAGACGCCAAGACGCGAAGTTGCCGGTGTCCGACCGACTGGGAGCCACAAACCTTGAGGAGTTCTACAATCCACTGCACGGGGACTCCTCCTTTCTTGCCGAATGGTTGTCGATCCGCATTCCTCTCTTCGCGTCTTGGCGCCTTGGCGTGAGGCACTCAGATTTCGAGCGGTCTGGCTTCCGCCTCCTCTTCCTCTCGCTCGCATCGCCGGCATCGCACGTCGATCTCGTCCGGCAGCATCCAACGGCCGCATTTACGGCATGTCGTGCCTTCGACGCGCAGCAGCACTTCCAGCAGCGCGCCCGTCGCCGAGCCGAACCCGCAGTTGGAGTGTTCCCACTGTTCGTCCTCTTCAGCGCGCGGCACATAGTGCGGCGGGCCCACGTAGCACGTGCCGGAGCATGCCACGTAGATCCACTCGTAGCTGGCCCAGCCCGGGTTGCCGATGACCAGGGCCCAGCCTTCGCCACACGCGATGGCGTGGACGATCTCCGCGCCGGCCAGGTCGACGTATTCAAAGACCCCGCCGCAGCCGCGCCGCACGTCGGCGATCGTGGGTGTGCGGTGAGTCAATTCCGTGGGGTGCTCGACGGTTGCCGTTTGCATGGGACTCTCCTCGTGGCCCGGGAAGTATGATGCCTCTTCTCTGTGCCGGAGCGACCCCCGAACAACAGGGCCTGGCCGGCTCTGCCCGACTCTCCGGTGCGGAATTCGCTGCGGGGCTCTCGCCCGATCGCCCGGCACAGAGAAGAGGCACCATACTTCCGTGACAAGGTGAGGGGGTGACGGGGTGAGGGGGCCAAGAAAGGGCGCGCGGCGGGGGCGTTCTGGCTGGTCCAGCCAACAGCCTCGTTTCCCCGCCGCGCGCCGATCGGAGGCATCCCTGCTATCGGCCTCCCTGCACGTGTCATGGTTCCTTCCCTCCGTCGAAAGCACAAAGGGCGCGCGGCGGCCGTCCCGCCCGGTACGGTTGCGCCGCGCGCCCCGGGGGACACGCCGCCGCGACAAGCGGCGGCGCCGACAAATCGGCTTCGCGTGTGGATCAGAAGAGCCGCATCTGCGGATCCGGCTCGGCAAGCTGCGGCCGCGGCAGAAGGTCCACCTGACGCCGGGGCCGGCAGATCCGCTTGTCGAGATAGACGCGCGTCACCTGCTCGGTGCTGTGGCCGAGGTGCTCGGTCGGGTTGCCGCCGGAGCGCTTCAGGTAGCTGGCCGTCGTCGAGCGGATCTTGTGGAAGCCGCCGTCGCGTCGGCCCTGCCAAGGAAGCGACGCCTCTCGCAGGTTCGCGCGGTGACGCTTGCGCAGCGTGCGCCACTTGCGGTCGCGGTCGCTGGCCCACGGGAAGATCTCGGCCGCCCCCGAGCCGCGCAGGGCAAGCAGCGCCGAGAGCGTCTGCGGGCTCAGTTCGTGGACCAGCTCCTCGTCGTCCTTGACCAGCTCGGCCGGGATCCGCAGCACGCCGTCGCGCGGGTTGAAATGGTCCCAGCGGAGATCCATCTGGGTCGACACCCGCAAGCCCGTGTCGTACATGACGAGGTAAAACGCCCGCCACCAGGAGGAGGCCCGCAGGCCGCAGATGAGGCCCGCGCGGCGCGCGGCCACCGAGAGCATCGCGCCGAGGTCCGATACCCGCCACGCCCGCGGCTTGCGTTTCGGCTCCTTGAGCCGTTTGATCGGCCGGGCCTCCTCCTGGACCAGGCCTTCTTCGATGGCGAAGCGCCAGATCGCGGCCACGTGGCGGCAGAACTTGTTGGCCGTGGCCACCGTGCGTGGCTTCTCGGTCTTCGGGTCGGGCGTCTGCAACAGCCAGGCCCGGCACGCCAGGATCGCGTCGCGCGTCAGGTGTCGGACGGTCAACGGCCCGGACGCCTCCCCGTTTTCGGCCGTCGCCTTGCGCCAGCGGTCGAGGTGGGCAAGCTGGGTGCGGTATTGCTCGATCGTCCCCGCCGGCGAGCTGGCCAGGTGCTCGACGCGGTAGCGACGCTCGAACAGCTCCTCCACCGAGACGAGCTGGTAGATGCGGGGCGAGGCGGGCGAAGCGGGTGCGGAATCGCGGGACAGAACAGCAGCAGCAGCAGCAAGACTCATGAGCAGGTCCTCCGACGCAAGAAGCAGGCAGGACCTCCGTGCAGGGGGCCAGGGCACACGCGCTCCCGGCCATCCAGTCGGGACCGTTTATAAGCCCCGGGGGTGACAACCCGTTGTCACACCGGGGCGAAACTTGCCCGGAAAAACTGGGAATTCCCCCGGCCTCCGTGCTCCTGCCTGCCATCGTCGGCACTCCCCGCGAAGCGTCGCCCGGCCGACCGGCGCGCGGAAGGGAAGGGGACCCTGCGCGCACGCCGAGCCGGGCCAGGAGACACTCGCTGAAAACCTCGGTTGGGCCGGTCACTGGGAGCCCGAGGTGAGCTCTTCGACCGACCGATCGCTTCGGCCGGTCGCGGCCCCGAGGCTCAAGAGCCAAGAGAGAGGCGAGGGGTCGAAGCCAGTGACAACTTCTCCGCCGCGGGCCGCCTTTCTGGGCGACGCGCAGCGTCGGGGAATCTAACGCGCGCAGACTCCACGTCAACCCATCCCCAAGATTTTGTGCCTCGGGCGGGCTGTCCCACAAGATGTTGTGCCGTGGACCGGACGGACCCAGTCCACGCTCGATCGGGACAGGCGTCGCCGCAGAGGCAGAAAGACCGGCGTCACTGGCGCCCGGGAGACCAATCCCGGGACTTCGAGTCCGGCCACCACCGCGTCGCCACGGCAGTCCTCTGCGGCGGCCGCCCTCCCGATCGAGCGTGCACTGGACTACCTAGTCCAGTTCACGCCCGGGGAGGCGAAGCAGCCGTCGCTACGGTGCTAAGTACCGTCGTAGACGGCTGTTGCGCCACAGTGGACAGGGCCGGGATTGAACCGGCGACACCTGGATTTTCAGTCCCCCTCTCCAGGGCGTCAACACCCAAGGAGCAGAAAACGTACAGGATCGGGCGAAAGTCCATCAGCAGCCCCCCAGCATGGGGGCTGCAAGGCCCAGAAGAGCGGCCGCGGGCGGAGGGTACGGGGAGGTCAGAGCCCCCAAGACATTGACGACCCGAACCGCCGGTCCCGGTAGCTTGACAGCCGGGTGGGATCGCCCGTAGGCTAGCGGACGTTCAGTAGCGGGCTTTCTCACCATTCGGAGGGCCGGGCCATGCACGTTCTTCTTGCCGCTCTGATGCCGCTGTTCACGGCTCCTCTGCCGGCGCCGCCGGCGGGGGACGACTTGGCCCGGGCTGAGGCGGATGTGCGGGAGGTGTTTGGCAAGGAGTTGGTGGCGGTCGGCCGGCAGCCGGCTGCGAAGAAGGCGGCCCTGGCCCGGAAGATGATCGCGACGGCGGCCGGCTCGCGGCCGGCGGCGAGGTACGCCCTGCTGGCGAAGGCCCGCGAGCTGGCGATCGCCGCGGGGGACTCGGCCGCCGGCGTC
>Ga0180432_10001679_pt1 | contig 34549 bp, 38 predicted proteins | sample SS_ome_10_FD_132414 | JGI IMG/M metagenome (GOLD analysis project Ga0180432, IMG submission 132414) | Hypersaline lake sediment archaeal communities from the Salton Sea, California, USA - SS_1_MS_2 metaG | ecosystem: Environmental > Aquatic > Non-marine Saline and Alkaline > Hypersaline >... | reverse complement strand
GCTCTTCGTCGAGCTGCGACGCCGCCTGCGGCCCATCGGGTGCCTGCCCAACGCCGGCACCGCGCGCCGCCTGAGCCTGGCCGTCTGCTGCGCCTACAACGGCCGACAACACCGACTCAAACCGGACACGCAAACCCACGTGGCCCAGGCGGCCTGAACACCATGAGCACACTCAACCACAACCCAGCCCCAAGCGAAATTACACAAAACTATGGACACCACCATGTGCCGGAGGTCCGGGACCGAGATGACACGCAAAACCCGCACCCGGCCGTCAACTAGGCGTTGAATTCTGCCCCGCCCGGAGCGTATCCTTCGGCAGGCATCGCACCCGGCGCGAGAGGTGACGGCGATGATTACGGCCGTGCTCTTCGACCTCGGCAACGTCCTGGTCCCGTTCGACCCGGAGCAGCTGGTCCGGAACTTCAGCGCGGCCGTCGGCATGGAGCCGGAGGAAATCCACGACCTCGCCCTCGGCCACCTCAAGGCCGAGTTCGAGACCGGCGCCCGCAGCCCCGACGCGTTCCGCGACGCCATCTGCATGGCCCTCAACTGCCAGCTCACCGAAGAGGAGTTCGTGCCGCTCTGGAGCGACATCTTCGAGGCGAACGAGCCGATCTTCGACTTCTTCCGCCAGGTCCGCAGAACACGCCGGACCTACCTCGTCTCCAACACCGACCCTTACCACATGCGCTGGATCCTCGAGCACTGGCCCGAGCTCGCCAAGTGCGACGGCATGGCGCTCTCCTACGAGCTCGGGCTCCTCAAGCCCGACCCGGAGTTCTTCGACGCCGTCATCGAGCGCTTCGGCCTCACCCCCGCCGCCTGCCTCTACATTGACGACCTGGCCGAAAGCGTCCAGGCCGGCCGCGACGCCGGCTTCCACGCCGTCCTCTACAAAAACCCCACCCAGCTCCTCGCCGCCGTCCAGCCCCTCCTGGCCCCGTCCCACTAGCCCGCATTCCTCACACTGCGCAAGGCGCGGGAAAAATGGGGACTGGCACCTATTTTTTCCGTAGAGGCCGGACACATCTGACACACCCTGGCGCAGAAAAACAGGTGCCTGTCCCCATTTTTCATTTTTTGGTCTGCCCTGGCCTGTCCACAACACCCGGTCTCTTCCTGCCTGTAGCCCCTTGCGGTCAGACCCGTTGCGCATCGCAAACGGCCTCGCGCCGACTCTCCGTGAGAAATGCGGGCTCGCCGCTCGCCCTACCTGTACCACTTCTCGCAGTGGTCGAGGAAGCGGCGCGCCTCCGTTTCGGTCTCGACGCGCATGTAGAGGAACATGCCCTCGGGGCCGACAGCCTCGAAGAGCGGGTCAACCTCCTCGGGCTTGAGCCAGATCGCCTGCACGGCCTTGCCCGCCTTCTTGATGCGGCGATACAGATCGTACCACTTCGGGTCGCCGCCGCCGGGCTGGCCGGGATCGGGCGTCCATTCCACCGCCTTGAGGTTCTCGATAGACAGGATGTGGTCGAGGTGCTGGAAACACTGGCTGCCGTCGAGGTGAAACATCACGTAGTCGAGCCGGGCGCACTGCTCGGCCAGCGCCGGCAACACCATCGCCCCGAACATCTCGGCCGAGAACATGGCGCCAATATCCACCTGCACCTTCGCCGTCCGGCCGGGCCCCCAGATGTCGAAGCACGTGACGCAGTTGCCGCCGTGCTCGTCCCGGACGCGATCGTAGATCCGATCGGCGACCTCGAAGAACACGTCGTTGATCTCGGCAACGCGGCGTCTGACGGCGTCGGGATTGAGCGCCATGTCCAGCAGCAGCTCGGACGTGCCGCGCAGCGCGGCGAGCACGTCCACGTTCTCAAAAAGGTCGGGGAAGCTGACGAGGAACCGGCCGTCGGCGTGGCGGACGCCGTGCTCGATCAGCGCCATCTGCGTGCGGAACCAGACGTTGTTCTCGTCGAACCGCAAGGGCGGCGGGCCGTCGAGGCTCGGCATCGTGGGCGTGTACCACGCATCGGTCTTCGAGAACGACGGCTCCGACCCGATGAACGCCGCGAGATTGCCCGGCCCGACGTGGGGATCGTAATAGGGGAAGGCCTCGCCGCCGTAAAACGTATGGGCCATCTGGTATTCCGCGGCCCTGAACCGGATCTCCGGGTCGGTCCACATGACGAGCACGTCGTCGGGCACAGGGAACGTGCGCGCGCTTCCTTCAGACGCCGCGGGCGCCTTCGGGCCGCCCTGTTGGCAAAACGGCAGCTCGCGCTCCGGCGCCGGCAGGTCGGCCCACGGCTCGTCCTTCGGCGCCATCACCGAGATCGCCGGCCCCTCCAGGTTCCACCACCCCAACAGATTCTTACGCGCGCGCTCCCAGTCCTCTTTCCAGAATGCGCTCATGTCCCCGACCGTTCCTCTTCGCCGCCAAGGTTCTCTGCGAACTCTGCGGCTCTGCGAGAGGCCTTTCTTCTGTCTCTCGCAGCGGCTGAGAAGACTACACGGCCTCGCCGCCGCGGTTCCAGCGCGCATTGCGGTACTTGCCCGCCGCAAGCGCCTCGGCGCGGGCAAGCTCCTCGTCGAGGGCCCGCCCCGGCTCGAGCCTGACGCCCAGCGCCGCGCCGAAGGCATCCCCAATCGCCCCGACAAGCTCCGCCCGCGACGGCACCGGCGCCGCGACCGCATCGAGGCCAACCGACTGCGTCTCGAACGCAGCAGCTTCCCGCTCGTCACGCAGCAGCGGCAGGAGCTCGCGATACCCGTCGCTGAGCGGCATCGAGCCATGGTTGAGCAGCCAGTTTCTTCGCCGCCGCTGCGCGTTGCCGACGAGCTTCTTCCCGCCGACGACCAGATCGTACCGCGTCGGCCTCGCGAAGCACGCCCCGGCCGGCGGGCCCGGCGCGTCGCCGCCCTCGAGCAGCCCCGCACGCACACCGAAACCCTCGAGCGCTGAGGCGAACGCGCGGTTGATCGTCCAAAAAATCTCGATCAGCCCCTGGCCCGGCGCAATCGCATCGCGAGGAAACGTGATCGCGTACGTGAGGTCCCAGCCGTGAAACACCAGGCCCCCGCCCGTGACCCGCCGCACCACCGGCACCCCCCGCCGCTCGCACTCGTCGAGATCGAGCGTCGCAGCCGCGTCAATGGCGTAGCCGATCGTGATCGCGGGGCGGTCCCAGCCGAAGAACCGGACCGTGGCCGGCCCGCCGTGCGCCAGCGCGCGCTCGAGCACCACCTCGTCGAACGCCATGTTCCACGCCGGCTCGGCCTTGTCGTGCACGATCAGGCGCCAGGCCGTCATGTGGCCTCTTTCGCGCCGAGGTGGTTGATGAGGCTCGCCGCATAGCCGGCGCCGAAGCCGTTGTCAATGTTGACGACCACCACGCCCGCCGCGCACGAGTTGAGCATGGCGAGCAGCGGCGTCACCCCGCCGAAGTTCGCCCCGTAGCCCGTGCTCGTCGGCACGCCGATCACCGGCTTGTCCACCAGCCCGCCCACCACACTCGGCAGCGCCCCCTCCATGCCCGCCACGACGATGAGCACCGACGCCTCCCGCAGCTTCTCCGCCTGACCGAAAAGCCGGTGAATGCCCGCCACACCGACGTCGTAGGTCGTCTCGACCCGGTTGCCGAGGATGTCGGCCGTGACGGCGGCCTCCTCGGCCACAGGGATGTCGGCCGTGCCGGCCGTAATGACGAGCACCGTCCCCCCCGTCTTCGGCACCGGCTCGTTGACGACCGTGATCGCGCGCGCCCGCTCGTGGTACTCGGCGTTCGGCGCGACCACCTTGACCCGCTCGAACACCTCGGGCCCCGCGCGCGTGGCGAGCAGGTTGGCGCTGCCGTCGAGGTGGCGCCCGACGATCTGCTCGACCTGCTCGGGCGTCTTGCCCGCGCACAGCACCACCTCCGGAAACCCCCGCCGCAGGTGGCGGTGCCGGTCGAGCTTGGCGAAACCCAGGTCCTCGAACGGCAGCCGCTTCAGCCGCTCCACCGCGTCGGCCACACTCAGCCCGCCCGCCCGCACCTGCTCGAGCAGTTGTCTGATCATCTCAGCGTTCATCGTGGACGATTATCGCCGTTCGGCTCGCGTTCGTCGAGATCTGAAGCCAGGGGACCCAAAAGGAGGTCGTCTAGCGACGGCAGAGGCAAGGAGGGCGGATCACCAAGGCCGAAGCTCATAAGGAGGTGCTCAAGGGACTTCGAACGCCTGAACAAGGCGTCCTTGGCGATCACGTCTTCAACGTACTGGTTCATCGCGCGCATGTCGCAGTAATCGTGGAACGGCTCGATCGCTTTGGCCTGGGAAAACAGCTCCTGCATCTGTTCGTCGGACGTTGCGAGGAGGATCTTCATATACCAGATCGCCATGAGGTTCGGCAGGAGGGCCATCGCGCGTTCGACCAGTCTCTCCCCCAGCTCACGGTCGTTGTACTGCTCGGGATGATGGGTGCACGCGTAGGCCACGTACTTCGACTGCGCGTCGTGCGAGGCAAGGTCTTCCATTAGCCGGGCAGTCTCTGCTTCATCCAGACCGGCGCAATCCCCCCACAGCGCGCGCGTGTAGGCTGACCAGAACCATAGTTCCAGATCACCGGGCTGAAGCTGCCGCGCCTCGTCAAAGAGTTCGACGGTTCTCAGGAATCCATCGTCGCTCTTCTCATCGAGGAACGCGGCATAGCCGGCCGCCTTGAGGGGCCGCACGTCCTGCGGGTAGCGCGCGATCAGCTCTTCGCCGATAGCTCTGGCCTTCGTGTAGTCCTCGGCCAGAAGGAGATGATCCATCTCCCTGATCTTGAAAGCGATCAGCTCTTCGTCACACAGCGACATGGCATTGCCTCAAGACCTGCGTCTCTCCAACGACGCTACCGGCGGCATCGATCCGTGCGCCGCGGTTTGCAGCGGCCGCCGACGATGCAAAGATCGGGTGCGAGCAACTCCCTAATGGTGGCGGTGTCCATGATGGCCGTAGTGTCCTCCCGAGGCGCTGCGGATGGCGAGCACAATAGCGACAATGATGCCGACAGCGAACAGCGCGCCCAAAGAGATGAGGATCGTCATGGCTCTCACCTCCCCTTGGCGCTGCAGGCGCCGAGGAAGGTCGCGCGCGGCGGCGGTCCATGCTGTACGTACGAATGAATGCAAACTTGCCCGCCGCCGGAACCCGCCCGGCCCCAACAGCGATGTCCAGATTCACTGCAACAATATCACACTGGAGGAAAGAAGGGAACCAGAACGGCGCCAAGGAGAGCGTGCGCTAGCTAGTCCACGCCTATCACCCTGCAGGCGCGGCCTCGCGTCCAAGAGCGGGTCAACAACAAGCAGTTAACGCCGGCGCTTGCCCTTCGGGTCTCGCGCCGACCTGGCGTCAGTATCACTCTTCTCGGTAGTGGAAAGGCGTTGGGTAGCAGAAGAAGGTTGATAGCAGAAAACCTCTCCTTTGGCAACATAAGGGATCTCGTGCTTGTCGGCCTGGCTTTTCAACTTTGTCTTGTCAAACCGAATCTTCATGGCGCTCTGTCCTATGGATTGTATTTTGCGTCGAAGTAATGCTTTCTGCGGATCCACTTGAAACCCTCGTGCTTCGTGATGGCCGCTACGTCTACGCGACCACCCACTGTTGGCGCACCAGGGGAAAAACGGGAGAACATTATAGTGGCTTCGACAAGAAACACGGCCAAATCAATCGCATCTTGAATGGGCATCGGTGGGGCTGCCAGCATGACCTCAAGTCGCTGCTCAATCTGTTCCATTGCTGGTCCGATCTGTTCCTCTGGAACACCGAGCTCTGCTAGGACCCGCGGCAGACCTGTTCCGTGACCCTTGACAATTCTGGCGATAGCCTCCTGCTCCCCAGCCCAGAATATGCCCGTCTCTCCCCGTTGCCGTACGGCCGTCGGTGCAGGGCAGTTACCGCCTAAGATCTCGATCTTCCACTCCTCAGGTAAATCATCGCCAGCGGAATAGCCGGCAACAAGGAAGCCAAGACTCGGTTTGTCAGGCCTGTCCTTGAATTCTCTCATGTATGTCTCTTCGAAAAAGAACCTGCGCGCACTATCAGCGACCTGCTCGACAGTGTAGTTGCTGCGATCCAAGGACCAGGCCTCATCTGATCCCATGAACAGCCGCCGCAAGTCCTTGGACAGGGTTGAAAGCGCAGCGTGTCCTATGCTGCCAGCACCCCAAGTTAAGCCGCCTATTGGCAGACCCTTGTATAGATTGAACAGCTTGCATGCGTGATCGTACACGTTTATCACAGCCGGCCTTCCGGACGGGTCAACACCGAAAAGGGTAGACGCACTGTCGGCTGCGAGAACAAGCCCCTCGTGGACCTTTAACGAGATCGCAACAGTCACTGGGAAGATCCTACTCGGCAAACCTGAGCCAGAAGGGTACTATAAACAATATACTGCAACCTCATGCGGATGTCAAGCACCAGCGCCGTTAGACGGCGCGCACAGGTAACATTCCGCCAGCCTGCTCCTCGGACCTTATCTGGCTCGAACGATCCCCGCAAGCGCGCGGATATGCTCGGGCGTCGTGCCGCAGCAGCCGCCGATGATGCGCACGTCCAGCGTGAGCAGGTCGCCGGCGCTCTGGACGAACTGCTCCGGCGTCTCGGGATACACCGTTGCGTCGCCCCGGACCTCGGGCCGCCCCGCGTTGGCCTGGATGATGACGGGTTTCGACGTGATGCCGCGGATGATGCCCGCGATCGCCACCATGTCGCGCATGTTGACTCCGCCGCAGTTCGAGCCCACCACGTCGGCGCCCGCGTCGAGCGCCGCCCGCGTCATCTCCTCGACCGTGACGCCCATCATCGTGCGGAACGTGTTGGCATCCGGTGTCGGGTCGTAGCATGCGCTGGCGATCACGGGCAGTTCCGCCGCCTCGCGGGCGGCATCAATCGCGCCGCGCATCTCCTCGACCGACGTCACCGTCTCGATGATGAACGCGTCCACGCCCGCCGCGGCGAGCGCTTCGGCCTGTTCGAGGAACATCTGCCGAAAGTCGTCCTCGCCGCAGCCGCCCATCGGCTCGGGAAACGCGCCCGTCGGGCCGATGTCGCCGAGCACAAAGACGCCGTCGCCCCCCGCCGTGCGGGCGTCGCCCGCGGCCGCGCGCGCGTTTTTCGCTGCCGCGGTGTTGAACTCCTCGACCCGCTCGCCCAGGCCGTGCCGGTCGAGCGCATGCCGGTTGCCCCCAAAAGTGTTCGTGATCAGGCAGTCGGCGCCCGCCTCGACGTAGCCGCGCTGGATGCGTTTGACCGCGTCGGCGTGGCTGACGTTCCACTCCTCGGCGCACTCGCCCGGCGACAGGCCCGCGGCGAAGAGCTGCGTCCCCATCGCACCGTCGCCGACGAGAACGTGCGTCTTGAGCATCTCGAGCAGCTTGGCCATCTCAGTCTCCCGCTGTGTCCCTGAGACAGGATAACAGGATTGACACGATAAGATGCACCGAATGAATCCTGTCTATCCTGTTATCCCCTAAAAGGACTTCTCGCTATCGTGTCGCGTACCCGTCCGGGTGGCTCGAATGCCACGCCCACGCCGAGCGAATGATCTCGTCGAGGTTCGAGCACTCCGGCTTCCACCCCAGCTCGCGCGTGATGCGCGCGTGGTCGGCCACCAGCGAGGGCGGGTCGCCGGGCCGGCGCGCGCCGATCTCGTGCGGAATCGGCCGCCCGATCACGTTTTGCGCCGCCTCGAGCACCTCCTTGACCGAGTTGCCCGTCGTCGTGCCGAGGTTGTACGCGCCCCGCGCCCCCTCGTCGAGCGCCAGCACGTGCGCCCGCGCCAGATCGTGGATATGGATGTAGTCGCGCACGCACGTCCCGTCGGGCGTCGGGTAGTCGTCGCCGAGGACCGTGAACATCTTGCGCTTGCCCAGCGCCGTCAGCAACAGCAGCGGGATCAGGTGCGTCTCCGGGTCGTGGTCCTCGCCGCAGTCCTCGAGCGCGCCGCACGCGTTGAAGTACCGCAGCGCCACCCACCGGATGCCGTAGATGTCATCATACCAGCGCAGGACCTTTTCGATCATCAGCTTCGACTCACCGTACGGGTTCGTCGGCACCGTCGGCATGTCTTCCGTGATCGGCATCGTCTCGGGCACGCCGTACGTCGCCGCCGTCGAGGAGAAAACGATCACCCGCGCGCCGAACTCGCGCATCGCCTCCATGAGGTTGACCGCCCCGCCCACGTTATTCCGGAAATACTTGCCCGGGTCTTGCATGGACTCGCCCACGAGGCTCGACGCGGCGAAATGCACCACCCCCTCGGGCCGGCGCGTGCGGAACACCTTGCGGACCGCGGCGCCGTCGAGCAGGTCGGCCTCGACGAACGCGGCGCCGTCCGGCACCGCCTCGCGGTGGCCCATGCTCAGGTTGTCCAGCACGACCACCTCGTGCCCCGCCTCGAGAAACAGCCGGGCCGTCGCGCTGCCGATATACCCGGCGCCCCCGGTGACAAGCAGCTTCATTGCGCCTCCACGTGCTTGGTTCAACAAAGAGCATCACCTGTAGCCCAACCCCACGCCCCGGTCAACGGGAATAAATAGGGACAGTCACCTATTTTTCTTCTCTGTGCGGCCGTTCCAGAGCACGTCGTGACTCCACTCCTGAGCCAGCGGTCGGTCGCTCGATGCCAAGAAAAATAGGTGACTGTCCCTATTTATTCTGCTAACGCTCTCGCATGCCACGCGCCGCAAGGATAGTCATGCCTGGCTTCCCCCATCACGTAACCCAGCGGGGGAACAACGGCCAGGACGTCTTCCTGACGCCGGCCGATCGCCGCACGTATCTGCGATTTCTCCGCAGGCGCTCCGAGAAGTGCGGTGTCGCTATCCTCGGGTACTGCCTGATGACGAACCATGTCCACCTCGTCGCAGTGCCCCACACGGAGCGGGCCCTCTCGGGCATGGTCGGGCGCACGCACTTCCTCTACACGCAGTACTTCAACCGCCTTCACGAGCGAACCGGCCACCTGCGGCAGAACCGATTCTACTCCTGTCCCATGGACGAATCCCACCTGTGGACCGCGCTGTGCTATATCGAGCGCAACCCGGTCCGCGCAGGGTCTGTCAGCGAGCCCTGGCAATATGCATGGTCCAGCGCGGCCGTTCACTGCGGCGAAATGCCACGTGATTCACACTGGCTCGACATCGATGCATGGTCGAGAATGTGGACGCCCGCGCAGTGGCGAGAGGTCCTTCGGCGTCCTGGTGACGGCGCGCAGACGGAGCAGGTCCGGCACAGCACCCGCACAGGTCGCCCACTCGCCGACGAGGCATTCCTGAAGGAAGTCGAGCACGCGCTCGGTCGCTCGAAAGGCATGAATAAATAGGGACAGTCACCTATTTTTCTTGGCATCGAGCGACCAACCACTGAACAGGGAGGAAAAATAGGTGACTGTCCCTGTTTATTCCAGGCTGATACGCGACTTCGGGACCAACTTCGACCTCGACGTAATCCTGCCGGGCGAGAGCACGCCCGCCTTCCGCCTCCTCGCGCCCGAGGCCATCTACGGCGACGGCATGGAAGCCTTCCACGGCGTTCATATGCGGCCCGCGACGTGGACCGAATCAGCCAATGAACTCGAGGGCACCTTGAAGCTCGGCGACGCGGCGGAGTGCACGCTCTGGCTCAAGCCGACGGCCGACGGCGCGTTGATGAAGATCTCGATCAAGAACACGTCCCAAAACACCTACCGAGACGTCCGGCTGGATAGTTGCGCCAATCTCTGCCGCCTGCCGAAAACGCATAACGTGGAATGGTCCAACCGCAGCTTCATCCCCGAACGCGTCCCCCTCGACCGCACGCAGCAGGGCGCGTACTGGTACCGCGAGCTGACGCCCACCAAGCTCAAGGCCTGGCGCCCCGGCACAGGCTGGGTCATCATGCACGCGCGGCCCGACAACCCCGAGCCCGACCCCAACAACCCCTACTGGCGCGTCGTGAGCGAAACCGACAACAGCTTCGGCTGCGCCGTCGCGTCCTTAGACGCCAAAAAACTCTTCTACCAGGTCTGGCGTGCCGACCGCTCACGCCACCAATCCCCCTTTGCCGGCAACGCCTGCATGCACCTCAAGCCGCAAATCTGCAAAGAGCTTGCCCCGGGCCGGACCGCCACCATCCAGGGCAAAGCCGGCATCTTCCAAGGCACCTGGGACGAACTCGCCGCCGAGTTCCAGAGATTCGTTCAACCGGAAGAGGAATAGGTGGGTGGATTTTTTGCTCTTGATGCTTTTCTGTGATGGATGATGAGAACATGCTATTCCGCAGGAAGAGACGCAGACGTGTGGTTCGAGAACATGGCGAGTGGTTCGGTGTACGCACAGCACGGTGCACATGGCCAGGCTGCAGCAGGTGGGCAACGAGTGTAGTGGACACTCCCGGTTCTCACATAGGTCATCAGGAGGCGCCTTGCGACGATCATTACCAGGCCGTCCACGCACTTCCAAGCGGCACGTTGGAGGCAGTTGGCGCGTGCCTCGGGGTCAGTAACCCCGGCGCCGGCCTAGTGATTCGCCTACTGACCTGTCTCGTGTGGGCGTTGGACACAATTGACCGGTCAACCCTGAAAGATCTCGCTCGCGAGAAGTACGACCGTATCTGTGGACTCCTTGGGCAAATGGAGTTCGAGGACATTGGGTATTGCGGGGGCGGCGGCCCCTTTCTGTCCCTGTTTCACGAGTGCGAGTCGAGCCAGGAAAAAGTCGAGCTACTTGAGGACACGTTCGAACTCATAGAAGAAGCAGAGCACAGAGGCGACCTGTTTGAGGAAACGGATGTGAAACCGGGGTACAAGCGGGATCTTGAGGGGCCTACATCACAACTGGAGCGTCGCATGCCATCGAGCTACAGGATGAAATACTAGCGGTCTCCCCAGGTGTTCTTCTTGCCTTTCCCACCAGCATCGCGTGCATGGTGTGGATCCTGCTTGGCTGTCATCTAATTCTGTTCCGCGGTGTCGCCCTCTTCTTGGCAGGGGCCTTTCCTCTTCTGTTGATCCGTCAGCCACCTGACTTCAGGTGAAGCATCACGGCCTCGACCGGCGAAGGACTGCGAGGTGTCTTCTGGACGCTCTAAGCCTTCCTCGGCTCGATGAGCTTCCCCATCGTCGGGCTTCAGCTTGGCGATTAACTGGCGAGCCGTCATTGAGTGCACGGACTCCACATCTGTCAGGCCAAGGACCTCCAAAGCCTTCAGATACTCGTCCATTTCTTCTCGCTCGTCATCGTCCAGAGGCTCAGATCGCCTAGCCTTCCTGTCAAACAGCGCGACTCGTGCACCGTCTGAAGGATAATATGGTGGGTCACCTTCCTTATTCACGATGTCAATGATAACGCCGGCTGCCTCTTCGACTATTCGGTGCCGCCTTTCCTTTCGGCGGGCTAGGTAGTTCTGGAACTTAGGGTTCCAGTACACAATAAGAAGAATTACGCCCCCCACAGCCATGATTCCAAGAGACGTTAGGTCCCATTTCTCGAGGCTCTTGATGGCCGCGAAAACAACGATCACTCCTAGTAGACCAAGGCCGGACTTTAGCGCGTCGTACCACCAAGTCTGCGCGATGACCTGCGTTTCGATGATCTTCCCTATTCTCTCAATTTTGCCCTCGATATCACCTATCGTCTCTGCACGCACTGGCTGGGTTTCACCTTCTGAGTATGACGACCCTCTGTTCACAATTCCTCTCCCTCTCCCCTCGGTTCTGTAATGCTATCGCAGGCAACACCCGCGATAGGGGCAAGCTGCCATCGAACACACAGGAAATCCAAGGTTGCATTGGTCAGGCCATTTGAAGCCATAGGCACCATGCCAGTTGTCATGCGTTTGCGTGGGTATGGGCCCGCCAGCGTTGGGCCAGGCTTCACACGTCGGAGTCTTCTTCTAGATACTTCAGGGTTTCCGGGGCATAATGCGTCGCCCAATTGCGAAACCCCTTTCGCTCTTCGGGGTCGGGATCGGAGGCCCATTTGCGGAGCTCTTCTTCCCCGAGATACTTCAGCGCCTGTGGGTCATGAATGGTAGCCCACTCGCGAAACGATTCCCGCTTTTCGGGGTCGGGGTCGGACGCCCATTTGCGCAGCGACGCGGTGTCCGGTTCCGCCATCTCCTTCAGCTTCGGCCGGAATCGGAACCGGAGCCAGAGTGTGATCGGCCCACCTATTAGGTAGATACGATCGAGGTGGAAGCGCGCATAGAGTAGATGGAAGACAACTAGACGGGAAATGATGATCGCAAGGACCACAGCAAGGCCAACCGACGCGCAGATTCGGCCTCCATCCCTGCCGGGGTTCTTTTGAAGAAGGATTTCGTAGATTACCCAGCTCACGAGCCAGACCACGAACGTCCCGCCGATAACCATCCCGATGAACCAGGCGAGGGATACTATGAACCTTAGCATGTCGGAATCTCCCGTCTACAGCGTTTCGTCTACGTTGTCCCTCGACGGCTTCGCCTTCTCGAGTTCTCATCGTGTCTCTTCGTCCACGGGCTCGGTCGGCTCGGAGGGTGTGTCGTCTTGTGGGGTGGGTTCGACGTGGGGCTTCGTCGGCTCCTTCGGTCTGCGGAGGAAGTAGAGCCGTATCGCGAGTGCGATCGCTCCGCCGATGAGATACGCCGGGGCGAGGCCAAAACTCCCCCCGATGAGGGTGGAGGCGACGATGGCCAAGGCCACGGCTATTCCGATCGACTTGTAGACTCGTTTCTTCTCCTCCCCTGGTCTCTTCGGAAGGACGAGCTCGATGAGCATGCTCAACAGCCAGACCAAGATGGTGCCGCCGAGGGCGCCCCCGATTAGATAGGCCATATCGAAATCCTCCCTCTACCGCGTTTGGTCTTTGTCGTCCTCGACGCTCTCCTTCGGATCGGGGGAGGAGCGTCGCAGCCGGAGCACAAGCACGATTGCCGCGCTGATCGGACAAGCAAGGGCGAGGTGAAGATTCCTGCCGAGCAAGCAGACGATGATCGCGAGGACGGCGGCTAGTCCGACCGACGTGTAGATTCGTTCCTTCCGGCCGGCGGTGCCCTCTGCGAGATCGACCTCGATCAGCCAGCTTACGATCCACACCGGGAGGGTGCCGCCGAGGGCGGCGGCGATTATGTAAATCATGCCGAAATCCTCCCTCTACGGGGTTTCGTCGCGCCGCTTCTTCGCCCTTTCGAGGGCCTCAAGAGTCGCCTTGTCGTCCGGCGCGATCTGGACGCCTTCCTCTTTGTAGAGATCGTAGACCTCGTCGTCGGCGCGATCGCGATCGGCGAAGGTCGTTTTCCAAGCCAGCTTTAGGTTGAGAGTCTCCCCGTCGTCCTCGTGGGTTTTCGGGGGACTGGCGTCGATCTCGTCGTAGCCCCGTTTGCGGGCGATGTTGTCGGCCTGCACTAGAGACCTGTCGTCGCTTCCCCAAACCAAGACATCGTACCGCTTATCCGGTCCGTAGTCCCGGTCGCGCCGCCTCATCATCACGCTCATCGTCCTACGTCCTCCTCTTGTCACCGTTCCGTTCCTCTGCTCGCCGGACTCCGGCAAAAACGGCTGCGTCTGCTGACCCACGGCTCAAATTCTAGCACTTCACGCACGACTTGTCAGGCGACTACGAAAAATAGGGACAGTCACCTATTTTTCTCGGGTGTCTGCAGGAGGGGGCGTGGGGTGCCTGGGAGTCCCTCTGGCAACAAATCGGTCGCGCGGTCGTTGAAGAAAAATAGGTGACTGTCCCTATTTTTCCACAGGCAGGTCGGGCCCTGAGGCGTACAAATCCAGCTCCACGTTCGCGCCCAGGGCGGCGAGCCGCTCGATCGTCGCCGGGCTCGCGGCCCACCCGCCGAGCCAGTCCTTGTAGCCCTCGTAGCAGATGCCGACGGCCACCGTGCATTCGGCGGCGAGCGCCGCCACGCGCCCCGCGGAGCCGTCAATCTCGTCGAGCAGCAGGACGAGCTTCCGATCGAGGCTCTCGGGCAGGCTCGCGTGCGGCTCGAACCGCCACCGGGTCTTCGACATCGGCGCGAGCTGCTTGTGCAGGCACTTGCCCTTGCCGTGCGTCGCCGTGGGCTCGAACCCGACGCGCCGCGTGATCTCCGCGGGCGAGAGCGTCTCCGACGTGATGAGCAGAAACACCCGCACCGAGGCCTCGACGTACGCGCCCGCCGCCACCAGGCCCTTCTCGCCGGGCCGGACGACGATGACCAGGTAGTACGGCTGGTGCTCGAGCCGGAAATAGAAGTAGAACGCGCCGGGCTCGCGGGTCGTGTCGGCCCGGGCGAGCAGCGGCTGACCCCCCTCGAGCAAGGGCGTGTGGACGGCCAGCACCTCCTTGGTCGTGCTCAGCGCCGGCGCCAGCACCTCGCGCCGCGCCAGCTCAACAGCCTCCAACTCGACCGACATCCGTCGTCCTCAGTCGTCTTCGTGCTCAGACCTTGATGTTGAGGAACGTCTTGATCCGGCGCGTGGCCTCGACGAGGCGGTCCTCCGGCTCGACCATCGCGAACCGCACGAAGCCCTCGCCGTACTCGCCGAACCCCGTGCCCGGCGCGCACGCCACGCCGATCTCCTCGATCATGAGCCGCGTAAACTCGAGCGAGCTCAGCGCGCTGTACTTGAGCGGGATGTGCGCCCAGACGTAGAACGTCGCCCTGGGCATCGGCACCTCCCAGTTCGCCTCCGCCAGCCCGCCGACGAACACCTCGAGCCGCCGCCGGTACGTCTCCACCAGCTCGCGCACGCAGTCCTGGGGCCCCGTGAGCGCCGCGATCGCCGCGTGCTGCACCGCGCGGAAGATGCCGAAATCAATGTAGCTCTTCGTCTTCTCGAGCGCGGCGAGGATCTCCGCGTTGCCCACCCCGTAGCCGATGCGCCACCCGGGCATCGAATACGACTTCGACAGCGTGTGAAACTCCACGCCCACGTCGCGCCCGCACGTCGTCTGCAAAAAGCTCGGCGCCGTGGTGCCGTCGTACACGATGTCGCTGTAGGCGTTGTCGCTCCCGACCAGAATGTGGTGCGTGCGCGCCCAGCGCGCCACCTTCTCGTAAAAGGCTAGATCGGCCACCGCCGTCGTCGGATTGTGCGGGTAGCTCAGAAACATCATCTTCGAGCGGCTCACCACGTGGCTGTCGAGCCCCTCGATGTCGGGCAGGTAGTCGTTCTCCGGCTTGAGCGGCAGGTTGTAGAGAATCCCGCCCGCCATGATGACCCCGTTGAAGTGCACCGGGTACGCGGGCGAGGGCACGAGCGCAATGTCGTCGTTGTTGAGAAACGCCAGCGACAGGTGCGCGATCCCCTCCTTCGACCCGATCAGCGGCAGCACCTCGGTCTCCGGATTGACCGTCACGTTGAACCGGTCGAGGTACCAGTCGGCGATCGCCTGCCGGAAGCGCCGCTCGACCTCGCCGTCGCGCTTCGAGTAGCGGTGGTACTCGGGATCCTCCTGCGCGGCGCGCGCCAGCGCCTCGGCCACGTGCGGCGGCGTGAGCAGGTCGGGATTGCCCATGCCCAGGTCAACGAGGTCCGCCCCGCGCTCGCGCACCTTGCGCTTGAGCTCGTCAATGATGGTGAACAGGTACGGCGGCAGCCGCTTGAGCCGGTTCGCCTCGTGAAAGACGCCGGTCGAGTCGCCGACGGTGTTCTCCTTTGGGCCGCTCTGCAGATACATGTGGGTTGGCTCCGGGCCAAGCGCTGAGGAGGCGGGGCGGGGAATCAGAACTCCTCGTCGTCTCCGATATCCTCGACCTGGGGGTGTGCTTTGTCGGTGTCCTCGTCTTCGTCCTCGACATCGTCGTCGAGGTCACTGAGCCCGTCTTCGATGGTGGCGATCACGTCGCCGACCTCCAGCTCATCGCCTTGCTCGTAGAAACGCTCCCGCAGGATCCCGGCTGTCGGAGCAGACACGGTGAACAGGCCGCCGTCGTCGGTGCGCAGCTCGACCAGTTCATCGCCTTCCTCCACGACGTTTCCCTCGTCAACGTACCAGAAGTCCACCGAAGCAGTCGCCACGTCGTCGCTTACGTAGTCAAAGATGACCTGTCTCACGGTACCGCCAATCCCGTATGCAAGGTTCATGCCTACCCGGCCGGCGCCGCGCCCTGCGCCCCCGCCCGGCACGTGTCTCACCGGAGTTCGAGTCTCTACTTGAGGGCGGATGCGCTGTCAAGGGCAGAAGTCAGGCCCGCCCCAACTGCCTTCGCCCCAGCCGGTTGCCGCATCCACGCCACCACCTCCCCCGCCCGGTACGAGCTCCGCACGAACGGCCCGCACAGCGCTGCGGCAAATCCCAACGCCACCGCCCGCGCCTCGTACCACCCGAACACCTCGGGCGGCACGAACTCCGCCACCGGCAGATGCCGCACCGTCGGCCGAAGATACTGCCCGATCGTCACCACCTCCACACCCGCCGCACGCAGGTCGCCGAGCACGCCCTCAACCTCCTCGCGCCTCTCGCCCAACCCCACCATAAGACCCGACTTCGTCACCATCCCCGTTTCGGCCGCCTGCGCCGCGCCCAGCGCCCGCGCCGCAGACAACACGTGAAGCGACCGCGCGTAATCGGCCCCGGGCCGCACGGCAGGGTAGAGCCTCGGCACCGTCTCGACGTTGTGGTTGAACACTTCGGGTCGCGCCTCAACAACGCACGCGACCGCCTCCGCGTTCCCAAGAAAGTCCGGTGTGAGCACCTCGACCGTCGTCCGCGCGTTGGCCGCACGCACCGCCTCGATCGTCGCCGCGAAATGCCCGGCCCCGCCGTCGGCCAGATCGTCGCGCGTCACCGACGTGATCACCGCATGCCGCAGCCCGAGACGCCCCACCGCCTCGGCCACCCGCCGGGGCTCGTCGGCGTCCGGCGGCCCGGGCCGCCCCTGCGCCACCCCGCAAAAGCGGCAGCCGCGCGCGCACCTGTCCCCCAGGATCATGAACGTCGCCACGTTCCGCGAAAAACACTCCCAGATGTTGGGACACTTCGCACTGCTGCACACCGTGGCCAGACCCAGCTCCTCGACCAGCCGCCGCGTCCGCGCCGCCTCCGGCCCGCCCGGCAGCCGCTTCCTGAGCCACCCCGGAAACTGTCGCCGCTCTGTCATAAGCATTCACCGCAGAGAGCGCAGAGGCCGCAGAGGGAACTCTTCTCCTTCGATGGCCTCCGGCCATCGAAGCCGATCCGTGCCACCTGTGACAATCCGTCGCTCACTATCTCCTGCACAGCACGCCAACGCTTGGCTGCGCACGCCCGTGTAGACCCCAGCGCAGCCGCGAAGCGGTGGCGGATCCTAGCCTGGGGCGTAAGCCCCAGGGAACAGGGGCCGTCCAACAATTAGCCCAGCGCCGAAGGTGCGACACAAGTGCGTTCTGGTCATCCGGTAGTTCTCTCAGCCAGCTACTAGCGCCTTTTCGACATGGTGTGCAGCGGTCGCCCGAGCGCCTCGAGCCCCGCCTCCATCAGCGCCTCGCTCAGCGTCGGGTGAGGGTGGACCGTCTCGACCAGCTCCGTGAGCGTCGCCTCCGTCCGCACCAGCACGGCCGCCTCCCCGATCAGCTCCGTCGCGTGCGGCCCGATGATCTGCACGCCCACCACCTGCCCCGTGCCTGCGTCCGCCACGACCCGCGCAAAACCTTCCGCCTCGTTGGCCACCACGGCCTTCGACGTCGCCGCGAACGCAAACCGGCCCGTGACGACCTCCCGCCCGGCCGACGTGGCCTGCGCCTCGTCCAGGCCCACCGTCGCGATCTCCGGGCGCGTATAGACGCACGCAGGCACGGCGCGGTAGTCCATGCGGCGCAAGCCGCCCATAGGCGCGGCCCCCATCGCGTTCTCCGCCGCCGTCATGCCCTCGTGGTGCCCGACGTGCGCCAGCAGCCACCCGCCGATCACGTCGCCCGCCGCGTAGATACCCGGGATGTTCGTCTCGAGGTACTCATCCACGACGATGCGGCCGTTCTCCGTCCTGACGCCGACGGTCTCGAGCCCGAGCCCCTCGGAATTGAGCCGGCGCCCGACGCTCACCAGCACCGTTTCCGCCTCGACCGTCGCACCCGAACTGAGCCGCGCCGTCGCGCCGCCGGCGCCCACGTCGAGCCGTGCCACCTGCGCGCCCAGGTGAAGCCCGATCCCGCGCCTCTTGAAGCTCGCCTGCAGTGTGCGGGCGACGCGCGCGTCCTGGCCCGGCAGCAGTTGCTCGAGCATCTCCACGATCGTCACTGTCGCCCCGAGCCCCGCAAAGAGCGTGGCGAACTCGCAGCCGATGGTGCCGCCGCCGACGATCAGCAGCGTTTCGGGCACCGTGTCACGCTCGAGGATGTCCGTGCTCGACAGCACCGTTGTGTGGTCAAACGGCAGCGACTCCAGCGGCTGCGGCTCCGAGCCCGACGCGATGATGATCGCCTTCGTCGCAAGCGTCCGGTCGCCCTCGGCGCTCTCGACGCGCACGGCGTTCCTCGCCGCGATCGTGGCCGTGCCCCCGACGATCTCGATGCCGAGCCCCTTGGCGAGCTGCGCCACGCCGCCCCGGAGCTTCGCGACGTGGCGGTCCTTGCGCTCGATGAGCCTCGCCATGTCCGCGCGCGGGTTCTCGCACGCGAGGCCCAGCGCGTCCGCCCGGCGCATCTGCTCGAGCACGCCCGCCGCCTCGAGCAGCGACTTGGTGGGGACACACCCGCGGTTGAGGCACGTGCCGCCGAGCGCGCCCTTCTCGATCATCGCCACCCGCCCGCCGAGCTGCGCCGCGCGGAACGCGGCCGCATACCCCGCCGGGCCGGAGCCGATCACCACCACGTCATAGTCAGGCATCAACCGACCTCCTCATCGCGACGCGCGTCAGGCCGCCCGCAGGCGCTACTCGTCCACGTTGATCTTCACGGGCACGAAGTCCCGCAGCGCCCTAGCCGCCTCCGGCCTGTTCCACACGCGCACGGCGTACTCGGTGCAGGCCAGGCAGTTGTAGCCCCAGAAATAGGCCATGACAAGTTTGTTCTCCCGCTTCGCCTCGTCGAACGCCGCGTCGAGATCGTGCCGCCACGAAAACGCCGCTTCCCCCACCTCCGGGTAGCGCACGAGGCCCTGCAGCGGAAACCACTTCGCCTTGCCCGACTCCACGACGACCGTGCCGACGGCGATCGTAAGCCCGACCGCGACGGCCACGATCGCCACAGCGCGGTTGAAGACCGAATGCACGCGCCGCCTGAACACCCCGAGCGCCACGGCGAGCGCCACGAACACCCCGCCCGCCAACATGCCGGTCGCGTGCGGAAACGTCTGCGTCAGCGGCCGCGACACGTAGAAGATCACCGCGACCAGCACCACGGCGAACACCTTCTTGATGCCGAGCATCCACGCGCCCGCGCGCGGCATCGCGCTCAGCGCCCCCGCGAACGTCCCCACCGCCAGAAACGGCAGCGCCAGACCCAACCCGAACACGACCATGATCGCCACCGCCACCCCGACGCCCTTGCCCAAGACGAACGGGATGATGAGCCCGAGCGCCGGCGCCGTGCACGCAAACGCAAGCGGCACCACGACGAGGCCGATGACGAACGCCCCGATAAGCCCGACCGCGTTGCGGCCCGAGGCCGCTTTGTTCCGGAGCGCCGCGGGGAGCTGGATCTCGAACGCGCCGAGCATCGAAGCGGCCAGCACCACCAGCACCACGTCCAGGATCAGGATGTACACCACGTTGCTCGTCAGCCCGTAGAGCACGTCCTTGAGCGCGCCGATGAACGCGCCGATCAGCCCAAACGGCAGCACGACGCCCACGCCGAGCGCACTCGTCATGGCGACGTTGCGACCGAACTTCGGCCCCGCCTGGTCGGCCAGATACCCCATCGTGATCGGGATCATCGGGTACACGCACGGCGAGAACGCCGCCAGCAGCCCGCCGACGAGCGCCAGCCCGAGCCAGAGCGGCAGCGAGCGCTCCTTCGGCGTCTCGATCCGCCCGCCCGCCACGTCGCGCACCTCCCGATAAAACGCCTTCTCCCCGCGGTAGCCCACGATGCGCGTGAGCTCCTCGCCCGCCGCGTTGAAGAAGATGATGTTCGGCTTGCCGACGAGGTCGTAACGCGCGACGTACACCGCGTTCGACGTGCCGGGCGCGGCACGCGGCCCCACCGGCTGCCCCCCGCCCCGTTCGCCCGCGACGAGCGAGGGCATCGTGTCGCGAAACACCCCGAACTCGGCGTTCTCGACGGCCGGCATGCCGACGGCGACCGCGAGCGCTCGCTCGATCTCACGCAGCCCGAAGCACAGCTCGTCGTTGCACGGGGCGTACTCGAACGTGAGCGCAAGCGTCCGCGGGCCCTCGGCCGCACCCGGCCCGGCGCGCAGCTCGTACACCGCCAGGAACTCGCCGACGAACTCCTTGAACTCGACGCCCCCCACCCGGCGCGCGTGCAGCCGCGAGTGCCACCACCGCCCGAGCGTGAAGACGTTTTCGTCCTCGAGCGCCAGGCGCACCTCGTCCTGGAGGTGGTAGCCTTCGGGGATCGTCGTGGCGACGGCCACCAGCACCGTCCCGCCCGGCTCGACGGTCGTGTGCGAGGCTACGACGCGAAACTCGAGCGCCGGCTCCTTCGACGTGTCCGGCCCGCCGAGCAGCTCTCCGAGCGGGTTGTCACCCGACACCTGCCCCGGCGCACTCGCCGCCAGCAGCGCCGCGAGAACCACGCAGGCCGGCATCGCCACAATCACCTTTCGACTCATCGTGCTGACCTCATTGCCCGAACACGCCGGGCCGTCGCCGTGGTCCCGCGCCCGGCAATCGCTACAGGCGCCGCTCGAGCAGCCGGATCGAGCAGAACTCGCTGCACATCGTGCAGACGTCCTTGAACCGCGACACGCTCGCCTTGTGGTAGGCGCGGGCACGGTCCGGATCGAGCGCCAGCTCGATCTGCTTCGACCAGTTGCGCGCCTTGCGCCACCGCCCCATCTCGTCGTCCCACTCGCGCGCGCCCGCGACGCCTTTGGCCACGTCGCCCGCGTGCGCGGCGATCCGCGCGGCGATCACGCCCTCACGCACGTCGTCCACCTCCGGCAGGCGCAGGTGCTCGGCCGGCGTCACGTAGCAGAGGAAGTCGGCCCCCGCCGCCGCGGCGATCGCACCCCCGATCGCCGAGGTGATGTGGTCGTAGCCCGGCGCCACGTCGGTCACGATCGGCCCCAGCACGTAGAACGGCGCCCCGTGGCACAGCGCCTTCTCGAGCCGCACGTTCTCGGCCACCTCGTCGAGCGGGATGTGTCCCGGCCCCTCGATCATCGCCTGCACCCCGGCCTCGAGCGCGCGTTGCTGCAGCTCGCCCAACGTGATCAGCTCGACGACCTGCGCCCGGTCGGTCGCGTCGGCCAGGCACCCCGGCCGCATCCCGTCGCCCAGGCTCAGCGTCACGTCGAACCGGTGCGCGATCTCCAGCAGCCGGTCGAACTCGGCATAGAGCGGGTTCTCCGCGTCGTTGGTCAGGATCCAGTCGGTCAGAAACGCCCCGCCCCGGCTCACCACGTCCAACACGCGCCCCTCGCGCCGCAGCGCCTCGATGCTCGCCCGCGTCACCCCGCAGTGCACGGTGATGAAGTCCACCCCCTCGCGGCAGTGCGCCTCGATCGCCGCAAAGAGTTCGTCGGGCGTCATCGAGCTGATCGCCCGCCCCTGCGCCGTGATCTCCACCGCCGCCTGATAGATGGGCACGGTGCCGAGCGGCATGTCGCACGCCTCGAGGATCGCCCGGCGGATCGCCGCGATCTCGCCCCCCGTCGAGAGGTCCATCACCGCGTCCACGCCCGCGCCGCGCGCGGCCTCGAGCTTCTTCAGCTCGAAGTCGAGGTCGCTCACGTCGGGCGAGGTGCCGATGTTCGCGTTCGTCTTCGTGCGAAGCCCCGCGCCGATGGCGACGAGGCCGCGGAAGTCATGCCCGGCATTCTTCGGCACGACCACCGTGCCGCCGGCCACCCCCTCGACAATCCGCTCCGGCGCCACCCCCTCGCGCTCGGCCGCCGCGCGCATCGCCTCGGTGATCTCGCCCTTGCGGGCCGCTTCGATCTGGTTCACAGCTCCTTTGCTCATAGCCCTGTACTCATAGCCCTTTGCTCATAGCCCCTTGCTCATAGCCCTTTGCTCATAGCCCCTTACCCATAACTTTGGTCCATCCGGTCGGAGTTCCAGCGCACAACTCACGATGACCCTGGAACACACGTCCGTCCACGTGATGGTAGCACACCGCGCCGGGCATGGCGCGAAATTCGGGCCGCGCCTCAATCCGCCGACAGGGAAGAGAGTACGGAACAGGCTGGCGCAGCGGGCCCGGCCGGCAGGCCCGCCTACTTCCACTCGTGAAACACGTCCTCGAAGGCGCCGGTGAAAACGTTGTCCACCGCCTGCCAGCCCTGGATGAACGAGTGGTCCATGTTGCCGATCTCGTAGCGCCACGCGCCGAACCGGCCCCGGCTCATGATGCCGAGCCGCCCAAGCGCCGGCTGCAGCACGCCGAGCGCCTCATCGCGCGCCAGCGTCGGCACCGGGTACGCCTGCGGCACCTCGATCATGAACTCGTCCACGATGCGCCCGCGGTCCTCCGCGCCGAGCAGCCCCGTGTTGAGGCAGCCCTCGACCGTGTCCTTGACGATGTCCTTCGACGGCGGCTTCACGTCGCTGAACGAGGTCTCGCACATCAGCGAATGGGTCCGCTTCACGTCGCCGCCGGGCACGTTGTTGTACGAGTAGTTCGAGAAATTCGTCACGCGGTAGAACGGGCAGTTGTCCTCGGGGAAATACATCCAGCACCGGGTGTTGTCCACCGGCCGCTCGATGCCCAGCCCCACGATGAACGCGCTGTTCCAGCGTAGCCTCGACGCGGCCTCGACCAGGTCGGCCCGCGCGGGCCTGAGGCGCGCGGCCAGCTCGTTGAGCGGCATCGTCGTGATCAGCACGTCGTACTCGTCGGTCTCGCCGCCGGCGAGCGTGATCCGCTTGCGCGCGGTGTCTATCTCGACCACCTCGGCCTCAAGCGTCATCTTATCTCGGACGGTGTCGCCGAACCGGCGGTAGATCTCGCCCGTGCCGCCGGTGAGCGGGAACCGAAACGTGTTGTTCGGCCCCCAGGCGACGTCGTCGTGCTGCGTGATGACGTTGCGGAGCACGCGCTCGATGTCCACCACGCTGACTCGCTCGGCGATCCACCCGGCGCTCATGTCCTCCGGCCGCGTGGCCCACACCTTGAAGTTGTACGGCTCCATGAAGTATCGCGCGATGCCCCGGCCGAACGTGCTGCGGATGAACTCGCCGAAGTTGCCCGTCAGGCGCTCGGCGCCGTGCACCTCGATGAGGCCCATCAGGCACTCGAGCAACGCCTCGGGCGGCAGATAGCGCACGTTGTTCTGGAACGGATACGGCGCCCACGTCCCCAGCAGCCGAATCCAGCTCTCCCGCTCGTGCTCGAGCCGCGCATCACCGAGCATCTCGTCCACGAGCGCGTCGAACTCGGCGAAATGGCTGAAGATCACGTGCCCGCCGATGTCCCACGTAAAGCCCTTCTCGTCGGTCATCGAGCCCGCGAGCCCGCCCAGCACGGCCTCCCGCTCGTAGAGATGCCAGTTATCGTAGCCGAGCAGCCTCAGCCGCCGGGCCGCCCCGCAGCCCGTCGGCCCGCCGCCGATGATGAGGATGCGCTTATCCATCGTTGAGATTCACCACAGGGTTCGGCCCAGTCACAGGTTCGGATCGAGCACGCCCGGCGCCGGCCCCTACCCGGCGTACTTCTTCTTCATCTCGGCGACCGCCGCCGTGTCCACCAGGTCCGCCGCGATGAGCTGCTCGATGCTCGGAATGAAGCGGTCGTTCATGATCTTGACCGCACACACCGGCTCGCTCACCTCGGGGAAGTAGGGGTAGATCTCGAGCCTGTTGAAGATCTTCGTGTTGAGGTGCTTGACGTCCGCGAGCGTCAGCTCGCTCGCGTAATGGTTGTACACCGAGAAGGCGACGATGTTCGTGGCGATCGAGTAGAGAATCGTCTGCTCCTTCATGTTGTCGTTCTTCTTGTCGAGCCGCTTGTTGGCGTTGCCCACGATCGCCACGTCGCCCGCGCCCGCCACGTCGAGGTCCGCGAAGTAAATGGCCGTCAGCGTGTCCACGAACGACCGCGTCGTGTGCACGCAGTCCTTCATGTGCCGGCCCTCGACCATGTACTCGCCCGAGATCATCCACATGTCGCGCGCGAGCCGCTCGAAAATCCGCAGGCCCACGCGCCCGCACGACTGCGCCGCGCACCGCCCGGCCATCACCGGCTCGTTGTTGCGGCCCGGCTTGCCGATCTTCGCGTACAGCCAGTGCCGATCCGGCTCGCTCACGATCGGGTAGGCCAGGTGCGGCAGCGGGTCGTATTCGGCGAAGTTCTTGATGTCCGAGTCGCTGTAGCACAGGTACCGGGGGAAATCGCCCTCCTGGATCAGAAAACGATACAGGTACATCGCGTACAGCGTCATGCCCCGGCCCCGGGGCTTCGGGTCGTTGAGCAACTTGCAGAACTTGTCCCACTTGACGCACGCGTACATGTCCGCCTGCCGGACCGCCCGCACGCCGTGGGCCTCCACCACCTCCACCGAGTTGTCGTCGCTGTTGGCGTCCATGCAGATGACCCGCTCGGGACCGTCGAGCTGCTCGACGAGGAACTCCACGATCGGGCCGACCGTGTCGCCCTCGTTCCACATCGGGATCTGCACCTGGAAGTCCTTCGAGCGCAAAAACGCCAGGCACTTCTCCAGGGTGGCCGCGTCCTTGAGCGCCTCGCCCGGCGTGAAAAAATCCTTCTCAAGCGATTTCCTGAACGTCTCAAAGTCCTCGCCCGCGAGGATCGAGAAGTGCGCCTGCGAGCGGGCGACGTCCGCCTCGCCCTTGAGGGCTTCATCCATTTCCGGCATCGTGCTGGGGTCTCCTTGTCCAGTGTGCGCCCGCGGCCGGCCTTGTCCTTGGCCCGCCGCGCGCTGTGTTGTGCACGGGTTGCCTTCCGGCCCACAAGAGTGCCCGCCGCGAAGGGCTGCCCGCGTGACCGGGAAAGGGCTCATATACATCCGAACCGCCCCCGGCGCAACCCGGAAAATACAGACCGCCGAATCTCTGCTCAGCGCGCGCCCGGACCCGGCTCCGTTGGGCCCTTGCCGCGCGGCGCGCGGCGAGGGGCCGCGCGCTCGCTCACGCTCACCTGCCCGTCGAGGATCCGGATGTCGAGCCGCTTGCCCCGGTAGGGCAGGCCGTCGAGAACGACGCGCTTGAAGCCGAACGGCAGCGGCTCGATCCGGTAGCCGCCGTCGTGCTGGGGGCGAAAGCCCGCGACGTACTTGATGATGAGGTCCACGATCCACGAGTGCTGGTAGTCGTCAATGCCACGGAACACCGACGCCACGCCCGTGAACGGGTTGTAGTGCTCGAACGCGTTGGGACGCCCCAGGTCCTGGTAGAAGAACATCATCCGCACGAACGTCGCCAGCAGCTCCGCGGCGCGCTCAAGCAGGCCCGCGTCATAGCGACCGGCCTCGACGAGCGCCTCGACGATATGGCTGTTCGCCATCGGCCAGACCCGCCCGCTCCACGGGCACTGGTGGCGTTTGCCCCGCCAGAGACCCGCCGCGCTGAACGAGGCGTCCCTGCGGCTCGTCGCCGGCACCGGGAACGGCGTCCAGAACTCCGCCGGATCGAGCAGGTGGCGCACCAACCCCGGCACGTGCTCCCGCTGCGCGATATCCGTGAAGTACGGGTAAAAACACACGGCCGCCTCGACGCCCGTGCGCCGGCCCGTGGCCGGGTCCACGTCGGAGAACATCGCCCGATCCGGGTCCCACATCCGCGTGCGCACCGCCTCGCGCGTACGCGCCGCCGCGGCCTCCCACCGGGCGGCCCCCTCCGCGTCGCCGAGCCGCTGCGCGATCTCGGCGAGCGCCCGGTACAGCTCGTACGCGTACACCGTCGCGTCCACTGCCTTGAGCCGGATCAGCGGCTCGCCCAGCCCCAGGTCGGCCTCCGGGCAGACGGCCGTGTACCGGCTCATGAACTCCTGCCCCGTCTCAAACTGATCCACCACGTCAATGAGACCGCCCTCGTCCGGGTCGCGCACCCGGCCGAGGTAGCCCGCGTAGCGCGCCAGCGGCCCGTACACCTCGCGCAGGAATTCCTCGGACGGATGCACCGCGTCGAGCCCCAGCATGGCGCGCCCCCAGTTGGCGTGGAAAAAGCCCCACCCGACGCCGGAATGCACGAAGATCGTGCCCGGCAGCGACCCGTCCGCCCGCTGATTGTGGATGAAGTTGCGCAGGCACCCCCGGGCCAGCTCCGGGTCGGCCATCCAGCGCGTCTCCAGCATGTGGGCCGGCGCGCTGTACGACACCGGCCCCCGGAAATACTCGATCCCCTCGGCCACCGACGGCCACGGCTGCTCGGCCGTCCCGCCCCGCGTCGTCAGCAGCCGCAGCCCGTACCAGCGGTACCAGTAGTACTTGGTGATGTACTCGTCGTCGCACTCGAACCGAGGCACGCTCTCGAAATACCGGCGCCACGCGCGCCCCGACCGGTCCGAGAGCCGGCCCCGCGTCGCGAGCGCATCGCCGAACGCCGCCTCCGCCCGGGTCGGCGAGCTCGAGATCGCCGCACACAGCTTGAGCGACCGCTCGTCGCCCGGCTCGAGCTCCACCACCGCGTGCTGCCCGATGTAGGCAAGCCCGTCCGGACGCACCCCGCCCAGGTTCACCTCGTCCCCGAGGCCTTCCCCGTCGAACCGGTCGTGAAACGGCGTCAGCGCCCACCGAGGCAGGTTCTCCGTCGGCTGCGAAAGCTGCACCAGGTACGAACGCCGGGGCGCATCCATGCCGAGCACGCAGGTGACGTCGCGCACCGGCCCCGGCCGCACCTGCAGCGCCTTGGTGAACGACACCGCCCCCTCGAGCACGCGCACGTCGCGCGCATGCTGCGCCAGGTGGCCGGGCGCGTACGGCTGGCACGTCCACATCACCACGTGCAGCCGCCGGCGACGCCGGCCCCGGTTGCGGATAATGAAGTCCGAAGCCAACACGTCGCTCTCCAACACGCACTTGCGCTCCTGCACGCGCAGCCCGTCGGCCGCCCGGCCGATGATGACGTAGTTGACCCGGAACGCGCTCGGCCGCCACAGGTAGCGCCTCGCCCGCAAGGGCAGGGCCCGGACCTCCTCGTCGATCAGCGACACGGCGAACACCGGCGCAAACGGCAGGTTGTAGTAGCTCGCCTCATCCCAGAACCCCGCCCGCGTCAGCCACACCGGAAACCGCGGCGCCCAACAGACCGCATCACCGCCGCCGAGATACCACTTGTCCCGTCGCTGCAAATACTTATCAATGTCGCGCCCGCGCATCACGCCCTCGCCTGCCCCCTCTCCATGCCCGGTTTCTTCACTTTGCGGGAACAAAAACCGGGCCGGGAACGTATACAACAGTGAAGCCTGGGAAGGAAACCAAAGAAGGAGATCACTCAGGACGCATGACAGGGCGCGGACGGGGAAGGCCCGCCCCGATCATCGCCTAACGGCACTCTTCGTAGGTGTTAGACGAAATCGTTCATTGATCTCCCTTCTCCACAGACACCCCTCTTCCCCCGTGGCCTCGTCCACCCCCCCCCGGACGAGGCCACTTTTTTGTTTGATCCGCGCCTCTGCCTGCGCGAGAGTCGCCCCACGGGCCCCGGCCCGAGTCCCGGCGGCGCCCGGCCCGCGCTCCCGACCCACACATCGCAGAGGAGGACATGATGGAATACCGCAAGCTGGACGGGACCGAGTTCGATGTCTCCGTCGTCGGCCTCGGCTGTTGGGCCATGGGCGGCCTGAGCTGGGGCGAGGTGGACGACGCCGAGTCCGAAGCCGCCGTCAAACGCGCCCTCGACCTCGGCGTCAACTTCGTGGACACCGCCGCCGTCTACGGCGCCGGCCGCTCCGAGCGCGTCGTGGGCCGCGCCATCAAGGGCCGCCGCGACGACGTGGTGCTCGCCACCAAGTGCGGCATCCAATGGGGCGTGCCGGGCGACTTCACCTCCTTCACCCGCGACGCGAGCAAGGCCATGATCCTGCGCGAGTGCGACGAGAGCCTCGAACGCCTCAGCGTGGACGTCATAGACCTCTACCAGATCCACTGGCCCGACGAGCACACGCCGATCGCCGAGATGATGGCCGCCATGGCCGAGCTCAAGGCCGCCGGCAAGATCCGCGCCATCGGCGTGAGCAACTTCTCCGCCGCCCAGATCGCCGAGGCGCGCCGGCACGCGCCCGTCGCCAGCGTCCAGCCGCCCTACAGCCTGCTCCGGCGCGACATCGAGCCCGACCTGCTGCCCTACTGCGCCGAGCACGGCGTCGGCGTCCTCGCCTACAGCCCGATGCAGAAGGGCCTCCTGACGGGCAAGTACACGCCGGACTCGACGTTCCCCGAGTCGGACGCCCGCGGCCGCTGGGACAAGAACTTCAAAGGCGAGCGGTTCCTCGAGTGCCTCAAGTTCGTCGAGAAGCTGCGCGAGATCGGCGCCCGCCACGGCCGGACCGTCGCCCAGGTCGCCGTCAACTGGATCGTCCACCGCCCGGGCGTCACCGTCGCCATCTGCGGCGCCAAGCGCCCCGCCCAGGTCGAGGACAACGTCGGCGCCGCCGGCTGGCGTCTCACCGACGACGACCTCGCCGAAATCGAGGCCGCCAACCCCGAACCCCCCGGCGGCGGCAGTTACTAGAGGACCTCACGCAAAGGCGCAAAGCCGCAAAGGCGCGAAGGAAAATGGGGACTGGCACCTGTTTTTCATAGAGGCCGGACACATTCGACACCCCGTGGCCCAGAAAAATGGGGACTGGCACCTATTTTTCATAGAGGCCGGACACATTTGACACACCGTGGCCTAGAAAAATAGGTGCCTGTCCCCATTTTTGAGAAAACACAAGAAAGCGACCGCCGGGCCATCGAGATGAGGCGATACTGAAACCATACCACCCCGGTGGCCTCGGCACCGGGCGCGAAGCCGCCCCTCAAGGCGGCTTCTGCATTTTTGCCCCTTTGCCCCTTTGCCCCTTTGCCCCTTTGCGCCTTTGCGCCTTTGCGTGAGACCCTTTCCTACGTTCCTAGCGTCTTCGCGTGAGATCCCTTCCCTGGGCGCTCGTCTTCGTCTCGCCTCGCCCCTTGCAGTCGCGCGGCGAATATGGTGATCTACGGGCATGACCGAACTTGCGGGCAAGACCACGTTCATCACCGGCGGCGGCAAGGGCATCGGCCGCGCCGTCGCGCTCGCCTTTGCTGAAGCGGGTGCCGACGTCGCCGTCTGCGGCCGCGAGGCCGAGGCGCTCGAAGCCGTCGCCCGCGAGATCCAGGCCCTCGGCCGCAAGGCCCTCGCTGTCACCGCCGACGTCTCGCGCGAGCCCGACGTCGAGCGCGCCGTCGGCCTCGTCCTCGAGACCTTCGGGCGGCTCGACATCCTCGTCAACAACGCCGGCCAGTACCTCACCAAACCGTTCACCGAGCTCACCACCGCCGACTGGGACCGCCTCCACGGCACGAACCTCCGCGGCACCTTCCTCGTGTGCAAGGCCGTCGTGCCCGGCATGATCGAGCGCGGCGCAGGCCACATCTTCAACATCGCCTCGGTCGGCGGCCGCATGCCGATGAAGCACGCCGCCGCCTACTGCGCCAGCAAGTACGGCGTCGTCGGCTTCTCGAAGGCGCTCGCGCGCGAGCTCAAGCCCCACGGCATCAAGCTCCAGATCGCCTACCCCTACCAGGTGGACTCGCACGGCCGCGTGGACTGGGCCGCCGAGGACCCGGCCCGAACCAGGTGGATCACGCCCGCCGAGTTCGCCGCCGTCCTCGTCGAGAACGCGCGCCGCCCACACCGCGTGCTCATCGAAGACCTCGTCTTCGAGCCCACCACCGAGGCACGCCGCTAAGGAGACCGCCATGTCTGCGCATCGCAATCGAAGCCCCGGAGGGGCGCATGCAAGTAGCCTCGGGCGCAAGCCCGTGGTGTCCGGCGTCGCTGAGAAAGGTGAGCCCCTTCAGGGGCGATTGCAGAAGCGGTCCAATCCTCAATCGCCCCTAGAGGGGCTCAGGTTCTCTGCCCGATTCCACCCACGGCCTTGCGGGCCTGTTGAAGAAATCGCCACCAGCACGTCCCCCAGGGCGCGACGCACGTCGTCCCATGCCCCGAAGGGGCCGAACGTGAGTAGCCGTAGGCGTAAGCCTACGGGCAGGAGGCGACCGATAAAGGTCCTCTTTCTCGACGGGCGACCGGCCCGGACGGGGCCGGTCGCCCGTCGAGAAAGGGTGGTTGTTCCTCGCTCGCGGTCCGCAGGCTTGCGCCTACGGCTACTCACGTGGTGCCCCTACGGGGCGTCGAGGGCACAGGTTTTTCAACAGGCCCTTGCGCCCGAGGCTACTCCCAGTCGCCGCGGAGCGGCTCAGGGGAACTCCGATTTCATCGTGCTCGGGCTCTTGCCCTCCGCCACCTACGAAGAGGCTCTTTGCGCCTTGGCGTCTTTGCGCGAGGCCCTTACTGAACACTAAGGGAAACGCCATGCCCGTGGTGCGCCTGACAAAACGCCTCCGGTTCAACGCCACGCACCGGCTCTACAACCCCGAGCTGGACGAGCAAGAGAACCGCCGCCTCTACGGCAAATGCAGCGACCCCGGCGGCCACCCCCACACCTACCGGCTCGAGGTCACCGTCGAGGGCCCCACCGACCCCCGCACCGGCATGCTCATGAACTTCGCCGAAATCGAGGCCATCGTCCGCACCGAGGTCCTCGACCGCTTCGACGGCAAGGACCTCAACACCGAGGTCGAGGCCATGCGCGGCCGTGTCCCCACCGCCGAGCACATCGCCGCCGTCATCTGGGACCGCCTCGAGCCCAAACTCGCCCCCCGCCGCCTCGTCGAGGTCACGGTGGGCGAAACCGAATCAAACATCGCCGTGTACCGTGGACAAGGAGCTGAGCGGGACTGATGCAGAAGCTCATACGAGAATTGCTGGTCGAGCTGGGAGAGGACCCCGACCGCCCCGGCCTGCGCGCCACGCCGGAGCGCGTCGAGGACTCGTGGCGGTTCCTGACCGAGGGCTACAGGACGGACCTCAACAAGATCGTCAACGATGCCCTCTTCGAGGAGGACTACGACGAGATTATCATGCTCAAGGACATCGAGCTGTTCAGCCTCTGCGAGCACCACCTGCTGCCGTTTTACGGCAAGTGCCACGTCGGCTACCTGCCCAAAGGGCGCCTCATTGGCATGAGCAAGATCCCGCGCGTCGTGGACATGTTTGCCCGCCGCCTGCAGCTCCAGGAACGGCTCACCACGCAGATCGCCAACACCCTCAACGACCTGCTCAAACCCCTCGGCGTCGCCGTCGTGGTCGAGGCCTACCATCTCTGCATGGCCATGCGCGGCGTCGAGAAACAACACGCCTTCGCCACCACGAGCTGTATGCTGGGCGCCTTCCGCACACACCGCGAGACCCGCCAGGAATTCATCGACCTGCTCAAGAGCGACCGGTCGGCCTGAGCCGAAGGCCGCTCGGCCTGAGCCGAAAGCCGCTCGGCCTGAGCCGAAAGCCGCTCGGCCTGAGCCGAAGGCCCCTCGGCCTGAACCGAAGGCCCCTCCGCCTGAGCATTCCTCCACGCAGCAACGCCTGCAGACGGCCGTCCCAACGGCGCACGGGCCTGTTGAAAAAGCCCGCCTTTGCTCTTCGCAGCTTTGTCCCGAAGGGGCACCATAGAATTGCCCAGGGTCAGCTTTGCCCCGAGCTCGTTAGCGCAAGCGGCCTCGTCGAGGGGCAAAGCGCTTGCCCTGAGCCTTGTCGAAGGGCCACCCTGGGTACAGAGCCCGCAGCAAACCAAACCATAGCCTGTAAGGCTTACATAAAGGGAGTTTTTCAACAGGCCCGCACAGCCGAGGGCGGACCCCATCTCCTGCCCTCTCGATTCTCTGAGGGGCGGCGGAGCTACCGGGAAATGGCCAGCCTGCAAATAATGTCGACAAAATGCAATAAAGGCTTGACAATATCAAGCCGGCGGACCAATATGATGCAGAATTGTGGAGGTTGCTATGGATATTTCGAATGCCAAATGCCCCGAATGCGGCAACCCGATGATGCCCGTGGTCTGTCTGTGCGCACGATGCAACGTGCGACTCGAGGGCGAGTTCGAGGTCTCGCCGCTGGCGCGCCTGAGCAGCGAGGACCAGGCGCTGGCCATCGCCTTCATCCGCAGCTTCGGCTCGATCAAGAGCCTGCAGGAGAGCCTCGGCGTCAGCTACCCGACGGCGCGCAACCGGCTCGAAGCGCTCGTGGCTCAGCTCGACAAGGCCATGGCCCCGCCCAACTCGGAGGGCGAGCGGCCCGAGGACGCGGCCGCGCACGGACTCCGCCAGGGCCTGGACTCACTCAAGGACATGCACAGACACATGCGCGAAGGCCTCGAGCCCCTCAACGACATGGGCAGACACATGCGCGAAGGCCTGGAGCCGCTCAGGGACATGGGCCGGCGCATGCGAGAGGGTCTCAGACCGCTCACGCGCATAAAGGAGGACATTCGCAGGCACGTCAGGACACACGTCCGCGGACACGCCCGCAAGCGTGTCGACGTGGACCTCGCCGAGCAGGAAGAGAAGGCCCGGCAGGCGAACGACATCTTGAAGAAACTCGAGGCGGGCGAGATCGACGTCAAGCAGGCGCTGGAGGAGCTCTGATGCAGCGCGCCGTCGTCCCGGTATCGTTCCCGGCGACCGTTCTCCTGTTGAGGGTCAACGCCCTTGTGCTCGTCATCCCCTGGGTGCTGCTCTGGGCGCTCGCCCTTGTCGTGACGCCGTTCTTCTGGGCCGTCGGCCTCGGGGCGCGTGCCACGGCGTGGCGCCGCGACCGCGGACTCCTGCTCCACTGGCATCTGATCGTCCTCGCCCTCGTCGCGATGCGCGGGATGACCATCTCGATGCGAACCAAAGAACACCGCGTCGATCTGAAATGGATCTAGCACGCGAGAGAGAGACACGAAGCAGAAGCAACTGATGAGGATTGAGAATCATGGACGACCCGAAAAAGAAGATCCTCGAGATGGTCGCGAGCGGCAAGGTCTCGGTCGACGAGGCGTCGGCCCTGCTCGACAAGCTCGACGACGTCATGGCGGGCCCGACGCCGCTCGAGCCGCCCGAAGACGCGGGCCGGCAGCCCGGGCCGCTGCCGCCGCCCGTCGCGCCGGAGATGCCCGAGCACCCCACGCCCAGGAGAGCCCGCTATCTGCGCGTGCACGTCGAGAGCAGCGACGGCGACGAAGTCAACGTCCGGGTGCCCTTCAGCTTGATCAAAACCGGCATCAAGCTGGGCTCGCTTCTGCCGCACGAGGCATCGAAGGCCATTGACCAGTCCGGCGTGGACCTCTCGAAGCTCGCCGAGCTCCAGGGCGAGCAGCTCGTCGAGGCGCTGCGCGAACTGCAGGTGCACGTCGAATCGGCCGACGGCGACCAGGTGCACGTCTACTGCGAGTAGAACCCGGCCCCCCGGCCGTGTGCCCGCCGGCAGATGCGTGTCGTGGTGCTTGTCGAGCCGGCCGACATGTGGCATGAGAGTGCCTCGTGCAGGTCGTGCTCATCAGCGCGAGCGAGGCAGTCATCACCGCCAGATGGTGGATCGCATCTGTCCGCCGCTGCTGATCGGGCAGGGCGCCAACGATCCGCGCGTGAAGAAAGCCGAGTCGGACCAGATCGTCGAGGCAATGCAGGACAGGGGCATCCCTGTGACCTACGCGCTCTACCCCGATGAGGGCCACGGCTTCTACCGTCCCGAGAACAACACCTCCTTCTACGCCATCGCCGAGGTCTTCCTGGCCGAGCGCCTGGGCGGCCGCTGCGAGCCGTTCGGCGACGATCTCAAGGGCTCCAGCGTCCAGGTCCTCGCCGGAGCGCAGGAGGTCCCCGGCTTGCCGGAAGCATTGGACGCCCTGTCAGATTCTGAGTGACTCGATCCGACCCGCCCAAGCGCAACATATTCGAGTCAATCAGCGAGAAGCCCTTGACATCCCGGCGAAGCCTCACTAGAATACCCGGCAAGAGGATTGTCCGCCCAGGTTGTGGTATGCGCGCGCTCAAAGAGCAGATTCGCGAGGCGATCCGCAGGGAAAAGGAAGCCTACGACCTCTACCGCCGCGTCCTCGCCTCGACGACGGACGCCGCCCGGCGCGAGCTCACCGCCCGCCTCGCCGACGACGCCGCCCGCCACCTGAGCATCATCGAGCGCGTCTGCCGGAAACACGCCGCCAGCCTGCGCACCTTCATCCAGCACTTCGTGCCCGAGACCGACGTGGCCCCCGGCGACGAGGCCGCCCTGCTCGAAGCCCTCAAGTCCGCCGTCGAGCACAAGCGCGAGCTCCTCGACCTATACAGCGCCCTCGCCGAGGCGAAGGAAGCGCCGCACTGGGACGAGATGTTCCGAGAGCTCGTCGCCGCCGAGCAAGAGCACCTGAAATTCGTTCAGACCCACCTACCTTCTATGCAATAATCCGCCCTTCAGCGGACCGTCAGGTCCGCCCCTCAGCGGACCGTCAGGTCCGCCCCTCAGCGGACCGTCAGGTCCGCCCCTCAGCGGACCG
>Ga0180432_10001675_pt1 | contig 34587 bp, 29 predicted proteins | sample SS_ome_10_FD_132414 | JGI IMG/M metagenome (GOLD analysis project Ga0180432, IMG submission 132414) | Hypersaline lake sediment archaeal communities from the Salton Sea, California, USA - SS_1_MS_2 metaG | ecosystem: Environmental > Aquatic > Non-marine Saline and Alkaline > Hypersaline >... | reverse complement strand
GTACTCGGCGGTTCCACGACGACGTTCGGGCGTCTCTAGGCGCGTGTGATTGCGCAGAGACGCTCGAAGCGAACTGCAGGCTCGGCCTGCGGTTTTTTCTTGCGCGAAGCGCGATCGCTCGCACGGATCTACGAAAGCGGCACGACGTATGCGTGCGGAGAGGAAGACCATGGAGCCAGAGCGATCGTCCCTCGCAGAGGAGGTCAGACAGAAGGAGCCGTTGAATGCCGTCTTCACGGCGTCGAACGTGAAGACGGGCGACGACGGTTCGGGACCGAGCGGCCTCGGCCGAGGTTCCGGACTCAGGACCGTTGATCCGCTGGTCGCTGAACTGATCGATCGGGAGACGAGGCGACAAACGGAGAAGCTCATCCTGATCCCGTCGGAGACGGTTCCGCACCCGGCGGTCCTTGAAGCGCTCGCTTCCCCATTCACGAGTCTCTACGCCGAGGGGTACGCGCCCGAGCGGCTGAGAGAAGCGACGCTCGACGATCTGGCACCGATCGACACGCAGTTGGCGATACACCGCGAGTCCGGCAATCGACGCTTCTATCAGGGGGCGGAGCTTGCCGACTTGGTCGAGTCGGTCGCCGAGCGGCGAACGGCCGAATGCTTCGCGACCGATGCATGCCCGGCCGATCGGATCCGCGTCAATGTGCAACCGCTTTCGGGGTCCGTCGCGAATCTGGCCGTCTACGAAGCCCTTCTGCAGCCCGACGACGTGCTGATGGCGATGGAGCTGACCGAGGGTGGACACCTGACGCACGGGTCGCCCTACAGCGTCTCCGGTCGTCGATACCGGACCGTCTGGTACGGGACGGACCCGCGGACGCAGCGGATCGACTACGACGAGGTCCGTGACCTCGCCTTCGAGGTCCGGCCGAAGGTTCTGGTCGGTGGGTTCAGCTCTTATCCATGGGCCCCGGATTGGGCGCGGCTTCGTGAGATCGCGGACGAGGTGAGCGCGTACCTTCTCGCCGACATCGCGCACAGCGCCGGACTGGTGATCGGTGGGGTCTACCCGAATCCGCTCGGGATCGCCGACGCTGTAACGCTTACGACGCACAAGACGCTCTGCGGTCCGCGGGCCGGAGTGATCCTCTCGACGGAGGAGAAGATCGCGCGTCGGATCGATCGAGCCGTCTTTCCCGGTCTTCAAGGAGGGCCTCACGTCAACAAGATTGCGGCGGTCGCGGTGGCGATGAAGCTCGCTCGGCGCGACCGGTTTCGAACACTGCAGCGTCGGATTGTCGAGAATGCTCGTGCTCTGGCCTCCGCGCTCGAGGACCGCGGACTGGCGCTCGCCTACGGCGGGACGGACACGCACCTTCTGCTGATCGATCTCCGGCCCCTGGGACTTCAGGCGACCTTGGCGGCGCGGGCCCTCGACCGCGTCGGCATCGTCTGCAACCAAAACGTGATCCCAGGCGATCGAAACGGAGCCGATCCGAGTGGGCTCCGTTTCGGAACGCCGTGGGCATCGCAGCGGGGGATGGGACCTCGAGAGATGGACGATCTCGCAGGGATCATCGCGAGCGTCCTCTTCGCACTCGCAGAGTCGGGCAGCGGTGCCTCCGGAGATTCCCAAACCTCTTCGCTGAGGCGGCAGCTCGACCGGGCTGCGGAGGATGTTCGCGCTCTCGTCGATCGCTATCCGGGGGTGGGGTGAAACAGCGGCCGCTTCCGGGTCGGCGTGGTGGAGCGAGAGGTACGATCGGCTACGCTTTGTAGCCGATCGTTCGCAGGAATTCCTTCCGGCAGGCGATCTCCTCTTCGGCTTCGACGCCTTTCGGAGAGGAGCCGTCGACAACACCGAGGATCCCGCGTCCCTGTTCGGTCTCCGCGATAACGACCTGGACGGGGTTCGCGGTTGCACAGAAGATCCGGCAGACCTCGGGAACCCGCCGGATTGCGTTCATCACGTTGATTGGGAAGGCGTCCTTCAGGAAGACGAGGAACGAGTGCCCGGCAGCGATCGCCTCCATGTTTGAGACGGCGAGAACCTCGAGATCGTCGTTCGTTCCGGAGCGGCGGATCAGACAGGGCCCGGAGGCTTCGCAGAAGGCGAGGCCGAACTGGATTCCCGGGATCGCGGTGACCAGGGCTTCGTGAAGATCCTCGACGGTCTTGATGAAGTGGGACTGACCGAGGATGAGGTTCAGTCCGTCCGGGTTGTCGATTGTGACGAGCTTCGTCTCCATCTCAGCCTCCTTGCGCGACGGCCGCCGCGAGTCCCTCGGCCGTCAGATCGACGTCGGTCTCCTCGCCGGTCGCCATCGTCTTGAGCTTTCCGCGTGAAGTGCGTACTTCATCGTCGCCGATCACAAGGAGCGCGCGGGCGCCGAGGCGGTTCGCCTCCGCGAGCTGTTTGCGGAGCCCTCGATCGCGGTGGTCGACGTCGACCGAGCATCCTCCTTGCCGTAGGCGGTCGGCCAGTCGGAGGGCGAGGGCGTGCCCCTCGATTCCGAGCGACGCGATGAAGAGATCGAGGGACGGCGCTTCTGCCGTTCCGTCCGCCAGCTCGCGCTCCTCGAGAACGATCGCGAGCCGGTCGATTCCCCCAGCGAACCCGACCGCCGGCGTCGGCGGTCCGCCGACGGTCTCGATCAGTCCGTCGTAGCGCCCCCCGCCGAGGAGGCTGTCCTGCGCACCGAGCTCATCTGAGATCAGCTCGAAGACCGTTCGCGTGTAGTAGTCGAGTCCGCGGACAAGGCGCGGGTCGATCCGGTAGAAGAGGCCGAGGTCGTCGAGGAGAGCCCGGACCGTGGCGAAATGCTCGGCGCACTCCGGACAAAGGTGCTCGGCGCTTCCCGGTGCCCCCTCGACGAACGGCTGACAGCGGTCCTCCTTGCAGTCGAGGATTCGGAGAGGGTTCTCGGTGTATCGACGTCGGCAGTCCTTACACATCCGGCCGATCGAGTCGGCGAAGTGATCGCGAAGCACCTGCTGATAGCGGGCGCGATCCTCGGCGCACCCGATCGAGTTCAACCGGAGCCACAGGCCGCCGAGACCGAGCTCTCGCATCAGCGCCCAGGCGAGTGAGATGACCTCCACGTCGAGGCTCGGTTCGAGCGACCCGAGGGCTTCGACGCCCACCTGATAGAACTGCCGGAAGCGCCCCTTCTGTGGCTTCTCGTAGCGAAACATCGGGCCGAGGTAGTACCATTTTTGGAACGGATCGTTCGCGTGGTATCCGTGGTTGAGGTACGCGCGGGCGGCCGATGCCGTTCCTTCGGGGCGGAGGGTCAGGCTTCGTCCCTTTCGATCGGGGAAGGTGTACATCTCCTTGCCGACGACGTCGGTCGTCTCCCCGATTCCTCGAGTGAATAGTTCCGTCTGTTCGAGGATTGGGAGGCGAATCTCGCGGTAGTTGTAGCGGCGGGCGATCTCACGGAATGTCTCCTCGATCCGCTGCCAGCGGGCGACGTCTTCAGGAAGGATGTCGCGGGTTCCTCGAACCGGCTCGAAGGTCATCCGATCGCTCGAAGGACGTTGACCATCTCGATCAGGCTCTCGGCGGCCTGGGCCCCCTTGTTCCCGGCCTTCGAGCCGGCGCGTTCGATCGCCTGGTCGATCGTGTCGGCGGTGATCACGCCGAACGCGACCGGGACCGGTGCATCGAGGTTGACCCTCGCGAGCCCCTTGCTCACCTCGCTCGCGACGTACTCGAAGTGGGGCGTCGCACCGCGGATGACGGCGGAGAGCGCAACGATCCCGTCATACCGTCCGGCCTCGGCCATCGCCTTCGCCGCTTTCGGGACTTCGAATGCTCCCGGGACGCGGCAGACGTCGATCGCTTCGTCGGCGACGTTCGAGCGGCGGAGCCGATCGAGAGCTCCCTCGAGCAGGCGTTCGGTGATCAGATTGTTGAATCGGCTGACGACAATCCCGACGCGGAGGCCTTTCCCGTCGAGCTTCCCTTCGAAGACGTTACCCATCGGTTCCTCCTTGGCGGACGGTCGATCGATCGGTCGTCTAGACCTCGTTCAATCGGTGTCCGAGTTTCTCTTTCTTGGTCTTCAGGTATTGGCGATTGTACGGATTTGGCGGGATCTCGATCGGGATCTGCTCGGTGATCTCCAGACCGTACCCGGAGAGACCGACGACCTTCTTCGGGTTGTTCGTCATCAGGCGAATCGATGTGAGGCCGAGATCGCACAGGATCTGAGCACCGATCCCGTAGTCGCGGAGATCGGCTTCGAATCCGAGTCTTTCGTTCGCCTCGACCGTGTCCAGGCCCTCGTCTTGGAGTCGGTAGGCGCAGACCTTGTGTGTTAGCCCGATTCCCCGTCCCTCCTGCCGCATGTAGACGACGACGCCCCGCCCCTCGGCCTCGATCATTTCGAGTGCGTGGTGGAGCTGGCCGCCGCAGTCGCACCGGAGCGAACCGAAGACGTCTCCGGTCAGACACTCGGAATGGACGCGAACGAGGACGTCCTTCTCCCCGGCGACCTCGCCCTTCACCAAGGCGATGTGTTCCTCCGACTCGATCGGACTCCTGTAGCTCAGAATCCGGAAGGTTCCGTAGGAGGTCGGAAGCGTCGCCTCGGCGACCCGCTCGACGAGCCGCTCGGTTCGTTTCCGGTAGGCAATCAGATCGGCGATGTTGACGAGCGGAAGGTCGTGGTGTTTCGATATGACTTCGAGCTGGGGAACGCGCGCCATGGTCCCGTCCTCGTTCAGGATCTCGCAGAGGACGGCGGCCGGCTTCATTCCGGCCAATCGTGCGAGATCGACCGTCGCTTCCGTATGGCCGGCCCGTCGCAGTACGCCCCCATCCAGGGCGACCAGCGGGAAGATGTGGCCGGGACGCGCCAGGTCGTCGGGTCGGGTCCCGTCGTTGACCAGAAGCCGGACGGTCTGAGCTCGATCGTAGGACGAGATGCCCGTTGTGATTCCCTCCTTGGCGTCGACGGAGACGGTGAAGTGGGTCCCGTGCAGCGCGGTGTTCTCCGGGCACATTGCGGACAGGCCGAGCTCCCGGGCCCGTTCCTCGGTGATCGGGGCACAGACAAGGCCTCGTCCGTGGGTGATCATGAAGTTGATTGCCTTGGCGGTCGCGTGTTCGGCCGCGACCACCAAATCCCCTTCATTCTCGCGGTTCTCGTCGTCGATCAAGATGAGCATTTCGCCGTCTCGATATCGGCGGATCGCCTCTTCAATCGGAGTGAACACCGCGCACCATCCTCTCTACGTACTTCGCCAGGATGTCGAACTCCAGGTTGATCGGGTCCCCGGGCCTCCGATCGGCGAGCGTCGTTCGCTCGTAGGTCTTCGGGATCAGCGAGCAGCGGAACGTTGCCCCGTCGAGCCCATACGGCGTCAGGCTGATTCCGTCGACGGCGATCGACCCCTTCTCGACGACGTAGCCACGAAACTCCGGCGGGTAGGCAACGATCATGGCCCAACCGGCGCCGTCGCGGAAGAGCGCTTTGATCCGGCCGACCGCGTCGACGTGTCCGAGGACGAGATGTCCGTCGAAGCCGGCAGTCGGCGTGATCGAGAGTTCGAGATTCACCCTGCTTCCGACGTGCAGCGAGGCGAAGGTCGTCCGTGCGATCGTCTCCGAGGAAAGGTCGGCTCTGAATGCAGCGGTCGAGAGTGTCGCAACGGTCAGACAAGCTCCGTTCACCGCGACACTCGCTCCCGGCTGGAGCCGGTCGACCAAGGTGTCGGGAAGGGAGATCTCGACGCTCTCCCGGCCCAGGCTCCGCACCGTTCCGAGCCCCTGTACGATCCCCGTGAACATCGGCGGGCGAGTGTATCGCATCGGAATGCCCTGTTCAACGGATTTGCAAGCCCATTTCCCTCACGATACTCTTTCCGGCCAGGAGGTCATTGTGGGACATCGCCGGATCGTTGTGGGCTTGTTGGGACTCCTCTTATGTGCGGCGTCTGTCGCGGTCGCCGCCGCGGATCGCGAGATCGACTACACGATCGCCGACGTCGAGGGACACCAGGAGATCACAGTCTCCACGCCGCTTGCCGAGTACGTCTTCTCCGAAGAGGGCGGCGTATTGAAGTTCCTCTACCTTACGTTCGCTCCCTACGGCGCCAACGTCGAGGAGCTCGTTCCGAGAAGGAGAACCGACCCCGACATCAAGGCGCGCCAATACGACGTAGATGCCGAGTTCCCGTTTGCTCTGGTGGGGGAGACGGCGACGGAGGGGATCTACGCACTTCAGGAGCCGACGCGCCCCGAGGAAGGCACGTTGGAGGTCAGCTTCGTCGGCGCGTTCGGCGAGGCGACGGTCACCAAGCGATACACGATTCACGAAGACGCGATCTACACGGTGGACGTTCGGATCATCGTGGAGAATCCGGCGGAGGCCGCACTCGATCTCACGATGATCCTGGGGACGCTCAGCCGGGATGAAGACACGGACAATCTGTACTACATGTACAATGGCGAGCCCGGACACGATCGGCTTGCGACAAGCGCGGACGTCTCCTTCGACGGACTCGGCGTGATGAGCAAGGCCGTCGTCCTCTTCCTCAGCGAGGCGGAGGGGACCGACGTCGAGCCGTTCGGCGAGCCCACCGCCTCCGGCACGCGGCGATTCGGCGTGTCGATGACCGCCGAGGGCGGAACGACGGACTTCCGTTTCTCTCTTTACGGCGGACGTCGCCGCTACCTGTTGATGGAGGAGGCCGGACTGGCCGCGCTCGACCAGCCTGGAATCGCGGCTCGAATGATGATTCCGGTCATCCAATTCCTGAGCATGCTCTACCGCGCGACGGGCAACTACGGGTGGGCGATCATCCTATTCACCATTCTCACCCGAGTGATCCTCTTCCCTCTGATGCGGAAGCAGTACCACTCGATGGCCAAGATGCAGAAAGTGCAGCCGAAGATGAAGCGGATCCAGGAACGCTTCAAAGACGATCGGCAGCTCCAGCAGCAGAAGGTCATGGAGCTCTACAGGAAAGAGGGGATCAACCCGATGAGTGGGTGTCTCCCTCTCCTGGTCCAACTCCCGATTCTGATCCTGATCTGGCGAGCGATCCTCTACTCGGGCGAGCTCATCCATCTCTCACCCGGCTTCCTGTGGATCCCGGATCTGTCGATGGCCGATCCGTACTTCATCCTCGTCATCGTGACGACCGGGATCATGATGCTCCAGCAGTGGCTGATGAGCCCGACCGGCTCGGAGACGTCGGGGACGCAAAAGTACTTCGGCTACATCTTCCCTCTGTTCATGGCCGTCCTCCTTTGGCGCTTCCCGGCCGGCCTCTGGCTGTACTACTTGCTGACCACGGCGACGCAGGTCGCGCAGCAGGCGATCGTCAATCGTGAGATGGCCGCCGCCGACGCCAGACTGGCACCGGCCGCGGACACCGAGGAGACCGAGGAGATCGAAGCGGGCGATGACAACGGGGACGGGGATGCAGGAGCTGAAGAAGGCCGTTGAGGTCTACCTCGAGCGGCTCCTCGAGATCCTCGAAGAGGATGTGACCTTCGAAATCGAGGAGGAGTCGCCTGACGGGCTCTACGTGAATCTCGTGGGGAGCATGTTCTCTCTCCCCGAGGAGCGGTCGAACCTGACCGCACTGGAGCATCTCCTTCGCGGGGCCGTTCGGCGAAAGACCGGCCAGGATATCGACGTCATTCTCGATGCGAACGGGGCGGTGAAGCGTCGTCGTGGTGAACTGATCCGATTCGCCTTGTCGACCGCCGAGTCGGTCGTGCGCGAGCACAAGCGCGTTCGGCTGAACGCAATGCCGGCCCACGAGCGGCGGACGATTCACGTCACCCTGTCGGATTACCCGGGCGTCAAGACGTTCAGCGTCGGCGACGGCGAGAACCGTCGCGTGGTGATCGAGCCGGACGACGCGTGACCGACGGACGATCCGCTCCGAGCCGGTTCAGCTTCGATGATACGATCGCCGCGATCTCGACGCCGATCGGCGAGGGAGGGATCGGCATCGTCCGCTTGAGTGGGCCGAAGGCGATCCCGATCGTCGACCGGCTGTTCGATGCGGCCGGCGGCAGATCGCTCTCCGATTCACCGAGCCACCGGCTCCACTACGGACGGATTGTCGCAGACGGCCGCACCGTCGACGAGGTCCTCGTCACAGTCATGCGGGCACCGCGCACGTACACGTGCGAGGACGTTGTCGAAGTGAACTGCCACGGGGGGATCGTCGCGACGCGTGCGATCCTCGACGCAGTTCTCGCGCTCGGGGGCAGGCTCGCCGAGCGGGGTGAGTTCACCAGGCGGGCCTTCCTGAACGGCCGGATTTCGCTCGACCAAGCGAAGGCGGTCCTCGATGTCGTGCGAGCTCGAACGACCCTCGGCTTGGAGGCGGCGGTCGAGCGACTCGGCGGGCGATTCGCCGATGCGATCCGCTCGATTCGAGACACGCTTGCGACGGTCCTCGCGGACATCGAGGCGCAGATCGATTTCCCCGACCTCGAGGTCGAGACGGAATCGGCCGCCGGCCGCATCGAACGGCTGATTGACCGGGTCGACGACCTCATCGAACGGGCCGAGGGGGGGCGCGTCGTACGAGAAGGGCTCACCGTCGCGATCATTGGGAGCCCGAATGTTGGGAAGTCGACACTGCTGAATGCCCTTCTTGCGGAGGATCGAGCGATCGTCACACCGATCCCCGGAACGACGAGGGACACCGTCGAGGAGGAGGCATCGATCGGCGGAATCCCGGTTCGGCTGATCGACACCGCCGGACTGCGAGAGTCCGGGGATCCGATCGAGGTGGAAGGCGTTCGGCGGACGGAGGCCGCCATCGGTCGGTCCGATCTCGCGCTGCTGATGACCGACGCCTCGCGCCGACCGACCGACGAGGATCGACGGTTGCTCAGCAAGGACTGGCAGATCCCGACGATTCTCGTGGTGAACAAGATCGACCTCCCCGCCGGGGAGGAGGAGGTTCCTGCCGGGTCGTGGGAGAGCGTCGTGCGGATCTCGGCGAAAGCGGGGACGCATCTCGACGACCTCCGCAAGACGATCCTCGATCTTCTTCTGGGGGGGCGGCTTCCGGCGCGCAATGCGATTCTGACTCTCGACTCGTGGGAGCGAGACCTTCTGCGTCGGATCGGCGTCGGACTTCGTGCGGCGGGGGAGGTTCTCACGGCCGGTCGCTCGCCGGACATGATCGTCGAGGAGCTTCGCGGTGCCTACGTGACGGCCGGGGAGCTTCAGGGGATCGACGTCGCCGAATCGATTCTCGACGAGATCTTTCAACGCTTTTGCGTCGGCAAGTAGATGCGTAGGCGCCTCATCCGAGGCGAGCCCGGCCTCCGGGAGACCGTGTGGAGGCCTTGAGCCTTCTCGGGCACGGCCGATCTGTGACACAGCAACCGGGGCGAGATGCCCTGCGTCGGACGACCGATCGAGATTCGGCTGTCTGCAACGACACGGACTGCGGGAGTCGGCAGCTACTCCGGGGGAGGATCCGTGACGAGGTCGACGCCCTGCGCTTGAACGGCTCCACGCCAATCGTCGAACCCGATCTGACAGACGAGGGAGGCGTTCTCGGCCGCCTCGAACGTCTCGAGATACCGCCCCATACGAAAAGCGATGAACGGCAGGCTTCCGCCGTTCTGGGTCACGCGCCCCTTCAGGTGCTGACGACGGGCCCCGACCAAGGTCAGTCCCTCGAAACCGCACCCTCGGAGGAGGAATCGAGGACACGGGTTTCCTGGGCCGAACGGAGCGAGGGACGAGAGATCCTTGTAGAACCGCTGGTCGATTTCGGCGAGGGAGGATTCGGCGTCGATCGTCTCCGAGGTCGTCGGCGCAATCTCCGTTTGATGGCGGGCCACGTAACTCTCGAGACGCTCTTCGAGCAGAGCGAGCGCGTCGTTCGCCACCGAGAACCCCGCGGCCATCCGATGCCCTCCGTACTGAAGGAGAAGATCCGCATGTGCCTCGAGACAGGCGCTGACATCGAAACCTCCGGCACTCCGGCACGACCCACGGCTGACCCCGTCACCGCGCGACAGAACGATCGCGGGTACGCGGAACCGCTCGGCGAGGCTCGAGGCGACCAACCCGAGGATCCCTTCGTTCCAGTACTCCCCGACGAGGAAGACGAAGCCGTCTTCGCGCGGATCCCGCTCGTCCGCCCGGATCATCTCCTCAGCCTGACTGAGGAGGTCATTCTGGGCAATCTCGCGGTCTCGGTTGTAGTCGAGCAGGATCTCGGCGAGGTACTCCGCTTGCTCTCGCTCCTCGGTGACCAGAAGGAGGAAGGCGACCTTCGGGTCGCCGGCGCGATTCGCTGCGTTCAGCTTGGGAGCGATCAGGTAGCCGATGTCCGACGTCGAGATCTTCTTCGGATTGACCGAGAGACGCGCCATCAACGTTCGAAGCCCGAGCGACGATCCCTCTCCGCGTGCCGCCATCTCGAAGGCCTCTCGGACGAATGCGCGATTCTCGCTCTCTCCGTCGCTCGTCAGGGGGACGAGATCGGCGACCGTCCCGAGGGCGACGAGGTCCAGCAGGTGGGAAGGCTCAGGGCGTCCAAGCTTCTCGTACAGGCCGCAGATCGTCTTGTAGGCGACGCCGACGCCGGCGAGATGCTGGTTCGGGTACTCGTTGTCGGGTCGATGCGGATCGACGACGGCGATTGCCCCCGGAAGCTCCCCGATCGGAAGATGATGGTCCGTGACGATCGTGTCGATCTCCTCCTCGGCCAACTGAGCGATCTCATCGTGGTTCGCGATCCCGCAGTCGACGGTGATCACAAGCCCGAACCCCTCGTCGATCGCGCGGAGGACGAACGTCGACGAGATCCCGTGCCCGTGCGAGCGTTCTCCGACTTCGACCTTGACCGAGTTCTCGGGCAGGAGCGGACGCAACGCGCGGTAGAGGACGGCCGCCCCCGTCAGGCCGTCGACATCGAAATCGCCGTGGATGAAGACGCGCTCGCCCCGATCGATGGCGAGGCGAAGGCGCGACACCGCCTTGGCCATGTCAGGGAGAAGGAACGGCGAGTGAAAGCTACGAGTCCCGGTCGCGATCAGCCGCTCCCACGAAGCGCCACCGCGTCGAGCAAGAAGCGCAGCGAACGCCTCCGAGCAGTCGAGGGCATCTCGAATCGTCTGGACCAACGCGCGATCCGGGAAGCCAGCAACCGCCCAGTCCCTCCCCTCACGGAGGACCGATCGCAAAGCTAACTCCTCTTGGTGCCGCCCGCCTTCACCGTCCACGCGTGCAGGATCGGATTGGCGATGTACATCGAGGAGTACGTGCCGACGATGACGCCGATCAGAAGTGCCAGCGAAAACCCGCGAAGGACGCTTCCTCCGAAGAGGAAGAGAATGATGACGGGGATGAACGTCGTGATCGACGTGTTCAGCGTTCGCGACAGGGATTGATTGACGCTCAGGTTGATGATGTCGAAGCTCGACGCACGACGCTCGATCTTCAGATTCTCCCGGATCCGGTCGTAGATGACGATGGTGTCGTTCAGCGAGTAACCGACGATCGTCAGGAAGGCGGCGATGGTCGCCAGGTTCACTTCGACACCGAACAGCGCGAAGATACCGAGCGCGATGATGACATCGTGCAGGATCGCAGCGACGGCCCCGATCGCGTAGCGCAGGCGGAAGCGCCACGAGATGTAGACGAGAATCGCGACCAGCGCAAGGAGAACGGCCTGCCAGCCCTTTCGGGCGAGTTCCTGACTCACTTGCTGGCCGATCAGACGTCGACCGATGTCTTGGACCGGGAAGTCACGACGAAGGCTCGACTCGATCCGATCGATCGTTCGCTGATCCTCCTCCACGTTGAGGAGCTGCGTCGTGATCACTTTCGTGTTCGCTCCCGCGACATCCTGAATCACGCTGGTCGAAAGATCGATGTCGCCGGACTCGATCTCGCCGAGCAGAGCGCGGACGTCCGAGGTCTCGACCGGCTCCGAGAACATCACCGTGAACTCCATCCCCCCGGTGAAATCGATTCCCATCTTCAGGCCGCGAACTCCCGGAATCAGCAGAATGATGCTGACGGCGACGAGGACGAGAGAGATCGGAACGAAGTACTTGGTCTTGCCGAGGAAATCAAAGCGCCGCATGGGCCCTCCTACAGTGCTTGAACCTTCTTTGTCCACCGGGACTTGATCCGTGCGGCGCGGTTGGCGTGGATCGCGTGTCCCTGGGCCGCCTTGTCGGCCGCCTTGGCGAGGCGGGGAAGGAGCGCGATGGCCGCGCTCTTGTCACTGGCCTCGATCGACTGTCGAATCTCTTTCACGATCCTCTTGATCTCGGCTTTCTTCGACCGGTTCATGCCGCGACGCTTCTCGCTTTGTCGCAAACGCTTCGCGGCGGATGCAATGTTCGGTATCGCAATCACCTCATTCGCTTATCGCGCAAATGCCAGTTCTGAAGCATTCTGAACGGAGTGTCGGATGATGGTATCGGTAGCCTGGGAGCGAGTCAAGACGGTCCCGTCGTCCCTCGCGCCGGCGGACAGGCTCGGCCGCTTCGCAACGGCGAACCGTCCGGGGTCGACCGCGTGACCGTTGTCCGAAATGACCGCTCGGCACGACATAGAAGTCCTTTCGCTAGCGAGTTTTCATGCAGTTCCGGGATCGTTTGAGCGTGTTCGCGTCGGTCCGTTTCGTGCTAGGATAGTCCCTCTTTTCGCTGCGCACACGGTGAGGGGGACTCATGGAGTACATCGTAAAGCGCGATGGCCGTTGCGTTCGCTTCGATCGAATCAGAATCGAAACGGCGATCTGGAAGGCGATGCGCGAGATCGGAGAGGCCGACCGTGCGCTCGCTCAACGGCTCGCGGAGTCTGTGGCCGAGCGTCTCGACCAGCGATTCCCCGACGAACGGCCGACCGTCGAGGAGATCCAGGATCTCGTCGAGGAGACACTGATCGAGCGCGGTCAGGCGCGGACGGCAAAGGCGTACATCCTCTATCGGAAGCAGCACGCGGAGCTCCGGGAGATCAGCGGTCTGATGCGTGGCGTCCCGCTCGTCGAGGATTACCTCAGGGATCGGGATTGGCGGGTCCGTGAGAACAGCAACATGAAGTTCTCGCTCCAGGGACTCAACACGCACATCACCGATCGGGTCATTTCGCAATACTGGCTCGACCGGATCTACGCCGAACCGATTCGACGCGCACATGAAAGCGGGAGCATCCACATCCACGATCTCGGAACGCTCGGCGCCTATTGCGTCGGATGGGATCTTCGGGATCTGCTCCTTCGTGGATTCGGAGGGGTCCGCGGGAAGATCGAGTCGCGTCCGCCCAAGCACTTCCGAGTGGCGCTCCTGCAGGTCGTCAACTTCCTGTACACCCTGCAGGGTGAGTCGGCCGGTGCACAAGCCTTCTCCAATTTGGACACGTATCTCGCACCGTTCATTCGGCACGACGGGCTGTCGTACGAGGACGTCCGTCAGCACGTCCAGGAGTTCATCTACAACATGAACGTTCCGACGCGCGTCGGCTTCCAAACACCGTTCACGAATGTGACAATCGACCTTCAGGTTCCACGGTTCATGGAGGGCGAGCCGGCGATCATCGGCGGAGCGCTCCAGAAGACGACCTACGGGGACTACCAGCCGGAGATGGACCTGTTCAACCGCGCGTTCGCCGAAGTGATGCTCGAAGGGGACATGCACGGCAGACCGTTCACGTTCCCGATACCGACCTACAACGTTACCGAGGACTTCGATTGGGAGAATCCGATCCTCGAGCCTGTCTGGGAAATGGCGGCGAAGTACGGAATTCCTTACTTCTCCAACTTCATCGGGAGTGACATGCGCCCGGAAGATGCGAGGAGCATGTGCTGCCGCCTGCGAATCGACAACCGCGAGCTTCGAAGCCGCGGCGGCGGTCTGTTCGGGGCGAATCCGCTCACCGGGTCGATCGGCGTCGTCACGATCAACCTTCCGCGGCTCGGGTACCTGGCGAACGACGAGGACGATTTCTTCGCCCGGCTCGGTGATCTGATGGATCTGGCCAAAGGGGCGCTCGAGGTCAAGCGGAAGACCCTCGAAACCCTGACCGAGCAGGGCCTCTATCCGTACTCACGGTTCTACCTCGACCGGATCCGCGAGGCGGAGGGCGGGTACTGGCGGAACCACTTCTCGACGATCGGAGTGATCGGGATGAACGAGGCGACGCTCAACCTGCTCGGTCGCTCGATTGTCGACACGGAAGGGCAGGCGTTCGCCGTCCGAGTGCTCGACTGGATGCGCGAGCGGATGAGCGGGTACCAGGAGGAGACGAACGACATCTTCAATTTGGAAGCGACACCGGCGGAAGGGGCAAGCTATCGCCTGGCGAAGCGCGACCGAGAGAACTACCCGGATCTGCGGGTCCACAACTTGGAGGCGTATGGGAGCGAGACGCCGTACTACACCAACTCGACGCAGCTTCCGGTCGGGTTCGATGGAGACTTGTTCGATGCGCTCTCGCGGCAGGATCCCCTTCAGGTACGCTATACGGGCGGGACGGTCTTCCATGCCTTCCTCGGGGAACGGCTGCCGAGTCCGGAGGCGACCCGTCGCTTGGTCCGGAAGATCGCGGAGACGTTCCGGCTCCCCTACTACACGTTGACTCCGACATTCTCGATCTGCCCGGAGCACGGCTACTTGGCCGGTGAGCGGCCGATCTGCGAGGTGTGCGGGGCCAAGACGGAAGTCTACTCGCGCATTGTCGGCTATCTCCGGCCGGTCGAGCAGTGGAACGATGGCAAGCAAACCGAGTTTGCCGATCGGCATACCTTCGCTGCCCATCGTGTCACCGCGTAGTAGGGCCGTCCGACGCCCCCTCGCTTCGACGCACGGGGTGCGATGACGATCCGTCTCGGCGGCTGGCAACCGGTGACGTTGATCGACTTCCCGGGGCGTGTTGCTGCAACGCTGTTCACGGCCGGCTGCAACTTCCGGTGTCCGTTCTGCCACAACGCAGAGCTCGTCATTCCCGATCGAATCGAACAGCTCCCGCCGTGTGACGCCGCCGGCGTACTCAGCGAACTCAAGCGTCGCCGGGGCTTCCTCGACGGTGTTGTCTTGACGGGCGGCGAGCCGACCGTGCAACAGGATCTGATCGGTCTGATCGAGGAACTCCGTGAGATCGGCCTTCTCGTCAAGCTCGACACGAACGGCGCCCGCCCCGACGTGGTCGAACGCCTTCTCGAGCGAGCCTTGATCGACCACATCGCCGTCGACATCAAAGGGCCGCCGCACCGCTACGCCGAGTTCGCGGGCGTGGACGTCTCGATCGAAGCGATCCGGGAGACGGTTCGCCTCGTCGTCGAAGGTGGCATCGATCACGAGCTTCGAACGACCGTGGCTCCCGGCCTCGAAGCGACCGATCTCGAAGCGATCGCGAGGTGGATCGGGGCGGCGAACCGTTACGTTCTGCAGCGGTTCCGGGTGCCGAACGAGACCGGCAAGTCTCTTCTGGATCCGTCGTGGTCCGAGAAGAAGGCGATGGACGCCGCCGGGCTTCGCGCCGCCTGGGCTTCGATCGGGGCTCGATTCGAGAGCGGCGGTGTGCGCAGCTAGCTCACTCGGACCCCGAAGGACGTGTGTGCGTCCGTCACCTGGGCTCCTCCGGACGTCGGACTAGCCTTCCGAGCCGAGGCCGACGAGACTGCGAACATCATCGATCGTCTTCGAGGCGATCGCCTGGGCTCGCCTCGCCCCATCCGCGAGGATCTCGCCGGCGGCTCCGGACGCTTCGAGGGCTCGACGCTTCTCCTGGATCGGGCGAAGGACGGCCATCAGCCGCTCGAAGACCTCATCCTTCAAGCGGGAGTACATCAGGCGCCCTTCGGCGAACTCGGACTTCAGCTCTGCGACGATCCCGGAATCGTCGAGCTGCTCGCACGAGAGTTCGAGGATCTCGAAGAGGGTCGTTACGCCGGGCGACATCGTCTCGCCCGGCTCGAGACCGACGTCGGTGACGGCGGTGCGGATCTTCTTTCGAATCGCCTTCTCGGCTTCCATCACCCCGACGTAGTGGTTCTCGCCTTCGCTCTTCGACATCTTGATCGACGGATCGGCGAGGGACATGATTCGTGCTCCTCGACCGACGATCGGCTCAGGCTCGGGAAAATACTCGCCGAACCGGCCGTTGAACCGTCGAGCGACTCGTCGCGAGAGCTCGAGATGCTGAACCTGATCCTCACCGACCGGAACACCATCGGCGCGGTAGATCAGGATGTCGGCCGCCTGCAAGATCGGGTACGTGAACAGCCCGGCGGAGACGAACGCCTGTTTGGCGGACTTGTCCTTGAACTGCGTCATCCGGCTCAGATCGCCGAACGATGTGACGCACCCAAGGATCCATGCGAGCTCGGTGTGAGCCGGGACGTCCGATTGGACGAAGACGATTGCGCGTTCCGGATCGATTCCACAGGCGATCAGATCGAGGGCCATCGAGCGTGAAGCGGCACGAAGCGCCTTCGGATCGACATCGATCGTGATCGCGTGGTAGTCGACGACGCAGTAGATACATTCCGCCTCCGCCTGGAGTGCGGCCCAATTCCGGATCGCCCCGAAGAAGTTCCCGATGTGCAGCGTTCCCGTCGGCTGAATGCCGGAGAAGACCCGAGTCGCCATCGCCGACCACCTCCTCGTTCGTGGAATGCGTGCCCGCAGGAGTCGAGCACGTTGCGGAAGTATAGGAAACACACGACGCCGACTGCAAGCGGCCTTCGGCTTGATCCAGCCTTTCGAGGTGACGTATCATCGCAGCGGCGAGGTGAGTCGATGGGCCGGCGCGGTGGCGAGGAGTATCCCGAGTTTGACTCGGTGACCCGGGCCCGGGTGATCGAGGCGCTCCGGACGCGAGGCGTCGTCATCCCGGATCCGGAACATGTCTACATCTCCCCCGACGCGCACGTCGAGTCGGGCACCGTCCTTCTTCCCGGAACCTGTCTGCGCGGTCCTTGTCACGTGGGCTCTGATTGCCGGATCGGCCCGGACGCATGGATCGAGGGCTCGACGATCGAAGCCGGCTGTGTTGTCTGGTATTCGGTCCTCGAGTCCGCTTCGGTTCGTGCCGGCTCGACGGTCGGTCCCTATGCGCATCTTCGTCCGGGCGCCGATGTCGGGCCTGATGCGCGCATCGGCAACTTCGTCGAGGTCAAGGCCGCTCGGGTCGGGCGAGGGGCGAAGGCCGGCCATCTCGCCTACATCGGCGACGCCGACGTCGGCGAGGGGGTGAACATCGGTGCGGGAGCCGTGACCTGCAACTTCGATGGGACGACCAAACATCGCACAGTGATCGAGGACGGTGCGTTCATCGGGACGAACGTCGCCCTCGTCGCGCCCGTTCGAATCGGAAAGAACGCCTTCGTCGGGGCTGGATCGACGATCACCGAGGACGTTCCCCCGCGGTCTCTCGCGCTCGGCCGGGCGCGGCAGACCGTCTTGAAGCGGGGAGCGAGCGTTGGCGAGAACGAGGAGGACGCATGAGGGGGAACCAGCTCGTACTCCTGAGTGGGACGGCAAACCCGTCGTTGGCATCCGAGATCTCCGGATCTCTCGGGATCCCGCTCTGCGACGCGGCGGTCGACCGGTTCAGCGACGGTGAAGTTCGCGTCCGAATTCGAGAGACCGTCCGCGGTGCGGACGTCTTCGTCCTTCAACCGACTTGCCCGCCGGTCAACGACACGTTGATGGAGCTTCTGATCATGATCGACGCGGCTCGTCGAGCTTCGGCGCGGCGGATCATCGCGGTGGTTCCGTACTACGGCTATTCGCGACAGGATCGGAAGCACACGGGGCGGGTCCCGATCTCGGCGCGGCTGGTGGCGAATCTGATCGAGACGGCCGGCGCCGACCGTGTTCTGACGATGGACCTCCACGCGGGACAGATCCAGGGCTTCTTCAACATTCCGGTCGACAACCTACGCGCCGACTGGATCTTCGCCGATCACGCCAGGGCGACCTTCCGGGACCTGTCCGATTCGATTGTCGTCTCTCCCGATGCGGGAGGGGCGGTCCGAGCTCGCCAGGTTGCCGAGCGCCTCGATCTGCCGCTGGCGATCCTCGAGAAGCGGCGGACATCCGACGGTTCCGACGTTGACGTGATGAACGTGATCGGCGAGGTCACCGGCCGACGGTGTCTGCTCGTCGACGACATCCTCTCGTCGGCCGGAACTCTGATCAAGGGGGCGCGTACCCTCCTCGACCACGGGGCGAAGGAGATCTTCGCGTACTGCACCCACGGAGTCTTCTCGGGTGACGCGATCTACGCGCTGGCCGAATCGCCCTTGAAGCGGGTCGTGGTAACCAATACCATCTTCGTCGAAGCTGCGGAGAAGGGTCATGTCGCCGAGTACACCTCCGTCGGAGATCACCTCGCCAAGACCATTCAGTGCATCTACGAATATAGATCGGTGAGCGAGCTCTTCCCGCATTACTAGGACAGGCAGGAGAGAGCATGAATACACTCCAGGTGAAGACCAGGACGGCCGGGAAGGCCGGGGCCCTCCGTCGGGCGGGCCTCGTCCCCGGGGTCGTCTACGGGCCCTCGATCGACTCTACGCCGATCGCGATTGCGCGGAAGGATCTCCAGGTTCTCTTCTCGGAAATCACGAGGAGTTCGCGGATCGGACTGACCATCCAAGATGGGGGCGACACGCGCGACCTCGACGTCTTCCTGAAGGTCGTCGACTACGATCCGATCACCGATGAGCCGCTTCACGTCGATTTCTACCATCCGGACGTCGGGCACCCGCTCCGGCTTCATGTGCCGGTCAAGGTGGTCGGAGAGGCGGTCGGGCTCAAAGCGGGCGGGATTCTGAGTGTTCTGTTCAATACCGTCCTTGTTCACGGGCTTCCGAAGGACATTCCGCATCTGATCACCCTCGACGTCTCCGATCTCGACCTTGGGGAGTCGATTCACGTCCGTGACGTCGACTTCGGCGAGGTCGAGCCGATGCTTCCGCCGGAGCGGACGCTCGTGACCGTGATCGCTCCGCGGGGAATGGGGCTCCCCGAAGAAGAGGAGGAGCTCGAGGGCGAGGAGCTCGAGGGCGAGGAGATCGAGGGCGAAGAGGGCGAGACCGAAGCCGAGACGCCCGAAGAGGAGACCGCAGAAGGGGAGGAGTGAAGGCCGTCTTCGGATTGGGAAACCCCGGCGCCGCCTACGCTCTGACCCGTCACAACGTCGGCTTCGAGACCGTCGATCTCTACCGGAAGGTTCACCGACACCGCCGCGCCGGGCGGATTCAGAACAGCTGTCTCGTCTATCGGTCCGGCGACCTCCTGCTCTGCAAGCCGCTGACCTACATGAATGGGAGCGGCGCCGCCGTGGCCGGAGTTCTTGATCGGTACGCGATTCGGCCTTCCGACGCGTTGGTCGTCTTCGACGAGCTCGATCTTCCGCTCGGGCGGATGAAGATCCTTGCCTCCGGAGGGGCCGGGTCACACAAGGGAATGAGCTCGGTTCTCGCGGCGCTCGGGACGCAAGAGATCCCCAGGCTGCGGATCGGGATCGAGGTCGAAGGACGTCGAGAACCCGGGGAAGCGTTCGTTCTGGAGCGATTTTCCTCGGACGAATGGCTTCGCGTCGTCCCCGTCCTCGAGGGGGCGGTCGAAGCGATCGACGCCTTTCGTCACGAGGATATCGACGCCTTGATGACCCGATTCAACCGCCGAGACGCCGACGGTTGCTGACCCCGAGGCTCGGGGTATACTGCTTTCGCCGAAAGGAATAGGAACGAGACCATGTACGATCGATTCTCTCGCGAGTCGATGGAGATCATCGCGATCGCGCAAGAAGAGGCCGAGGAGTGGCACCACAGCTACGTGGGGACTGAACACCTCCTTCTCGCGTTCCTGAAGGTTCCCGGAAGCGACGTTCATCGGTTCCTTTCCAGCCACAACATCACCTACGAGCGGGTTGCGGCGTTTCTCGATGAGCAGAAGGGGCGCGGGGACGTCCGCCTCTCGGCCGACGATCTGGAGCCGACGCCGCGACTGAAACGGGTCATGAAGATCAGCTTCGAGGAGGCGCGGCGATCGGGCCTGAACACAATCCGCCCCGAGCATCTCCTGATGGGAATGCTCCGCGAGGGAGACGGGACCGGAGCGACGATTCTTCAGCAACTCGGCGCCGACCTGGCGAAGACGCGAGCCTACTTCCTCCCCTCCTCGGGAATCGGGATGACGATCCGGGCGGCGCGGAAAGAGTCGAAGAAAAAGGGCGACTTGGTCGAGTTCGGTCGCAACCTCGTCGAAGAGGCGGCCGCCGGGAACCTCGATCCCGTGATCGGACGTGAAGAGGAGATGGAGCGGATTATCCAGACCCTCACGCGTCGGAAGAAGAACAACCCGGCGCTGATCGGCGAGTCCGGCGTCGGGAAGACGGCCGTCGTGGAGGGATTGGCCCAACGGATCGCCGCCGGGGATGTCCCGTCGATCCTTCGGTCGAAGGAGATTCTGGAACTCGACATGGCGTCGGTCGTCGCCGGGACGAAGTACCGCGGCGAGTTCGAGCAGCGCTTGAAGACCTTGATCACCCAGGTGGTCGACACGGACAACGTCATCCTGTTCATCGACGAACTTCAGACCGTCGTCGGCGCCGGTGGAGCCGAAGGAGCGATCGACGCATCGTCGATCCTGAAGCCGCCACTCGCGTCCGGCGCAATTCAGTGCATCGGGACGGCGACGTCGGACGAGTATCGGAAGTCGATCGAGAAGGATCCGGCATTGAAGCGTCGGTTCAAGACGATCCTCGTGGAAGAGCCGTCGGTCGAGGAGACGGTCAAGATCTTGAAGGGCCTCCGCGAGCGGTACGAGAGACACCACGGCGTGAAGATCACCGACGACGCCCTCTACCAGGCGGCCCGTCTGTCCGACCGGTACGTCACAGATCAGTTCCTCCCGGACAAGGCGATCGACTTGATCGACGAGACGGCGGCGAGGATCAAGCTTCAGAAGACACGCGTTCCGGACGAAGTACGCGAGGTCATGGAAGAGATCGACGAACTCGACGAGCGCGAGAGGGCGGCGGTGGCCGCTCAGGACTACGAGTCGGCCGCCCGGCTTCGCGATCGGAAAGCGGAGCTGATTGCCAAGGTCGAGGAGCTCAGCGAGAACCCGTTCGAGGGGAATGACCTCCGTGCGTCCGGAACCGACATTGCTCGAATGGTATCGATGTGGACCGGCGTTCCGATCGGACACGTCGAAGAGGAGGAGACCGAGCGGCTCGTCAACATGGAGGAGAAGATCCACGAACGGCTCATTGCGCAAGACGAGGCGGTCCGTGCCGTCTCTCGCTCGATCCGAAGGGCCTACGCCGGGGTCAAGAACCCGAAACGGCCGGTCGGCGTCTTCATGTTCCTCGGTCCGACGGGGGTTGGGAAGACGGAGCTCTCGAAGACGTTGGCCGAATTCCTGTTCGGCGACGAGGACGCGCTGATCCGCGTCGACATGTCCGAGTACATGGAGCGGTTCTCCGTCTCGCGCCTCACCGGCGCCCCTCCGGGCTACGTCGGCTACGAAGAGGCGGGCGAGCTGACCGAGAAGGTCAGGCATCGCCCGTACTCGGTCGTCCTGTTCGACGAGATCGAGAAGGCGCATCGCGACGTGTTCAACATTCTGTTGCAGGTGATGGAAGACGGGATCCTCACCGACTCTCAGGGCCGACGGGTCGACTTCCGGAACGCGGTACTGATCATGACATCGAACGTAGGAAGCGAGCTGATCGCCGATCGGGATCGGCTCGGGTTCAGCGATCAGGAGGACGCGTCGGAGGAGTCCTACCAGGATATGAAGACGCGCGTGATCGGCGAAGGCCGGAAGGTCTTCCGCCCCGAGTTTCTGAACCGACTCGATGATATCATTGTCTTCCACGAGCTGAATCGCGACCAGGTTCGCCAGATTGCCGAGCTGATGATCGACGAGCTCAAAGCTCGCCTCCTCGAAGAGCGCGATATCGCCTTCGACCTCGACGACTCCGCGTGGGATCTGCTGATCGAGCAAGGATACGACGTGAAGTACGGTGCCCGCCCGATGCGTCGGACGATCGAACGGCTGATCGAGAACCCGATTTCCGAGTGCATCTTGGAAGGGCAGTTCGAGCCCGGCGCGCTGGTCACCGCGACCACGAACGGCGAGGAGATGCGGTTCGACCTGGACGATGCGTGATGGCCTTCACCTGCGCCGAATGCGGCTATCGGACCGTCAAGTGGCTCGGCCGATGCCCGAGTTGCGGAGCGTGGGACTCCTTCGCCGAATCAGACGCTGAAGCCGCTGAGACCTCGAACCGACCGTGGATCGGCGAACCGGTTCGCTCGATCCGCGAGATCGACCTGGCCGACGTGTCGCGATCGTCCTCCGGACTCGCGGAGTTCGATCGGGTCCTCGGCGGCGGGTTGATCCCGGGGGGGGTCATCCTCTTCGGCGGCGAACCGGGCGTCGGGAAATCGACCCTCCTTCTTCAAGTGGCGCGAGTCCTCGCCGAGCGTCAGGGAAACGTTCTCTACGTCTCCGGGGAGGAATCGGAGGGGCAGGTCAAGCTCCGGGCGAGCCGCCTGGGCATCGACGCGGAGCGCCTCTTCCTGTTGGCCGAGCAGTCGCTCTCCCGGATCGAAGCGGCCGTCGCCGAAGTGAGTCCGTGCGCTCTGATCGTCGACTCGATCCAGACCGTTCGAAGCGGGGGGCTCGACGGCGGTGCGGGGAGCGTCAGCCAAATGCGGGCGACTTGCGCGGGGCTGATCCAGCTGGCGAAGACGAGGCGGATGGTCACCTTTCTCGTCGGACACATCACCAAGGGGGGCGCGTTCGCCGGGCCCAAGACCGTCGAACACCTCGTGGATGTCGCCGTCTATCTCGAAGGCGGACGCGGTGACGACGTACGCATCCTGAGGTCGGTCAAGAACAGGTTCGGCCCGACGAACGAGGCGGCCGTCTTCTGCATGACCGAGGAGGGACTCGTCGAGGTCGTCGATCCGTCCAGCTTCTTCCTCGAGGCGCACAATGAAGAGGCGAGGCCCGGGTCGGTCGTCGTCCCGATCCTCGAGGGGTCCCGCCCGATCCTGATCGAGCTGCAAGCCCTGGTCTCACCGACTGGGGGATACGGCATTCCTCAGCGGCGTTGCACGGGACTGGACGTCAACCGGGTTCTTCTTCTGCTTGCGGTGATCGAGAAGCGCTTGGCCGTTCAGATCGGAGGGGCCGACGTCTATCTGAGCGTCGCGGGCGGGCTGGAGATTCGCGAGCGGGCGACCGACCTCGGGATCGTCGTCGCGATCGTCTCGAGTCTGCGGGCGCGGCCGATCGACGTTCGGACGGCCGTGGTCGGCGAGGTCGGCCTTTCCGGGGAGATTCGAGCGGTCCGGCGGCTCCCCGAGCGGGTTGGAGCGATCGGGAAACTCGGGTACGAGCGGATCCTCGTTCCCGCATCCGGGTCGCCTCCCCAAGTCGAGGGAGTGTCCGTCCTCCCGGTCGAGTCGATCGACGAAGCGATCGTCGATCTCGGACTGGGATAGAGCCAGCGGGAAGGAGACACGATGGGCGACGAACGATGGGATCGGTTGAGCGCGGCGGCGAAGGCCCTCGAGGAGAGACTGGCGGTGTCCCCGCGTGTGGCGATGACGCTCGGCTCCGGGCTCTCGGCGGCCTTCGGGACGCCGGACGGGGGACGGGTCATCCCGTGTTCTGAGATCCCGGGATTCCCGCTGCCGACGGTCGTGGGGCATGCCGGCGACTTCTGGTCCGGCGCGATCGGCCGAACGCCCGTCCTGGTTCAACGCGGGCGGGTCCACTTCTATGAGGGACGGTCTCTCGAGGAGATCGTCTTCGCGACCAGGCTCTTCGCGCTCGTCGGGGCAAAGACGCTGATCGTGACCAACGCGTCGGGGGCGATCAATCCGGAGCTCGTCGCCGGCGACATCGCGTTGATCACCGATCACATCAACATGCTCGGGGCGAACCCGCTGCACGGCCCGAACCTCGACGAGTTGGGCCTCCGGTTTCCGGACATGTCAGCCGCGTACACGCCGCGCCTCCGTGCATTGGCCCGGGACGTCGCTCGATCGGAGGGGATCGATCTGAAGGAGGGGGTCTACGTTGCCACCCTCGGTCCATCGTACGAGACGCCGGCCGAGATTCGCGCCTTTCGCGCAATGGGCGCCGACCTCGTCGGCATGTCGACCGTCCCGGAGGTGATCGCCGCGGCGCACGCCGGGATGGACGTCCTCGGGATCTCGATCGCGACGAACCTTGCCGCCGGCGTGAACCCGGAGGCGAGCTTGAATCACGAAGAGGTCATCGAGACGACGCGACGCGTCGCCGCCGACGTTCGTCGCCTCCTCCTCGCCCTCGTGGAGCGGCTGTAGCCTTTCAGATGGCGCAGGTGCGCGGGCCGAACAAGGCCGTTCCGAGGCGGATCATCGTTGAACCCTCTTCGATGGCGACCGCGTAGCTGTCCGTCATTCCCATCGAGAGGGTCCGCATCGACGCGGGGAGGGTCGGATCGGCGGCGAGTCGGTCGAACAGCTCCTTGGTGGCGCGGAAGAACGGGCGGATCGCCTCCGGATCGGCCGTCAGCGGCCCCATCGTCATCAGTCCTTCGACGCGGATCGACGGCAGCCGGGCCGCCTCGCTGACGAGGTCGGGCACCTCCTCCGGGAGAACGCCGGTCTTGTCCGGCTCCCGGGCGCTGTTCACTTCGATCAGGACCGGAAGAACCCGACCGGCCTTCTTCGCCTCGCTGTCGAGCTTCACGGCCAGCCGGGCGGAGTCGACCGATTGGATCATGTCGAACAGACGAACGGCTTCGCGCGCCTTGTTCCGCTGGAGGTGGCCGATCAGGTGCCAGGTCGCCGTGTCGCGACCGAGCACGTCGATCGCCCGCTTCGCCTCCTGAACGTAGTTCTGTCCGACGATCGTGACGCCGCCCTCGAGGACGGTCCGGATCTCGTCTGGGCTTCGCGTCTTCGCTGCGGCGACGAGGTGAACGTGCGGTGGGATCGTCTCCAGGATCTGTCGGACGCGATCTTCGATCTGCATTGTGACCTCCTACGGAGAACCGTCCCGGGAGAGCGTCTCGATCGACGCGGCGAGCGTCTCCCACTGAGCGATCCGTTGCGCGAGTTCCTGCTGTGCTTCTCGATGCTCGACCCCGAGCGCGGCGATTCGATCCGAAGCCCCCGTGCGGCTCGCTTCGTCGAGGTCGGACTCGATCTGCGAGATGCGGGATTCGAGATCCTCGACGGCGCGCTCGGCCTCCCGCAACGCCTCGGTCTCCCGGCGCCGATCGACCCGCTTCCTCTCGGGACGCCCGCTGTGGGGCGGTGTCGGGGTCTGCCGATCGGTCACCGGGGGCACCGCTTCCAAGTGACGGCGGCGGAGCTCGGCATAGCCGTGGCCGTGAACGTGCAATCGCTCCCCTTCGATGATCCAAGTCTTTGTCGTCACTGCTTCGAGGAGGGCTCGATCGTGCGAAACGAGCAGGATCGTACCGTCGTAGGCGCGAAGCGCGTCCTCGAGGATCTCCTGGCTGGCGAGATCGAGATGGTTCGTCGGTTCGTCGAACAGAAGGAGGTTCCCTTCAACGAGGGACAGGAGGGCGAGAGCGACCCGGCTTCGCTCGCCGCCGGAGAGGGCACTCATCTTCTTGTCGACATCGTCGCCGGAGAAGAGGAAACGGCCGAGGAGGCCTCGAGCTTCGCTGATCGACACGGCCGACCGAGAGAGCACCGTTTCGAGGACCGAGTTCGACCCGTGGAGCCCCTCTTGGGTCTGGCTGTAGACGGCGGGATGAACGTTGTGTCCCCGTTCGATCTCCCCGCGAAGCGGGGGCAACTCGCCGACGATCGTTCGTAGAAGGGTCGTCTTCCCGCAGCCGTTCGGTCCGACGACCGCGACCTTCCGCCCGCGACGAAGGTCGGCGGACGGTACCTCGAAGAGGGGCGCGTCGAATCCGACGACGAGGTCACGGATCGACAGCACCCGCTTCCCGCTCGGACGTCCGCTTCGGATGCGAAGCGAGATCCGCTTCGCGTCCCGAGGGCGCTCGACTCGCTCCGCCTCGATCCGCTCCAGCTTCTTCTCGCGGTCCTTTGCTTGGCGGACCTTCTGCCCCGCTTTGTTCTTACGGATGAAGTCCTTGTACCGCTCGATCGTCTCCTCCTGCTTCTCGAACGCCGCGAGCTGCCGAGCCCGGTCGGCCTCCCGGAGCTGCCGCGAGTGTGCGTAGCCGACGCGGTAGAGCAAGACCTCCCGGAGTGCGATCTCCCACGTCCGATTGGTGACGCGCTCGAGGAGATGCCGATCATGGGAGACGAGGACCAGCGCCCCGCCGAGAGCGAGCAGCCGCTCTTCGAGCCAGTCCAGAGCGGCGAAGTCGAGATGGTTCGTCGGCTCATCGAGAAGGATCAGGTCAGCCTCTTCGAGGAGGGAGGCGGCGAGCGCGGCTCGGGCCTCCTCCCCGCCGGAGAGCGTGTCCAGAGAGCGCTCGTAGTCCTCGGGGCCGAAGCCGACACCGTCGAGGGCGGAGCGGATCCGTGCGTCGATCCGGTATCCGCCCCTGCGTTCGAACTCATGGAGGAGCTCGTCGTAGTGATGAAGCACCTCCTCGGTGTGCGATTCCTCGCCCGACGCCATCCTCTGCTCCAGGTGGCGAAGGGAGGCCTCGATCTCACGGAGCGAAGCGAACGGAGCTTCCATCGCGCTCCAGAGCGTCTCCGCGTTCGTCTGCCGAAGCCGGGCAACCTGAGGAAGGTGGGCGATGCGCACGTCTCCGATCGTCCGAACGTCGCCGTCGGACGGAGTCTCGCTTCCTCGCAGGAGATGGAGGAGCGTCGACTTCCCGACGCCGTTGTCGCCGATCAAAGCGATCCGATCTCCGCGAGAGATCTGGGCGGAGAAGGGCTCGAACAGGAGGTCGCTCCCGTACGACTTGGTCAGTCGATCCACGTGAATGATCGTCATTGCCGAGATGGTACGGGAACGCTCGAGGCGGTCAATGCGCCTGCGCGTGAGCGATCCGCTCTTCACACAGTCTGTGCTAGCATGCGGCCGGTGAGCCCGGTGAACGAGGCGATTCTCTACGATCGATTGAACGACGGACGTGTTCGCTGTCGCGTCTGCGCGCACCGGTGCACGATCGAACGGGGTGAGCGCGGGATCTGTTCGGTACGGGAGAACGTCGACGGCCGTCTTGTCAGCCTCGTTTACGGGCGCCTGATCGCCCGGGACGTCGACCCGATCGAGAAGAAGCCGCTCTACCATTTCTACCCCGGCACGAGGGCCTACTCGATCGCGACCGTCGGCTGCAATTTCACATGCAAGAACTGCCAGAACGCCTACATCTCCCAGTACCCGCGCGATCACGGGGGGCGGATCGTCGGGGATCCGACCGGGCCGGACGAAGTCGTCGCCGACGCGGTTCGCAATGGGTGCCACTCGATTGCCTACACGTACACCGAGCCGACCGTCGCCGTCGAATTCGTCCTGGATTGCATGCGTGCGGCGGAGAAGGTCGGAATTGACAACGTCTGGGTGTCGAACGGGTACTTCACTGCGGAGACCGCCGAGGCAATCCTTCCCTACCTCGATGCGATCAACGTCGATCTCAAGGGAATTACCAACGAAGTCTACCACGAGATCTCGGGCGGAAATGTTCGGCCGGTCCTCGACACGATCGAACGCCTCCACGGCGCCGGCGTCTGGGTCGAGGTGACGACCCTCGTCATCCCGGGGTTCAACGACACCGACGACGAACTTCGATGGACGGCGGAGGCGATCCGCGGGGTCTCACAGGAGATTCCCTGGCATCTGAGCCGGTTCTTTCCGGCCTACCGGTTGGTCGATCGCGCCCCGACGCCGATCGAGACCCTCGAGCGTGCGTGCGAGATCGGCCGCGAGGTCGGGCTCGAGTACATCTATCTGGGAAACGTGCCGGGGGAAGGGGAGGAGACCGTCTGTCCTGCATGCGGCGCGCGGCTCATCTCGCGTTCCGGGTACCGGGTTCGCGAGGTGCGTGCGAAGGGCGGGATCTGCCCCGATTGCTCGACTCCACTTGCCGGCCGGTACTTGCCCGACTGATTCGCTTCGGCGTTCGCTCGCCCTACGGGCGAGTCACGTTGACCCGTCGGGCACCGTCGTCGAGGAGTTCGATCGTGACGAGGACGTCACTCAGCTCGACCAGACCGGCGATTCGCTCCGGCCACTCGACAACGCTGACGCCGGTCTCCGGCGGAAGGTAGGCATCGAGTCCGACTTCGGCCAGTTCGGCCAGCGAGCTGACCCGGTAGGCGTCGATGTGGTGGAGTGCCAGCCTTCCGACATACTCGCGAGCGAGCAAGTAGCTCGGTGACACGACGAGATCGGTGATCAGAAGCCCCTTGGCGATTCCCTTCGCCAGCGTCGTCTTCCCGGATCCGAGGGGACCGACCAGCGAGACGAGGGTTCCGTCCGTCAGGTTGGGTGCGATTCCGACGCCGATCTCCTCCATCTCCGACGGCTCGCGGGCGATGATCGATCGATTCATCCTGTGCGCAGGTGGACGTCGAGTTCCCGCAGGCGATCCTCGATTCGAGCGATCGTTGCGTCGACGTCATCGTCCGTGAGCGTTCGATTCGGGGCGCGTAGCGAGACCTCGTACGTCAGGCTCTTCCGGCTTTCGCCGACCTGCTCGCCTCGGTACAGGTCGTAGAGTAGGACCGATTCAATCGACGACTCCGATCGGATGATCTCGCGAATACGCTCTTCGGGGACCTCGATCGGGGCAGAGACGGAGAGATCTCTCTTCGACGCCGGGACCCGAGGGAGGGGAGTGAAGGAGACCGGTCTCTCGAAGTCGGCCAAGAGAGTTTCGACGTCGAACTCGAACAGGAGAACCGTCGTTTCGGTTGTCAGCCGGTCGATGAGCGTCGGAGCGATCTCTCCGAGTGTCCCGAGGGTGTCGCCGTCTCTCACGAATCGAGCGCTTCGCCCCGGATGCAGGTACGGTGGAATCTCAGTCTGATCGCGCCGAACGGCGCCGAGCCGAAGGGCGGAGAAGAGATTCTCGAACTGGCCGAGAGCCGTCGGAAGATCGACCGTCTCCTTCCCTTGAAGCGGCCGTCCGGTCCTGCCGAACAGAGCCCCGGCGAGGCTCTCCCGCTCTCCCTCGACCGACGAGAAGACGCGGCCGAGTTCGAAGACCGTTCCTCCGTCGACGCCGACCTTGAGGTTCATCTCGACGACCCCGAGAATCCCGGGCAGAAGGCTGAGGCGCATCGCTTCCTGGGTGGCGGCCATCGGGTTGCGGACCTGCACAAGCTCATCGGACCCTCTGCCGAGCGCCTCTCGCCACGACGGCTTGTCGAACCCGTCGGTCAGAACTTCGAACATCCCGAAGGCGGTCAGCGCGGAGCGAATCCGATCCTTTCCTCGTTCGATCCGATCCTTCCGTCCGATGCGAAGGGCCATGCGAGCCGGTGTCGAGGGGAGGCGGTCGTAGCCGTAGATTCTGCCGACTTCCTCGATCAGATCGACTTCGCGCTGCAGGTCGGGGCGGTGGGACGGAATCGTCGCGACGATTTCGTCTCCGGCCGATTCGGCGGCGATCTCCAATCGGTTGAGGATCTCGAGCATCTCCGCGACCGGAACGTTGACCCCGAGCAGCGCATTCGCGCGGTCGGGCCGCAGACGGATCGCCCGCGGCTCCCGAGGCGCCGGGAATGCGTCGGCAAGCCCCTCGAGGACGCGGCAACCGGTCAGTCTTTGGATCCAGTGGGCGGCCCGGTCGGCGGCGAGCCGAACTCCGTCCGAATCGAGACCGCGTTCGAATCGCTGCGACGCCTCGGTGCGCAGGCCGACGGCTCGGGAGGATTGGCGGACCGTGTATCCGTTGAAGGTCGCGATCTCGAGCAGGACCGTCTTCGTCTCCGGATGGATCTCGCCTCTCTCCCCCCCCATGACGCCGGCGATCGCGATTCCCCCGTGTTCATCCGTGATCATCAGAGCGTCGTCCGTGAGAGACCGGTCGACGTTGTCGAGCGTTCGGAAGGTCTCGCCCGGCTGCGCCCGCCGGATCGCAATCGTTCGGCCGATGTCGTTTGCGTCGAACGGGTGGAGCGGCTGGCCGACTTCGAGCATGACGTAGTTCGTTGCATCGACAACGTTCGACAACGGGCGCATGCCCGCTTTGATCAAGCGATGCTGCATGCGGAGCGGGGTGGGGCCGATCCGGACTTGGTCGAAGACGCGGGCCGCATAGCGGGGAGTGTCGTCCGGATCCTCGATCACGATTTCGACTCGATCCGACGCGCGATCCGGCCCCTCCTCCAGTGTCGTATCGATGGGGCGGAGCGGCCGGCCGAGCACGGCGGCGACCTCTCGTGCGACGCCGTAGACGCTGTCGCAGTCAGGACGATTCGATGCGACCTTGAAGTCGAAGATTGCGTCGTCGTACTCGAGGTGTTCCGTCAGATCGTCTCCGACGATCAGGTCGAGACCAGGGTCGAAGATCCAGATCCCCGCCGAATGATCCTCGAGTCCGAGTTCCTCTTTCGAACAGATCATTCCGTCGGAGATCTCGCCGCGAACCTTCCGCTTCTTGATTTGCAGGCCGTTCGGAAGGGTGGCCCCGTCGAGCGCGAGCGGGACGAGCACGTCCTCGGCTACGTTCGGAGCGCCGCAGACGACCTCGACGGTCTTCGTCCCCGCGTCGACGGTGCACAGCGAGAGCCGGTCGGCGTTCGGATGAGGACGCACATGCGTGACGCGGCCGACGACGGTCTTCGTGAGCGATCCGGTTCGCGCGATCCCCTCCACCTCGATGCCGGCGAGCGTCAGACGCTCAGCGAGCCGATCGATCCCCTCATCGGAGAGATCGATGTCCACGTAGTCGGCGATCCATCTGCAGGGGACCTTCATTCAGCTTCTCCTTCTCTCTAGTCCACGGTCTTCGACAAGGCGGCGCCGGACCTCGCCCACGACACCTGTCGGATACTTCTTCCCTTCAATCTAGAACGAGATTCCGAAGGAGAGAACGGTCACGCCCTCCCCGATGACCGGCGTCGAGATGGCCACTCGAAGTTCGAACGGAATCAGCCCGCCGAGGGTCGAGAGCGCGAGGGTCTGCTCGATGCCGGCCTCGACACTCGGAGTGGTTGTACCGCACTCCCGAAGGCTTGTCCAACCGAGGCCTCCTGCCAGGAAGAGGCGTGTCCTTCGGCCGTCGACCATCGCGAGGTTTAGCAGGTTGTAGGGTTCTTCCACGGTGTCGAGGGTGACGGAGATCGAGCCGGTCAGCTTGTTGTTCGCCGATTGCAGCGAAAGGGCGGCCAACTCATCGAACGTGAACTGCATCGGGTCGGGGAGGTTGCCGACCCCGAACCCGAGGATGCCGATCCCCTGGAGATAGAGGTTCGGGAGAAGCCGGATCTCGTCGAACGCCTGGATCGCCAGTCGCGCCGATCCGCCGCCGGCGATGTCGACACCGACCGCCGCCGCCCGCGAGGTACCGATCGACGGAAGGTCGAGGGCCGAGAGGCTGAAGATCCATAGGGCATCGTCGCCGTCGAGAAGCCGTCGAAGGCTCGTTGTCAGTTCCACGTCGGGAGCCCAGTACGTCGCCGGGGAACCGGTCTCGACCGGAGCGTAGCTCGTATACGTGTACGCGAGTCGACCCGCCAAGCGGTTTCCCTCCGCGATCGAGACGGCGCCGGCGAGGGTGTGATTCCGGCCCTCGTTGACGACGACCGATGCCGTGTTCTCCTGAACGGTGATGCGGAACCGATCGAGCCAGAAGAAGCTGAAGCCCCCGGTCGTCGGATTCGGCGTGATCACGTACGCATCGAGGGGAAGGACTGCCCGATTGACGGCGGTGACGATCTTGATCGGGTCGTTGTTGTTCAATCGATCCCCGTCGGGGAGACGGTGATCCGGATCGACGGTTACACGCGATACCGGAGACGGCGTGGTGAAGACGAGCGTCTCCTCAGTCGCTTCGCCGTTCCAGGTTTGACGAACCGTTGCGTCGGAAGACAGCCGCGCCTCGACCTCGACCGGTTGGGGAACGCCTCCCTCTCGGCGGACGACGACCGTCGTCTCGTAGCCGGTGGCGGTCTTCTCTCTCGACTTGATCTCGATCGTGTAGTCGACGGTCATGTCCCCGAAGACCCACGCGGCGAAGATCTCGTCGAGCGAGCGCCCGGCCGCCTCCTCCAGGATCTGCTGGAAGGCTCTCGCGTCGATTCGATCGTCCCGGGACGCACCGAACGCCGATCGGAGGGCGCGCTCGAAGGTCTCCTCACCGATGGTAGAAGCGATCGCTCATGCCACGAGGTAGCCCTTGTCGTAGAGGCGGGACGTGTTCGCGTTCGCGAACTCGACCTCGCGAAGCGGCTTGACGATCGCTTCGTCGAAGCCGGACCAGAGGGCGAACAGGTACGGAAGCTCGGTCTGGTGCTCGCGAAGATTGTAGTAGCCGAACTGGCTGTCGACGAGATCCTCGAGCAGGCCCGAAGCGACGACGTCGAACAGGTTCCCTTCGGTCGAGCCGTGACGACGTTCGAAGTACTCGATCGACGCGTACTGGGCGAGCCCCTCCGAGAGCCATGCGTCGGTGTCGAGGTTCACGCCGAGCCCGAACCACTGGTGTGCGATCTCGTGAGCGAGGACGTACTCGGCGAACCGGTTGAGTGTACCGGCGACTGGGATATCCCGGTGCGTGAAGTAGGTGCGCGACATCCAGACGATTCCATCCGCCGCGTATGCTGATCCGCCGGGACTCGGGCTCTCGACGATCGTCAAGCGGTCCCGCGGGTATGAGCCGTAGCGCGATTCGTAGTCCGAGAGGATGTCCCGAGCGTACGTAGCGTAGAGGCGGGCCTCCTCCTCGTGCCCTTCGAAGGTCGCGACGACGATCGGCGTCGGTCCGTCCAGCACGTAGGCTTCGTACCCCTCACCGAGGGCGATCGCAAACGAATGCGTCGGCCCCTCGAATCGGACGGCGTGCACCGTCTCCTCCTCTCCTGAACTCGACGTGATGGCGTCGCCTCCGCTCAGGAACTCGAACTCGGACGGAGCGATGACGGTCGCCTCGATCTCGGTCCAGGGGAGGACGAACGGGAAGGTCTCGCCGTCGTTGTAGCTCATCTTGCCTCGTTCTTCGACGATTCGGGTCTGATCTCGGAGCAGAAGCGGATACCAGCCGAAGCGCCACGTCAGAACCCCTTCGGTTACGCCGTCGTCGCCCGACCAGGTCCTCGGTGCCGAGGTTACGAACCCGATTCGAATCGTTGTCGGAGCGGCGGTCTCCTCCAGATCGACGGCGAGGACCGTCTCGTCGAGGGAGTAGGTCTGGAGCGTCGGAGGTAGCGACAGGAGGCGATAGGTGAGCGCCGTCCGACTCGGGCTTTGGATCCACTCGACGGATTCGACGTCGATCCTTCCGGGCTCGAATCCGAACGGATAGGTTGCGTCCATGTTCCGGGTCGAGAGGTGTGGATTCGGTTCCTGGTACAGATTGGGGATCAGGGCGAAGTAGACGGTCGACGGCGCCTCGGGAAGGACGACTTCGTAGGTTCCATCGATCGTCCGCTCGATCGGATCGTAGCGAACGTTGAGGGTCTCCTTCGGTACGTCGGACGCTGCCGACGCGGTGCCGCCGACGGCAACGAGAATGATCAGAAGAACAGTGAGTGATCGCGTGGACATGAAGGTCTCCTTAGGGACTTGCGATCGATCAGTCGGAGGGCTCCTCGTCCTCCGGACGGCGGTCGACAATGACGCGGGCCGAGGTGATCTCCTTATCTGTAGCTCGTTCGACGATCAGTGCGACCGGGCCGACCTCCACGCGGTCCCCGGCCTTCGCCATCGTCCCGAGGCGATGCTGAATCAATCCGTTGACCGTGATGCCCTCGTCCTCGGGAAGCTCGATGTCCATCGTCCGGTTCAGATCGTGGACGGCCGTGTCTCCTGCGATGACGGCCTCGTCGGTCGACAGGCGCTTGACGAGTGCGGCCGGCTGATCGTATTCGTCCTCGATCTCGCCGACGATCTCCTCGAGGATGTCTTCGAGGGTCACGATGCCGGCCATTCCACCGAACTCGTCGATGACGACCGCCATGTGCACCTTCTGCCGCTGGAACTCCCTCAGGAGCACGTTGATCGGCTGCGTCGTCGGAGCGTAATACGCAGGTCGAAGGAGCTTGCGAAGCGTGATCGCCATGTCGCTCGGATCGCAGGCGAGCAGATCCTTCGCGTAGAGCGTTCCGATGACGTTGTCGGGAACGTCATCGTAGACGGGAAAGCGGGAGTGACCGTCCTGGCTCACCGTCTCACGAGCCTCCGGAATCGACGTCCCGATCTCGATTGCCTGGACGTCGGTTCGCGGAACCATGACCTGCTCGGCCGTCATCTCGTCGAAGGAGAGGATCCGGCGGATCATGTCTCCGTCGGCCTCGTCGAGGAGGCCGCGCTCTTCGCTGGCATCGATCAGCGTCTCGATCTGCTCGTCGCTCACCTCGAACGGCTCCTGCTCCGACAGGTCGACGCCGAACAGCCGGCCGATCCCCCGCGCGATTCCTCGGAAGACGAGGATCGCCGGATGGAGCACCCGCGTGAGCCGGTGGATCTGATTGATGGTCGCCAGGGTGAATCGTTCGGCGTTGTGTTTGGCGAAGTTCTTCGGTGTGATT
>Ga0180432_10001674_pt1 | contig 34592 bp, 27 predicted proteins | sample SS_ome_10_FD_132414 | JGI IMG/M metagenome (GOLD analysis project Ga0180432, IMG submission 132414) | Hypersaline lake sediment archaeal communities from the Salton Sea, California, USA - SS_1_MS_2 metaG | ecosystem: Environmental > Aquatic > Non-marine Saline and Alkaline > Hypersaline >... | reverse complement strand
GGTCCAAACGAAGGGCCCAGTGTTCGGTCGATGCCGTTGGGCTGCTACGGTCTCTGGGGCAGAAGGGACGGGGCGGGCGATTGGAAGTAGTGGGCGGACAAAGCCTCTTGCAGGAATTGCCAGGCCGAGCGGCTTTGCTTGCGGCAGGTATCCAGGACCGTCCAGATGCGGGCGTTCCATTGTCGGCCCATCAGCGAGCGGCTTCCCTGGGTGATCCGTCGGTCGATCACGGCGGCGCGAATGCTCCGCTCGGCGGCGTTATTGGTCGGCGAAACCGCCCGATCGAACAGGAACCGGAAGATCGCATCACCATGCTTGACCAGCCGCTTGGCCAGCGTCCGCGACTTGGAGCGCTCGGCGCCGGCGTGGGCTTGGGCCAACTGCACCACGCGGTCTTTGATCCGAAACATGAGTCGATCAAGCCGCTGCTTGGGAATCTTCTGGCGCAGATGCCAGAAGTGAAACAATCGTTTGAACTCGATCAGCAAGCGTTCGCCGAACTGGGTGTCGGTCTCATCAGGCAGCGTGGTCAGGAACTTGACGTCCCGAATCAGATGGGCCAGGCAAAACTGCTGGAGGGCGCTGGCGTACTTGACGTACGCGCTGAAAAAGTCGCTGACGATCGTTCCGCCGTAGGTCTTGCCCAGGACCTCTTGCAGCACCTTGGACCCGCGCGACTTGGCGATGCAGAAGAAACTGATCGCCGACGTGCAAAAGACCCATATCCAGTATTTCAGGCCTTTGTCCTTCCAGCCGGATTCATCGATGTTCAAGACCGGCTCGGTGGGAACGTGCCTGGCAAGTTCTTCATACGGCTGGGCCAGGGCGTCATTGACGCGGGCGATGGTGTTGCACACGTGGCTGCGGGCCACGTTGATGCCCAGCACGTCGCGACAGAACCCCGCCAAGCTGGTGTAGGAGGCGTGAAGCGACCCCTTCATGTGGGCGATCAACGCTTCCAGACGCGGGCCGAACAGGTGACCTTCAGCCACGCCGCCCGGCGTCTGAGCCCACACCATCTTCCCGCAGGCCGAACAGCGACATCCATGAAGGTGATACTCGGTGATTTCAGGTGGATTCTCACGCAGTTCGGCGACCTGCTGAATCTTGACCTGGCCGGTCGGCTCAAGGGTGCCGTCGTGGCACAATGGACAGGCGGCAGGATGAGGTTCTTCGATACGATCAATCTGGTCTGGCCGAAACGGCGGGCGAGTGACCCTTTGTGTCCGGGCTGTCCGCCCTGGCGGCGAGGGCCGCCGGTGTTGTTGCCCTTGGGTGGCTTGACGATATCAGACGAAGGGGGCTTGGAAGAATTGGACGAGTTCTTGGAAAGGCGGGCGACCTGTTCGGTCAGCTTGGCCACCTGGTCGGTCAGCATGGCGATCTGTTCGGTGAGCGTGCCGTTTTGCCGGCGAAGCTCGGCATTTTGTTGGCGAAGCTCGGCGTTTTCCTTTTCCAGTTCTGCGATCCGTCGCAGATAGAGTTGTTCTTTGGTCGGTTCCACCGGCCGCTCCATGTTGGGCTGCTGCTATCATTATCGGACGTAGGCGACCCTCCGCTTGAAGCTGAAAAATATCAGGGGAAAGTGTTTGCAAACCCGCACGGAGCGTGTTGTTCTGTGAGTTGAATTGGAGAGTTGGTGTTTTACCGCCGGGTGCATTGCCCGGTCGGGCAGACATCACAGGCCCCAGGGGCCTGAACGGTTACTTCAGCCCTGGGCAGGAAGTACGAATCCTCGACTCTTGGTCCACCGACTCCGACTGAACCCCGGTCTTGCCATTCCCGCCAACAGCAAGACCATATTTCAACTGGCTTTGTTTACACGAAACGAAAGACTATGTCAAGAACTTTTCTTGCACAGAGAGCATTTTCCTGAGCCCGTTCGGACAGTGCGCAAGCACGGACCGACAGATGGGGCTCATCGCTGTGTTCTACCTCGCGTGATGAACTCCCCGGCCCACGGAATTCCTGCGAAGGATCGCCGCGCGACGCAAAAAAACAATGATAGAGGGCCAGAAAGTCGGACAGTCTGCTCCTGCGCGGGGTAAGTAACTAATAGCGGGCATGCTGGAATTGCGGAGCACGGGAACCCCCGGAGCGCATTCAGGCCAACCGCAGAGGTAGCAAGGCGGACGCGGCAGGAGTTTTTTTCAGATTCCGTGGCGGTGTTTGGCTTCGGAGGGTGGATAAGCTAATAGAGGGTCAATGGCGGTCCGGTTGGAGATCTCATGGCAGATGACACCGAAGCGATCAAGCGGCTGGAACGATACGCCCACCCGCCCTTCGGGCGGCGAGAGTAGAGAGGAGAAAGCAACTGGCGGAAGAGGTCAAGCGTCGGCCGATGGGACTGCTGCAATCGCTTTGAGAGTAGAAAGGTGAAAGTAGACCTGCCTGCCGGCAGGCAGGCCGCAGGAGAGGCAATCGTGTGCGAAGGCGGAAACTGCTGCGGTGGCGTTTGTTGCCGTTTCACCTTTCTCCTTTCTACCCCTCTCCTGCTCTATTGAAAAGGCCGCCAACAGGCGGCCTTTTCAATCGGGGCGACTGGATTGCTTCGACTCACCTTGCCGACTGCCTCCGCTTCGCTCCAGCAGGCGCCGGTTCGTCGAAGGAATCCATCGCCAATGCCGCTTCGCGTCATTCGCCCGGCTGCGCCGTGCGACCGACATGAAAGAAAAGCCGGCCCGTTGGGGCCGGCTTTTCTTTCATGTCGGGGCGACTGGATTTGAACCAGCGACCTCTTGACCCCCAGTCAAGCACTCTAACCAAGCTGAGCTACGCCCCGAGCGTACTCGGCTGATCTCTTGGATCGCGTGTATTATCGGCCGGGACTCCAGGCTTGTCAAGACATTCTCTGTGCGCTGAGCGGGAGTCGCCACACGAGAACATCCCCGCGGGATGGGGTGAAATGTGCGCGCCGTCAGCAGAGGAGCGGGCGCCTAGACGACCTGCACCTGTCGGCCGCGACGCCGCTTGCGGTTGATGATCCGCCTGCCGCTCGACGTACGCATGCGGGCGCGGAACCCGATCTTGCGGGCCCGTTTGCGTTTCGAAATCCTTCGCGGGTAATGCATCAGACACCTCTCGGTAGGGTCATTGTCTTTTTGTGAACATCGATGGAATACTGGATGATATACTCGCCGGCCGTTCGTGGCAAGCGCAAAATACGGCAGAGACGCAGAGAGCAGAGGGAGCAGAGGCATTCAGGTGCCAAGCCAAACGACATACGTCGTTCTCTGGGTTCTCTGCTGCCTCTGTGTCTTCGTTTCCCCCGACCGCCCGGCGAGTAAGCGAGCCCTGGAACGTGCCCTGGCGACGACAATCCTATGAGGTCCTTCCGGCGTTGAGCGTTCGCGGCTCGACGCTGCGCCGGGCGATGCAGGACGTGACCATCGCGTGGATGTTCGGGGTGGTGTGGATGTCCTGCGTGACGGGTTCTCGGCTGACGAATTTCGCGTTGTGCCTGGGGTTCAGGGACGAGCACTTCGGGCTGATGGCGGCCATCACGTTCGCCGCGACCTTCGGGCAGTTCACGTCGGTGATTCTCATCGAGCGCAGCGGGCTGCGGAAGTACCTGTTCCTGTGGTGCGGCGTAGCCAGCCGGGCCATGTGGATAGCCATCGCCGCGATTCCGCTGATCCTGCCGGTCCCCTCGCCGTGGACCGTCTGGACGATGCTGGTGCTCGTGGCGGCCAGTTCCGTGCTGATGTCTCTGATCGAGCCGGCCTGGCACACGTGGATGGGCGACCTGATTCCGCGGCGCATCCGCGGGCGGTACTTCGCCTCGCGTGCGCGGTGGTCGACGGCGGTCAAGGTCCCGCTGATCGTCGTCCTGGCCATGATTCTCGAGCGGATCACGGCCAAGGGCGAGGGCATTTCGATGACGGCGGCCGAGCAGCCGGCCCTGCTGACGGCGATCTCAGTCGTGTTCGCCGGGGCCGGCGTGCTGGGCATACTGGACATCCTCCGGTTCAGGCGGATCCGCGACGTGGTATCCCCTGCGGCCACCGGGCTGGCCAGAGCCCCGTCCCGCGTCCAGGCCGGCCCGGACGAGCGGTCGGCGCCGCGGCGTGGGGGGTCGGTCTGGGGGGCGTTGGCCTGGGAAGTCAGGCGCCTGCTTCTGGCGCCGCTGGCGGACCGGGCGTTTCGCCGGTACGTCTTCTACGGCGGGTGCATGATGTTCGCCATGGGGGTCGCGCAGAGCTATTTCTGGCTGTTCGTTCTGGAGGAGCTTGGCCTGGGCCAACTGGGGGCGGACATGCTGTTCATGGTCCTGGGCCCGCTGGCGGCGTGGGCGGCGGTGGGCGGCTGGGGCAAGCTGATCGACCGCTGGGGGCGGCGCCCCGTGCTGATGCTGGCCACGGCGTGCACCGTCGTGTCCATCATGCCCTACTTCTTCGCAGCGAGGATGACGCCGAACCCGCAGTTCGTTTCCGACGCGATCAACGGGTTCTCGCGCCTGGTGGGGGGCGTTTTCGGCCAGGCCGGCTGGCAGTGGGTGGACGGGCGCACACCGGTGGGCTCGTGGCTGGTCATGAGCGTGTCCATGCTGTTCGGCGGGGCCGGGTGGAGCGGGGTGATGCTCGCCCAGCAGGGGATCATTCTGGGCTTCTCCGACTTGCCCGGCCGCAGCAAGCACGTGGCGGCCTACAGGGTCCTGGTCAGTCTCGGCGGGCTGATCGGGGGGCTGGCCGGCGCCGGCACGGTCATGCTGCTGTCGGACCTGAAGGACGAGCCGATCGTTCTCGGGCCGCTGCTGTGGAACCAATGGCACGGCACGTTTGCCCTGTCTTGGCTGGCGCGGATTACCGCGCTGGTCAGCCTGGTCGGCATGCCGGACCCGGGCTCAAGGCGCTTTCGCGACATGGCGCGATACCTCGGAACCAACGTCTACGGGCAAATCGGCACCTTCCTGATGTACCCGACACGCCTGTTCACCCGGCGATTCCGAACTCGCCCCCCGCACGGCAAGAGGTGAGACGTGACCTGCACGCGGCCCGAACGACAACGACAGGGGCCACAGCGCGGCCTTCGGCCGCAATTGCGGATTGCGGATTTCGGATTGCGGATTCCTCCATGCGTAGGTCCTGGCTGCACTATCCATGGAACATCCTCGCAAACGCGATGATCTTTGGAACGTGTCATGCAGAGTACACAGATGAAGAGACAGGAAAACGTTGTTGTTTTGAAATCTGTGAAATCTGTGTAACCTGCCTGTCGGCAGGCAGGTCTTTGGCCGAAGTCGTTGTCGTTGTTGTCGTTGTTTGTCGTTGTCGCATAGTTCGTGGCCCAGTGGACCGACAGGAGCAATCCGATGGACAAGGCTGAGCTGGCCGGGCGGATCAAGGAAGAGGCCTATCTCGAGGGAGACTTCATCCTCCGCTCGGGCAAGCGGAGCACCTACTACCTCGACAAGTACCTCTTCGAGGCACAGCCGGATATCCTGGCCGCCCTGGGCAGGCTCTTTGCAGAGCACGCCGAGGACGCGGACCTGATTGCCGGTCCGGCGCTGGGCGCGGTGTCCCTGGCGGCGGCGACGGCCCTGGCCTGTGGAAAGCCCTTCGTCGTCGTCCGCAAGGCCAAGAAGGACTACGCCACAAGCAAGCTCATCGAGGGCCCCCCGGTCAAAGGCAAGCGCGTCCTGCTGGTCGAGGACATCGGCACGACCGCCGGGGCCGCCCTGGAAGCGGCCAAGGTGCTCGTCGACAACGGCGCGGAGGTCACGCGCATGGTGTTCGCGATCGACCGGTTGCAGGGCGCCCGCGAGAACGTCACGGCCGCCGGGTTCGAGTTCCACGCCCTGCTGACGAAGGACGACATGGGCATCTGATGCCATTGCGGATTGCGGATTGCGGAGTACTCCCACACACGCGTGAATCCACAATCCGCAATCCGCAATGGAAATGTTCTTGTCCGGCGCGGCAGGTACCGGGTATGATTAGTGTAATGCCGATCCGGATTCGGCCTGAGGAGCAAGAACCATGAAACAGATGCTGATTCTTCTGGGCGTGGTCGTGGCGCTGGGGCTCTTGGCCGGCTGCGACCGCCCGAGCGCCGAAGACGACAGGGGATTTGACTCGGAGGTCGACGGTTTCGGATTCGGCCTCGGGGGCAACCCGGTTCCCGTCTCTCTTGGGGCCGATCAGGCCGCCATCGCCGAGAGCGAACGCAACCGGATCGCCGCGGCCATGACCCCCACGGCCAAGCCCAAGGCCAGCCCGCTTGACGACACCGGCCTGAAGCCGACGACCCGTCCGGGCACGGAGACGGACACGACCGGCACCGGTGCGGACGCGACCGGGACCGATACCCCGGCGACGGCCACGGGCGCCGACGACAAGACCGGCACCGACACGACCGCCCCCGGCACCGACAAGACCGGAACGGGAACGGGCGGCAAGTCGGCCATCGACGACATTCTCGGCGGCGACGGATAGCCGACGCCGCACGCGGCGCACACAACACCAGACAGGGGCGACCAGATGCTCAGCGAAGCAGTCCGCCAGTATCTCCGCAGCCACCGCGGGCAGCATCTCGAGGCCCTCTGCGAACTGCTCCGCATACCCAGCATCGCCAACGCCACCGACGACGATGCCTGCGAGCGGGCCGCACAGTGGCTCTCGAACAGGCTCGATGGCCTTGGCTTGTCCGCACGTGTGGCTCCGGCCCCGGGCAGGCCCAACGTGCTGGCTTCGGCCCACGTCGATGACCGCAAGCCCACCGTGTTGATCTACGGCCACTACGACGTTCAACCCCCCGACCCGCTGGATGAATGGGCCACCGGGCCCTTCGAGCCGACCGTCCGCGACGGGCTGCTTTACGCCCGCGGGGCCAGCGACGACAAGGGGCAGATCTTCGCACACCTGATGGCCGTCGAGGCCTGGCAGCGCGCGGGGGGCGGGCTGCCGGTCAACGTCAAGATGCTCATCGAGGGCGAGGAGGAAATCGGCTCCCCGCACATCGAGGCCTTCCTGGGATCGTGCGCGGAGGAGTTGTCGGCCGACGTGGTGGTCGTCAGCGACTCGGAATTCTTCGCGCAAGGCCTGCCGAGCATCACGTACGCGCTTCGCGGCCTGGTCTACTTCGAGGTGACGGTTTGCGGCCCGCGGGAGGACCTGCACAGCGGGGTTCACGGCGGGGCGGTGGCCAACCCGCTCAACGCCCTGGCCGCGATGGTGGCCGGCATGCACGACGAGACGGGGCGCGTGACGATCGACGGATTCTACGACGACGTTCGCGACCTGACGGCGGCCGAGCGGGAAGCCTTCGATGCCCTGCCCTTTGATGCCGACCAGTACGCCGCGTCGCTCGGCGTGGCGGCCCTGGGCGGGGGCGAGGCCGACTGCGAGGTGCTCGAACGCCGATGGGCCAGGCCCACGCTGGACTGTCACGGCATCGTGGGCGGATACGCCGGTCCGGGGGCCAAGACCGTCCTCCCGGCCCGGGCCTCGGCCAAGCTCTCGTGCCGGCTCGTTGCCGATCAGGATCCGGCCAAGATCGTCGCGGGGGTCAAGCGTTTCGTCGCCGAGCATACGCCCCGGGGCGTGACGGCCTCGGTCGCCGTCAGCGCCACCGCCCGCCCGGTGCGTCTGGCGACGGAGCGCCCGGCGATGGCTGCCGCACGCGACGCGCTGCACGAGGCGTTCGCCCGCCCGACCGCGATGATCGCGTGCGGGGCGTCGATACCCATCACGGAGCTGTTCCAGCGCGTGTTGGGGCGGGACGCGATCCTGATGGGCTTTGGGCTGCCGGACGACAACCTTCACGCCCCGAACGAGAAGTTCGCCCTGGACCAGTTGTACCGAGGGTCCGAAGCGGCGGCCGCGTTCCTGGGCAACCTCGCGGCAATCGGTCATCGGTAATGAGTACTCGATAACCGGGAGCCGGTTGCGTTGTGGGCGTAGCACGGGCATCTTGCCCGTGAAAAGGGAGTCCGGCGACTCGTTTCCACGGCGTTTTGTGCATGGGCAGGATGCCCATGCTACCTTGCAGGCCCACAACGCAACGCAACCGGCTCGGATAACCGGGCGGCCCACTTGACAGACGGCTCGTCAGAGAAGAGAATGTTCCGTTCTACTAATGGCAAGGAGCTACCGAGGTGTATGCGATAATCGAAGACAGTGGGCAGCAGTTTCGCGTCAGCGAAGGCGACGTGGTCGACGTCGACTTGCGGGAACTGCCCGACGAGGCGACCGAAGTCCAGTTTGACCGCGTCCTGCTGATCAGTTCGGATGATGCGGTGAAGGTTGGCACGCCGCTCGTGGACGGCGCGAAGGTGACCGCGGCCATCCTCGACCCGCTGGTCAAGGGACCCAAGGTCCACAACTACACCTGGCGCAGGCGCAAGGGCTCCCGCCGGAAGATCGGGCACCGCCAGAAATACCTGCGTGTGCAGATCACCGGCATCGCCGGGTGAGCTTGGGGCGCGCGGCACTGTCCCTTCCTGCTGCGCCTCCGGTGGAGACGGGTCGAGGTGCCCCGGTCGGCGGATGGGACACCGGCGGCCCAGGCGACAAGGAAGGCCCCATGGCCCGCCAGAGAGAGCGATACTTTGGCAGGCGCGACTGCCTGAGGTTGATGGGTACGGCGGCGATGTCGGCGATGGCCTCTTCGTGCAACAGCAGCGACGGCCCGGCGGCGGCCCCGCAGGGCCGCGGGCCGGGATCATCACGCCCGGCAGGGCGGACCGGCCTGGTCTACGACCCGTTCTACAAGCGCCACCTGGCGGGATCCACCCACCCGGAGAATCCCCTGCGGTGCGATGCGATCATGGCCGCACTGAAACGAGAGGATCTTCTCGACGATCTCGTGCGCATCACGCCGCGCCAGGCCGAACCGGCCGGCATCCGGGCCTGCCACGACGAGGACTACATTCGGACGGCCGAGCGCGACGTTGCGGCCGGACGCCTTAGCCTCAGCACGGGCGACACGGACGTGACCAAGGACTCGTTCAGCGCGGCGCTGCTGGCGGCGGGGGGCGTGACGGCCGCCGTCGACGCCATCTTCAACGGACAGGTCCACAACGCGTTCTGCCTGGTTCGCCCGCCGGGCCACCACGCCACCGAGAGCCGCGGGATGGGCTTTTGCATCTTCAATAACGTCGCCATCGCCGCCAGACATGCCCAGCGCAGCCACGGCGTCAAGCGGGCGGCGATCGTCGACTGGGACGTTCACCACGGGAACGGAACGCAGGACATCTTCTACGCCGACCCGACGGTGTTCTACTTCTCCACGCACCAGTGGCCGTGGTATCCCGGCACGGGTCCGGCCGGGGACAGAGGCACGGGGGCCGGGCTCGGCACGACACTGAACTGCCCCTTTGCCCGCGGGGCCGGGCGCCGGGAGATCCTCGGCGCCTTTGAATCCGCCCTCGGACCGGCACTGGCCCGCTTCAAGCCGAACCTCGTTATCATCTCGGCCGGCTTCGACTCCCGCATGGACGACCCTCTGGGCGGATTCCGGCTCACGGACAAGGACTTCGCCGACCTGACGCACTTCATGACGACCATCGCCGACGACTACGCCGACGGCCGGGTCGTGGCCGTGCTCGAAGGCGGATACAACCTGTCCGGCCTGGGCAAGGCCGCCGCCGCACACGTCGCAGCGCTGATGAAAGCCTGAGCGATTTTGGATTGTGGATTGTGGATTCCGCGCTGCGACGAGCCTTCCGGGATCCGCAGCGCGGAATCCACAATCGATGTCAAATTGTGCCGTCCCTTCACCTGGGCAGCTTGAACAGCCGGTAGACCTTACCCCAGCCGCCGGCCTTGCCGGAGATCTCCACCAGGCCCTTGGGGACGGGCTCGTCGGCCCGGCGGACGACGTACCAGGCCGTGGCGTTCCTGAACAGTCCGGCCTTGTCTGTCCAGGTGTCGAGGATTCCCTTGACGTCGGCATCGACGGTCTTTCCGGCCAGCATGGGCCCCTGGTCGAGCACGCGCTGATGCCACCGGCCCAATCGCTGCGGGGCCAGGTAGTAGATGGCCCGCACATCGTCCCTTGCGGCGGTCACGGATCGGTGGGAGATCATGCGGAAGACGGCCCCGTCCGCGGGATCGATCGCGAAGACCGACGAGCGGTCCGTGTTCTTCGTCTCGCGGGCCCACAGGGCCATCGCCGTCAACTCGCTTCGGGCCAGGTCCTCTTCGCGGTGCCGTCGGACGTTTGCGGGCCTGTTCTCTTCGTCGAGGAACATGGTGGCCGCCTCCAGGAACGCGTGGCGGGCGATGCGGACGTTATCGGACCCGGCGAACCAGGCCACCACAAGCAGGGCGCAGAGGGCGCGAAGCAGCCGGCGGGACGACGGCAACATCCGGAACAGGGCGACCAGCGCCTCGGCAAGGAACACGTACAACGGCAGCAGGGCCAGGCTCGAGGCGCGGATGAAGTTGATGGCCGGCGGGGGACCCGATCGCAGGGCCCCGGCCAGCAGGCACACGCTGTGCACCGGCACCGCCAGGACCAACGCCGTGCCCAGCGACCACAGCCAGAACCCCTGGTCCCGCACACGGCGCCTGACGGCATGGACAAACGTGAACACCATCGCGAGGATCAGCACCGAGACCTGGAGTGTCAGGTTCAGCAGGTTCTTGAGCATCGGAACGTATCCCACGCGCAGGCTGCCGGTGCCCAGCGCCTCGGCCGCCTGGCGCGGGCCGGTCGTCAGGTCGTCGGCCGGAAGCGACTGCACGAGCCGCACGTGGTGCACCCACGCCGGGGCGAGCGTGACGGTCACCGCGGCCAGGCACAGTCCGACCAGGGCCGCCCGGCGCCACGTCAGGCGGCGGGCGAACAGGTACGCCACCAGCAGCACGGTCGTCAGGCCGACCGCGCCGGGGACGTAGGCATTGCCGAGCAGGCCCGCGGCGGCAACGACCAGGATCATCTGCCGACGATCCGCCGTTCGCAGGAAGGCAAACACCAGCCACGGCGCCGCGGCGATGAAGAAGCCCTCCCCCGTTGCCGACGCCAACGCGCCGACGCCCCAGTAGGCGTTGCCCAGCGTATCGACGATCCTCAAGCTGCACACGGCCACAAACACCGCCAGCGACCAGACGCGGCACTGCCGAACCAGAAGGACGTACATGCCGCACATGTAGGCCAAGGCCAGTACCCCCGCGGAAGCGCCCAAGGCGACATGCGGCCGGAGAGCCGACGTGTCCGTTGTCATCACCTCGGCGAGGAACCGTCGGAACGGGCTGTCGAGCGGTCCGTCCTTCGGCCAGATCCCCCGATCGCCGAACGTGGGGTCTTCCCGCAGCAGGTCGCGGTCCGATGCATGGCGCTTGACTCGCGCCGTGAGCATCCGGACCTGTTCCGGGCTGAGACGGTTGTCCAGGCATGCCAGGAGCGTCTGCACGACTGCCACGACCGCCAGGATGGCGATCGCCGGAAGATGTCTCTGACGTGGTCCTGGCTTCATACCGTCGGTTTCCCGCAGTCCGGATAACTGATAGTATAGACGTGTGCTCATCGCCCGGGCAAGGGACTACACAGCGTGCGCCAGCCTGATGAACATGCCGACCCCCTCGTGCGCCGTGTCGCGCGGCACGTCGACGCCAACGGTCTGATCGCGCCTCGTGCGACGGTGCTGGCCGGGGTTTCCGGCGGGGCCGACAGCGTGGCGATGCTGTCGATGCTCCGCACGTTGAGCGCCGAGCCGGGCCGGGCCTACCACCTGACCGTCGCCCACCTGGATCACGCCCTCCGCGAGGACAGCGCCGCCGATGCATCGTGGGTGGCCGACCTGGCCCGGCGATGGTCGCTGCCGTGCATCGTGCGCCGATTCGACGTGGGCCGGCTTGCTCGCAGGCGCCGCCAGGGCGTCGAAGAGGCCGCTCGCGCCGCGCGCCTGGCCTTGTTCCGGGGCGAGGCGGCGCGAATCGGCGCCGCCAGTGTGGCCGTGGGACACCATGCCGACGACAACGTCGAGACGGTGTTCTATCGGATCGTTCGCGGCACGCATCTTCAAGGTCTGGCCGGCATGGCCCCGTCGCGTCGGCTGGCCCCCAACTGCGCGCTGATCCGCCCCATGCTCTGCTGCACGCGGAGCGAGATCCGGGCCTATGGCCGCCGCGCCGCGCTGCGATGGCGCACGGATCCGACCAATGCCCAGACCGCCTACCGGCGCAACGTCATCCGCCATGAACTCCTCCCGCTGCTGCGAGAGAAGCTCAACCCGCAGGCCGACCGGGCGCTGGGCCGCCTGGCGTCGGCGGCCCGCCAGGCCGCAGCCGTCCTCGACAACCTCGCCGGCGAGGTCCTGGCGTCGTCTCGGCTGGACGAAGGCCCCGGCCGCCTGGCGCTGGACGTCTCGGCCCTGGCCGAACAGCAGCCCGCCGTGACCTCGGCGGCACTCCGCCTGGCCCTGGTGCGCCTCGGCGTGCCTCTGCGCCAGGTCGGGGCCGAGAGGATGGCCGACCTGGCCGAGATCCTCTCGGCCTCGGGCGGTGCCGTGTCGCTCCCGGGCGGTTTCGAGGCCAGATGTCGGCAAGGAAGACTCCTGCTCCAGCGGTCCGGCGTGCCGGGCGAGCGAACTGACGCGAACTGGCCCGAGCCGATCCGGCTGGACCTTGCCTCGACGACGGCGCTGCCCGACGGTCGGCAGATTACCTGCCGGATCGAACCGCATGATCGGCAGGCCTTCGCCGCCCACTGCCTCGACCCGCCGGCGGGCACTGAGTTGCTCGACGCCGACAGGATCGGTGGTGTTCTGCAGTGCGGCCCTCGCCGCGAGGGCGAGAGGTTTCATCCGCTCGGTGCCCCGGGGCGTCAGACGGTGGGCCAGTTCCTGACGAACCTCAAGGTCCACCCCGCGGCGCGTCGGGAGGTGGTGTGTGTCCGTGACGTGCGGGGGATTGTCTACCTGGCGCCTCTGCGGATCGATGAGCGCGTCAAGGTCACCCAGGCCACGCGGCGCATCCTGCGGATAGCCATTGGGCCGGGCGAGAAAAAACTTCCCATATCCACTTGACAGCACGTCTCTTGGACTCGGATAATACCGCCGGTTGACGGACCGCCAGGGTATCGTGGAAGTGGTTCTACACTTGGCGGAGTGGGCCAGGGCTGGCAACCGGCCTTGTTTGCAGGACACCAGGTGACGTGTCGTATCATGCCAATGCTATCTGTGCTCGGGGGTGAATAGACTCTCCCGGCGGGCTGCCGCGCGTACCTACGATCCAGACGCAAAACCGACCATGCCATCAAGAAGGAGCCATGTAATGGCCAGTGGAAAAGTGAAGTGGTTCAACGACTCGAAGGGCTTCGGCTTCATCGAGTGCGACGACGGATCGGACGATGTCTTCGTGCATTACAACGACATCGAGGCCGACGGCTACAAGTCTCTTGCCGAAGGCGACCCCGTCGAGTTCGAGGTCGTCCAGGGCAACAAGGGCCCCCGGGCCGCCCACGTACGCAAGACCTCGTAGCGTCCCCGGCGCGAACCACGCGCAAACCACGCAGGCGCCGCGACCCCGCGGCGCCTGCGTTCTTGCGCCCAGAAGCAAGCTGCTCTCGCGGCTCAGCCGGCCGGGAGACGCCGGACCACGACGTTGCGGAACGCGCCCTTGGTACAGTAGGTGGCGATGCCCAGCGGGCGAGGCGGCTCCATTTGCGGCCAAACATTGAACTTGTGGTCGCCGATCTCCTGGTCGATGATCGTCTCGTTGTCCAGCGAGATCACGATCCGCCCGGCGTGGACCTCGACTTCCACGTCGTACCACTTGCCGAGCTTGAACGTGATCATCTGCGTGGTCTCGTTCTCGATGGCCGACATGTCGTCAATATTCGACAGCCCCACTGCCGTGCCCGCCCAGCCGCCCAGTATCAGCGTCACGTGGCCCTTGCGCACCGGGAACGTCAGCCCGCAGAAGAAGTCCTCACCCTCGATCCGCCTGGCCTGGAAGGTGATGCGGAAGTTGTCGCGGAGCACCTTTCCTGCCCACCGGACGGCTGTCAGTTCCTGCCCGGCCCCGAGCACGACGGACCCGTCGACGACCTCGACCTTGCCCGTGCGATCGTAGAAGATGTCGTCGACGATCACCTCCCAGCCGGTCAGGTCTTCCCCGTTGAACAGAACCGCCTCCCGGCCTTCGGGCAGCTTGTCGAGTTCGGGCGGCTTGGCCGGACCGCAGCCGGTTGTCAGCACCAGTACCGCCGCCGATAGTGCGCCCGTCAGTATCGCTCGTGTCATGTCGTATCACTCCTGCTCTGGCCGGTTGGTCTCGTGAGAAGTATACCCCATGTCGCCAGGCCACACCACGGCAAATGCAGGCGTATCAGGGCAAAGACCGGCCGAGGGGAAAAAGGGGCGCCCGGCCGGGTGGTGCGCCCGGCCGGGCAGGGGCACTGGGAAAGAAACGGGAAAGATCGTTCCGCATCAACGCCCGTCGTTCATCCGGGTCGCTGCACCGTCCTGTCCGTTTCGCCAGTCACCTGGAAACATACGATGTGTATCGGCGTGCGGCAACACGGATCGGGCCGCGTCCGGTCCGGGCGGCGTTTACTCGCGCGTGTCGCGGTGGTAGTCTTACGGCCGGAACAACCCAGAGGACGACACCTTGCCCGACCGAGCCCGGACACACAGGTTCTTCACCCCGGATCTTCCCGACAGGTCTCCAGCCCGGGTCGACCTGCCCCCTGATGAGGCCCGCCACGCGCGGGCGGCGCTGCGTCTGAAGCCCGGGGCGCCGGTCGAACTGTTCGACGGGCGGGGCACGGTCGGGCGCGGGGTGGTGCGTTCCCTGGCCCGGCGCGGGGTAACCGTCGACGTCGAGAGTATCGATCGCCGCCGCAGGCCACGCCCGCTGGTGCATCTGGCGTTTGCCGCTCCCCGACCGAAGCGCCTGGACTGGCTGCTCGAGAAGGCCGTCGAACTGGCCGCGGCGTCCCTGGGAGCGATCGTTTTCGAGCGCAGCGTGCGCGGCGGCCAGGTGCTGACCGACTCGAAGCGGCGCAAGTGGCAGGCCCGCTGCGTGGCCGCCGCCAAACAGAGCCAACTGAGCGTCCTGCCTGAACTGTGCCCGACGCTGGCGCTGGGCGAGTACCTCGCGATCGACCGCCCGCCGGGAGACCTGTGCCTGCTGGGCGACCCGGCCCGGGACGCCGCGCCCCTGGCCGATGCCTTCGAAGGCCAACACCACCCCGACGCCGTCCACGTGCTGATAGGCCCCGAGGGCGGGCTCAGCGGCCGGGAACAGTCCCGCGTTCTGACCGCCGGCTTCCTGCCCGTCAGACTGGGCGCCACCACGCTGCGGACCGAGACCGCCGCCGTGGCGATCCTGGCCGCCGTGACGGCCCTCTGTAGACCGTGACATGCGGCGGGGGGTTGTGTGGGGTAACCTCCGGGCAGACAGGCGGGACAATGTCGTTCCCTGCGCCCTACATACGCCCTATCCCCTCTCGTCCAACACCCTATCCCCTGACGCTACTGTCGGGACAGCGTCTTGGCCTCCGCGGCGTCGGTATCGGTGATGTAAGCGCCGACCCTGCTGGGGACGATCATGACCGGACACGTGGCGTGCTGCACCACGTACTCGCAGACGCTGCCCATCAGCAGGTGGTGCAGGGCGCCGTGCCCGTGGGAGCCCAGGGCGATGAACAGGGGCCGAAGCCGCTGGGCCTCCTCGACAATCTTGGGCCCGGGCTTGCCCTGGACGAGCATGGCGGTGGCATCCAGCCCGTCCTGTCGGCAGGCGGCTTCATATTCCTGGAGCTGCCGGTGCTCATCGCGGAGATCGGCGGCCACCTCGTCGCGGGGATACGACAGGCCGATCTCAGCCTCGAAATTCGTATAGACATGCCCCGACGTGGCCACGTGAACCACCCACAACCTGGCGTCGAGTGCCTTGGCAAGCCGCGTCGCCTCGGCCAGCAGCACGTCCGTAACGTCCGAGAAATCGATCGGCACCAAGATGCTCTTGCTCATCGCAGTTCTCCTCGTCGTTGTGCAGTCCCATGGGATGACCCGGCCGCGCGAGAGAGACCCGTACTCGACGTGTGATCTCCGGACAGCCGAGATCGCCTGTGAAGCACCTGTACGTTCAATTATACGCCTGGCCGGCATGTCCGTCCGGCGGAGGTGTGCGCCCGCCCGGACCGCGGCACGATGTACACCGGGCCCCCTACCGGGCATAATGTCCGTCACGACGCGCAGGAGCAGTGCTTGTGATGTACATTCTGAACGTTCTGGCGCCGGTGTTTGCCGTGATCGCCCTGGGGGTGGTCCTGAGGCGGATCGGCTTCGTCGGCGACGACGTGCTGGCGGGCATGAATCGCCTGGCGTACTGGGTGGGCCTGCCCTGCCTGCTGCTGCACAAGATCGCTGCGGCGTCCTTCGTTGAGGCCGCGTCCTTTGACGTGCTGTGGCTTGTGCTGATCGGCATGGGGGCCAGCCTCGCCGTTGGCGGCGCCGTCGCCCGGGCCTTGCGGGTGCGGCGAGCCCAGGCCGGGGCCTTCCTCCAGGCCGTCTTCCGAGGGAACCTGGCCTTTGTGGGCCTGGCCGTGGTCCTGTCGGCCTTCGCCGCCCTGCCCGGCGCCGAGGCCGACGTGCAGGCCCGGGCCGAGAGGGCCGTCGTCCTGACGCTCGGACCCATCGTGCCCGTCTACAATATCGTCGCCGTCCTGGTATTGCTGGGCTGCAACCACTCGCTCGGCGCACGCACCCTCCGGACGATGGGCCTGCAGGTGGCGACCAACCCGCTCCTGGTCGCCTCGGCCGCCGGGGTGGCGGTCTCGCTGTCCGGGTGGTCGTTTCCCCCGGCCGTCCAGCGAACGCTCCAGACCGTCGGTCAGCTCGCGCTGCCGTTGGCCCTGCTGTGCATCGGCGGGAGGATTGCCTCGGCCCGGCTCGGCGAACGGGGCGGCCTGGCGGTGCTGGCCGCGGTCATCAAGGTGACGGTCGGCCCGGCAGTCGGGTACGTCGCCGCACGCTGGATGGGGATCGGCCCGGTCGAGACGGCCGCGGCGCTGATCCTGCTGGCCTGCCCGACAGCGGTGGCTTCCTACGTCCTGTCCGAGCAGCTCGGGGCCGACTCGGCCCTCTCGGCCGGCGCCGTGGTCGTCAGCACGATCCTGTCGGTGGTCTCCCTGGCCGTTGTCGTGGCGATGATCTGACGGGCCCTCACCTGCCGGCCCGCCGGGCGTTCCGGTCGCACTTGGCCACGTACTTCCCGACGCACTCGGACAGCCCCGGCAGTTCCAGCGTGAACTCGCCGGCCGCCGCGGCGATGATCTCCTTGGCCTCCTTCCAGCAGGCGGCCCTGCCCGTCTTGTTCTTCCTGGCCGCGGCCGCCGCTTCGGCCATGGTCTCCTGCATCATTTCGCTCGCGCGGGCCAGGTACGCGCCGTCCAGAAGCTCGACAACACGGTCGCGGTGCGGGGACCCTGCCGCCGAGGCCAGGGCCTCACCGCCCGCGACGTCGTTGACGATTTCCCACCGGCGCGCGAGCGTTTCAGGTCGTGTGGCCCGCAGACCCTCCAGCGCGACGCGCAGGGCATGCACCAGGTGCCGCTCGGGCGACCGGCCGCACATCGTGTCCATCTGGTCCTCCAGCCGGTCCCACTGGACCGACCTGGCCCGACGGAGGTCCTCCCAGCGATCGAGAATGGTCCCCACGACGGTCTCGGGCGTCACGCGGATCAGTTCGCGGTCCCAGTGCGGGTCGGCCTTGCGGCAGTCGGCCCCCGAGGGGCGCAGCGCGAAGCCGATCGTCCCCGTCCAGTAGTCTTCCTCATTGAGTTCGGGGTCGAACGTGAGCGAGCAGCGACACGCGTGGCCACAGGCGGTCAGGCCCGCTCCCGGCACGCCGAGGGCCCGCCATTCGCTGGCCTTGCGGATCGTCCCGTCACGGTCCTGGCAGTCTTCACAGGGAGGGTCGGCGTCGTAGCGGCGCGCCTCCCAGCACAGCAGCGGGTCCTCTTCGTCGACGTCCCAGCTCGAGTAGACGTCCACCCCGCGGTCGGCCATGTACTCCCGCCTGATCGCCTTGGCGCGGCTGACCTGCTCGCGCCAGGACGCCTCAAACGCCGAAAGCGCTTCACCGGGCGAGGCGCCCGGTTCCCTCGGGATGGTCTGCGGCACTACCCGGACGCCCCGGACCTCCGCCGAAGGAGCTGGGGAGACGGGCTCGTCGTCCGACTCCCCGCTTGCGATCCCCTCGGCGCCGGCCGCCGCCATCGCCTCCGCGACGCGGGCCGCCTCGGCCTCGGCGAAGGCCGGGACATCACCGGCCCACCGGCCGCCGTCATCATCCGGTTCAGCGTCTTCGGCATCCACCGACCTGGCCACCAGCCGCAGCGAGGGCCCTTGCGCGTCATCGGCGACGGGCGCGGGTTCCCGGTCCGGACTGTCCGGTTCGCAAGCCGCCTCGTCGGCTTCTGCGGTCAGGTCGGCCGTGGTCGCCTCGATCGGCCCCTGGGGCGGCGGGGCCGGCTTGCCAGGGGCATCGAACCCCGCCGCGAGCACCGCACCGGCCGCCCACGCCGCATAGGCCCTGGCCGCGCTGAGCTGCTCCTGCACGTCCGGCACGTGTTCGACCCGGACCGGCTCGGGCTCGACCGGTTCGGGCGGGTCGACCTGTTCAGCAGGCTCGACAGGCTCGACGGGTTCGACCCGCTCGACCGGTCCAGCGTGTTCCACCTGCTCGTCGGGCGAGTCCTCCGCTGCCGGGGCGGCCGGTTCGATTGGCTCGACCTGCCCGGCCGGGGCGACCGGTTCGGCGTGTTCCATCTGCTCGTCGGGCGAGTCCTTCACCACCGGCTCGCCCGGTTCGACCCGCTCGACCTGCCCGGCCGGGGCGGTCTGTTCGACCTGCGTCTCGGGCGGCTCTGGCTTGGCCTGTTCGTCCCGGGACTCACGCGCGCTATCCGCCGGCAACGCCGGCTGCTGCCCGGACCCGTCCAAGTCACGTTTGGTCTCTTCCAGCACATCGGCCGCCAGGAGTTCGGCCGTCTCGCGCTGTTTTCGGCGGGTCGCCGTCCGCTTGAGGTCCGGGACGCGCATCTTCTTGCCGCAGTTCCGGCAGAGCATCTTCTGCCCGGCGTGATGCCAGTGGGTTCTGATGGCGGCCGAACACCGCGAACAACGTATCCAGATGACCGCGGGAACGCCGGGGGGCGCTTGGGGGTCTGTGTGTGGCACGACCGTCTCGGTGCCACAGGTCGGACAGACTTGCGACTGTCCGGCCAGAGATGACGGCACGCTCAGGCTCTCTCCGCATTTCGAGCAGTGAAACTCGATCATATGCTTGCCGCTGGCCTGCCTCTGATATGCCGGCCGATACGATGTTATTATAGCAGCAGCCGACACGTCTGCAAAGCCGCAGTCCCCCCTAAGAGGCGGTTGCGTTGTAGACGTGGCGCGCGGGATTACCTCGCGCTTACCCGACGATCGTCAGGTCCTTGCCGGCGCGCATGAGATTCTCACAGCCGTCCGGCGTCACCACCACGGTGTCCTCGATGCGGACGCCAAAGGCGTTTTTCAGGTAGATCCCCGGTTCGACGGTGAAGACCATCCCCTCTTCCAGCGATCTGGTGTTGCCCTCGGCCAGTCCGGGCATGGGGCTGTCATGGTTGTCCAGCCCGATCCCATGGCCGAGCCCGTGGGTCTGCCGGTAGCCGTGGCTTCGGATGACGTCCCACGCGGCGGCGGCGACGTCTCGCCCGAGTGCCCCGGGGCGAATCGCCTCGATCGCTCGTCGCTGCGCCTCGCGAACGATGCGGTAGACCTCGCGCATTCGCCGCGTGGGCCGGCCCAGAAACACCGTGCGCGTCATGTCCGAGCAATACCCGCGGTAGCGCACGCCCATGTCGACGATCACACAGTCGTTCGTCCTGAGCTTGCGGCGGGTGTAGCGGGAATGGAACGTCCACGAGCTGCGTCCGGCCGAGACAACCGGCTCGAACGAGGGCCCGTCGAGCGATTCGTCGTCGAGGATCATCTGGATGATGCGGTTGTGCAGGTGCTGCTCGGTCATGCCGGGCCTGATCTCGCGCAGCACGGCGGCGAAGACCTTCTCCGCCCGGCGCTGGGACTGCCGCAGCAATCGGATCTCGTAGCGCGACTTGACCGCCCGCGCCTCGGTGATTGCCCCGGAGGGCTTCAGACGCGCCGGGCGCATCTGCTTGCGGAGTTGCAGCAGCCGGCGATGAGGCATCCTGACATTGATCCCCAGCGTCCGGAGTCCGCGCCGTTTCACGAGCCGCCCGAACCCGCCCGGCGACTCGGCCGGGTCGATGATCCTGAAGCCCGAGCTGCGCTGCCTGGCCCGCTGGATGCCGCGATGTCGCGTGGTGAGGTACTGACCGCGCCGTGTCACCAGCAGCCGAAGGTCCTCGTGCTCGTGCCCGCACAGGTACCGCACGTCGGTGCGGTCGGTCACGAGCAGGCCGTCAAGCCCCTCCGTCCGCATGGTCCGCCGAACGGCCTGCAGCCGCGCCTGTACCTCCGTCTGGGGTAGCCTGTCCAACGATACGCTCCATGGTCCAACGGGCTGTCCACTCGACCGGCGGCGGCCTGGGACCTCGAAGTCACGCGCGCCGAGCCGCATCGTCCGGCGCGTCGGCGTACAGTTCAAGTTGAATTCGGCCCGCCCGGGCTTCGGGCCGGACAGGCTTGTTACGGACTGTTTACAGTCACACGGCCGGGCGGGCGCGTCTTACTTACAGTGGCGGCCGCCGGTGGCCGCCGATCGATGCAGGCCCGAATGCAAGGAGCAGGAACATGAACGCGAAGATCAGAAGCTGCCTGACGGCAGCGCTGGTGGCGCTGGGCACCATGGCGATCGTGGTGGTGGCGAACTGGCCGAACGTCCTGGACGCCAAGGCCCCCGCGCCGGCCAAGACGCCGGCCAGGGTCATCAAGGCCCCGACGATGACCGTCCACGGGTGCCGGCTGACCCTCCTGCCGCCCGACAAGCCCGCCAAGGGCGACCAGGAGTACGTCTTCGCCGTTGAGGCGGTCAACACCACCGACAAGCCGGTGCACTTCGACATGACCGTCGCCGTGCGGTCGACGTCGCTGCGGTCGAGGTTCTCACGCATGCCGGCCATGCCGAGAGAGATCTGGCGGCAGGACTGTCCGGTGTCGCTGGTCGCCGGTGAGACCAGGGTCATCACCGTGGCCACGGGGAAGAAGGCCTCGGCCCTTGGCGCCATGCCGTCGCCTCACGTGACGGTGGACGGCAAGCACCTGCACGGCTCGCCGTTGGGGATCTTCCAGCCCCTGCGCCGGCTGCGGACACCTAACGGCAATGTCCCGATCAAGGCGATCAAGCAGGTCGCCGCCCTGCAGGCCGTTCGAACCCGGACCGGAGGCTGACCGTGTTTCGCAAGCCGGTGGCATTCGGCATCGCGGCCGGGCTGGCCCTGGCGGCGATGGTGTTGACCTACGCCTCCCGCCGCGCGGCGCCGCTGTCCGCGCGGCGGGCCGGGCCGGTGCTGGCCGACTGCGACGGGGCGCTCGAGCAACTCGTGATCCACTATGTACCGGAGGCGGCCGACATCGTCACGGAGGCCTATTGCGGGTTCCTCTCGGCGCTGCCGGCAGAGGTCACCGTCCACGTGGTCTGCCCCGACGCGGCGGCATTCGACGCCCTTCGCCGCGCCGCCGGACCGGTGGCGTGTACGCTGCGCGCCGTGCCGACCGGGCACCCGATGACCACGTGGTCGCGGGACCGCTGGCTGTCGCTGAGCCCCCCCGCCGGAGGGCACCCCGTGACGCTGCTGACGCCCCGGGCGGAGAAGGCCGCCGCCATCTGGCCCGAGCGAGGGGGCGACCGGCTGACCGCGGGCGACATCGCCCGGACGCTCGGGCCGGACCGCGCCGTCGCCACGAGAAGCGATCTGCTGTTCGACGGGGGGGACTTTGTGGCCGACGACCGCTGCGTGTTCGTCACCCCGAGCGTGGCCGAGCGGAACATTCAACACACCGTGGCCGACCGGAGCGAACTGGTCCGGGCGCTGGAACGAGAGCTCGGCCGCAAGGTCGTCCTGCTGGACGAGGCGCCCCCCTACCACGCCGGAATGTTCATGATGGCCGCCGGCGACGGCGTGATGCTCGTCGGGGACCCGAGCCTGGGCAGGGAGATCCTGGGGCGATCCCTGCCCCCTGGCGTGATGCCCCCCGGGGCCGACTACACGCCCCGAACACAGCGCCTGTTCGACGCCGTCGCCCGGCGGTGCGCCGCCGAGGGCTACCGCGTCGTCCGCATCCCGACCGTCAGCGGCACCGACGGGCGAACGTACCTGACCTACCTGAACGTCATTCTCGACAGCCGAAGCGGCCGGCGGACCGTCTACATGCCCGTCTACCGCGGCGCCGAGTCGCTCAACAAAGCCGCCCAAGAGGTCTGGCAAGACGCGGGCTGGGAGGTCCGCCCGGTGGACTGCACCGCGTCGTACGTTCACTTCGGCTCGCTGCGGTGCCTGGTCAACGTCCTGAGTCGCAGCGGATGAGGGTCGTTTTCTCGGCGCGGGAAGAACCGCTTGCGGTGTCGCGACGCCCGGAGAACGGCGAGCGAAACTGCAAGCGGGCTCACTTCCCATTCAGCAGCAGACAGACGATTTCGTTCCGGCTGCGCAGGTACAGGCGGTTGCCCACAATCGCCGGGTATGACCACACCTCCGGCTCGAAGGACCCGGTGCGCTCGAAGACCTGCACCCACGCGGGCCTGTCCGCAGGGGCGGGGCGCGACGGCATCAGGGCGATCCGCCCGTCCGTGGCGACGATCAGCACGCGCCCGTTGCCGCCGATGAACGACGCGTAATCGTCGAAGGGCTCGCCCTCGACCATCCAGACGGTCTTGAGGTCGTCGTCGAGATCCAGGCAGCACGCCCCCTCGGTGCCCGCGCCCCAGACCCTCCCGTCCAGGACGATCGGCGTGCTGGAATCGGGCAGGAGGTCTTCGTTCAGTGCGGTCGGCTCGGGTGTGATGGTGCCGTCGGCGCCGAAGGCGTAGATCCGCGTGCCGTTGTTCTCCGTAGCCACCAGAAGCCGCCCGTCGCCCAGGTCGATGGGTGTGGGCACGTTGAAGTCATTGGGCTCGGGGGGCTTGAGCGTCCAGAGCCTCCTGCCCGTGCCCGGGTCCCACCCGCCGAGCGTGTGTCGATCGTGCCCGACGATCTGCCGCACGCCGCCGAACGTGCCGAGGATCATCGCCCCGTAGCCCGGCCTCTCGCCCGGCGTCTGCCACACGACCTTGCCGGTCTTCTTGTCCATGGCCACCAGCGCCGCGTCGGGCGCGCAGGTGCTGACAACGACCTTGTCGTCGACGATCAGCGGGGACCCGCAGTATCCCCAGGTGGGCAGCTCGGGCACGAATGTCTCTCGGAAGTTGCAGTTCCAGATGACCCGCCCGTGATCGAGGCCCACGCAGTGCAGGTCGCCGAACGCGCCGAGCAGGTAGACCCGTTGGCCATCGATCACGGCGGCGGCACGCGGGGAGTTGGTGTAGTCCATTTCCCCGGCGGCCGGGTAGCTCAGCGTCCAGAGCTGCCGGCCCGTTGCCGCGTCGAGGCATCGCCAGACGTCGTTGGCAGCGGCCTCGCCGGGCACGTCCTTGTCCGAGACGATCACGCACGTGTCCGTGGCGGCCAGGGCGCCCACGCCCCGGGCGGTCAGCTTTCGCCGCCAGAGGAACGTCGGCTCTGAGGGCAGTCTGGTCGGCAGGTCGGGGCTGATCCCGTCACGGTTGGGGCCGCGCCAGTCGCCCCAGCCGCCCACCGGCCGGGAGCGGGGCCGGCATCCGCCTGCGATCAGCCAAAGGGCCACCATGGCCAGGGCCCACGCCGGTCTCCTTAGGACTGTTTCCACACACACGTCCGGGCACCTACGCTTCCAGGTCCGCAATGGCCTTCTGGAGGCAGCGCTGGACGTAGCCGCCCTTCTTGACGGCTTTCATCTTGGCCAGGACCGGGCGGGCCTTGTCGTCGAGGTTGTCCAGGGCGTTGGCCGCGTGGAGGGATACCCACTGGTCCCCCGACGCCAACGCCTCACACAGGACGCCCAGCGCCTTGTCAGGCTTGCCGATCCGCACGAGCGACTCGGCCGCGGCTACCCGAACGTTGGGGGAGGGATCCCTCAGCGCGGCGGCCAGTTCGGCGGCCGCCGGGGCCGCCTTGGCATCCAGCGCCACGCAGCCGATCGCCGCCCAATAGCGCACGCCGCTGTCGTCGTCCTTGAGCATGTGGCGCAACTTGGGCAGGAGCTTCACGTCGCGCCGATTGGCGATGTCCGCGGCGGCCATCAGGGCCCGCTGGTTGTACTTCTTCGGATCGCGCGCCAGCTCGTATGCCGTGGAGCCTTTGGACCGCGCGACGAACTCGCCCTCGGGCAGGAAGCCGATGTCGTGGTTCCGCAGCAGGAAGTCGGTGTTGGCCTGTCGCATCCGCTCGAGCACGTCGCGATACTTCGCGTCGTCGGCGAGGTTGTTGACCTCGTAGGGGTCGACGGTGATGTCGAACAGCTCCTCCATGGGCTTGGTCTGGAAGAACGTGTTCTGCGGACCCTTCGTCCGGCCGGCGTCGTACTCGGCTTGCCACGACCGCATCGACGGGGCACGCCAGAGGTAGTTGAGGTACTGCGCCCAGGGCAGGTGCGGCATGTAGTTTCGGATGTACTTGAACCGCGTGTCGCGGACGGCCCGCATCATGTCGTACCGCTCGTCCATTCGCCCGCGGAAGAGGTACGCGTACTTCGGCGGGTCGGTCGCCTGTTTGCCGTGGAACGCATGGCCCTGCATGTGCTCGGGAACCGGGATGCCCGCCAGGGACAGCAGTGTCGGGGCAAAGTCCACAAAGCTGACGATGCGGTCGCTCCGCGTGCCCGGCTTGTCGGTCGCGAGGTGTTGGTACTTGGCCGGGAAGCGAACGATCAACGGGACCCGCGTGCCCGAGTCGTACAGGAACCGCTTGGACCGCCCGATGATCCCGCCGTGGTCGCCGTAGTAGAACACGATCGTACTGTCGGCCAGTCCGTCCCTTTCCAGGTCCTTGAGGATCCTGCCCATCGTCGCGTCCATCGTCGTCGTGCGGTCGGCCACCTGGGCGTACGCGTGGCGGATCGTCGGCGTATCGGGATGGTAGGGGGCGAGCTTGGCCTTTTTCGGGTCGTGGGTGACCGGCCCGTGCCGGTGCAGGCTGCTCTCGTGCGTCGTGCCGATGTTGAAGATGCTGAAGAACGGCTGTCCCTTGGCGCGGTTGCGCCAGTGGCCCTTGCGCGAGCACTGGTCCCACGCGGCGGGCGGGATCTTGCTGCAGTTGTAGTCGGTCTTCGAGCAGTTCGAGGTGAAGTAGCCCGCCTGGCGAAGGTACTCGCTGTAGAACGTCACCTTGTCGGCGAGCTTGTTCCTGCTCCGCATGTGCTGCGTGCCCTGACTGGGCGGGTAGACGCCCGTGATCAGCGTCGAGCGGGCCGGGGCGCAGACCGGGGCGTTGGCGAACGCGTGGAGGTAGAGAATGCCCTCTTCGGCAAGCGCGTCGAGGTGCGGCGTCTTGGCGTACGTGTCGCCGTAGCAGCCCAGTCTCGGGCTGCTGTCCTCGCTGACCAGCCAGAGGATGTTCGGCAGGTCCTTGCCCCTGGCCGCGGCGGCGGTGGACTTCGGCGCCGCCCGGTCGCCCTTCTTGCTGTCCTTCCGTTTGGCCGCCGCCGCCGGGCCGGCGGCCGCCAGCATCGTCGCGGCCAGTCCCGCGGTCCTGAGGAAGTCACGTCGGTTCGGTTGTGCGTTCATGCCTGGGGCTCCTGACTGCGGACGTCGTTCCAAAGAGGTGCATTATAGTACCAAAGCCCGTCCAAGCCCAGGGTTCGCCCGGCGCTTGTGCGGGCGGGATTCGTGCGGTATCGTCAGTCGCAGGAAGGACGGCGAGCATATGATCCCTGAGAACCGGACGCGACGGGGCTTTCTCAAGACGCTGGGGCTCGGCGCGGCGGCGCTGGCGGGCCCGAGAATGATGCGAGGTGCCCAGAGGCCCCGCAGCGCCAAGCCCAACTTCATCATCATCTTCACCGATGACCAGGGTTATCAGGACGTGGGCTGCTTCGGCTCGCCGAAGATCAAGACGCCTCGGCTGGACAAGATGGCCCGCGAGGGCATGACGTTCACGAGCTTCTACGCCCAGACCGTCTGCGGGCCGTCCCGGGCGGCGCTGATGACCGGCTGCTATCCGCTCCGCGTGGCCAAGCGGAACAACCAGGTCGACATCCATCCGTATCTCCACACGAAGGAGATCACGATAGCCGAGATCCTCAAGGACGCCGGGTACGCCACGGCGGCGTTCGGCAAGTGGGATCTGGCCGGGCACACCCAGACGCGATACGACCCACAGCTCTTGCCGACCCGGCAGGGCTTCGACTACTTCTTCGGCACGCCGACCAGCAACGACGGTTTCGTGAACCTGCTGCGGAACGAGAAGGTCATCGAGAAGCGGGCGAACATGAACACGCTGACGCGGCGCTATACCGACGAGGCCATCGCGTTCATCGAGCGGAGAAAGGACAAGCCGTTCTTCGTCTACATTCCCCACACGATGCCGCACACCAGGCTGGGCGTGTCGAAGACGTTCCGCGGGACGTCCAAACGGGGCCTCTACGGCGACGTGATCGAGGAGATCGACTTCAGCGTGGGGCGGATCCTGGACGCGGTCAAGAGGCTCGGCCTGGACGAGACGACGTACGTGATCTTCACCAGCGACAACGGCCCGTGGCGGATCAAGCAGGCCCACGGCGGGTCGTGCAAGCCGCTGCGGGGCGCCAAGACCTCCACGTGGGAGGGCGGCCTGCGCGTGCCGTGCATCATGCGGGCCCCGGGCCGCATCCCGCCCGGGACCACCTGCGACGAGATCACCTGCACGATGGACATGCTGCCGACGCTGGCGGCCCTGGCCGGGGCCGACGTGCCCAAAGACCGCATCATCGACGGGCACGACATCCGCCACATGATGCACGGCCGGCCCGGGGCCACCACGCGCAAGGAGGCGTTCTACTACTATCAGCACACGCACCTGCAGGCCGTCCGGGCCGGCAAATGGAAGCTCCACCTGCCCCGCCCGGCCCAGCCGCCCTGGGCGCCGCGATGGGGCCGGCACATCGACAAGGCCGACGTCATCGAGATCACCAGGCCGATGCTGTTCGACCTGGCCGCCGACATTGGCGAGACGACGGACGTGGCCGCGGCGAACCCGAAGGTGGTCGCCCGCCTTTTGGCGCTGGCCGAGAAGGCCCGCAACGACATCGGCGACTACAACCGGATCGGCAAGGGCGCCCGCTTCTACGACCCCCAGCCGCCCCGGCCCGACGTCAGGAAGTGGACACGCTGACGTGCCGGTCCTTCCACGTGTACTGATTCCTGAATAGGTAATATCGCAGTGCAGCGTGACGGGTGGTATCGAAGAGCAACGCTCCCCGACTGCGCCGGGGGGATCCCCACGACGCAGTCGTGGGGCGTTCTCGATCCACGGGAACGACATGACTTATCCAGGAATCCGTAGCGGGCGATCGTCAGATCGCCGCTTCGTGTTCGAACGGCGATCTGACGATCACCCGCTAACCGCGGAGTAGACGACAAGCCAAACATGGAGTCAGGCAGGTGGGCGCCGTCGCAGGGCTCGGGTGAGTTGTCTTACCGCCTCGGGGGCTCGGCGTCGGCGTAGATCAGGAGGATGTCCACAAGCGGGTCCACGAGCTTGCGGTGTCCTTCCGGCAGCAGCGGGCGGACGATGGCCCCGACAAGCGCGGTGTAGGGCGACTCGGGCGTGCGGCCGCGCCGTGCAGCTCTTCCGGCGGCCCTGGCGCCCTTGCCGGCGGCGGCGGCATCCTTGGCGCCCTTCTGACCTTTCGCTTCTGCCTTCTTGGCCCTTTTCCGCTTACCCGCGTTGCCGCCCTTGCCCCCTTTGCCCGCCTGGCTGCCGCCTTTGCCGGCACCTTTGCCACCCTTGCCCCCGCGCCACGGGTTGCTGCCCCACGCCACGAGCTTTCCGCCCCCTTGGCCGAAGCTCATCCGCAGGGCGTCGCCCCCGCCGGCCTTGACCACCTGGGCGTACGACGGCAGGTCTTTCAGCAGGATGCCGTGGATCACGAACCCTCGCTTGTGCATTTCGGCGGCCAGGTTCTTCGCCGCGGGCAGGGCGGCGGGAACCTTGGGGGTCACCGGGGAGTCCCCGATCAGGACGATGGCCTTCCTGGCCTTGGCCCCGGACGACCAGGGCTGCTTCTTCAGGGCCGTGTACAGGCCCCCGTGGACCGCCCCGCCGGGGTGAAGGTAGTTGCCCCCCCGCGGGTCCACCCTCAGCATCCGCGACGACAGCGACGAGACCGAACTGGTCAGCGTGTAGTACTTCGTGGCGAACATCTCGCCCGGCTTGTTCCTCTTGAACTTCGCGCAGCACGGGGCCATCAGCCGACGGTCGATCTCGTGGCGGAAGTAGACCACGCCGATGCGCGGCCTGCGGCTGATGAACTCGAAGACGCGCATCATCTTGCCCACGTCCCGGGCCACCCACTGCATGGGCGCCAGCATCGAGCCGGTGCAGTCGATCACGAAGCACAGGTCGAAGTTCTGGATCGTCAGGTCGCCCAACTCCATCTCGTTGAGCCAGCGGCGTTCGTTCGGGTCGGTGATGACCGTGGGCGGATCGATGTACTTGGAGACGCCCTTGTACTTTCGCCCGGTGCCCTTGGCCGCTCCCTTGCCGTCCCAGTTCAGGGCCTTCAGCGCCGCCAGCGTCTGCTTGTCGTGCGGGCTTCCGGCGCGGCACATGCCCGTGAAGTACTTGGCCACGCGGGCGCACTTGCCCCTGAATCCGCCGGGGCCGTAGGAGGCCATCGCCCCGATCAGCCCCACGCGCAGGTCGCCTCGGAAGACGCCCTTCAGCGCCGCGTCGAGCCCGCCCTCGATCCACCGGTCGTACTGCTTGGCGTCCAGCGACCTGGTCCGGGCATGCAGCGTCTCCCACGCTATCAGCTTCACCACCGGGTCGCGCTCCTCCCACACCACGCTCAGCAAGGGCTCGGTGGTCTGCTTCGCGTCGGCCAGGCCAAGGGCGGTAACCGCCAGCGCCCGCACGAACGGGTCTCGGCTGCCGAGATGCTTGCTGTACATCTCGGCGTAGTAGTCCAGCAGCAGCTTCAGCCGCCGCTCGGTGACGTTGCTCTTGTAGTTGGCGGCGTTGAGCGGCTCGAGGTCCTTATCGCCCGCCGGCTTTCGCGGCTTGCCCTTGTCGGCCGCGGCGAGGGTGCCGGCGCCGAGGGGCAGGACCAGCAAAGATGCGACAACCAACAACGCGCGGCTGCGATTTCGACAGTAACTCATCCCGTCGTTCCTGTGGTAAGGTCCGCTCAATCAGTCCGTCCTGCCATGAGTATACACGATTTACGGCTGGTTTCACACGAAGTTTGGCGGTCGATCGTCGGATCGACGCTTCTGGCAGACGATAGCGTTCGCAACGTCTTCCGTTCGCAGCTTCCCGCTGGTAGACTGAACTCCGGCGTGCGGCAGCGAGTCGCACAAGGCTGTCTTTCAGGAGCATCCCATGAATCGACGAGAGTTTCTCAGGCAAACCGGCTGCGGTGCGGTGGCGGCAGCCCTGGGGGCTGTTCCCGCACCGGCTGCACCGGCCAAGACGAACAAGCCCAACGTCCTGTTCATCGCCGTGGACGACCTTCGCCCGCAGCTTGGCTGTTACGGGCAGAAGCAGATCATCTCCCCGAACATCGACGCGCTGGCGGCGCGGGGAACGCTCTTTGACCGCGCGTACTGCCAGCAGGCCGTCTGCGCACCGTCACGGGCCAGCCTCATGACCGGGTGCCGGCCGGACACCACGAAAATCTACGACCTGAACACCCCCGTGCGAAAGGCCATGCCCAATGTGTTGAGCATGCCGCAGCTCTTCAAGGACAACGGCTACACCACCGTGAGCCTGGGCAAGATCTACCACCACCGCAGCGATGACAACCGTATCGGGTGGTCCGTCCCCGCCTGGTCACCCCGCGGCACCTGGCAGGGCCGGGGCTACCTGACGGCAGCCGCCCAGAAGCAGATCCTCAAGCCCACGCCGAAGGGCAAGACCGGGCGGTTCCGCCGGGGCCTGGGGCCGGCCTACGAATCGGCGGACGTGGCCGACGGGGCATACCCCGATGGCGTGGTGTGCGACAAGGCCGTCGCCGAGCTGAGGCGCCTGAAAGACAAGCCCTTCTTCCTGGCCGTCGGGTTCGTCAAGCCCCACCTGCCGTTCAACGCCCCCAAGAGGTACTGGGACAAGTACGACCGCGGCAAGATCACGCTCCCGGCCAACCGCGACGCGCCGAAGAACGCCCCGAGCTTCGCCATGACCTCCTGGGGTGAGATGAGGCAATACGTGGGCATCCCCAAGAAAGGCCGCGCCTCCGACGACCTGGCGCGGACGCTGATCCACGGCTACTATGCCTGCGTGTCGTACACGGATGCCCTTGTCGGGCGCGTGCTGGCCGAGCTGGACCGCCTCGGCCTGCGCGACAACACCGTGATCATTCTCTGGGGCGACCACGGGTGGAAGCTCGGGGAGTACAGCAGTTGGTGCAAGCACACGAACTTCGAGCTCGACACGCACGTGCCGATGATCCTGGCCGCGCCCGGGCACAAGCCCAAGCAGCGCACCGACGCGCTGGTCGAGTTCGTGGACATCTACCCGACGCTGGCCGAGCTGTGCGGGCTGAAGACCCCGGCCCACTGCGAGGGCACCAGCATGGTCCCGCTGCTGCGCGACCCGAAGCGCCCGTGGAAGGCCGCCGCGTTCAGCCAGTATCCGCGCGGGCGAATCATGGGCTACTCCATGCGGACGCCGCGATACCGCTACACGGAGTGGCGGCAGCGCAGGGGCGGGCAGGTCGTCGCCCGGGAGCTGTACGACCACAAGATCGACCCGGGCGAGAACACGAACGTCGCCGGCAACCCGGCCAACGCCGACACCGTCAAGGCCCTTGCGGAGATGATGAAGAAAGGATGGCGCGGGGCCAGACCGAAGGGGTGAGGAATTGGGATGGGCAGCGCCAAGAGGCAAAGCCCGAACCGCTGTGCCAACCGCGTGCTGACGGGACACCGTGAAATGGACCGGAACGTACTGCTGACGATGGGGATGGCGTGTCTGGTGTGCCTTGTTCCTTCCCGCACCGGCGCCGCCGTGCGCGTCCCGCCGGGAACGGAGCAGGCCATTCGCCGGCATCGTATGGGGACGATCGTCATCCGCACCAGACCCGGCACGGGGGTGAGCGTCACGCAGAAGCGCCACGAGTTCTGGTTCGGCACGGCGATCGCGCGAACGCCGTTCCGGGACCCGACCGCCCCTGAGGCGCGGAAGTACCTGGAGATCCTGAAGGCCAACTTCAATTCGGCCGTCTGCGAGAACGCGATGAAATGGTACGCCACGCATCGCAAGGCCGCACCCGCCAGGTACGGCGACGCCGACCGCATGGCGGCCTGGTGCCAAGCCAACGGCTTTCGGATACGCGGGCACTGCATCTTCTGGTGCGTCGACAGGTACGTCCAGCCGTGGGTCAAGGCGCTCGACGACAAGGCGCTGCACGCCGCCATCCAGGCCCGCGCGACGGACCTGGTCACGCGCTACCGCGGGCGCGTGGTCGAGTGGGACGTGAACAACGAGATGCTGCACGCGGGGTACTACGCCCGACGGCTGGGCAGGGACATCCGGTTGAAGATGTTCCACTGGGCCCGCAAGGCCGACCCCAAGGCCGTGCTCTACGTCAACGACTACGGCATCATCGCCGGGGGGCACGGCCCGCGGTACGTCAAGCACATCGCCGACCTGATCGCCGCCGGTGCGCCCGTCGGCGGGATCGGCGTACAGGGGCACTTCGGCCGCGGACGGGCCAATCCCGCCCACATCAAGAAGACCCTCGACGCCCTGGCCAGGTTCAAGCTCCCGATCAAGATCACCGAACTCGACTTCAACACGCCCGACGAGACCGCCAAGGCCGAGGACCTCGCCGCCGTGTATCGCACGTGCTTCGCGCACCCGGCGGTGGAAGGCATCCTGATGTGGGGCTTCTGGGAAGGGCGCCACTGGCGGCCGAAAGCGGCCCTGTGGAAGCGCGACTTCACCCCCACGCCGGCGGCCAGGGCGTATCGCAAGCTCGTGTACGAGACGTGGTGGACGCGCTGGCGCGGCAAGGCCGACGCGTCGGGACGCTGCCAGGTCAGGGCCTACTTCGGCAGCCACGACCTGCGGGTCGGCGACAAGGCCAGAGAGGTCGCCCTGCAGCGAAGCACGGGCGGAATCGAAGTCGATACCCGGGCTGACACATGGACGGTGCGCACAGGCCAAGCACCCCGATAGGGCGTGCCCTCACTCGCAAAACATCGGCCGCGGCAGCGCCGTCTCCAGCTTGGGCAGCGGCTGGTCGATCGGCGCCGCCGGCGCGTCGATCGCCCGCCCGTGGACTTCAACTTCCACGTAGTAGTTCCCGTCGTCCCTGAGGCTGCCCCGGCTGTGCAGGCGGACGTACCGCCCGGTGAAGCCCTTGCAGTCGATCAGCTTGCCCCGGTAGCTCTCGACGTAGGCTTTGTCTCGGCCGATGCCGAAGCCCGAGCTGTTGTCGTGATCGTTGTTGAAGACCGTGATGGCGTTGATAAAGTCCCGGTCCGGGGAGATCCGCACGATTACGTCACGGGTGACGTTCGTCCACTGGCGGCGCCAGATCAGTATCGCGTAGACCGACGAGATGCCCTGCAGGTCGATCTGCACCCACGCCGGCAGGAGATCGTGGTGGCGATCGCATCCGCCCCACACCTCGACGAGATTGCCGTCGACGCCGCACTTCTCGCCGTCGACGATCTGCGCCAACTCGCCGATGATCGGCCCATGGGGATCGCTGCTGGTGATCGGCTTACCCAGGGCGATGTTCGTCGTGCCGGGTGGCACGAGGAACGGCCCGGGGCGGCGGCGCCATCGGCTGCGATCATCGAGGTTCGGCACGGACAGCAGTCTGCCTATTGGATACGGCGTGCACTTGAAGACCGGCTTGGGCAGGGAGATCGGCAGGGGCACCAGCCCCCCTGCCGCGGCGGGCCCCGGCCTGGCCGCGGGGGCGGGAGTCTCGTCCGCACCGCCCTGCACTTCACAGCCCGCGCACCACAAGACCGACAGGACAACAGCCACCATCGTGCATGCCTGCCTCATTTCCCTGTCCCTTTCTTCACCGCCCTGCCGTAGACCTCCACCTCGACGTAGTGGTTGGAGTCGTTGGAGGTATTCTCCCTGGACCACAGGCGGATGTGGCGCCCGCGGACGCCCTTGCAGTCGATCAACCTGCCTTGGTAGTCCTCCATGTAGACCTTGTCCTTGCCCTTGCCCTGCCCGGACGAATTGTCGTGATCGTTGTTGAACACGGTCTTGACCTCGATGAAGTCCCGGTCCTTGCCGACCTGGACCACCACGTCGCGGTAGGCCACGATGGTGCCGTAACGGTGCCAGACCACCACGGCGTAGATCGTCGCCTCGGTCTGCAGGTCGATCGTGACCCACTGTTTGCCTGGGGCCAGTTCGACGAAGTAGCCGTCGGTAGTGCGCTTGTCGCCATCGGTGACCAGGTTCAGTTCGCCGATAATCGGCTCGGGGTCACTGCTGGTGACCGGCTTGCCCCGGGCGAGGTTCACCGTGCCCTTGGGCGCGAAGAACGGCGGCCGCTTGCCCTTGCGGGCCGGGCCAATGTTCGGCTCGTTGGGGATTGGCTGCGGCGTGGCTATGAGCGACGCCGGTGGTATGGGCAAGGGGACACGTAAGGGGACCAGGCCGCTGCGCGTGGTCGGGCCGGCTTTGGTGGGCGGCAGCGACCCGAGAGGCGCGGGCGGTTGGGCGCTGGTGTCCCGCTTGAGATCCTGCGTGTCGTCGACCACGAGGGACGGCCGGACTTGCTCGCGCGGGGCGAATGTCAGCAATCCCACGACTACCAGCACGGCGGCGGCCGCGGCGAGGGCGGCGGCTACAGGCACCCATCGGCGTCGCCGGACCGTGCGGGCTTCGATGGCTGCTCGTTGCGACGCGGCAAGCCGCCAGACGGGCTCGCTCTGAAACGCCCGCCGCAGAAGGGCTATCACACGCCGTATCGCAGACACCTCCGCACGCGCGGTCGCGTCGGTTGCCAACCGGGCCTCGACGGCCGCCCGTCCGGCGGCCGACAGTTCGTCGGTCGCATAGGCGGTCAGTCTCAGGTTGTCGCGTTCGTTCGTCATCGTTCCATGCTCCTTCACGTCAGTCGCTTGCCTTTTCTCGGCGCGCAGGACCCCTACGGCCTGTGCGATGGTGCTTAAACGTCTTATCTGGTTTCGGCGGCTGTCACGGGCTTGCCGTAGACCTCCACCTCGATGTAGTGGTTGGATTCGTCGGTGGTGTTCTCGTTGGACCAGAGCCTCACGTATCGGCCCTTGACGCCCTTGCAGTCGATCAGCTTGCCCTGGTAGTCCTCGACGTAGACCTTGTCGGTGCCCTTACCCTGTCCGGCGGAGTTGTCGTGGTCGTTATTGAAGACGGTCTTATAGTCGATGAAGTCTTCGTCCTTGCCGACCTGGACCACGACGTCACGGTAGGCCCGCGCCTGCTGGTGGTAGTGCCAG
>Ga0180432_10001673_pt1 | contig 34600 bp, 45 predicted proteins | sample SS_ome_10_FD_132414 | JGI IMG/M metagenome (GOLD analysis project Ga0180432, IMG submission 132414) | Hypersaline lake sediment archaeal communities from the Salton Sea, California, USA - SS_1_MS_2 metaG | ecosystem: Environmental > Aquatic > Non-marine Saline and Alkaline > Hypersaline >... | reverse complement strand
CTCCAGATCTACACACCGACCACCCACCACCCCTACATCGATCCGCAAAGTCTAGGCAACCGGTCCTGCAAGCCCCATGGCATCCTGCGATGCATGATCATAGGCGCCAAGACCCTTGGTGGGGTGCACATATTCAGAACGACCAGCTGGCACTCCATCACCCAGCTCCTGGCCTCGATGGAGCAGATTAAACAAATTACTGGAGGAATGCTATCCTACCTCCCTCTCCAACTGTCGGTCAGGCCGCGCCATGTTCAGGTGCGTCTACAAAACGGCAGCCAATCTTACCAGAAGGTCTACGTCGTCGACCTGACCTACCCAGAAGGCCTCAAAGAATTTTTGCAAGAGGCCTCGCAGCTGACGTCACAACGCACAACGCTTCAATCGCAGATCAATGCCCCTGATCGAGCTGCTTTGCCGGCTCCTGGGTATGAGGAGCCAGAGGAGCAAAAGGCAGTAGCAGCCGAATTCTACCCTGATGATGAAACCGTCGATGTCAAGGCAGAAGAGGTCGAAAAAGACCCACCGCCAGAGTCGCGTGAGTCGTCTGAAAAACCTGATGAGCCCGCAAGCTCAGCAACGCCGGAGGGTAAGGAAAGGCCTCCACAAGAGAACGAACCCGAGGAGCACACACCTGAGGAGCCGCCGGAAGGCAATGAAACGTCTGACACCACCGAGGAGCCATCCGGCTATGAACCCTATGAGCCGTATCCATCAGACGTTTGCGGAAGCCCTTATGATGATGGAGGTCCAGGCGAGGGCCCCCACGACGAGCCTCCTTCCGATTCCGAGAAGGAGTTTTTTCCGACCGTGGCACCAAAAAGCGAAAAGGCCACTGACGCCATGGCTAGCAAGGAGGATCGCAAACGCCTTATCCTGACCGGCCGCAAAGCCCGCTACAGCGACGCTGACATTCGGCGGTGGATGAACGAATTGTGGGAGGTAGAGTCAACTGCAGCGCTCAAGCAATGGCAAATCGACAACATGCTCGCCGCGCTGAATCAAAGGATTGAAGAGGCCAACAATGGCTGAAACCAAAACCCAGTCCACAGGACGCAGCAACAGACGAACACCGCCACGTGACAAGGCACGGCGCGTCAACTTTCTCATCTCGGCAGAACTGTCGAACATGCTCATCGACAATCCAGACATCAACATCAGTGACGTATGCCGCAGAGCACTGGAGCACGCTGTCACCGGGGTTGACCGTGATATCAACCACGAGTTGCAAGGATGCATAATAGTCAAAGACCTGCTCCTTGGAGGTATGACGCATATTGCTCGCTTCGCGGCTGAGTCAGCCGGTCTGGTCGTCATGAAGCCAGAACCCGATGAAAAGCTGCCGAAATGAAACGTCGCTCATTCGTCGTCGGAGCCTTTTGCTTTGTTCCACACCGGGTTTGCGAAAAAGGGTGCTGGGCCAGAACTGATCGTTGTGTCGCCTTCGTTCCATGCCCTGTCTGTAAAGCAAAGGTGGGAGAATTGTGTCCTAGGGACGCAAGGTTTTGGAATGACTACCCCCGACGTAATGAGTACCAGGAACGCAAACGAAGTGGTGAATTTGCTGCCCCAAAAGTTCACACCATTGTCATCGAAGATCCGGATACACCGGATACAGGAGAATAATCATGCCAGACGACGATCCCAAGATGCCAGATATGACTTACGACGACGTGTTTGACGCTATGGTAGGCCTTTTCGCCTACGACACAGGGTGCATCAGCTCAGGAATCCACGATGAAGTTTTGAAAAGACGAGTCAGGGAATTTCTGAAAGAGGAGAATAAGAAACCTGAAAACTCATTACGCTACTACCCTAAATTCCTCGACGCGGGGGTCGCCGAGGAGTTCCTGTCCGAAGAGGCCAGAAAACAAGAATTCGGTATCGAAGACGTCAAACAATTCATCAACTGGATCGACGACGAGATGAGAGGGTAGCCATGCCGCTAATTATAGACTGTAAACAAGTAAAAACCGAAATAGAATTACAGATGTCGCGAGTAAGCAGCTACGATCGCTATTGGACACTCCGGGTTTCTGACAAGCGCAGCCACACTGTGATTGCCGAAATCGAAATATCTGAAAAAGAATTTTCGAATTTCATGTCAACAGCAATAAGCGCCGCCACAGGAACCATCTTCCAGTCAAATAATCATGGTAAGTATTCTGAGGTAAAACGGTTCGAGGTAGAAGTTCCAGAAAACGCTCGGAGTTACAGCGACGACAGCGCCTGGGCGGCTTTTATGGAAGCTGAACGTGTCAAATGCGAAGCTGAAGGCTGGCGCCTCGACATCGATAAGTCGCGCAACACGCATAAATTCAACCCCAACACCAACATGTACAGCGTTATTGCCAGGCGGTGGGTGGATAATCCACCCACAGAGAATGAGGAATTATGATCTGCCTCAGGTGTGAAAAAGACATCGGCACCCCACTGACGTGCCCAGTATGCAACGCTGTGGCGGTGTCGCCCATCGATATCGCCCGCCAGCTCAACAAGGCAACCACACGCCTCGAAGTTCGTGAGGAGTAATTCAAATCGACCAAGAAGATCGTGAGGCGTCTGCAGGACGAAGGGCGAACGCGTGAGGAAATACTTGGCCACCTCCAGGCTGACCGAGACGCGTCATACAAGGCAATCGCAGATCTGCTGCATGCACTTGGCATCCCTGATACCAAGCACCCTCGAATGCTCGCTCTGGACGAAGGAAAAAGGACCCAAGCTCTAGGACTTTGGAAGCGTCACAACACCGTTTTTTATGCGGCGTTGAACCACACAAAGACCAGGTGATGTCTATGAAATGCGTCCGCTGCGGGTATTGTTGTACTCGCCTCCTAGCCGTCGTCATCAAAGATCCAGAAGGCGAGCTGGCCGAACCAAACTTGATGACCATCGGCATGACGGGCGAGCACGAGCGCTGCCCCCACCTTCGCGGCGACAAGCCTGGCGAGTTCAGCTGCTTCGTCCACGACAAGCCCTGGTACCCAGAGACACCATGCGCTGACTACCAGTCGCACTGGCCTGAGATGACGTGCCGGGTGGGGAAGTTTTTACTGAGCGAAGAGGCTGCTGCCTACAAGGCGCAGATGGCCAAAACATGAAAGAGCTAGAGATCGAGGTCCGTGTTCGCAATAACCTGCTCAAGGCACGGCGGCTTGCCCTCGGGTTCAACCAAACACAAATGGCTGAAGCAATAGGGTGCTCGCAAGCTGCTTACGGCGCATTAGAGGCAATGCGCGTACCGCCAATATGCAAAGATGGCACATGGCGAAAAGGAGTCGAAAATCTTGCTTCGTACTATGGCGTTGATCCGGAAGATTTATTTCCTGACGCGATTCAAGCCGTAGATAAAAACAAAGCTGTAAGGTATGTCGACGTCAAGGATGTTCCGTCGCTAATCGGTGTCGGGTCTCATTCAGCTGCAATGCTAACGGCCTCACCGGACGAGCTGGCCGGGCAATTAGAACTGAGAAAACGCATCGAAACCGTACTTCCTACTTTATCTCCTCGTGAAGAGGAGGTTATACGTAGGCGCTTCGGTATAGGTTGCATCGCCCAAACACAAGCCATAATAGGTCAAGACTTTGGTGTTGGAGGAGGTCGTATTCAGCAAATAGAAGCTAAAGCACTGCGCAAGCTCCGACATCCCAAATCATCAAAACATCTTCGCGATTTTGTTCGTCCAGATGATTACGACTACGTAATTATCAAGAAACGATCCAGCTAAACAACTGGTCACCTCTCAAACGGCAGCACAATCGCACCGTCCTCAGGATGCACCAGCAGCGGGTCGTCGTCAATTCCTGGCTCGCGGTAGGCCTGCTTGAGCCGGCTAAACATCTCAATCGCGGCTCGCTGGTCACCCCACACTGGGACGTGCTTGCCACTGAAGTGAACGCCCAGGGGCCTCAAGTGAAGCACGCCCGTCAAGACGTCCCGCTTGATGGCTTCGTAGAGCGGGACTGTACGCATCGTGGCAACGCGTCGCTTGAGCGTCAGGTAATCGATGGGCAACTCGCCTTCCCCGTCCAGCCATTTGCGGAAATCGTCCGCCACGAAGATGAACCCAGCCAGCGTATCAGCCCAAAATCCAAGCCTTTGATAGAGAGTAATGATGTCCTCTGATAGAATGCGTTTGGTGTCGTCATCCATCAGGTCGAAGGGTCGCTCCTTCGTCTCAGAGACGGCTCCAGGCATCTCTAGTTCTACCGGTAGGGCCATCGCTGAAAATATGACCACTGTCTGTGGCTTAGGGTTGGGCCTAGCTAGCCTTAGCCTGTAGGTGGCCTGCAACAACTCCTTCTCACGTCGAACCGCTGTCTGTGCAGCAATCCTGCTGTCTTCATACTTGCCGCCGACCCGATTCCAGCTCAAAGGCGGTTCTCCAGCAAAGTGCGCGTTGGCAAAATAGCGCTCCGCAGAGATATTCGGGTAGGGCGATCCCATAATGATCAAGGCATCAAAATCCTTGTAGTCATCGTCACCACGGTCCTGCCACCACCACTTGTATCCAGTCGCCTTGAGCTTGACAGGCGTCTGCTTTACGCGTTCCTCCAGCCAATCCCTATAACGCTTCTGGGTATAAAAAAGTACCTTCAAATTACCCAGCCGCTGTACCTCGTGAGTGACAAAATCATCATAAATGGCATTTCGCTGATCAATAGGGTCCATCGCCGATCTGGAAGTGCGCACGTGCGGGTATCGCTTCACCGTGACGTTTGATCGGACCTTGCACCTGACCTCCTGTTTTTCAACCGGGACTCCGCAGTAACGCTCAGCTAGGAGGTCATCGCCATAGGCATCGAGGAGCACGAGGTTGCCTTCGTAGTTCAAGCGCCGAACGAAATCATAAACAAGACTCCACCCTAGTCCGTCTTGCCAACGAAAACTAATCCTATAAGCACGCTCATCATCATTGCGAGCCTGATAGACCACCTGAGCGATGGCCTGAGCAATGTCAGGCTCTCGGTAGTGAGGGATCTGAGCAAAGCGCTCTTCGGTCATGCGCATCAGCTCGCCCTTCTCTACTCCAGTGCCGGAAGACTGAGCATTGGCTAAAACCTCGTCAAGGTCGACGCCAAGAGACCGAGCTGCGTGCGTCAGCATGACGAGCATCGCCTTGCCCCAGATGGCTATCTGACCAAACTCCTCACAGCTTTTGAGCGTCGCCAGGATCTCGCTACGAGCATCCTCCGGAGCCCCCTCATACGGACTGTCGCCATCGCTCGATGTGCGAGTTCGTTCTGCTATGTCCATCATCCGCACGTAGAGCGCCCTAGCATTGCTCAGGTGCTCACTACGAATCGGGGCGGCAAGCTCCTGCTCGGTCCATGAGAAGGTCTCACGGAGCGCACTGACTGGGTCCTCGTCTACGATGACCCAGTCAGGTTCCATGGCCTTCTGATCGCCTATCAAGTTGGCAACCATTGCATGCGTCGTGACAATGACCGGAGTGTACAGACTGGAGAATGGAACGTAGCCGCTGGCTTGCCACTTTCTCTTGTAGTACTCGCAAGACTCATTGAATCCATTGGGCTCGCCATCAGCGTTCTTCGCATACGGGAACTTGTAGCACCTATGACAAACAAACGCGTGAGGCGGGTAGCCCTTAGCTGCCGCTCTCATGACCCTGTCGTGTCGCTCACAATTTGCTTCAACATCAAGTTCGCCAGCTTCCCCTGACTCAGTGACGACCCTGCGCGTATACCCTCCATGGCGCCCTTCGAGCACGACAGCCTTGACGCCATAAGCATGTGACCTGAGCCGATCGTAGGCCTGCCACATCATGTCGTGGTTGGTGCTGGCGTAGACTACCCGGTCATCCTGAATGGCTCGCCTGCGCGCCAGGTGCAACGCCGCCATCGTCTTACCAATGCCAGGAGTTGAAACGATCAACTGTGGAAGCGCTGGAGGGTTTTCTGACAGCCCGACAACGATGTCGTGAAGGTGTTGCGATGCTTCGCTCGGATCTTCGAAAAGATTCTCAGGGAGTTCAACCTCTGGACGCGGAGCACGGCGAGGCCTACGCTCCGCAGATACGGAAACGCCCGCAGCTTCGTCAAGAATGGCCGCTTTCGCGGCTTCGTCGCCAAACCCCAAAGACACCACCTAGAGATAATGCGCTACTGCTGCTGGAGCTTTCGCCCCACGCTCACCACGCCTGAACTTCTCGCACTCACCGTCATCACCAAGCTGTGAGCATCGCCACCCAAAGTCGGCCAAACGCACACAAGTGACAACTGAACGAAAACTCGTCTGGATGTCTTGGAATTTGATCTCAGCTTGCTGGCGATCATATCGTTTGTCCAACGCTGAGATTTTATGGAATATTTGCCGTCCACCTTCGAAGACGGCAAGGTTGGATGCAAGAGCTATCCACTCCTCATACCGGAGAGGATTTTCCATTGCTTTTTTGAAAAACTCACACTGCCTGAGCAAATAGAGTATAGGCCCCTTTCGTTCCTCTAGCCCAGGCTCGTCATTGTTTTGCCTGTCAGGAGAACCTGAGTAGGGGAGTGGGCCAACTTGTTTTGTCAACTCATGGACCCTACCTAGCTCCATCATGGCGTTTACTATTTGATCGCGTGTAACCCACTCGTACAGCTCCAGAATGTCCCAGGTAGCATCGCCGAGTGGCACCAACGAAAATTGCTGATCCAGGAGCAGCGCGCCTCTGCGTTCATCAGCTGCGCCCTTATGAAGAGGCATGGCAATTTGGTTGCCGATCGCCTTCGAGTCGTCGCGTAAACGATCTTGTGTAGGGAACGGTCTGTCGTATGACCCTCCCTCTGTCAGGTGTTCAACGCCTGTTTCATCAATTATTGCCAAGATCAAGCTTCGAGCTATCCACGCTTCCATCGGCTCGTCAAAAACGACTCTAACGTGAACGCCCTTTCCAGATTGGCTCGTGTTGCATATTGGCGTAATTCCAACGTCAACAAGCATGTCAGCGACTTCTCGCGAGTCCGCAAACGCAGTGCCGTTGTGGCCATCAAAGTCAGCCGCCACCCACGGCGTGGTCCCGTCAGGCTCCAATGGGTAGGCGCCTATCATGACATTGCCACGCATATGTTGAATGATGATCTCGTCTGTAAGCTTTCGTCGGTAAGGTCGGTAACTCTTGTCGTCTTGTCTGATTGCAACAACGCCTTCACGACCAGTAAAACACTTACGGAACAACGAAATCTTTTCTATTGTGTTCATACTATCCAAGGCGTGCTTGAATTTTTATTACATATTCTTCTTTGCTCTCAACTAGGATAAAGTTTCGCTTCGCATTTTTACATGCTTCCCCCGTCGAGCCAACACCTGCAAAATTATCCAGCACGACGTCTCCTGGGTCAGTAAGTCTCTCTATTAGCCAACTCATCAACCACAAGGGCTTTTGAGTAGGATGATTCATCCTTTCCTTGCCAGCGCAAATTGCTCCACGCACAACATTGTGCATTTCGTTTTGACCCTTCCAGTGGAATGTATTTCTCTTTGGCCCCTTGAAGGCAGTCACAATGTATTCACAACTGGAAACAAAATTGGTCTGACGCACAACTGGCTCTGGGTTGCTCTTGTGCCACACGATGGTGGTGATTCCGTTGAACCCATGGTTTTTCAGAATCGCTTTGACAAAACTAAGGTAGGTGTCGGCACAAAACACCGCGATGTTTCCACCCGTCTTCATGACGCGATCCCACTCGCTTATCCAATCCTCAATTTCACCCAGGAGAAGCTCGCCTGAATCCCAGTCCCCAAAAGTCGACGACATGTCAGAGCGGTCTTTGAACGTCGCAATAAAACCAGTAGCTACACCGTATGGTGGATCGACTATGACGTGGTCGATTGATTCATTATCAATATCTTCAATACTGCTCGAATGACGAACATCCAGTTCTGCAACATCGAATGCTTTGGCTTTTTCTTTGAATTCTTTTTCGCGCTTGCGCGTAGTAATATTTTGTGATGCCTTATTGATTGTTGCCTTGCCCGTAAGTACCGCTTTTACCTCAGGAGCTTCAGTCCAATTGTCGCCATGACGTTTTTTCGCATCATTGATTACCGACATGGCTTTTTCTACTGTACGTGCCGATCGCCCTACAGCATTTCCTACTTCACCTGACGTTGTACGTGCAGAGGAACGCTTTTTTCTGACACGAACACCCTTTACACCTGCCGGTATAGACGGATCCAAGATGGGTTCCAAAACCGCAACGTTGCGATCACCTGTTAGCTCTTTCCCCTGTGATTTCGGGGTGCCTCTCGAAGCTATGCCCCCCTTTTTGCTGCCTTCGTCTTTTCGCTCCTGCGCCCGAAGTTTTTCTACACGAGCAAGAGCTTCAACCTCCAATAAAATTTGTCGGTCGGTTTTTTGGCGATATGTATTGTGTAAAACGATGGCTTCTACCATCGCATTATTATCGGTGTAGCTTCTCCAAATGACCGGGACTTCCGTTAGCCCAGCACGTAATGCTGCAGCATGTCGGCGACGTCCGGAAATGACTTCTTTTGTTTTTTTATCGCAAACAAGTGGCTGAATAACGCCATGCTCGCGAATATCTTGTACAAGGATCGCGCTAGGTATATCGCCGTAAATTCGTTCGTTATCAGGATGTGGTTTGATGTTTTTTGGATCGACGGCTACTACTTTTTCTGGAGTCACCTTTGCCGACGCAGATGCCATTACCAGACTCCCCAATATCTGAGCGCACGTAATGAGTAACCCCGCCCCCCCGAATACTTACGTATTCAAAGGTTTGGGGCTGATTCGGACAGTTCGGAGGTTCGGAGAGAGGGGGTTACCCACTACGTGCTTTCTGTTCCCCGTCTGCGGTTCCTTACCAGCGATGACCAGGATGCCTGATTAGATGGCTTCCCGTCAACATCTTTCAGACGCCAAAAAAACTGCATGGGCGATGTGCTTGAGATGACAGAGTAACGAGAGCAGATCGCCCTACATGATGAGGCGCACACCATGAGAACCAATGTATGCCTGCGGGTCCACCCCCCACTGATACTCGTTCAATCTGGCACCGCGGTGGTTGTCGGTAGACATGCCGATCACATCTGCCCCGCCAAGGCGTCTGACGGCGCTCCTACGGGGCGCAAGGGCGGGGAGGCGCCCACTAGCGAACAATGGGCCTCCATCGGCTCCTGTGAGGGGTCCTACGCCATGAACGCTCATGTGGAGGTGGGGGTTCATCCCAGGGAAGCCAGTGGTCCTCGGGTCTCCTGGGCGCCCTTGCCTGGATAGATCGACCGGTTTGGCTCCGATACTGCTCGTCCGGCCCATTGTAGCGATGATTTCTCCACCCGCGACGAGTTGTCCTCTACGTACAAGTCGATCGTTCAGGTGCGCATACCAAGACGAAGATCCATCGCGATGTCGAATTAAAATCACTTCACCATAACCCGAGTTTAGGCCGGAGTGCTCGACGATACCGCTTCGCATGGCGTGAATGGGTGTTCCCTGTGGGGCCGAGATGTCGACGCCTGGATGGATGATGCGCTGACCTGTCCTGGCTCCTGACCGAGCGATCCTCCATCGCCACCCTCGCTGCACCACGCCAGCATCAGTGATGTACTGAGCCCAGATATCGTTTTGTGGCGTGATGACCCTACGAACAAGCTCGCCCGACTCTAGCTCGGCATTGCTTCTGTTCAGGTACGCGGCAGCAGCAGCAGCGCCAGCAGCGCCCACGGTTCCTGTAACGGCGACGAACTGTCCAACTGGGAAGACCATGGGTGCATCTTACAATTACGTTGGCAGAACGGTCAAGTTGCGGATCAACGTCTCGCTCAAAACAAGCCAGCAGAGATCACTTGGCCCCGCCAACGTATAGTCAGGTGCGCACACGCGTCTGTGCGCGTACGCGTTCTCTCAGTTACTCTGCAAAGAGCTTTATAGTTCACCTTAAGAAATAGACTAGTATTTCAAAGTCTTTGAGAATTGTAACAAAAATCTGCTAGATAGTATGCTTAATGCTTATCCTATCACCTCATCCTAAGCTTTTAACCTATCTATGTTAGATAACCTATTGCCCTTTAAATCATATGAGGTGTGATCTTAATATGCATAGCAAAGACTATTGAAAGAACGCGCGACGTTTTATATATAGCACGCAGTGTGCCACTTACTCGTAGTACTGAGCGTTTTCGTAGGTCTTACACTCAGGTACACCTACACCACTTGTGCCCCTTCGCGTCTTTCAGCATGACTTAAAAACAAGTGCATCTTGACGACGTACACGTTGTTGTGTGAAACTCAGGGTGGCCGACCCCGCCAACTTAGGAGAAACCCCATGGCACCACCATATGGAAATTTCGATGGACTAACGCTTCTCGCCGACCTTGCAGGGCCAGCGGAGATTGCTAACGACGCCCCGGTGCCTCAGGACCCTGACGCACCGGCTGGTAACCCGTTGTTCGTTGAAGTTGGCATGGGGAACCGGTTTGCACTTCTCATCCACAACGCTATCGATAGCGGAGTAGAGGTAACACGGCTCGGCTTGGTTCCGGTTTGGTACCCACATCAAAATCGACTCGATGGATATTTGGATACACCATATCCGAATGCTCCGAACGTCTGGTATCACCAAAGCGAGGTTACCTACGATCCAGGCGTCGACGCCGAGGAACAGTTCAACACGGTCGTCTATGCGCCAATTCGCTTTCCCGTCGCTGCTACACACCCAGAGGGGATTGCTGGTCGAACGGCGGCGAAGTTCATGTACACCGGAGTGGGACAGTTAGACTACGTCGGATTCTTCCTTGCTCTCCAATTGGAATCTGGCGGTGTTATAGCGGCAGACGATGCTTTGACAATTTACATGATACGACGCGGCTTCGCGGCGCAGTAGGAGCAAACGATGAGGGAATCCGGACGAGTTATGCGGCGCATCGCCTTCCGTCCTGTTGCGCAGGAGGGTCAATCCGTTCCGTTCACCGCAGTATCTGCAGCAAGCGCTGCACTGACTGTTGGCAAGGCACACTGGCTGTGGTCAGACTACGATTGTTGGATTCGCGTTGCTGCCGGCGGAGCAGCCACGGCGACTCATTTTCCTCTCCCGGCCAGGGCTGTTGCTGAATACACACCGACTCGGATTGGTGTGGACGATCAGGTGAGCGTTATCCGTCTAGGAACCGATGACGGGACGCTCTATATTGGGCGCTCGGAGGACTAGCCCATGCGTACGCTTTTTGGACCTACGCTGGGAAGTCCTGTTGGTAGCACCGGCGGTGGCGGTCTCGGGACGATCTCACTTCCTGGCATCGAGCAGGTCTTGGTCGTTGACAAGTCGAGCGAGGTCTACGTCGCCGATGGCACGCAGCAACTGCCGTTCAACTCTATCCAAGACGCCATCGATGCCGCGGTGGCTCTGACTCCAACGACGACGAACCGAATTCTTATTTATATCTACCCAGGAATTTACGACGAAGCGTTGACGCTGAACACAGACTACATTTACTTGCAGGGTGTAAATAGAGAGTCGACGATTATTCAGAATACGGCCACCGTTCTGACGATTACGGCGGACGAGACGGCTATTTGGAATTTAACGATCGAGGCGACGTCGGCAGACGCTGTAATTATTGCTTCTGGTGCGATGACAAAATATGTCGAGTTTCACGACTGCTGTATTTTGAAGCCGGCGAACAATACGGCCTTCATTTCCGTGGCGACCGGCGCGGATCTTAGGTTTGTCTGCTGCGACATCGTGTCCGGAACAGGGGTTACGGGATTTCACGCAATCCTTCTGACCGACGCGAATACTGGCAACCGCCTTGCCTTCGAGGATTGTCAAATTCTGGGTGGGTTCATCAGAATGATCGGCGGAGACTTGAGGGTCGAACGATGCAACTGTGCGGCTGCTGGAGGAGTTGGATCAATTTGGCTGAACGGAGCCGCGGTTCAAGATGTTTTCATTTCACAAAATTCGTTTTTCGGGGAGGTAGCTGCTGCCGCTAAGGTCTACACCAGCGCAGCCCCTGCGGGTGATGTGGTTGTCAAAGATAACCACTTCGTTGGTGGAGCAAACGTTCCTGACCTAGAGTCGACAGTTGCTGTCACTGGCTGGGTTATCGAAGGCAACGTTATGGAAGTAGGCATCGCTCCCGAAATCTCCCACGTCGCTCCGACGCGTTATGTAGGCAGCGCCGGCATGAAAGACTGGTACGCGACGACGCAGGATGCGCTCGACAGTTGTACCTTTGATGACATCACTGTTCATTTGTGGAAGGATGAGGCAGTAGCAGCATTGCTCCGCCCACCAGACTTTTGCGTGTACATTGACGGGCACGGGCATACTATATCCAGAGCAGGCGGCGTCTTGACCATCTTGTCTGGGGAGTGCGTAATCACTCGACGGCTGAACCTCACGGGAAAAGTGGTGCTGGCTGGTACAAATGGCAAGCTCTACCTGCAGAATGGGAGTGTTTTGACCGGTGGCGTGCAGTTTGCCGTCACTGCATCTGGAGCTTTTGAGATCTCCGACTCTGAGATAATTGGCTCAGCAGTATGGCAATATCCAATTCAAATTGACACTAACCCAGGTATTGACATTGTGATTAAACGTTCCTACTTAAAGGGTGTGTCAGGCAGCCCCGCAATTTACTGGACGACTGGAAATGACGATATTAAGATAAAATTCTCGACCATTGAACATGGAAGTCTCGCTGGCAATAATCCCTTTGGCCGGTCTGCCGCCCAGACCCCTAACTTTGTCTCACACCATACCGGATACAACAGTGACCCAGAAGCAGTCGGAATCTGGACCAACCTCATTGCCCCAGGGCAGCGATTTGACGCACTCGACGTAGGGACGGATTACTGATGACACTTCATGGACCAACTCTTCCAAAGGGAACAGGTGGCGGAGCTGGTGGTGGCATTGGAGTTATCTCACTACCTGGGATCGAGCAAATCCTGTTCGTTGACAAGTCGAGCGAAGTGTACTCTGGTGACGGCACGCCCCAATATCCGTTCAACACTATCCAGGCGGCTATCACTGCGGCCATAGCCTTGACTCCGACAACAACGAATAGAATTCTCATATTCATTTATGCTGGAATTTATGATGAGGCTCTGACGCTCGCAGACGACTACATTTACTTGCAGGGTGTAAATAGAGAGTCGACGATCGTTACGAACGCGGCGGCCGACACGCTGACGATCACTACGCAAGAGACGAGCGTTTGGAACCTGACCATCGAGGCGACGGGGGTAAACAACGTTATTTCGATCAGTGGTGCCATGACGGAGTATGTAGAGTTTGTAGAGTGTGTCGTCCAGAAGGCGGCCAATGATACGTCGAACATATTAATTGGTGGCGGAGCAGACATCAGGTTTATCAATTGCGATCTTATATCCGGTGCTGGCGGAGCTACAGGCAACGCAATTTCAGTGACAGACACGGATGCCGGAAATGAGCTGCACCTCATCAGTTGCAGAATACTAGGTGGTTACATAAGAACCCATGGAGGCAGTATTACAGCAGAGATGTGCTTTGGTAGCGCAGCATCGGCCGTGGGTGTATTTTATTTTAGCTCCGTAAATGTTCAGGATGTATTTATTCGAGATACTAGAATCATAGGACTCACCCCTAACTCCAGGAAAATTTTTATAGCTGCAGCCCCCAGTGGTGACGTGACTTTCATGAATAATGATCTAAGTGGCGGCGCAAACGTTCCTGACCTGGAAGCAGCGATTAGTGTTACTGGATATATCATCGAAGGCAACGTTATGGAAGTAGGCATCGCTCCCGAAATCTCCCACGTCGCTCCGACGCGTTATGTGGGCGACGCGGGGGATGTCGATTTTTATGCGGCGCTTGCGGACGCTTTTTCAAGCTGCACTTTTGATGATATTACGATCCACATGCTGAAAGACGAAACGCTTGCGGCGCAAATTACACCTCCGAGTTATAACATTTATCTTGAAGGACATGGCTTCACAATTAGTAGAGCCCCTACTGGAATCATTTTCTACCTCTCAACTGACGACTATCTGGTAACAAGGGACGTCATTCTGTTGGGAAGGATTTATCTCACTGGAAACGGCATTTACATACAGGTCGGTCCTAAGACCGACCTGACCGGACAAATAAGCATTGGCCCATCTGATGCTGCAACTATAGTTGACATCAATCGCGCAACAATCAACGGAGTTACCACGTTCCAGCCAATTACAATTGCTGACGCCGACCCAACGATTTTAGTTCGCCGGTCCTACATGAAGGGCGCCACAGGGCAACCCGCCATTTATTGGAATGGTGTAACAAACGATAACGTAAAAATCAAGTACTCGACCATTGAACATGGAAGTCTCGCTGGCAATAATCCATTTGGCCGGTCTGCTGCCCAGACTCCCGACTTCCGTAGTCACCACAGTTGCTACAATTCAGATCCAGAAGCTGGTGGAACTTGGACCAATCTCGTTGCCGCAGGGGAGCGGTTCGATAGCCTTGATGTGCTGACTGACTTTTAATGAAAACACTTAATACAAGAAGAGCAGGGGCGTAGGTCATGGACGTATTTACCTCCATGGGGCCGACCCTTCCGAAGGGGGGCGTAGGCGGTGCAGGTGGTGGTGTTGGCGTAATCTCACTACCTGGGATCGAAAACATTCTTTTTGTCGATAAAGGCGCTGCAACCGGGGCCGAGGACGGAACCCAGCAGCACCCGTTTCATGTAATCCAAGACGCTATCGATGCGGCAAACCTGCTGGCAGGTGCAGCAGATCCATACCTCGTGTTTGTGTATCCAGGCATCTACGACGAAGCTCTAACGTTGTCGACGGACTATGTCTACCTCGCTGGAGCAAATAGGGACACGACGATCGTATACAACGATGCAGCAAATGTTTTGACAATTACTTCGGATAAAACTTCTATATGGAATATTACAATAAGCGCAGCAAGTACAAGGCGTCCTGTAATAATGTGGACAGCGGCAACAACCTCAGTTCTGTTCAACAGTGTACTTATTATTGGCGCTACAGCTGATAATTTTGTAGATCTTGCATTTGGCGGGAAGTTACGTTTTGTTGATTGCGAATTCAAGAATGAAGGCAGAACAATACTTCTTACTTTTACTGCGACATCAGAAATAGAAATAGTTGGGTGCATTATTGATGGTAACATCAGGCACCGACAAGGGAGTCTGTTGATCAGAGAGACCAGTATATACACTGGAGTAGCTAATGCTATTTTGATGGACACAGCCTCTGCAGATCTGATTGCAATAAATAATAATATTGAGAGTACATTCAATTCAGGAATAGTTATCAATTTTGTGCCTGGCGATTTGATACTGCAGAATAACTACATTGCTGCCAACGCGTCAGCTTATGCAGTCGGTGCGGGAGTGGCAGTTACTGGCGCGGTGATTGAGGGCAACGTACTGGGAACTGGTTTTGGAATAGATGGTGACATCTCTCACGTAACCCCGACGCGCTACGTCGGCTCCGCGGGTATGGAAGACTGGTATGCCACCACGCAGGACGCGCTCGACTCCTGTACGTTTGCAGGGATCACGGTGCATTTGCGGAAGGACGAGACTCTGACCGCTTCTCTGACTTGGACGAACACCTATTCCGTAACGATCGACGGGAATGGGCACGATTTGAGCTACGCCGGAAACCTTATTCTCTCGTTCGGCGGAGGTGCATTTGGAGGCCGAGAGGTTACCATAAGAGATACCTCTATGTTTGGCTACTTTAGTGTGTCCGTGTCAGACAACCACGCCCAGAAACTAATACTGGTGGACTGCGTTATTGTTGGTTCCGTCACGTCCCGATTCGGCAACCAGATGGAGACCCACATTAGACACTGTGAGATCAACGGGTTTGATGCGGCCTTGCGCCGTAGTCCTGTCTACTTTGGGTCCTCCTCTGATAGCATGGTTCGCGTGGAGCACTCTTACCTGAAGGGCTTCGCTGGTAACCCTGCAGTATACTGGGACACGGTAACAAACGACAACCTAGAGATCAAATACTCGACGATCTGGCACGGGTCAGGAGCGGCCAACAACCCATTCGGCCGCTCGGCCGCCCAGACCCCCGACTATCACAGTTACGAAAGTGCCTACAACAGTGACCCGGAAGCAGGCGGAATCTGGACAAACCTCATTGCCCCAGGGCAGCGGTTCGATAGCCTCGACGTGCAGACGGATTATTAGGAGCCACCATGACTAATATATTTAAAGACGCTTTTGTTGCAATGACCGGTCAGATCCAAGACATTGAAGAGGCCCTCGAAGGCGTCAAGAAGGTGTGGGACGCCATAATTGACGAGCAGACCCCAGTTCTTGCTGCCCTGGAAATGGATGCTGACGAAGGAAAAGATAGTCAGTTCGCTATTGCCTTGGCAGAGATTGCGACTTGGACAAACGGGGTCGAGTTGCGCCCAGCAGACCTGCCGCCGGCTGCGCTTGCCCGATTCAACTCGGAGGCGCTTGCCGTCCGGGCTGCTGCAGTCGAGTCCCTGCGCCGCCGAGCGCTGAGTCTTGCGGCTCGCCATGCTGCGACAGAGCGCGATCGGTCGCAAGGGCTTGCGTGGGTGAGGGGTGCCTACACCGAGGCGGTAGCCGATCCACATGCCCTTATTTGGGTGGCGAAACTGTTGCTGGGGCTCCACTTGCTCGATCGCGTAGGGATGCCCTCCGACATCCTACCTGCGGACGAGGTCTTGGTTACCGATGGGCTCCAGTTATGCGGTGCCAATGGAGCTACCCTGGCCCGCGTGGTGCGTGCGTTGCTTCGCCAATACCCAAATCATGCCCAGGCGCACGAGGTCATGAGAGCAGCGCGCTTCGCTGAGGAGCTACAATCATGACGGCCAAACTCAACCACCACATCGGAACGCACGCGGGGGACGCCGCCGCAGATGCCTTTATCGCTGCGGCTGGCTGGACAGTCCTCAGCGGGTGGCTGTACGACGACACGCTGGCCGGCGTGACGAAACAGTGGGACGCCCAGAAGGGACTGTGGACCGTCGGTGGCGGCTCCTCGGACGGGGCCAACTCAAGCCTGTGGGCGCGTCCATCGGCTGCTCATGCCGAAGATGACGAGTTCGACAGCGGCTCGCTCAGCGGCGACTGGGCCGTGCAGAACCTCACGGCCCCTGCGGTTGGCAGCTTCTCGGAAGGCGCGATCGACGCCTATGATACCGCGTTCAATTCGGGGAATGTACTGCGCACTGAGCACAACGGGGATGCGAAACGCTCCTGGCTCCTCGTGCAGCCTCCTGGCTCCGGCGACGTGTTTGCTGTATTCAAAGCCTACACCCTCCCAACGAACCTCCTGATGTGGTCGCGCATGACGACAGGGCGGAAGGTCACCGGATCGGCAGTGGGCGACAGCGAGATCGGCCTAGCCTTCATGACCGCAACCGCGGGCGTGCCCACGATCGCGTCCCGAGTCGAGATGAAGCTCAACCATCTCACGTCCGGGATATCCAGAGCCCGCGCGCACTACTATAACGTGAGTTCTGGCGAGATTGGGGAAATAGACACCTCCGACGTGGACCAGCAGGGACAGGCGCTTGAGTACGTCGCGATCCACAAGGTTGGCACCGACTATCATTGCTGGGTGGGGACGGAGAGCAACTGGTTCTGGATGGCCACGTACTCTGGTATAGGCTTCACTCCAGACCTCGTCGGGTTCTCTGTACGAAACGCGTCGGTGACTGCGCCGGGCGCTTGCATCCATGGCGTCGACTTCATTCGGTTTATAGAGACTGATAACTTCTTGTTGTAGGAATATCAATGGCGGCCAAAGTCAACGACTTCCTAGTCCAGTTTGCCGACGCATTTGTCAATACTTTGATTCATGCTATCGATTTCATCCGGTTTATTGAGACGGATGAATTTTTACTTTAGGGGTTTGCAATGTCAGCAAAGCTGAATCATTACGTCGGCCGTTATGCAGACGACGCAGCGGCGAATGCGGCAATCGCCGCCAATGGATGGACCGTAGAGGATGGTTGGCTTTACGGGGATACGACCCTGAGCGTTTTGAAGATCTGGGATGGAGAACAGGGTCAGTGGGTATTTGCAGGGACTGAGCCTACGACGGGCGTTATAAAAAGCTACACCTTTTCTTCTACCTTGGCAACTGGATCTTGGTATGTTGGCGGATACTACGAAGCGCCAGCAGCAGATGCAAGCCTAGATGAAGGTAGTGCTAGTCAGACATATGGAGGTCAAAACCATCCCTATGGTGCTCACGCGTTCATAGTGGCAGGTGGTGCTGGAGTTGTCGCGTCTGGTCAGGTTGGCATCCGAGTCAACGGTGCGTCGATGAACGATCAGGGAGTAAGAACAGCAGGCGATTCAGAAACTCTGATTCAGGACATTACCACTCTTAGCCAAGACGATTACGTTGAGACGACGAAGAAATGGGTTGGACAAGTAACCTTTGAGTTGTTCGTAGTGTCTGGCACTCCAGCAACTTACTCCTTGGATTGTAATTACGGTTTTTGCAAATACGACGACCTTGGAAATAGAGATTTCACGCTTACAGATTTTGAGTGTGTAGGTCGAGCTGGGGCAAACGACAACGGGTTTGATATTGAGCTAATTCATCATAAGCCTACTGGATGGATATATAGCGCGGCGGCGTTTATACCAGGACCATCGGCTTTGATCCAAATGACAACTGATTATGGTGTTGATTCTGACCTGGATAACGGAGAGATGTTTGCATGGAAGCGCGATAATCTGAGTGAGGCGATTTCAGGGTCTACTGACGAAGGATTTTTGATCAGGGTGACAATAGGCGCACAAAATGCCGTGCGTCAGATGGATTGTCACATAGGAGCTTCTGTAGTAACTCCGACATAGATGCCAAAATGGACTCTTTGTAAGCAACCCAATAAGATGTAGGCAATGGAACCATTTAAGATCAATACTTTTATAGCCCATAATTTCCGGCAATTCTGTGAAGATGAGCTTGGACTTCGTCTCGTTGAAAAGAGCAAGAGCAAGCTAATGAAGCTCTTGGCCGTAGTACTATTCTTCAACAAAGACTTCATGAGCTACTATACAACCATCGGTAAGACGATCTACTGGCCCAACCTGGACAGCTTTGGTTCCGACGCATATGAGGACGTTAGCATCTTATTTCACGAGGGGCAGCACCGAGCAGATGAGAAGTCCTTCGGCCCTATCTACCATCTTGGGTACCTGTTCCCGCAGTTGCTCGCTCTGCTGGGCATTACATTGCCACTCCTGGCCATCTGGCTCGATCTTTTCTGGCTGGTCAGCCTTGTCATGCTTGCAGCTGCAGCGCCGCTCCCTGCCCCATTCCGCACGGCTTTCGAGCTTCGAGGATACTCCTGTAACGTGCACCTGGCCTTCTGGGAGCGCGGCAAGGTAAGTGATAAGCACCTTGAGCATATTGCTAGTCAATTCACTGGTCATTGGTACTATTTCATGTGCCCATCCGAGAGCTACATCGATGCGCGGCTGCGGCGAATGCGTCGAGAAACCCAATGTGGCAAGATGACCCGGTGGCAACGGAAAGTGTGTGATTTTCTTGGCGGGCCGGTACCCTGATGGGAGCCTTTGCACAAAACGCACAACGTGGTATCATCGTACTCGATGGTCCCCCCGGCCCCGGGCTGACCTACGTATGCTTGGAGTTTTAGAATGCCGCTGAAAAACAGTAGGACTCCTGGGGCTAGCACTCGGGACCAGCAGCTTCTCACCCTTGCCAAGCAGGTTGCCACGGTCCAGGCCAACCAAAAAACTATGGGCAGGGAAATATCCGAAATCAAAGGCCAACTGAAAGAGATTGGTGACAACGTCACCACCATCGTTGCTCAATCACCACAGATGGTCACCAAGACTGATTGCATGGCTGCTCAGCAAGGGATCAAGGACCATCTTGAGCATCGCCGAGAGCTTTCTGAGATAACCGGGCAGCATGACATCAGAGAACATGCAGCACAGTGGAAGCGCGCCGAGGAGAAGGACAAGCCTGCCAAAAACGGTGTCTACTGGCTCAAGGTCATTGCTGCCGTCGTAGGGCTATCGGTTGCTTTCGGGTCTGCTATTGTTTTCGGTGTCGACACTATCAACCGTCAGCAGCGGACCGAGCAGATGATCGAGCACTTCGTAAAAAACCAGCAAGTCAAGTCTCCTCCATCTCCCGCCGAATAGTGTTGACAGAATACCCTAACATGTGCTAATCCTGTCCCACCATGGGAGGCCATTGATGCCAGACGTTTTTGGCGGTAGCAGCGGCGGTGCCAGGGGAAACATTCAGCGCTCCGCCGCAGGACTTGTCGTTTCGTTTGCTTGTCCACATTGCGAGGCCGAGTTGCAAAGCATGCTTCGGTGGCATGAAGTTCGCCGGATGCTTGAAGGTCATCACGTGACTGACGTCACACCGCATGGCGACTACGACGGGTGGACGGTTGTGGGCTACTGCACCGGGACTGACTGTGGTCAACTGTGGTCTTACTCTTTGAGTGCCGACGAGTTGGAGAGCCAGGCCAAAAAAGAGGTCAAGAGGCGGCAGCGCGCTGGCGGCTAGACTATTCACTCAAGAAAGAGTGTGAATATGCTCCCCTTGCGTACACGGACGATCCGCTGGCGCTAGGGGAGCACGCGTTTGCCCGTGTGCGGGAGCCCCATGGGGCCAGCCAACAGGCACCTTGAAAGTGAAAACCCTATTGGCGGTGAATACGATCGGTCATCGTACGGGCGCCATTTCTAAGCGTCCTGTGGACGATTGCTCATCTATGTAGTAGAATCTTACTGTGTTCTGGGATACCGAAGAAACGCGCCGTGCGAAAGCTGCTCGCAAGGCCTATATAAAAAACATGACCGACGCCAGGCTCGGAGCTTGCGACGTCTGCCCGTACATCAGAAAAGGGTGGGAAGGTCGCCGTTGCAAGCTCTGCCAGTGCTTCGTAGCCATCAAAGCCAAAATTCCATCGCAGCAGTGCCCGGCAGGCTATTGGAGAATTTGAGCAATGCCAGTCGAACAACTTGCCATAGTTGAAGGTCCCCTTGCTGGGGTTGATAACGAAACGCGCTTGCCGATCATCCCCGCTGCGTGCGAGTGGATGAATGGGCATGGCATCAAGCCTTTGTGGGTTGTTGGAGGCGGCGTTGCAGGAGCCCTGCTGTCAGAAGAGACTCTCAAAGGCGCAGCCAAGGGCATGGCACTAGCTGCTGTAGCCAGCTGGGTCCTGTCCAGGTGCGGTTACGCACCTCAGGCCGTGCGACTATAGACCACGCTCGTGAGCTTCGTATAGAAAACGCTCGAAGCTTTGGTTACTCAGCACCAGGGGGCTGCGCTTACGCAACCTTGCGATGATCGTTGCCGGGTCGTATCCCATCTTCAGCAAGACCGTTCCCACCATCAGATTTGAGCGATTGAGCCCAGCGTGGCAGATGACCAACACTTTTTTGCCCATGTTCATCCAGTGGGCGATTTGCTCGGCCATTTCATCTACGCGTCTTGCAGACGCGTTTCCGTAGCGCAACGGAGCGTCGATGCTGTCCCTCAGTCCAACCTTGACAACTGGGACACCCAGCTTCTTGGTGTTGATCTCTTTGGCCATGTTGACGATGACGTCAAATTTGTTGGCATGCTGTAGTGCGTTGACCGAGCCGACGTAGAGGTTGCGCATGACCTTGTTGTAGGGCGGCAGAGCGTTGAGATACACCTTGCCAACCTCGATAGTCTGTTGCCCCATCAGAACCGTGCCTCCTTGAACATCGGGAGATCGCGGAGGGGGATGTAGGCCAGCATCATTGTGTGCCCTTGCTCGGCAGCAGAATAGATGCGGTGACGCCCGTCGACGAGCATGATGCCCTTTTCACCGTCATCACTCTCAGCACCGCTGAGAAAGATCGGCGTAGGTTCGAAACCCTTGTCCAGGAGCTGTTTGTACCTTCTTGTCAGCGTCCAGTCATGGTCTTGCATCATGTTCTTTGTCTCGGTCGCCTTCCCCCCTTGCGGTCTCTCTTTGCGGTAAACGGAAATGTACTTTTTGAGTTCCTGGGGCCGGACCTCGACGATTACCCACTGTCCTGGGGCTGGATCGACCTCGTAGAGCATGTCGATCACCCCGGCAAGCTCGTTTGCGCGGATGAATTTGGTTTCTCTTCGGGTGCTGAACCAGATGTGAAGGAATTCGTCTACAAGATGCACCGTCTCGTAGACTGTGTTTTCTGTTCTTCGATACCAGAGTCCCATGGCTGTTCTCGTGTGCTTTCGTAGTGGTTGTCTCATCACGATGCGTTCCCAAAGGATACCACAGGGGGGAACGACGGCATAGCCATGATCCAGGGGGAGCTGTCACATTCTTGGTTGACCCTGGGGTTAGCATGTGCTAAGTCTGAGGTGATGCTCAACGTCAAAGACATTGTGCACCGGTGGCTAACCGAACATGGGTACGACGGTTTGGCCGGTGAAGAGTGTGGCTGTATCCTCGACGACCTGATGCCTTGCGAAGAGTCGGGAGGCTACTGCGTTGCTGGCATGAAGGTCCCTTGCGACTGCGATCTGACGTGCATGCCCCCCTGGCACGTGGTGCCGGCTGACGTGGCAAAGAAAGCAGGGAGCTGATGAATAACCTAGCAATGGAGCCGGACCAGGCAGTGACCGTTGTTGAGCTTGTTGTAGAAATTCGATCTGGCGCATGGGGGAAGGAAAGTTCGATTGAGCGGGTAGTCTCTCAGGCAACTCGTGAAGCTCAAGTCAGACTCGAAAGCTTGCTGAACAATGAGAGTGGCGTTCGCGTGGTCAAGGCGAAGGCCATTCGCGTCGTTTGCCCGGCGAAGGTGGGGTGAGCATGGGCAAGCTGGGATGTTGTCTCGATAAGAAATGCACACCAGAAACATGCATGACCCTCCCGGAGGGGGCCACGTGTGGGGATTGCGTTCACAAAGCCCGGTGCTGTGCCATGTTTGGTCACAAACCTTCCGACACCTACTGTGACTGGTTCCCACGACGGTACTTCAAGGCTGAAGAGACGGAGGCGAGTTGATATGGCGAAGGACGTTTTTATTCGAAATGACGCCGGGCTTGTCGTTGGTTTTGTTGTCCAGGCCAAAGAAGATACTAAAGCGCTACGAGAACGGTTCATGAACTGGAGTGAGGAGCGAGGTTGCATTATTCCTGGCTGTTCAGATTGGGTTGGTTCGTGGGGTGTACAGCCCCGCCGTGGCAAACTTATTGGAGCCTCGAATTGTCGAAAACATGAAAGGTGTCGTGATTTACTATTTAGCGGGTCCTAAATGGTCAGAAAGTGGAATGTTCCGGAAGAGGAGATTGAAAAAGCTCTGGCCGAGTTGAAAGACAAAGGCAATTACCTCTGTCTCGAAGTGATTGAGGACAAATGGTGACCGTAAAATACTACATCATCAAGGACCGAGAGACCAACAAGGCTATAAAAGTCTTCAAGACGAAACTGACAGGCCGCACCCTTGAGCGGTTTGAGAGAGGTCTTTTCAGAAAAGTCGATCTCGACCGGTTCTACATCGACGAGAGTACTACCGATCCGGGTTTTGTCGAAGACGACGAGTGATGACCCGTTCCGAATTCAGGCAGGCTGTCTTTGAACGCGATGGTCACAAGTGCGTCATGTGCGGTGCTCCAGCGCAGGATGCCCACCACATCATGGAGCGTCGCCTTTTTCCAGATGGCGGTTATCATCCTGACAACGGCGCGTCGGTTTGTGGCGAATGCCACTACGATGCCGAGAAGACGCATATCACTCCGGAAGATCTTCGTGCGGGTGCTGGGATAACAAGGCCATATCTGCCGCCACACCTATATTCTGACCAGCGCTACGACAAGTGGGGCAACATCCTGATTTCCGGTGACCGCATTCTTGCGGGAGAGCTGTTCCACGATGAATCGGTCCAGAAGATACTCAGAGAGGCTGGACCTGGCGTTCTGGACAGAGTTGTCCACTGGGTAAAATACCCGAGGACGCACCACCTACCTTGGTCGCCTGGAATGCATCCTGACGACCGACGCATCCAAAGCATCGACGCCCTAGTCGGCAAAGAAGTCGTCGTCACACTGAAAATGGACGGTGAGAACACCACGCTCTATAACGACTACATCCATGCACGTAGTGTTACGTCTGGCGACCACGTATCGCGCCATTGGATCAAAAATTGTTGGAGCCGCATTGCTAACGATATTCCGCCCGGATGGCGTGTCTGCGGAGAAAACCTGTGGGCCGTCCACAGCATCAAATACGAGAATCTCGAAAGTTACTTCCTAGGCTTTTCGGTATGGAACGATCGAAATGTCTGTCTCTCATGGGATGAAACGGTCGAGTGGTTAGGCCTTTTGGAAATACCTTACGTTCCTGTCATCTACAGGGGCCCCTTCGACGAAGCGTCTATTCAACGCGCATTTGACGACCATTACTCTGTCGATGCCGACGAAGGCTACGTTGTTCGACTGGCCGGAGAGTTCAATTACGGCGCGTTTCGACATTCAGTCGCCAAGTGGGTGCGACCGCAACACGTCCAGACGACGAAGCATTGGTTCCACGGGCAGCGGGTGGAACGGAATAAGGTAAAGCTATGACTATTGATGAGCCTGAACGGAAAAACGATCACTGCCGGGAAATTCCGTGCCCTTGGTGGCAGACGTGGTGAGGGATCAGTTATGAGCCAATTCGTCGTAGACAAGGGTCAAATATTCATCGTAGACAAGGATGCTAACGGGCTACCTATGTCCCTGGTCGGCGTAGCAGAAGAACTGAACAGGCTTGCGAACGTCAACAAGACGCTTCTCGCTGATCGGCATCGCTTCCGGTCGGCCCTGCGGCACGCCCAAACTCAGGGGACTAGCGCCGTAGGCGCTTTCTCAGCCATGATGAAAATCCTGGCTGATGCTCTAGATAAGGATGGCCTTCCGCGTGGCTTCGAACATGAGCCAGATGGGGAGGCCATGGAGGAGATTTTGAAGGAGGTGTCTGGTGAGTGATGAATTCGAAGTCGAGGTTGATGACGTCAAGGCAGCGACTGACAAAGCGGTTCTTTGCGTTATCGATGGCGAAGACGAGTGGATTCCGCGTTCGCAAATCATCGATGGCGACGTTGGGTACGTTGGCGATTCTGGCTCCATGATCATTCCAGAATGGCTGGCGCGGGAGAAGGGGTGGCTATGAAAGAGGTCGTCATTCAGGGATGCCATGAGTGTTTTTTCTCAGATCACCATCCTTTTACATATACAGCTACCCTACATCGTCTTGGTCTGAGTCAAAAGACATAAAAGTTGGTTACGAAACGCAGACAGTTCCCAAGCTTTGCCAAGCTCGTGGAGGCATAGTTTTCCGTGCTAAGGAAGGATAGCAGAATACCTAAGCTTGAGAGTGTTGCAGATGACAATACGATAACCAAGTTGCCAGACATGAGCGACACTTGCAGCAGGAAGGTTAGCAACGACTGTTGTGATTGCTCGTGGCTATCGGAGCCGCCGCTGTATATCTGTGCCGAATGCGCCGAAAATGAGTCATGCAGTCTTACCTTCGTTGCGGAATGCGCCACTTGCAGTCGGCCGTCAGCATTTAGGCCCAAGAGCAAGTAATGCCAAAAATCGTAGGAGCCGACACGCGTCCTCACATCTGGCACAATAACGATGGCACTACCGGACCCAACGGGGAAACCGTGTATACGGAAATCGTAGATGATGTTGGTGAAAATCTAGTTGTTTACCTTGACCACAGAACTGAATCTGGTGGAGACGGCTCCAGGGAACGGCCATTCAAGAGATTGAAAGCAGCTTTTGCAGCGACGGAAGGCCTGTACTGTGAGTACAAGGTTATTGGGAGAGGAGAAGATGCGGATGACCTCTGATATCAAAGTGGGGCAGCGGTGGCAATCGCCTGAGGGCGGCAAATGGAAGGTTATAGAAGTTACCGACGAGGATATTCATCTCTCAGGCCCTGGCCCTTGTCGTGGCATCACGGTCGTGGCTCGCATGAAGCTTGAAGCTGAATGGATTCTTGTTGATGGGACGTATCTGAGGCGTGTCGAGGGATGAGATGACTGAGAAATGTAAAAAATGCAATGACACTGGCCTTTACCGCGCAGGCGCTAGCTATCGCCACTGCGACTGCGGTGCTAAGCCCAAGAAGGTTCCAGATGGTTGTTATGCATTTACTGTTGAGGCGAATTCACCAGCCGCTGAGGAACTACGCAAACGTGCTTGGGTCTCGTCGCCTCCAGGACCAGCAATGGACTACCGAGTGACGATATTACTAGGAAACGAATCCGGTTTCGATCGACTGGGTCTGTTTGAGCGATGGGACCCCAAAGCCAGTCGGTGGCGAATAATGGCTCGGTGCGACGGCCTCGAAATTTTGACGTCCTCCGCAGCTGGAGGTCAAGGACAGTCTCTGCTTGATGCGCTTGTTCGATTGCCTTCTTGCTGGAGCGGCCGGCTGGAGCTGCAACTTCCACATCTAGGCGCAGCAGGGCGTGACGGGGGATGAAAAATCGGCATCGCGGTAGCGGTACGACCATACGAGTTGTACATAGAAATGACTTCATCTTTCGGTCATCGCTCTTCACGGAGGCTGAGATGGCTTCATTGCAGTGGGAGGAGCGTGTCCCTGCTCACAATATGATCAGATACGAAAACGCCTATTCAACCGGGTGGTATCCCCCTGTCGTAGAGGACGATGATCCCAGGAAATGGTCGCAGGAGGAGCAAGATGACCTTGAAGCTGAGTGGCACTTTGAACTCGGATGGGGATCTACTAATTTGATAGACCTGAGGCCCGACAGGCCGTGGCAGGAACAGTAGGCAACGATGAAAGCCAAAAGATCACGTAGCCCTCTACAAGTAGACTCTACTACCGCAGGAAAAATGACCAGGGGCCAAACTTTTCGCTTGACTCCTCGGTTTTGCCGTGTAACGCTCAATGAAGCTGGACAAGGAAATGACCACTCACCTCAAACAAGGATATCGAAGGAAGCGCGTGGCCGGGCGGCATACACCGTCATGGCCAACGTGTCTATCCTCCTTGTGCACCAGCTTTATCGCGCAAAATTACCTCGTGCGCGACCAGGAGGGTAACCCCGGGTAAGCCTGAAGCGCATAAAACGCGATGAAGGCCGCCCCGGGACACCGAGGCGGCTTTTCTAGTTTCTGGGAGGGACTGTTCGAAGAAACTTGGGAGCATGACCGTAATTGGTAACGGTTCGGATTCTTACTCCGACAATTCCGGTTCGATCCCGGATGCTCCCCCCGATTGAGTGAAGTTCCACGGTTTGGAATTTCTCGGCGACGGCCGCTGGTTCTGTGACAATTGAGCATCCTTAGGACGGCGCCTCGTGCGCCACACGCGGCGTCGTCCGTTTTTGGAGTGTTAGCACAATGGCTCGTGCACCGGTCTTTTAAACCGAGGGATCTGGGTTCAAATCCCAGGCACTCCACCATGGACTCATAGCTCAGTCTGGTTAGAGCCGGCGGCCGTTAACCGCTGTGATTATGCGAAGGTTCGAATCCTTCTGAGTCCGCTGGACAAACCATTACATATACGTAAACACATCAGAAAACATTCAGGTGTCGTCTAACGGTAGGACATCGGGCTCTGAACCCGGTAATTAAGGTTCAAATCCTTACACCTGAGCCAGCAAGGGAGTAGGCTAACGGTTGGCCGGCGGTCTTTGAAACCGTGTCGATATGGGTTCAAATCCCATCTCCCTTACCACCTTGCCTAATAAACCGCCAGGCCCGGAAGGGAGCAACGGATGGCAAGGTACTATGGGCTCATAGTGTTAATGGCCAACACGGCGGTTTCCAACTCCGCAACTCCCCGTTCGAATCGGGGTGAGCCTGCCGCGCCTCCGAGAGACGCATACAGCGCCTCGTGCCATGGATACGCCCTGGCCGGAGACGCTTTCCTGCCGCGGTCCAGTCTGGAGTGGGCGCCGCCCTGTCACGGCGGAGATCGTGAGTTCAAATCTCACCGGTAGGGCCGGTAGCTGATCCGTATGGAGGTGTCGTTGCAGCGGCATCTTCGAAGCATCTTGTGGACGGGCCGGGGGCCTGCAAGCTCCGAACGCATACCCAGCATCGGTCACTGCCTTGGTTGCCTCTCAAAAAGGGAGCCTTGGCATCCCGGGGCGGTTCCATGGGCCCGGGGAGCAGGGAATGAAGCAAGGTGCTTCGCGGATTGGTGATCACTGATAACCGCCCTGGAAACGAGGCATCCAGGGGACGGAGCAGAGGGCGCCTCATGGCACGGTCCGCTAAACGGTAAGCGCGTCGACTGAAAATCGACTGATGGCGGTTCGATTCCGTCCTGTGCCACTTGCATTTCATTTCGTTTGTGTTACAGTTCTCGATTCTCAGGGGATGAAAGGGTTTCGACAGGTACTGAAGATGTCTGCGGGAGCGTGACGGAAATGGTTCTCATCCGAAAAAATGGGACCAAAACTCAGTTGCCAACTCTGACAACTACACCGAGGTGCGCGCAGCAGCGTGACCTCGCGCCTTCCTTCGGAATGTCTGCGGCTGGAGATAAGGCGTCATTTAGCGGACTGGTCACCGGGAGTGTGTCCGATTCGGTGATAAGAATAAAGGACGCGAACGGTCGGGAGTGTGTGCTGGTCCGCACCCCGTCTGGACTGAGACCGGCTACTCACGTAGAGCCCACCGGCTGACGGTAACTGGACCTCGGTTCGACTCCGAGCATCTCCGCTAGGTGTTGGCAGCACCTCATCGCCCTGGTCGCGGCGAACGAAATAGCGACCAACATCGGACAGAGGGCTTGATGGTAAGCCGCCTGGTTTGGATCCAGGAGTATTGCGGGTTCGACTCCCGCCTGTCCGACTGTGATGGCGCCTCCGGCGCGAAAGCGCCAAGGGTTGTGGCCGGACCGTGTGCGTACGCCCTAGACTGAGGCCTTGCATGCTGTGGAGGCGGGTCATAACCCCAATCCGGCTCTAGTGACATAGAAGAACGGCAGCATGGTCATCACAACAGGCTCCCTTTCCACCTCGCCGGCTGTAACCCGGTGGCGCTATTATGGGTGGTGGTGCGCAGGCGGTTCGATTCCGTGGGGAGCCATTGTTTATGGTGGTCAAAGCCGAAGTGGTCGAGGCACCTGGTTGTGATCCAGGAGTAAGCGGGTTCGAGTCCCGTTGATCGCCCTATGCAGCGGTAGACAAAATGGTAGAGTCCTTGGACTTTGATCCAAGAATGGCGCCTTGGATAATTCTAGACATGTCTTTGGTGTCTGCGGGTTCAAATCCCGCTCGCTGCACTGTATGTGTGTAGTTGCCAACGAGGTCCCGTCGGTTGACGGCGCAACACCGACGAGGACACGACAACTGCATGCCGTAAGATTGCGCCACACCATTTCTCCCTTTAGCTCAGATGGAAGAGCACCCGGTTCCTACCCGGGAGGCCGCGTGTTCGAGTCACGCAAGGGAGGCTTTTGCCGAGGTTGCCCAGTGGTAAGGCATCCGTCTGATACACGGAAGATCGCTGGTTCGATTCCAGCCCTCGGCACCCATGGTGCCCAACCAACCCACGAGGTGGGGGCGGAGAATAGGTGCTCGCCCCGGTAGCATAATGGTCAATGCACCGGTCTTATAAATCGGCGATTCCGGATTCAAATTCCGGCCGGGGCACTAAGCTAATACTCCTTGGCGATGCACTGCCAGCACATCTTGGGCATGTGCTCGCCGCCCTTGGCGACGCCATCCCGGAGCGCTTCAAGCTCAGGCGAATACCAGGCCTTCTCGCCGACGTCGCAGATGTTCTGCGACTCGTCTGACGGACGACAACAGGTGGTGACGTTGCCCGAACCGTCGACGACGATGTTGCGAAATGGCCACTGGCAAGTGGCTCCTGGTGCTGGCGGCCCTGATCGCGGCACCGAGATGGGCCACGAGGCTACTTCGACTCGTCTGTCAGACGCAAATTTGCGGCAGCTGTCGAAAAAGAGATGGGAGTGAGCGTCGTCGCAGAAGAAGGCGTGCTTGCTCCAGGTCTCGAAGTCCTTACCGTCGGTATAGTCGGATATCGGAACGAGCGCTATCGACAATCCTGGGTAGCGAGACGCAAATGCGATGTAGTCGCGGGCTCGCTCGATGTCCTGACAGGACACCTTGAACGACACACGGACGTTGGCGCCGATGCTACGCAGCCACTTGAGAGCGTTTACTACGTCGTGAAAACGATCGACACCAGTGCTTTCCTTGTAGGTGGCTCTGGTCACTTCGTTGAGCGAGATGCGGGTGGTTATCTTCGACCACGGGATTTTGTATTTCATCCGCAGGACGCGGATTCCGTTGGTGATGACGATGACGTTTTTGCCGCGGTCGAGCAGGTGGTTGACGATGGCAGGGAAGTTCCTTCCCAGGAGCGTCTCGCCGTAGCCGCAAAAGTTGACCTTGCGGATAGACGGGTAGCAGTCGAGGATCTTGTCGACAAGTTCTACGGTCATGTCTGGAGAGCCTTGCTTGGATATCTTCTTCTTACCAGAGCAGAACCAGCAGTTGGCGTTGCAGCGGTCTGTGCTTCGAATGCCCAGTATTTTTGGCAGCATGTGGTGCAGTATAGCAGCCCAGGTGCATTTTCTCGATTTTTTCGTTGACGCGCCAATTAGCACATGCTAAACAGGATCAACCAGGGCAAGACGCCCACTCAGCAGTCCACCACGGAGGAAGCCATGTCAGCAGCACAACCACAGTCGAAGAGGGCACCTCAGCTCCATGAGGTGCTGGCCGTCGAGAGCGACCTGGAAAGCCAGTCGGCCAAGATCATGAACGAGGCCATCGCCACCTTCACCAAGAAGGCATCACACTTCATCGGCTACCACAAGTGGCTGGTGATGTTTGACGAATCTCGAAAGATCGAGGAGCAGGGCGCCGAAGATCACAAGGAGATCGTCGATACCGTCAAGGGCAAGGTCAACCACGTCTGGCAGCACTTCGGCCGCTACCTCGACGCTCTTGGTCAGAAGGAGCGCACGAACCAGGACGCCCGAGCAGATCTCGTTGTCGACGGCAAGGTCATTGCTGAGGCACTCCCTGCGACTCAGCTCCTGGGCCTGGAGAGCCGGCTGAAGAAGCTGCGCGATGTCTATAGTGCCGTCCCGACGCATCAGCCCGGATTCGAATGGGTCCCGGATGAGGCGCGCGGCAAGGAGGTCTTCAAGACGGCCAATGTGGCGACGTCGACCAAGAGCGAAAAGGCGATGCGTCACAAGGTGCTCGTTGAGCCGACGGAGTACCACCCGGCTCAGGTCGAGAACTGGTCGGAGAACGTCGCAGTCGGCGTCTTCAAGACGGAGCACTGGACCTCGATGGTCTCGCCTGCGAAGAAGGCCGAATGGCTGGGCCGGCTCGACAAGCTCATCAGGGCGGTCAAGAAGGCGCGGCAGCGCGCCAACACGGCCCCCATCGTAAGCAACAAGGTTTCCTCGGCGCTGAGACAGTACATCCACGCCGAGGACTAGGGTTCCCAATCGGGCCAGCATAAGTGTTAGTCTGAGTAAATGGTCGGTGCGGGTAGAACCGCCAACCGACGTCAGCACAGTCTGATGCCCGACAGTAGATCCACTGGAGGCAAGCCGAAACGGCTGGAGTGACGACAACAACCTGGGTCCTCGGTTCAAATCCGAGTCGAACCACCGCCCCTTATGGGCAGCAATTATGGTTCGGTAGCTCAGTGGCAGAGCACAGGACATTAGTGTGAGCGTCGCTTTGCAGTCATCGGCCCTTAGAAGAGTGGAAATGCATAGCTCAAGTAAGAGCAATGGTATTTTAAACCATAGGTTGTGAGTGAAAGTCTCACTGCATAAAACACGGTTCGGCAGGAGGCCAATGCCTCGGTTAGTAGGTATTATGCTTCCTGCCGTGCCACTTTATAATGGGTATATTTTTGGGTTTCTATTTCTGAGTCTGCTTCGGGAGCATGGGAGAAGGTGCTTAACTATGTTCCAACTAATATGGGGCGATAGCTCAATTGGGAGAGCACTTGGCTGGCAGCCAAGAGGTTAAGGGTTCGATTCCCTTTCGTTCCACCGGCAGACATAGTGAAAACAGTCGGCCACCATAAGCCACCTGTTAGTCATTACTGGGAAGGCGAAATTATGGTCACTGGAGGCTATGCCTTTATCGCTAGACTCAGGGCGTTCTGTGTCTGCCATTTGGGTCGTTAGCTCAGAGTGGGAGAGCGCCGAGTTCGCAGCGCGGAGGCCGTCGGTTCGACCCCGACACGATCCACTGGTACTGTCGTCTAACCGGAGTCATTGAATTGGCTTGGGTGGTAAATTGAGTAGCAGAAGTGACGTCCCTGCGAAATAGAAGCCACAAAAGACACTCACCTAGGTAGGAAGTGAATGTGGGTTAGAGTCCCACCAGTACCACAAATATTCGCCCTGCGGCTCGAAATTGGGCTGCAGGATTGAAAATGTTCTTTGGGCGCGTGGCCGAATGGGAAGGCGCTAGCTTTGCAAGCTAGTTTTTTGGGGGTTCGATTCCCTCCGTGTCCACCGGTCAGGAAATGCGGGTTAGATTCCCGCCTGGAAAACTCAGGTCGAAAGGGCTCACCAAACCGGTTAAGGTGGGTACATCCGGACCAGGGACCTTTGCAAGGGGCGCTGGTGAGAAGCATAGCCTGGAAGATTAGCTACCTTCCTGAACTAAACGCTAACGGATTGAGATTGTGGGTTTCTGGTCGTCTAAGCAAGACGCCTGACCACCGTTTGCCGAAACGCAGTGAGCTGAAAGCGTCTTGACGACGGGCGAAATCAATGCCAAGGGCCGGAATCACCTTCGGGTGAATAGCGTGCAGGCTATACAAACCATCCGGATGAGGTTGCGAGAGTAGACCGTCCTCTCAATGCGTGAGTAGATCCCAGAGTAGGCATTCCATCGACGTGGTGTATAGGAAGCACGCCAGCCAAAAAGCATGCACGCTAAATTGGAGCTGGTAGAGTCGGTTCGAGTCCGGCACAGATGGTTTGCTGCCTAGGCCTAGATGGCGAGGCACCTCTTCGGTAAGGAGGAGAGCAGGGTTCAAGTCCCTGGGGCAGCTCCATTGCTTGTCAGGTGGATGGTCACTGCGGCTGCGCGCACCGCAACAGGGTTCAATTCCCTCTCGTCCCTGGTGGGAACCCGTTCGACTCGGGGCGACGAGCAATGAACTTCTCGGTGAGGCTCATTGGTGGGGCCTGTCTTCTGTCGGAAGGCAATGGGTTCGAATCCCGTCACCGGGTCTGAAAGCTCATCAAATGGAGAGGGGTGGGTTCGAGTCTCATACAGGTGCTGTTTGCGGGTGAAGTGTTACGGTAGCACATGAGATTTCCAATCTTGTAGCGAGGGTTCGACTCCCTCCACCCGCACCGGGGTATCCAGCGAGTGGGCGGTTAAAGTCCTAGGCGCTTTCTGGCTCTGCCCTGACAATTAGACCCAGCGTGCAGGGTTTTTGTGTTCGCGGGCGACGAATCATAGTGTGCGCCGAGTGACGAAGCGTAAGGCCCAACGCAATGGGTTATAGTTTGTGCTGTGGGGAGGTAATATGCCCAAACTAAGACCTATGTCAGTAAAAAGATGTGGAAATTGTAGTCACTCTACGTCTATTTACAAAAAGGAAATTTTCCTTAGTCACAGATGTGACAACAAAGAATCAAAACATTTTGGTGGCTTCTTTTTGTATATTGGAATGGGAAGTTCGATGCACCCGTTAGGGTGCAATGACCATGTACAAGGCTCTCCTGAAATGGAGCAGTACCGCGAATAGTATGTCAGACCCAGCGCAAGGGGTTACAGCTTGTGACCAAGTCGGAGGCGTTTAGGCCCATCACGGAGGGTTGAGTCCGTGAAAGCCCCCGAAGCTGGCGCAGACCCATCGCAAGGGGTTAGGCTTGCGAGACTGAGCAGGACGTGGAAACCTCTCCTGTTTCTCAGACCCATCGCAAGGGGTTATAGCTTGCGACGTCAACTGGTTCGGCCTCATGACCCAGACGTAGTCGCGTTTCAGACCCATCGCAAGGGGTTATAGCTTGCGACCGTCGCGACTGAGTGCCATGGGTCGCTCGTTTCAGACCCATCGCAAGGGGTTATAGCTTGCGACCAGGCGAGTTACATGCTCAAGGGGTTGGCTCTCGTGGGTTTCAGACCCATCGCAAGGGGTTATAGCTTGCGACGAAATGATCCGCACGCCCACCGCAGGAGAGGTAGCCGAGTTTCAGACCCATCGCAAGGGGTTATAGCTTGCGACCAGACCACGCACGGCACCCACAGCGAGTCCCAGTCCGGGTTTCAGACCCATCGCAAGGGGTTATAGATTGCGACTATGCTCTCGTGGTCCAATGGATAGGGCGCCCGGCTTCTACCCGGGAAGGTGCAGGTTCGAATCCTGCCGAGAGCGCTTTTGGCTCCGTAGTCTAGTCTGGATAAGGCCCCCGGCTACGAACCGGGTGTTTCGCAAGTTCAAATCTTGCCGGAGTCACTAATTTAGGGGTGTAGGAATGCTTCCATACGAACCGGATTGGGATCACACATCAACTTCAAATGGTTATAGAGTTGTTAGATGTGAAGGTCATCCGAGAGCGTGGAAATTGGGAAAGTATGTTTATGAGCACATTGTCGTAGCGGAGATGCACCT
>Ga0180432_10001672_pt1 | contig 34608 bp, 47 predicted proteins | sample SS_ome_10_FD_132414 | JGI IMG/M metagenome (GOLD analysis project Ga0180432, IMG submission 132414) | Hypersaline lake sediment archaeal communities from the Salton Sea, California, USA - SS_1_MS_2 metaG | ecosystem: Environmental > Aquatic > Non-marine Saline and Alkaline > Hypersaline >... | reverse complement strand
TCCAATTCATCTTCTATATACAAATACAAGTAAACAAGATAAATATTTTTATACACATCTCGAATATTTATATTAAATTAAAAAGTTATCCCCATCTATTCCCGGTATTTGCAATTTTTGCTAAATATTTATCTATATCTCCTGCAAATTGAGGACAAGCATTAATAATTTGTTTACTAATTTTGTCCTGAATAGCAGTTGCACGATTTTCAAATGTTAAAAAATCTAATCCTGTTGCATTATAAAACTCTGTAGTATTGGTGATATCTTTAATTGCCCAAAGATAACCCATTCCATATTGAACATGTAATGTTGCGATTAAAGGGCTTTCATCTTGCTGTGCAGCAATTAACCAACGACTACATTGTCTAGTAAGTTTCCTAATATCTTCTGCTTTTGAAATATTTATATTTTTTGGTTGTAATATTAAATAAAAAATAACAGAAAGTAGTAAAAATATTAATGGTGTAAATAGTTTTGACATGTTTATGTTATACTTTAAAAAATAATTAATAGTTTATTAAAACATATATATAATATTAAATAAATGTCTTTTATAATATCTAGTTCTACATCTAATAAAATATCATTTGGATATTTAAACATAAATAATTTAATTGGAGCAACTGGAGCATCTGCTATATCAACAGGTGGTGTTTGGACAACTAATAAGGGTAATTTATTTATAAACAGGAAGACATATAACGATAATGGAGCTGAAAATATTTATATAGATGAATTTCGCATTTCTAATGTTTGTAGAGATTATGGACCATAATTTTGTGTTATTAATGAAGTTAATATGCTTTTAAATTTTAGACCAGTTTAAACTTAAACTTCTTTTGCACTTACAACCTGCCTTATAAGTTTTCTAATATCTTCATTTTACTTTTTCTTTTTATTTTTTGCCTTCAAAGCTTTTTTCATCATAATCATTTCTCTAGTCTTTTTTGTTACATTCTCTAAATGTTTTTTAACTTCTTTAGTCATTCTTCCTTCTCTTTCGGCAATTCTTCCTGCTTTTACCCGTAACTTTTCAATTTCTTTTTTTAGTTCTTCAACTCTTTTTTTACTTGCGCCTTTTACTTTTGGAACTTTTAGTTTATATTCGGTTTTCTTTACTGATTTCTTAGTAGATTTCTTAGTAGATTTCTTAATAGATTTTTTTACTGGTTTTTTATTTTTGTAATTTCTGCTGCTGATTTTGCCTTGTTTGTATAATTTAATACAATGGCCACATAGTCCTGTTCCCTTTTTCATTCTATTACTAGCAGCTTTGCTAGCTTTTTTTGAAACTAACTTACCTGTTTTAGAAACCATTAGATCTTTCTTTTTTAATCCACCAGAGGTTTGTTGCGCCACGCCAGCCCAAACTTGTTCACGACTACCAGTTTTTTTCTTATATCTACTTGTTGCGTATTTTGGCATTGTTTTTGAAAAGTGTAATTATCTATATTAATTACATAGAATATATATTATGTTGAATTTATTATTTAGACCAGTAAGCTTGATAGTTGCTATCTTTGTAGTTATTTTAAGTTTTAGTTCTTTTACTAGTCTAGGCACCGATGCATTATGTGAACATAGTTTTGGAAAGTCTATAACAAGAAATTTTTATCATGTAAATTTGGCGCACCTTGGTATTAATTTAATGGCATTTAATGTACTGTCTCGAATTGAAGATATCGTCGGTTCTGGACCATATATTTTACTTCTATTTATGTTATTATTAATCTCAAGTGTGTTAGATTTTATTGCAAACTTAATGTTCCCAACCCTTAAATGTAGCATCGGTTTTTCTGGTATATTATTTGGACTTTTATCATGGGAAATGATGGCTCTTCATGATTTTGATCCAAGTGCCTTATTATTGTTAGTTGTTAATGTTATTGCCCCAACATTACGAGACCCAAAAGCATCTTTAATAGGGCACAGTATTGGAGCAATTGCTGGTGTCATAGTTGCATTTTTTTGGGATGGTATTGATGCAAAACCAATTAGTCCTCCTAAGTTTACATTTCCATTCTAAAATCTCATTTCCATTCTAAAATCTCATTTCCATTCTAAAATCTCATTTCCATTCTAAAATCTCATTTCCGTTTTAACCCGTTCTAAACTTATAACTTTTTCTTTATTTCAAGATATACATAATGAATAAAGGCAATCAAAATCCATTTTCATTTTACCAGAAACATTTTAATAAAAGAGTTGAATCAAAAAACAAAAAAACAATGATACAAAATGTTATATTAAATGATGGTAAAGTAATTAAAAAACTTAATGAAATAATAAATAAAAAAATAAAAATAGAAAATCAACTTATTTTTCAATATAGGGTGTCTTCGTGTTTAAAAACATTTGAAAACCAGTTTGCACTTAATTTTAATTTGAAAAAATATTTTAATGGACATTTACCCTGTTTATTTTTTGGATGTTACAACAATGATGATGTAAAAGCAATTAAAAATCACCGAGACATAAGAGTAATATTATGGGGTGGAAGTGATACAGATTATAGTAGAAGTGAAAAGACTAAAAATATTTTAAACGAAATAAAAGATTTAACAAATACTTATCATCTTGCAATTTCAAATTATATTTATAAAGATTTATTACATTTTGGAATAAGTAGTAAAAAAATAAATTTGTGCTTTAAAAATTTTAATTTATATTCACCCCTTAAAAAAGGAAAGTGTATATATTTTTATACAAGTCTTGTAAACACAGAACTATATGGATGTCCCGAATTTCAAAAAGTATATGAATTATTAAAAAATAAATATACTTTTATTATTACAACAAGTAATAGAAAAACAATCGAAAGTGTTAAAGAACGTTCAATAAAACGATATCCATTTTTAAAAGAAGCAGTTCATGTTAATCAAGATAAACTCCAGAAAATATACAACAAATGTTTTATTGGTTTGCGTTTAACACGACATGATGGGAATTCTAATACTGTTCAAGAATTAGGATTACATGGTATTAAGTGTTGTTACAATGGAGATCCTAATAACCCAAGTGTTATACAATGGTCATCCATTGATGATATTATTTCAAGTATAAATAAAGAGTTTTTAAATGTAGGTAAAACAGATGTTGATTTATCGAATTCTGTCAAACAATATTTTAATCCTAATTATTCTCTAGAATCAAGTTCTGTTTTAAATAGCGGAGAAACACACGTTAAATGGCTTAATATGAAATATTTTATAGAATAAACATTAGAATTTTACTTATTTATGATTATTTTTAGAGATAAAAATGAAAAAAAAAGTATGGAGCATACTATAATTAATTTACCATCACCTAACATGGAAACACCAGGATTAAAATTATCAGAATTGCGTAAAAAAGTAGCTGCAAAACATAGAAAACGACTTATGCAGAGAATTGAAAACGCTAAATTAAAACAACGAGAAAGTTACAAATATAAACATAGAAACATAATACCATCAGATGTAAAAATACGGGCAATGAAAATGTCAAAATTAAAATCTGACCCTAAACCAAAACCTGTTATAAAACCCGTTACAAAATCCGTTACAAAACCCGTTACAAAACCTGATACAAAACCTGTTATAAAACCTGTTATAAAACCTGTTATAAAACCTGTAGAAAACGATGATAAAAAATCATTAGTTTTAACAAAACCTGACAATTCTGTTGAAAAAATAAAATCAGAGTCAAAAGTTGAAATTAAAATAACACCATTGTTAAATGATTCAACACCTATCACCCCAGTGAATCCTGTTACAAAACCTGTTACAAATCCTGTTACAAAACCTGTTACAAATCCTGTTACAAATCCTGTTACAAAACCTGTTACAAAACCTGTTACAAATCCTGTTACAAATCCTGTTACAAATCCTGTTACAAATCCTGTTGCAAAACCTGTTATTTTAGCAAAACCAATTGTTCCTGCCCCAAAATCTATAGTTCCTGAGACAAATCCTCGTCCTCATGTACACGAACCATTAATAGCCCATCGGGTAAAGCCGAGAATTTCAGTTCCAAAATCTAATTTTGTATTTCCAAAACCAAAACCAAAAATTATTAAGTCAGCCATTAACTCTACTTCTAAGCATGTCATTCCAAGAAATATAAAAACAAACTCATTTATAATAAAACAAGGAAGAGTTTCTTCATATATTTCATATTTTGAACCATTCTTTCTAAAAACATTTGGATTGAGAAGATATGATAATGCCTCACAGGCCTGTGTCTTTTTTGGTTGTTACAGTGAAACTGATTTAGTTGCAGTGCAAAGAAATAGAAATATAAAGATAATAGTTTGGGCAGGAAGTGATTCTGATTATAAAAAAAAGAGGTTTGCGAAAAAAGCTTTACTTACAACTAAAAAAATGAAAAATGTTTTTCATATTTCAATTTCTAATTACATTTTTAATGATTTAAAAGCATGTGGTATTCCAAGCAAACAAATACCCTTTTGTATAAATGATTTTAACAGATTTAGACCGGTCACTAAAGGAAAATGTATATATTTCTATACTAGCATTTACAGTCCTGAAACATATGGTTCTGGGTTATTTGGCAATGTATATGAAGCATTAAAAAATAAATATACCTTTATTATTGCTGTTTGCAAAAAACAAATGGAATTTAAAAAGGGAAACTATGCCAAAATATATCCCTTTTTAAAAGAAGCAAAGCATTATCCTAATGTTTACCATGCATATAGACAATGTTTTATAGGATTACGGCTTACAACACATGATGGTAATGCTAACACTGTTCAAGAATTGGGAATGTGTGGTATTAAATGTTTTTATAATGGTGACCCTCTTCTCAAAAATACTATTCCTTGGAAATCATCGAAAGAAATTATAGAATTTATTGAAAAAGAAGCAAGTACTATAGGAACAAAAGATGTATCTTTATCAAACGAGGTTAAGGAATATTTAAAACCTAATAATAGCTGGTTAGATATAAGGAACTATTTTAAATGACTTCTGTAAATGTTAAAAACTATGTGACAGTTATCATGAACACATTTAAAGAAAACCCTTCTTTTTTAGTTAGAGCAATTAACAGTTATCTTATTCAAAAAGATGTAAAAGTACAAATTATAGTTTCAACAATTGAAGGAGACCCTTCAATTCAATTTATAAAGAAAAAATTTAAACCCGGTTTAGTTGAGTTATGTATTTCTACAAAAAAGGAACATCCTGGTAAAGGTGTTAAAGGGATTTATTATCAATTAAACAAAGCAACTGCTTTAATAAAAGGTGATTGGTTTTGTTATGCGTCTAGCAATGATGTCGCACTTCCTGATAAATTAAAAAAAGAAGTTTATTTTTGTAAAAAAAATAAAAAAGCTGTTTGTTATTCTGATTATATAATTACTGATAGTAATTTGCAAAAAATAAAACAGTTATTTTTCCGGTATTTGACTATAAACGATTATTAAAAGGTAATTATATTAATGATTGTGCTCTAATAAAAACAGATGTTCTAAAAAAATTCTTACCATTTGATAATACTTATTCTAATTGTGGGTTTTGGAATTTATGGCTACGCATATATGTAAAACTAGGAAATGTTTTTGTACACAATCCCAATCCAGGATTTTTATATCGTCAAGAGCCTAAATCAACACATTTAATAAGAAAAAATAATAAAGCAAAGCAAGCACGATACAGAGCAGATAAAATAAAAATGGTTGCGAATCACTTAAAAAAATATCCATTAAAATAAATTGCTTAAAGCCATTTAATAATACTAATAAAGATGTCAGAGATAAAGATGTCAGAGATAAATGATATTGAAAATATTTTAACATCTTTAAAGGAAAATTGCTATGCTGTTGTTCCAGGTATCTTGAATGAACAAGAATGTAACGATAACATAAAATTAATATGGAAATGGTTAGAGAACCTTGGAACTGGAATTAAAAAAGATGACCCAAAAACTTGGAAAGGTTTGAATTGGCCGTCTAACATCCATGGTATTATTCAACATCATCGCATTGGCCACACAGATTTTGCTTGGAACGTTAGAACTCATCCAAATGTACATAAAGTATTTTCTAAAATTTGGGATACAGAAAAACTTATTGTTTCTTTTGATGCTGCTTGTATCATGAAACCCCCAGAACTTTCAGGATATTGGGGTAGGGATAATGTTTGGTTTCATACTGACCAAAGTTATCGTGATAGTCGCAAGAAATGTATTCAAGGACTTGTTACTTTAGAAGAAATGGGAAGTGATGATGGAACCTTAAAGGTATTAGCCGGTAGTCATAATTATCATAATGATTTTGTTAAATATAAAAAAGAAAAAGATAGTAAATGGAAAGCAGAGGCAAATAATTGGTATAAATTAAAAAGAAACGAAATTGATTGGTATCGTGAACAAAAAGATGTTAAAGAAGTTAGAGTAAACGCTCCTAAAGGTTCTTTAGTATTATGGGATAGTAGAACTATTCATCAAAACTCCCCACCTGTAAGAGGAAGAACTTGCCCAGAAAGCGGACCACGTTGGAGATATGTCGTATATTCGTGTATGCTCCCAGCAGATAAAATCAAACCACGTGATATGGCAAAAAAACAAAAAGCATTAAAAGAACTTAGAATGACAACACATTGGCCATATCCTGTATATCTTTTTCCAGAAAAACCAAGAACATACGGAAGAAAAATGCCAAAACTAAAAACAGTCGAAAAATTGCCTAAACTAACACCGTTAGGAAGAAAATTAGCCGGTATCGAACCGTATTAAAAAAATCGAACGAAATCAGGTGAAGGTTGTTATATACAATGGTCAGCGTAATGTATGCTAACAATAGTGATTCCAATCACTCTTCACGTGGAGGAAGAAAAGGAAAGAGAGAGAAAAAAGAGAAAAAGAGAAGATGGAAGAAGACGGTGAAAGGAAGGTCGGGTCGTGAACACCACCAACAGCGGGACGACAAAACCACTCGGGCTCGAGAACGGGGTTTGGTTGCTAAGTTCCGGCGACGATTGTCAACAAATGTCAGAGAAGTAATCATCGGGAGAATTGGGACTGACGTTTACGTTTACGTCCTGTGTTTTTTGACGGGTGATACACTTTTAACGACTCACCGACCCCCAACCGCCACTACTCCCATCCCCATCACGGTGTATATGAAGCTCTCCCCTGTGTTCACATGCGACTGTTGGTGTATTACCGATGGGTCGTATTACGACAAGTGGGGGTATGCTCGGCGTAACGATGCCCTTGAGTGCAGAGGATGTTCATGCATTCAATGTGCGGGGCGCTGTAACATCATGCATCCAGTCTCCTATGACTACACGTACGAGGAGGACCAGTGGAATACTAAAAACAAGCAACTGTGGGATAGAAAGATGGCAACGCTGTCTTCCACAGAGCAAGTGATGGTTGAAGTTCCCGGTTCCTCGGATGTGTATGAGGTCGACATATCACCTGACCAAACGGTGAGTGTCGATGACATTGGGCTCCCAAAACTCTCTCGCCTTGCCTAAATCCATGTGGTAATAGTTTAAAAATTGATTAAATATTTGTACAATCGGCAATGGAACAGGTAAATATCACAATGTTGATAATAAAACGTTTTGAAAAAAAACTTAAACCAATTAATCCTCCTTCGCCGACGAATGTTACACTTATTGATTCAAAACATAAACCTGTTTTGAATGTTTGGAAAGAGCGTAAGAAAAAATTTGGTAAACAATGGAAGAAAAAATATGAAAAAGATGAAAAAGAACTTTTACGACGAATTGAAGAAGAAAATTATCAAAAAAGATTATATATATTACGAAAAAAATACATTAATAAAGGTATTATTCCAGTAAGTATTAGTGATAGAAAATTAAAAAAATACATGCATCAAGAATTGTCTGAAGTAATAACATCTAAAGAATATGTAAAAAATAAATTGCGAATTAAAAAAAATGTACCACTTATTAGAACTAAAATCTTATTTCTTGTAAAAAATAAGATTTTATCTCTTGGTCATGATATTTATGCTACAATAATATTATTTTTGTATGAAAGTGATTTTACCGTTTCCATGAACTGTGACATTCCAATTACTATTTATTCTCCAATTCCACAACAAATTACATGTGAATGTTGGTGTGCTATTAGTGAGACCCAATATATAGGAATCCCTTTGTGCACCGGATGCAAGTGTACAAACGGGGAAATACACTGTCAAATCGCAAATCAGGAAAGAATGATTAATTATTATTCAGATGAAGAAATAGATGATTATTATATGCCATGCCAAGGCCCGTATAACGAGAGTTTAAGTAGATGTTTTGGACCTTGTTGTAACTAAGTATAAAAAATCGATAAATATTCTGAAGGAGTGATATAATTTTATAGTACCCATGAATTCCCAAAGGGGAACCGTGGAAATAAAGGTGCGCGCGCCCAAGCCCATCAACCTCCCATCTCTGAAGAAGGAGGCGGATGACGCAGCGGCAAAATTAGCCACCAAGTCTATTTTTACTCCAACGATTTTGGTTACTCCCAAGGATTTTAATGTTTGGGAGGACCGGTATCGGCGTAATGGGGATGAATGGAAGCGTCGCTTTGACGAGCAGAGCGCTATCCTTGACCAATTACGAAAGGAGAAGAAAGAGGCGCACCGTTGCCATGCTCTAAAACTTAGGCAATCAGAAACTGACCTTCAGATATTGATCGAACAAGAAATGGAGCGTGTCGAAAAAGAGGAACGTGAAAACAAAGAAGTGGAGCGGTTACAACGTGAGCGCGATGAGCGTGAGCGTGAACGTGAAGAACGCGAAGAACGTGAACGTGAAGAACGTGAACTCGATCGCAAAGAACGTGAACGTGAAGAGCCTGAATACGAAGTTGAATACGAAGACTTTGACCACTGGATGATTCGCACCGGGTTGCGACCAGCGTTTGATGCAGAACGGTGGGGATGGACAGTAGAACCTGGGTGCAAGCCAGAGGTGTACTATGTTCAAAGTTAACTCGTTATCGCTGCCCTATTTTACACATTAGTTCCTTTGATAGTTTAAAAATTGAATAATTATCGTGTACTTTAATCCTATAAGGACATATGACATCCATAGAAGAAAAGAAGGAAACAAATGAATTTAAACAACTGTGTCAAAACCTAGTTGATGAATTTGGTGAAGAAAAATCATTTTATGATTTAGAACCAATATTAGAACAACGCGAAAGCTATGTTACCGAAGACTTGCTTTTGTACGTTTTCTTGAATAGAAAATCAGGTTTTAATGAAATGATTAAATGTGTTATGGAATTTTCACCAGGTTTAAGTATGGAAGATGCATGTGAGCTTGTAAAATCAGTTTCTTACGGAACTATTACAATTTACCCATCAGAGTTAAAAAGAGCTGGAATACCACTTCCATATTATAAATATTCTACTACATTAAATTCGAAAAAGGATTATTCGTTAGAATCGATTGTGAGATTTTGGTCATCAAAATTTACATTTTATAAAAAAGAAGAATATCCAGTAAACTTATTATATGATGAAATCATAAGTTTATTTTTATCGCATTTTTCAATGTTTATGGCTCATAAACATGAGACGTTTAAAGCAGACACTTTGTTAAAAATGAAACTTCCAGAATATTTTTATTATCTGGACTGTACACTTAACAGTCGATATCATACTTTTAGACAAATCGTAAAAGAATTAAAGATGTATATTCCAAATGATATTTGTACTATTGTTGAAAAACAAGCTTTGAGAAATGATTTATTTACTAACATTTATAAACTTATTTGCGAAGCACTTGAAAAGATGATAAAAGAAGTTCTTGGAATTCCTAATCCAAATATTAATGATGACCATATTCGAGAATCTCTAATTGATTTTAACCAATACCTAATTCAAAAATACTTTGAATATCGGATGGTCAAATACAATGAGAAGTTGCTGTTTGGTTTTTTTGATTTTAAAGAAGTTTATTTGAACTAGATAAAATGGGATGAGACCTTTGATATTTTTGTGATACAAACGTCTTTGAAACAAATAAATAAAATTTAATAATATCAAAATTTTTATAGTTTTTATTGAAGTAATCCAAGAAAACACATGCTAGTTTCCCTCCCCAGCCTCCAAAATCACTAATATCTTCCCCTGCCAATTCATTATCATTACAAGCACTAATGCAAAAGCTTTTAGGTTTAATAACTAATTTTTGTTCAACTTTTTTAAAGCTCTTACCATCTGTGGAGCACCATGGAAGATCTAACATAGTACCAGAATGACATGTGTCAACTAAACATAAACTTAAACAGGAATCATCCATATATTTATAAAATGAATTTCTAATTTCATGATCTAATACAACTTGACCACCAACTCTAATATATTCATCCCTATGGTCTTCTTCATTTCCACATCTACAGCTATATCCGTGTGCAGAAATAGTAAATAAAATATCATGTGTTTTTGAAAAATCATTTACCTTATTTTCAAGAGTTAATAAAAAATGTTTCTTGTCGTTAATTTTTAAATAGTCTTTTGATTTTATGTTTTTAATGTTGTCTGTTAAAATTAATGTTTTAGCATCCCATTTTTCTTTTGTAATTTTTGTAATATTATTAGCATCGCGATAAGAACTCGTTCCATTAGCAGTAAATGAAACAGCTATAAGTAAAACTTTTCTTTTATTTTGTGGAAACATTTATTTAATATATTTATTCAAAATATTATTCTTTTGAAGGTCTTTTCTTCAATACACAATAATACTTTGTAATCTTTTAGATTTCCAAGTACGTTGTTATATATTTCTTTTCTTTCTTTAATCTCCTCTTGAATATTTTTCATTGTTTCACCTTTGCAAAAAAATGTATATATATCACCTACATTTTTGTCTTTTTCTGTTAAAATATAAGTGACATAATACCATTTTAAATTTACATTATTTCTTCTTGAATTTATTGTGTTTTCAACATTTACTAAAATTGATGGATAACCTAATAATTTTGCTTCCAGTTTAATTCTTTCATTTATTTCACTTTTTATTACAGGTCTGTTTTCATATATGTTTCTAACAGATTCTAAACTATTTTTTGTATTATCAAATATAACGATTTTATATTTTACATTTTTAAATGAATATAATTCAACATATGGAAAAGACATTCTAATTTTTCTCATTACTACGGTTAACTTTTTATATTTTTCAGTGTTTATACCGACATTATCATAAAAGGCTGGTTTTTCTTGTTGTAAAACAAGCATAATACTAAAAGCATTTCCCTTATTAAAAATGGAACTAAACTGTTCAAATAAATATCTATTCATTTATATAATTATATCATAAATCTTTATATAAATGGCGTCTGAATTGTTACTAACTTTATTACAGCTTCAAAATCAAATGAAATTATATCATCGGCAAACAGAGTTACATTCTCGGCATATTGCGTCTGATAAATTTTTAGGAAAATATACAGAAATATTAGATAAGTTAATCGAAGCTTATCAAGGAAGATATGGTATTATTCGAGTAAAAAACACAAATTCTATTAAAATATCTAATATTCCAGATGATAAAATAATTGATTTCTTAAAAAAAATGAGAGACTATTTAACTGACATTGCTCCAAAACTTTTTAATAAAAATAAAAACGGAGACCTTTTTAACCTTCGCGATGAAATGCTCGAAAGTATCGATAACACAATTTATCTATTTAATCAAAGATAAGTTTAATAATAAGTTTAATAATAAGTTTAATAATAAGTTTAATAATAAGTTGGTCTGTAATATGGATAATATCCATAGTTATAATATGGATACCTGTAAGAAGAGCCATAATATGGGTATCTGTAATAATATGGATATCTTCTTGCTTGGGTGAGATAATCATACCAGGTGTAATATGGTTTTGATGTTAATAGTTGTACATCTGTACCTGATAAGAAACCTTCATTAATTGCTGTTTGCTTAGTTAAATAGCATCCGGCTATTACTAATAGCATTAATATACATAAAAATGTTATGCCTTTCATTGCGATATACTATTAATTCATTAAAAAATATTCGTAGATTTGAAGATTTGTTTTTTCATTTTCTTTTAACATTAAATAAATAGGAAGCCTATCTTGTACTTCTTCAGGTTGTTTTCTCCTTTTACAGCAACAAAAAAAAGTCATTTATAAGTTTATTCCAGAAAATGTTTTCGACAAACGCTCATATACACATCGGAGCCTCCAACTAAAATATATGAGTCTGATTTAACAATTCTTTTGCTAAAAATACCAGGTGTTCCATCTGAACACATTTTACAAAAACTTTTAAGTTTTGTTACATTATCAGCATAAGAAATTAAACTGGTAACACTTTTAAATGGATTTCTTTTATAATCACCATCTAATCCAGACGCAATTACTTTTTTGTTATATTCTTCAGCTGCTTTAATAACAAAACTAATATCTTCAAAAAATTGTAGTTCTTCAATTAAGATAATATCAGCTTTCTTAAATTCATCAAAATAATCTTTGTTTGAAAGAACTTCATTTAGGTTTTCAACCATAATACAATTAATACTAATTTTATCATGTGTTGTAATTTTACCCAATCCATATCTATTATCTTTCTTGTTATTAATTGCTAATATCTTTTTTCCAATACTCTGGTATTTATTAGCTGCTCTAATTAACATTGTACTCTTTCCAGAGAACATTGGACCAATATATAGGTCAATTGAACCATTCATCATATCTAGAAAACTTTCGCTCATTTGCAACATCGCTACCGTAACGTATTTATATTAATCAATTTTTACATTTAAGTCACTTACTATTAAATAATTACCAACTTAGTTGGAGACTGTCAGAACATCATCGATGATTCCAGGGAACGCCCGGAATAAACTGGTCATTGTCTCGACAGAACCAAATGTGGCAATCAGCACCATGACTTCCAGCGGCCCATACTTATTGATGAAGTCACAAAACTTGTGAACACCACCCACTGCTTCCATAAACGTCAGCAGCTTTGTTGGTCCGTCAAAAATAAGGAGGCACTTGAAAAAGGTTCCCTTGCAAATGTGAATAAGCAAGTGTCCAAATTCCTCAGACATGGCAACATGGTTGTTTGACAACGCTGCACATGTCCTAGCAACTCCACCAGACCTATCAACAAACTTAACAAACGTGTGAACACATTCGCCATCCATTGAGCCAAAAAGGTCCAGGTTGTTCATAAACTTAAGCAAGTTTGATGGGCTACCAAGTGTTTCCACGAGTTGGCCCACTTCATCCTTACCAAGATGAGAAACGAGGTGGAGAATGTCGGCAAAGCTAGAACGGTTGTTGCTACTAAGAAAGTTAATTGCCCGTTGGCCGCCACCAATTGCTTCAATTGTGTTACCAAAATCTTCAACAGTGGCCTTTTCAACAAATAGCTTAAACCGAGAAGCGAAATCATCAGGATATGCTTTGACATTAGTCAACATCCTTGCGAATCGCAACAAAAGGGTATTAGAACCCATCTTGCCAGCCAAGATTTCAGTGTTGTTAGACCCAATCGCCTTTGTAAGTGACAAAAAGTCAAGAACATCGGGGAAAGACATCTTTTCACCCTCTGGAACGTGCGATACTCTCTGAATAAAGCCCCACATCTTTCGCGAGACGTTTCTTGATAATTGGGATTCTAATCCCTTTAGTCCAAGACAATACTCGCCGGAAAGCTGAGGAGATTTATCTGTAAAGCACCTTGCTACCTTTTCAGCTAGCTTGTTTCGCTTTCCGGTTGAAGATGTTTGAAAAAGAACAAATTGCTCCTTTTCAAACTCCACACCTGGAATCACAAACGTAATACCATCGGATAATTCGATGCCCTTCCTTTCGAGAGAGACAACCTTAACCTTGTTGTCGTCGGAAAAATGAAAGACGTCGACATGCGTCGAAGTCTTATTTTGGTTGTTTGATGAACACGCCATTTTGACGATTGTTTAATTATTTACTGGGGAATTTTTAATCAATTTTTTATTATAGTTTTATTTAGTTCGATAGTTGATTTTCAATTAGTTCCTTCAAACGTTTTTGATTTGCACCTTTCATTAATTCTGCATATTTTCCTTCTTTGAAAACCAAGAACGTTGGTAATGATGAAATGTTATAAGGACCAGAAAGTTCTGTAACTTCGTCAACATCAATACCTACAAAAATACTGTTTTTATGAAGTCCTGCTAATATTTCATAAAACGGCTCTATTCTTTTACATGGGCCGCACCATTTTGCTCCAAATTTAGCAAATACAGTAATTTTATTAGCAGTGGCTCTTGTGATGATATCATTAAATTCTTTCTCAGATGTGATATGAAATACATATTGGGTGGTTTTTACTTCTAAACTCATTTTTATATTACACTCTTTGTTTTATTTTACATAAAGAGAACGAAGTATTTATACAGTTTATATTAAACAAATCTTGAAAATGTCTTATGATGTACCACTAAGGGTTGCTGTCGGGGGAAATGTCGATTCAGGGAAATGCTTGGCAAAAAATACACCTGTTCTAATGTTTAACGGAGAAATTAAGATGATACAGGACATTCAAATTGGAGAAAAAGTTATGGGGGATGATAACAAATCTAGAACTGTCATTGACACTACATCTGGAAAAGATATAATGTATAATGTAAAAATGAAAAGAGGTGGTGATTATACTGTAAATAGTCATCACATTTTATGTTTAAAGTTAACTAATATAGAAAGCATTTATGTTGATAATAATCGCAAAGCATATGGATGTAAATGGTGGGAAAATTTAAAGATAAAAACAAAAAGATTTTATTGGAGTAACAATAAAGATAATGCTAAAGAGCGAGCTTTAAAGTATCTTAAAGAAGAAGTTCCTAAATTATCAAAATATACACCACCAGGAACAATTATTGATATCAATATTCAAGATTATTTAAAATTACCAAAGAATATTCAAAAAGAACTATATGGTTACAAAGTCGGCGTTACTTTTAAATATCAAAAAGTAAAACTCGACCCATATTTACTTGGTGTTTGGTTAGGAGATGGAACAAGTTCTAAGCCTGAAATAACTAATATTGATAAACCAATACTCGATGAGGTAAAAGAAATATGCATCAAAAATGATTGGGTTTTTAAAAAAGTAAGTGATACAATAAAATATAGTATTGGTGGAATTGGGAAAATTACAAAACGAAGTTCCAATACATCTGGAACAGTTGGGGTTAATTATAATAAAACAAATAACCAATGGATTGCTAGATGGACAGATAAATACCATCAAAAACATAGGAAATCATTTTCTTCTAATAAATATGGATATGATGATGCTAAAAAATTAGCAATAGAATTTTTATCTAAAACAGATACTAAAACTACTAAAAATACATCAAATCCATTTTGGGATCTTATTAAAGAATATAATTTAACAAATAACAAGAATATTCCAGATGAATATAAATATAATTCCAAAGATATTCAACTTAAAGTGTTAGCAGGAATGATTGATACAGATGGTACATATTCGTCAGACAAAGGTTTATTTTACATTACACAAAAAAATAAGAAATTACTTGAAGATTTAGAGTTTATTTGTAGGTCATTAGGTTTTTGGACAACCATCAATGAAAAGTTTAATAAAAGATTTCAAAAAATGTATTACAGAATGTGTATTTCTGGTAATTTAGAACAAATTCCAACATTAATACCACGAAAACAAGCCCACAAACGCTTTACAAAAGTGGGATTTATGGTATCTGGTATTAAAATTACAAAACTTGAAGAAGATAATTATTATGGTATTTCACTAGAGGGTAATAATCAAAGATTTTTACTTGGAGATTTTACAGTAACGCATAATTCGAGTTTTCTGGGTGTTGTAAAAACTGGGAAGCTCGATGATGGAAGTGGGTCTGCTAGACAAAATATTTTCAATTATCCACATGAAAAGAAAACTGGAAGAACTTCAAGTGTAGCACAGCGTTCGATGAAGATTGAAGATAAAAAGATTGTATTTTTTGATTTAGCAGGGCATGAAAAATATTTTAGAACTACTTTGTTTGGTATTAGTTCTAGTTATCCAAATGTTATGCTTGTTCTTGTCGAAAGCAACAGAGGAATACAGCAAATGACAAAAGAGCATATTATTTCTGCAATTTATCTTCGAATTCCTATTGTTTTAGTGATGACAAAGATTGATATTGCGATTCCAAAAAAGCTAAATAACCACATTCGAAAAATTAAAAAGATGATGAAAAAGGTGGGAAAGCGTATTTACGAAATTAGAGAAGAAAACAATATCGACCTTGCTGCAAACAACCTCTCAGAAACATTTGTTCCATTATTTAAGATTTCAGTTGTAAAGGGTGATGATATTGATCCACCTTTTCGTTATTTGACACAGTTTTTAAATAAGCTAAATGTAAAACAGTCCCAAGTAGATGAGAAAAAAGAAACATTATTTGTAATTGATAAATCTTTTCGAACAGAGGGTTATCCTCTAATTGGAAGTGGATATATGAGGTCTGGAAAAATTGCTGTAAATGATAAATTATTTCTAGGTCCAGTGAACAACGAATACATCGAAATAAATATTCGTTCTATTCACGATGATGACAGGAACAATGTATCATATATCAGAAAAAATGAATTAGGATGTGTAGCAATTAAGACAAAAAATAATGTTTTAAAGCACAAAAGGCAACTTCTACCAGGTATGATTATTACTAATATAAAATATCCTTTTGTTAAAAAGTTTCTTGGAAGCGTAACAATTTTTAGCAGCCACAGCACAACAATCAAAGTTGGATATAACACTATTGTCCACTGTGGTGCAATTCGAAGAAGTATTAAAATTACAAAAATAACCGATAATAAGGATAATGATGTCGAATGTTTGAGAGGGGGTGATAAAGATATGAAAGTTTATTTTGAATTCTTAAAAGGCAAACACTTTTTAATGGAAGGAGATAGATTTATTTTCAGGGAAGGAAACACAAGAGGGTCTGGACATATTATGAAAATCCTTGAGTAATGTATAGATAGATAAAAGATTGATAAACATGGGAACATGTAGTTCAGAAGACAGTAAGGCTGATTTATCATTGTTTTTTAAAGACGCTCTAGAAAACAATGCTAATAAATGCGAAACAAAAGAAAATATTGATATGACTAAAATAGTTAATACCAATAATACAACTGCTGGTGAAAAGATAATACTTCGTCTTCCAGAAGAAGAACATGACATAACGATTCATTTACCTGAAGAAAAACAAACGGTAAATATTCATTTATCGGACAAGGCCATTATGGATGAAATTATTAAGAGAGTCGAGCCTATTAATAATATTACCGAAATGTCAATAAATAAAAAAACAAATGTATCTTTTAAAGAAAAAGAAAAAAAACTTGTAGATGATGGATTATTAATTGGAAATTGTATACTTAATCCTGTTACATTTGCTGAAGAAAAATATGACAAACGAACAAGCTTATATAAAAATAAAATTAATGAATATTACAAACTGATTTGTTTAAATGAAAAAAAAAAAGTTGATGTTTCTTTAATAAAAATTAAAGAAGATCTGGAATATGGGCAATATGAAAATTTAAAAGAAAAAAGATTAAAATATGAAAAATACATAAGAAATGTTTTTATTGAAGAATTTAGGAAACAAATTCAACGGAATAAATTTAATAAATGATGAATTAAATTTATTTTAGTTTAAATAGTATAAAATGAAGAATAATACTCTTTGGACATTAATAGTTTTATTACTTTTTGTCTCTTTACCATATTTTTTAAAACCATATAACTCAGATGAAATAAGCGAAGGGTTTAGAGGAGGTAGAGGTGGTCGACGTGGAGGTGGCCGCAGAGGTCGAGTTGGTGGGGCAAGAGGAGCCGCTAGAAGATCTAGTCCCCGAAGAAGTCGTGGAAGAATGATTAGAAAAGGTCACGGGGGCCGCGGTTGGAAACGCGGTTATAACAGACCAGCCAGGTTTTACAGAAGAAGCAGCTATAGAAGATATCCTTATTATGGAGGATATGGAGGATATGGAGGATATGGTGGATATGGTGGATATGGATATGGATATCCATATTATTCTACATATGATATTTTATCAACCCCATATCTCTGGGGAAGTCCATATGGTTATACAAATACATATAACTGGTTTGATTTTAGAAACTGTCCTTCGGGATGCGTTGCCAACTCTGGAAGCCCAAGTGGTTATTCATGTGTAGGTGACAGAACTGGATTTTCATGCCAATCAGATTATGATTGTAGTGGATGTAATTTTCCAACATTAAACTATTATTAAAATTTTAAGTATTGGTGTACAGCCCAGTTGACGTAATATATCCGTTGAGTTCTGTAAACACAATAAAAACATCATGTGTTAAATACATTTTAGCATGTTTACATGTGTATTGTGCACATGGCATAAAATTTTCTTTTGATGGCATTATGTTATATGTGCCTCCGTCAAGTTCTATTTTAAAATAAAAGTCATCAATCTTTAATGAGTCAAGTTTTTTGAATCCCAAAAGATTTTGAGGCAGTGTTCTATCCCCAACATCTGACAAATTATCAGTAAATTTAATAGTGATAGGCTTAATACCTTCGATATCTTCATAATTTTCCGGCGCCGAAGCAACAACTTGTGTAGTCATTTTATACGTAACAATACATATAATTTTAGTATAAATCAATTTTTTTCATACTAAAATAATATAATACTCACGTATAGATTTTTGATGATTTCATTAAAAACACTCGCAGATTTCTTAGATAATTTTATCATTGTTATAATGGTTGCTCTTCCCTATTTTTTAAGTCTTCGGACATCTATGATAATCACAATTTGTGTAGCCGTTGTCCTATTTGGATTTCAATATTATTTATTGAAAAAAGGTTTAATAAAATCATTTCCAAAATTAATCGATGTTACTGTTTTTCTATTAAGCATTGCCTTACTAGTTACTGATTATTACATTCCAGATAAAGACCGAGAGGAATTTGAAAAAATGATACCGGTATTTATCTATGGGAGCTTTTTTCTAATGGCTTTTATTTCAATATTGTTTAATAGACCATTTACAATGCAATTTGCTAAAAATTCGACCCCAAGTTTTGTTTGGAACAAACCTGGGTTTTTAGAGGTAAATGAAAAAATAACATATGTTTGGATGATAGCATTTTTAGCAATGGCAGCTTCTTCGTCTATCCCAGTTATGTTTAATGTATCAAACAATATGAAAATTATTTTGACAGCTGTTGTTCCAGTTGTTTTAATTATATTAACAAAGCGATACCGTGGTGGTTATTAAAAAAAAATGATAAATTTAGCCAGAGAACTGTTTATTTAAATAAACAAAATGGGTTCCTGTTGTGGAAAAATAAATAAAATTAGCACTTTTTCTGATTTGTTTTATGCTGTTATGGAGAAATCTGAACAGTTGAGACATTCAGGTCAAGAAAAGTTTGACGGGCAGGGATTTTGGCAACCTATCAAAAAGGAACTAAAGCAGTATGACAACTATTTGGTTGAATGGTCACCTCAAGTTTATGACGAGACAGTGATGGCATTAGACGACAATGTCCCGGTACAACACTTTCGTAGACAACTGGATCGAATTCCTTTGGAAGAAGATCCAAATCCACGAAAGGTTATTCAACTTGCTTTAAATATTGGGCAATTTCTTGGTTCTGTAAAAGATGATGCGACAACAAAATTTGATATTTCAGAAATGAAAGAAATTACTTTTTTTGTCCGTACCGTCGACCCTTTTAATGGGATTATCAAACAATCATCGTTCGACATAATTGCTAATTATTTGGAAATTTATTAGGTTACAGGTTTATAGTTTACAAAAAATGATTATTTATTCTCTATAAATCTCTGATTATATAGTAACACAATGTCCAACAAAAAATACACAAAAAATGTCATTAAGCGAATATTCCTTGTGGTAATTCCGCTACCGGCTCTTATTTTTATTCCAGAATTGGAATTTAGTAAGTCTTTGTATTTTATTGTACCGACTATCATTAGTTTCATGTTTTCGGTTCTTCTAAACTTTCCGTCGATAATCCATGTTTTACATGGAAGACCAACGTATATTGAAGACTTAGAAGACCTTAATGCTACAAATGAGGTGGTTAAGAACCGTTTTATTAAGATGTTTGAAATTTCACATACCTTTATACTTACTATTGTAATTGGTATTTTGGTTGATTATTATTTAAACCAACTTAACATGACAAATCTGACGAAGGTGGAGATTGCCGGTGTTGTAAGAGGTTTAATTGCCATTGCATATGACTGCGATGGTGCTATAGCCAAATGCTTACTTTTTATAGCTAAAAAATATAAAACAATTAAATCTCCTACATTGGGAGCAATGCCTCCTCCAAAAAGATTAAAAGAACTTGAATTGAAAGAAATTTCCATTGGAAAATAGGACTTTTATTTAAATAGTTTTCCCTAAATATAGGATTGAAATGAAAAATAATGGGTATTTTGTTATCAAGATGCAAAAGACAAAAATTTAGTTTATGTTGTCAAAAAATGCTAACTGCTTGTGTAATGGGTCATCCTCATTGTATAAGACATTTATATGCTAAACATCAACCGAATATAAATATTCTTTATTATTCAATAACTGCTAGAGAAGGATTTCTCGAATGTTTACAGCTATTATACGAGTATGATGGTAATAATATAAGAAATAATTGTTTTGATGAATACATATCTCAATGTGCTTGGGAACATAAACAGTACGAAGTTCTTATTTATTTATATACAATTAATTGTCCAATGTCCGCACTTGTACTAAACCAAGCGAAAAAACTTTTTAATTTAAAAATAATATTTATGTTACATCCTTATATATGTAAAGAAGTTGTTAATGAAATTTTAAAAATGGTTTGACTTAAAGGATATACTTTAATATTATATTTAAGCAAATATGGGAAATGGACTACCAACATTAAATTTTATTAAAGAAGTTATGCCAGATGGTGTAAACTTCGAATATTTACCTGAAATTAAACATCAGGATGATTTTGTAGGCTCGACTGATTATCTTGACAGTATTTATCCCGAACATTTAACACATTATGTTATGAGGGGAAAAGACCAGTTTGACAGATTATATATTATTATTTATTACAAACATAATATCCAGACATTTTTTCAAAGATACACTGGTCACCCTGAAGGAACATGGTCATATGGTATGTTCGAAGGTGGTGACTCTGAAGATGTTATTGTACCAGGGTGTGGTAATATTGCAGCACAACCAGAAAGTATGGCTAAAATTAAAGAAGTAATTACAGAATTACTAAAATCCAATGAAATTCCAGAAGAAATACTTAGGAAACTTGCTGTAAAAGATGAAAATGAAGATAAACCTAAATCCAGTCAGACTGAGAAAAATACGAAAACGTTAGAACAAGAAAAAACGGGGCAACAACCAGATCAAGACGACCAAAAAACCCGATTATTAGAGCGATAAATGCTTTTCTGACAGCGTCCTTTAATTTTTTGTTATCTTTTTTATTTGGCAATACTTGTTTTCCACTTAGAACGTAAGCGGTAATAAGTAGAGCAATAACAAGCCATGCCGCAAACATTGTATTATCTAAATGTAAGGCTTCTACTGTTAATTTTCCACTACGCCATATGATAAATAGCGTAATTAGAATAAAACCCACATACGGAAGTAATTTTTGTAGTTTGGCATTAAGTTCTGGGTTTTTAACAATTGTTTTACTTTCCAGAAGGTATATTCCAACAAATATACAAACAAATACCGTTATCGCAATTTTTTCATCGTTAGTGAACATACTTACTATGATATAACTAAAAAATGATTATTATTTTCTTAGGAATTTATATCAATCTGCTACAAAATGGCCTCTTATACGACATACACAAATATTGAGAAGAAGGAAACTTCTTCTGAAGATGTGGTTATTAATATGGAGCAAGAACTTAAAGACGTTAAGGTTGTTCCGACGAATGCAAAAGACATTGTTGCCGAAGATGTTGTGGTTGCTCCAAAAGTTAAGTTCATCTTGATGAACGACCCTCAACCTCCAAAAGTGCTGAAGAAAGACATCTTTTATGTCAACAACGATTGGAGTTGTGTTCATTTGAACATGGCAGATGAAAAAGACTGGGACAGAATTGACAGATGGGTTGGTCGTCTCCGACGAATTATTGATACCATTGGAGTTTTCAGGTGCGAAGACTTGGATATTATCCGATGGAACTCCGAGACTTTTGCGAAACTTGGTGGTTTTGTTTCTGGTTCTACCTATGTGGGTGACGGTCGTCTTGAGATTTTCCAGTCAAGTATTGGAGAAATTGAGGATAAGGTTCGTTCATACAGGTAAAACCTGATATTTTATAGTTACTATTTAATTTAATTATTCCGTTAATGTTGAATATTCCTCATGAATATCATACAGTTTCAGAATAATATTCATAATCCTTTTTTCTCCCTTAATTTTCTCATTTAATATTTTTTTCAATTCGTCTTCATAAGCAATCATGGCGTAAACACCATCTAGACAAGCTTGGTAACACTGTGCTGCATACATTTTGTTAATTATTCCATAGCGTTTATCCAAATAAAACTATCAATTTTTACGTTTGCTCTAAAATTAAAGCAAACCGTACTGCTAGTTGTAAACAATAAAACTTATTTTTTTTGCTTTCAAAATCATATTGTCTAAATAGTTTTTCTTGGAATAATATCCAATGTTTTACATTGAATTGAGAGATTAAAGGAGTTTTTCTTTTTAATACTCTCGCAGGAATGGCACGTCGTCTGCGTTTATATGAACCAGTTGGCCTTGGCATTTTTAACAATTAGTATTAATCTGTTATCTTCATATTTTCAATTTTTTAAAAATTGATTAATTTCGAACAATACAACTCTAATTTATGTCACATAATGAATGGTGTAAAACAAAACGTGGAAACGATTGCAGATTTAGAACCTATTTTACCACTAGATACGAACGACGATAGTGATGAAGTAAAAAGTTCCAGAATTGGAGTTGGTTTTGGAAAAGAAAATTTTAGGTTTAATGTTGAATATTATTGGTGTGATAAACGACAAAATATGTGTCGTCGCGTGATAAATCCAACATCTTATGCAGAAGCCGCTTTTTGCTCAACAATGGTTATTGGAAAATTTGTTCCTAAAAAAGTTGAAGAGGTGAAAATCCAACCTTCTTTTGATGGGCACAAAGAAGAAAAACCAGATTATGAAACCGTTTATAAAAAACATGGTAGTTGTATTACAAGCTTTAATAAAAATATTAATACTTCTAAAACATTTAAAGATCCACCTTATTCACAAAGGAGAAAACACAAAACTTCAAAGAGAAACAAGGTGGTAAAACATTATAAGCTTCTAGAAGAGTTTAATTATTTCGAAAGTGACCAAATACTCTATGATTATGATTATTATGACTACGATGATGATTATTATGATGATTATTATTACAATTATTGGCATTATTATGACGATTATTGTGACGATTATTCAGTATGTCGTGGTCCATATTCTGATAACTTTTCCAGGTGCTTTGGAATGTGTTGTAATTAATGTATATAATAGTAAAAAAATTGATTGTATGTTACAAAGAAATAATATGAAGATTTTTGTACTATGGAAGATAGTAAACTAGAGGTTAAAGGCTTTATGCCTCAATATAATTTTTTTATTACATACCGTTGGTCGAATAAACACAATACATTATGTCGATACGTTGACACACCGTCCACGTATTACCAGGCAGGAATCTGCGGTACCCCGATCAAAAATACTTCACGCCTTATTCCGGCAAAACCAAAAAAACTTGAAACTGTAAAGTCTACAGGGTCTAACAAATGTACAGTGTTTCGGCTTCCAAACTTAGAAAAGGTTTGTGTTTCTTATAACAAAACCATTTCTAAGTTTGACGAAAGGTTAAAATCAAAATCTATTCCACAAAGTCCTCATTCCCGAAGGAGGCACAAAACTGGAAAAAGAAACAAACCCAAGAAGCACTTTAAAACACTTTTTCGTTTTGAAGACTTTGACCAAGCTGTTTCAGGTGATGAGGAAATGTCAGAACCAGATGAGAGCTGGACATATGAACTCGAAGCGCGAGAATACGACATGCATTCAGATTTATGTGGATGTCATAGACAATACTTTGATTGCGAGTATTATCGCCGCGAGATAAGAAGGTAGTAGATTTTTAGGTTATAGTTTTAAGGATATAAACACATTAAATGTATATATTAAATGTTTTATGGAGAGTCACTTTGTGAAAACACTTATTTAAGTGGTAAGAAAAAAGGAAAAAGATGTACTAATTATGCTTATTATGTAAAAGAAGAAAAATATTTATGTGGTGTTCATTCTAAACCTCCACGCACAAAGTTACCCGTAAATCCTAGAAAAAAGGAAATCGAAGCAAAAAAACTTACTAATGAAAAAAAAGTAATTGAGGAGGTAGCAAATAATAATTTATTAAAAGGTTTACGTGGAAATTTAGTTTGTTCAAAACTAAGAATGATGAAAAAACCAGAAGATATTAAAGGGTACCTAAAAGTATTTCCTAATTTTAAACATCAAAATAGAAAAGATGGATTTGGTTGTTCTAGTTTATCTCCAAAAGCTTTAGGTCCAATTAATCATAATATGTTAAATTTACCACCTGCTAAAAACTTAGAGAACTATCACCAGTTTTCTAAGTTTTTTTTATTTGAAGTTAAAGATAATATTATATTAAATTCATCCCTGGAAAGAAGAATTAAAGGATATAATGACCCTATTCCTCATCGTCATAAATTTAACAGAGATATTTTAAAACAATATGGTAAAAATGTTAATATTCCATTGTTTTCGATGTATTATGATAAAGACGGAAACGAACATAGATATACATATATCGAATGTCGGTACTTTTATTGTCACTGGTATGAAAAATTAGTTGCAGAAACAAAAGATTTTAAACATTTGGTTAACTTGTTGGAAAAAGGATATAATTTACAACTTGTGGGGTATGATGGTTATAATCCAACTTTAGATTTATATGAACATTATCTGGATAATTCAAGACCTTTTGGTCATGAACTTGTTTTATATACAATGTTAAAGGTTAATAATCCAAAAGATTATCCTTGGAATATTTATTATCAAAATCACAAAAAAATTTACAAAAATGTAATTTAATTTTCAGCAAATTGCTGCAAGTCTTCCCGATTGCTTAAATCAATGTTAATTTTAATTTCATGATAAGGCAACGCTATAGTTGGTAAAGCTACACCAGGGTCTCTGTTAAACCAAAATTGAAGTGGTATATGAAAATTTTCCTGAGGTGGCGGCTCCTTTGTTTGTTGTATAATATTATCACATAAAGCAATTTCATTAATATGATTGTGCAGAACATTAGATATCTTTTCATCTAATGTTAAAGGTTTTTTTGTTTTATTAACAATTAATTTGCATACACCATTTTCAGAAAAGTATTTTTGTAATTTACGTTTTATTTCTTCAAACTCATTTGCCATTTTACTATATAAAGTTAATACTTTATGTAATAAAATGGCAAAAATCATTAACATTAAAAAGAAAAATTTAAAGGAAAATGGTTACAGAGATTTAGAACATTGGCTTGAAACAGAAAATCATATGTATATTGGAAGAAACGTGTCATTTTATGTTAAAGGAGCTACTAAATCTAAGTGGGCAAACCCATATAGTGCCAAAAAATATGGAAGAGAAAAATGTTTAGAACTATTTAAAAAATATATTTTAAATACTCTAAGTCTTTATGAAGCTTTACCAGAACTTTCTGGAAAGGTATTAGGATGTTGGTGTAAACCAGAAGGATGTCATGGTGATATTCTCATTGAATTATTAGGAAACCATGTTTTTACCAACAGTAACCCACAGAACAATTGAAATTAACATTCCTAATACAAATCCATGCATGTAACCATAACCTAAAAAGTAATTACCAGCCCATGCTAAACCGATTGATAATAGCAAATAAAATAACATTATCATCATAAAAGAAACCATTTTTGTAATATATAATAACACTAATAATATTTATATATAATTATGTTAAAAATAATATATAAAAAAATGAGTTGTTGTTTTCCCCCAAAAAAGAAAGATAAATCAACAAAAAATAATTCAAGTAATGCGATATGTTGTTGTTTTTATGGAAAGGAAGTTGAGTTAGTTAGTGAAACAAAAGATGCAAGTACTTCTCCTGATAATAGTTATCAACGATTTGATGATGAAAAAGTAGATAGCGTGTTACAAATACAAGAAGGTTTCGAACGTAATCAAAAAACAAATGATAATAGTGGGTTAATAAAAGAATTGTCTGATTTACATGATGAATATAATATTTTAAAAGAAACATTAAATCAAAATGTTTCTGTTGTAAAAAAACTAAAACAACAAATATCAAGACATAAATGTCCTGTACATACAGAATGCCAATCAAATATTAAATGTCGGCACACCAATTGTAAATTATCACACCTTTATCAAAAAAATAGGACTCTCCAAAAGGAAGTAGAAGACTTGAAACAAGAGGCTGTTTCTTTGTATGAAAAACTCAATCTTCATAAAAAGAAAGTTAAAGATAAACAAATTGTAATTAACACGAAGACAAAAGAGCTTCGAACGTTAGAAGAAAAAGCTATAGGGATAACAGAGACATATAAGGATTTTGAAAAAATGATAGAAAATCTGGAAAAGGAAAAAAAAGTTATGAAAAATAAAATTAAATCATGTGAAGAAATAATTAAAGATATTCAAGACGATAATTCATATTTATCACATTGCAACAATCGATATAAAACTAAAATAACCAAAAAAGACAAATATATAGATGAACTTCATAATAAATTTAAGACACAACATGGAATGCATCAGATGATAGATCCGATGGACTAATATTTGTATTTCGTAAAATAACATTAGAAAGAGTACTTCCATTAATTATATCTAACTCAAACTCCTGAATACATGGGTCATTTTGATACCAAAACCTGTCACCATCTCTAAATCTTCTAAACTGTTCTTTTAATATTGTGGCAATAAGTTCTCCAACGGCAGAACCACTTAAATGGTCTTCACATAGTGCTCCAATCCAGGGGTCAATATAATCCGTTGATGTATATAAAGCTTGTAATTTATTTTGAATACTTACATTTGAAGTAATATCAGAGAAGTTACTTTTCCTTAAGAGCCCATATGCTTCTCTTACAGCATTATATCCTGGTATACCATGGTCTCTTCCTCTTTGTATATTTAAGGTAGCTAAATCTAATAAATGTGTATTTGTTGGCGGACCAAACAAAAAATTTCTAACATCATCAACAATTTCATGGTCAATCTTTTTCATTTTTGCCTTACTTGAACCAAGTAATAATTGTTCAATACCATTTTCTTGAATATATTCTGGTTTAAAAAATACATCTCGTAGTAAAACAAAATTAGTAGGGTTTAAACCAACCTGTATATGAGATGAAAGCATACTATGACCTAACCTGTACCCAACTGTTGAAAATTCGGTTGATGTTGTAGCATTAATATTTAAATCATATCCATTATAACTATTAAGCATATTCGAACCTAAAAGGGCAGGTAGAAATTCACCATATGTTATTTTTTGCATTATACCAATTACTATTTTTCTGGAATGTTGGTAAATCAATTCTTCCTGGTTTACCCATTCTGGTTTATTTTGGACAATGATATCACATAATCTATTATGTTCCCGCAAAAAAAGAGTATGCATTGCTGTTAAAACAACATTTTCATTAGAACGAATATCACCTGCTAAAAATAAATTACTTGGAATCATACCAGGTAAAGAAGCATTACTTAGATTATCAACATTATATGGCAATAATATTTCATTATTATCAGCAAGTGATGTTTTAAGTTTTCCAGAGCCATCTAGTTTTCGCAAGGCATGTGCTCTTTCTGAACCACATCCATATACATTAGTTGCATCAACATATGAAGGAATTGCATTTGGTTGTTCCCTTGGATCACTATTTAAGATAGCTTTAGAACGGTCAAAAAATATTGTTTTACTAGGATATAATTCATTCGGATCATTAAGTTTTGTTTCTGTTGATATATAAGCTTTTTCATCTGGATTACTTGGTGTTATATCAACTTCATGATCTAAAAATTGCCCCCATACCCAAATCATATCACTAAGTTTAAATTCATTTAAGTTATTTTCAATCATTTTACAAATTGAGTTGCTGACAACCCTTGGATTTGGGTTATTAGGACCTCTTTCTGCCAAAGATGATGAACCATCTTTATAATTTGAAATTGCTTTTCTTCTTAAAGCAATATTTGCTGACCCCCATAAAGGGTTTAATATATTATTGCCAGTGCCATCATATGACCTCCATACGTATTCGCTACCCTTGAGGTTACTAATTATATATTTTATGTCATCACTCATTTCTTCATATTTATTTTCAAGATTATCACTATTTTGGGTCATAGATTCCATCTGGGTCGATAAAGTATTAAGAGCATTATTTGTATTAATTAATGTCTGTTCACTTAATCTGGTTCGCCAGAATAATGCATTTGTAAGATTGTTTACATCCATCTTTATAAATTACCTCTAAAAATATATTTTTATAAAAAATATTATATACTAACAAATCCACATGAATCTTAAAAGGCGCTTATTTATTCTGATATTTTCTATTATTTTATTGGTAATAGTTTACAAAATAATAAAACTTTTTATCGAATACAAAAAACTAAAAAGTGCCTTAAAATTTTCCGCTCAAAATAATCTTTTTTGCACAAAGTTTACACCCCCATGTGATATAACTATTAACAACAAATTAACTATTCCAACAAATATTACACCTCAATATGACCCATATATTACAAGATTTTGTATAGATTTGATTTCAAGAATAATTGCAGTTTATCTTCCACCAAAACTTCAAACTCTTCATGTTCATCCGCAATTAAAATTGCTTAAGGTTTTAATATATTCTCCGGGTGAATATCCTATTATGGGATATGTATCGCAGGATGCAAATAATAATATATGGATTGTTTACAGAGGTTCTTTAGATAAGGCTGATATTAAACAAGATTTTATATACAAACAAACAGACTTAATTGTTCCTTTTACACATAATGAAAATATAAGATGTCATCAAGGATTTATGAATGTATATAGAACTTTTCGTGAACAAATTATCAATGAAGTTAAAAAAGTAAATCCAAATAAAATAATAATAACAGGCCATAGTTTAGGTTCTGGACTAGCTACTATAACATCATATGAACTTGGATTAATGGGATATAATGTTTATACTTATACCCTAGCTTCTCCAAGAGCTGGTAATATTGATTTTTCAAATGAAGTAACTTCCATAACAAAATGTTTTTACAGAATTGTCAATTTATCAGATTTAGTTCCAACACTTCCAATTGCAGTTATGCCAAATATGACAAATACAAATAAACCTTTTATTTATAAACACGCTGGAAAAGCAATAGAATTTGACCAAAACTGGAAATCAATTGAAAATAACCATATGATATACAATTATAGACATTATATCGATTCACAGTTGTAAAAATTGAAAGTTTGTTTTATGTTATGTTAGGAGAAAATCAAATGACGTCTATGACAAAACAAAATGAAAAACGTAATTTTATTGATTTTCAGAAAGAGTCAAAACGTATATTTAACACGTACTGTAATATGTATGGATTAAAAGCCCAATGTTGCCATAATGCTATTGGCACATGTTCTTATCAAATATATCTTGAAAATAATGAGTTTGATGAAACACTTGAATTAGTTGATGATGCAATGCGATGGATACTCAAACCTTACAGAAAACGATACCGTGGTGTGAATATTGGCGATCAGACAAGTAATATTAAAGAAGAATTGATAAGAATCAGTTAAATATTATTTATAAAAAATATTTATAAAAAATATTACTTACGATATAAAATGACAGTTTACAAGAAACACGTTTCGGAACCTTGGTTCACGTACATTAGTGAGGGGAAAAAGTTTGTAGAAGGCCGTTTAAATAAGGGAAGTTTTGCTGAATTCAAAATCGGTGATAAGGTTGAATGGTTTAATGACAAGAAAAAGGTAAAAACTAAGATTGTCGATATTATTCATTATAAAACCTTTACCGATATGATTAAAAAAGAAGGATTAAAAAATACCCTTCCTGGTTATAAACGTATCGATAAGGGTGTTAATGAAGTCTATTATAAATTTTATTCAAAGCAAGATGAAAAGAAATACGGTGTCGTTGCGATAAAATTAATGTTAATGTAAAATTGATTTATAGTTTTAAAGAAATATAAAGAAAAAAGATACATCATGGAAAAAAAGTCCAATGAACTTATAAAATGGGAGTGCGCAGAGTGCGCAAAATCTCCTGATTATGATTGTATTAAGCATTTTAGGCAATCATTTGAACCAGTTCGTGCTAGCTGCACATGGTTTGGAATAATATGCCCAGGATGCAACTTTTTACGTGACGACGTGGCCGAGAAACATGGAGAGAAACCTTCATCGATGATATCCAGATACTTCTGTTCCGACGAAATGAAAAGACATCATTATCATGAGGTGTATCTTTGCTTGAATTGTAACAGTCCTTCACAGGACTTCAAGGATAAGTGTCCTATCAAACAGAAGGTACTTGTTCCTTTAACACCGTTTCTTTTGAGAACTTTAATTTCCATTATTATGGAATACTATGGTTAAAAGTATTCATTATAGTTAAAAATATAATTTCTATATATATAAATAGTTACAAAATTAACAAAATTAACAAAATTAACAAAATAAAAAAAATTAAAGTCTCAACTAAGTCTATAACTACTAATACTTTTCCTTTGAAATATGTATGTCCTCGTCAAGGTGGAAAAGACCTTGTTCCTAATTTGTCATGGGATGCTATTCCAGGTGCAAAAAGTTATGCTTTAGTTTCAGATGACCCAGATGCTCCTTATCCTGGTGGTTTTGTCCATTGGGTAGTTCAATACATTCCTTCAAATGTAACTCAACTACCAGTGATGAAACCAGCCTCTTCGAGAGAGTTTAAGATTAATGATTTTATTGTTAATAAAAATAACAATAATAAGAAAGGTGGGCAAAGTAATAAAAATGGAAAATTAATACAGGGTGTAAATGGGTTTGGTAGATATGCATATGGTGGACCATGTCCACCACCCGACGGTAAAGCACATCGTTATTTTTTTAGAGTGTATGCTTTAGATACAGTTTTGAAAAAGGGTAATCAAAGTAATCAGTTTGTAACAAGAAATCATCTTATGTATCTGATGAAAAATCATATTTTAGGTTATGGTGAACTTATGAAAAGTTTTAAGAATACCACCGAATAAATAAAATTTATCTTGATGCACTAACTGATACTGATGACTCCATTGACATTGACATCATTACAGGTCTTGAAGATTTTAAGTTAAGATCTTCTTTTGGAAGTGGTACATCAATTAATTCATCGTAAGAAAGTGACATAGAAGGTTGCCACACGTGACCATTTAACAATATTCTTCCAAGTTTTGGAAAATGACTAATTGCATATGAATTTCCAAACGTATGTAAAATAGTTCTTTCTGGAACATCCATCCAAATTGATTTGTACGTAACTAAATCACCATTAGTGAAAAAAGTTAATTGAGATCCAGACTGTGCTGGCATTAAAGGATTATCATATGTTATGTCTGTAAAAGTAAATATATCTTTTCCATCCATGTTAACCTTTTCCAAGTCTATTTTTCTGTTATATTCATTATCATCATCTCTGTCGCCACAATAGAGATATGCGAAGGTAGCATTATGAACCCTTATATCGAAAAATCCATCTGAACCACTGAGAGTGGCATAATGTTTATCATTATATTTATTGTACTGAGGTTTTATCTCATTTGAATCATATACAACAGAATAACCATCGCTTGCTTTTGATACTAAACCAATTAATCCAATCATTGTTTTGTGATCTTCTTCTAAAAATTTCCTTCTATCCTCTTCTTTTTCAATAGAATTACCAATAACTTCTTTTGTCATTTCAATAGGACAACGTTTTAAACTATGATAATATGGTAAAGTATCAACAAATCCCATTCTACCACACATACCAGCCGAATAAGCAGCGTGTTTATATTTTTCAGGACATTTCATTCCAATTTTCTCCGACCATTCCTTTACACACTCTTCTCTATTTTCTCTTCGTTTAATAGCAGCTTGTCGTTCTCTTTCTTCCTCGTCTAAATCCACCTGTGAAATAATTCGAGTATATGTGCAACTTTCAGCAAATCTTTTGCTTTCTTTATAGTAATATCCCCACCCATTTATATTTGGACAATTACGGGGTCCAATTACAACAACTCCCGGAATAATATCAGCCTTTGTCCAACAAACTTTTCCTTTTACCCATTCTCCTTTTAAATTCCAGTCAAATTCAGCACCAGCGTGTACAATTTCATCACGCCATACTTTTTCTCTTAACATAAAATCATGATCCGTATTTTCTGGGATTTTTTCTGTTAAACGATATGAATCTTTACATGTAACTACACATTTTTCTTCAGTTCCCCAATCTAATTTAAAGGAACATAGATTATATGGTAAAAAATCTAATGGGTGACACCTTAACCATGTCTTTGTATCAAAATCATAATAGAATAAATTTGGAGAAAAATATTGTTTTGGGTCGCTAAACTTAACAAGATGTTTGCTATTTACAGTTTTTCTATCATAATATTCTGTCATTATTATAATAACTGTTAATTCAGCTATCTTTATGTAATTCGTAAATACATAAAGATAATTTTACTTATTAAGTATATAATAAAATGGATAAGACACTTGAGATTTTAAAACAACTTCAAAAGGTGAAAACAAACAGAACTAATCTTATTAGTTATTATGTTTCAGCCAATAGTCCTTTATGACTAGTAAATGAAACTATTACTAATGAAATTAGTGTTTCAGCAAATATTAAAGATAAGACAGTTCGTAAAAATGTTCTATCTGCTTTAAAAGCGATGCGAAATAGAACTAGCAAATTAAAAGTTGTTCCAAAAAATGGAATGGCTATATTCGCAAGTGATATAGATTCGTATGTTTAACACGAAGTGCACTATTATTAAATCTCCAAAAAAGATTAAAAGGTCAAATTACGTTTGTGATAAAAGATTTCATGTAGATTATTTATTAAAATTATTAACAAGTGATAATTACTACGGTGTAATATTGGTTTCTGGAAAAAAAAGTTTGTTTTACAAAATAAATAAATTTGAAACAATATTGCTTAATAAAACAAATACATCTTTACAGAAAAAACAAAAGAAAGGTGGTCAAAGCGCCCAAAGAATTGGTCGCATACGAGATGAAAAAAATGATAGATATTTACAAAATTTAGTTTCATTATCTCTTAGATTATTTTATGATTATGAAACAAATAGTGTTAATGTAAAAAAACTTATTATTGGAGGACCAGCAGAATGGAAAAATAAATTAAGTTCTGACAAAGAAATACAAAGGTGCCTTGGTCCTAAAATAATAAAAGTAATTTCCACTAGAGAAATTACCAATAAAACAATTGAAGAAGTAGCAGAAGAATTACCAGAATATGATTTGAAAATAGATAGAAAATATATTACAGAAATTAAAAACTTGATAAGAATAAATCCTGATAAATTAATTTTTGGAAAACAAAATATTTATAACAAGTTGCAAGATTGTTTACTTAAAAAAATATATATTCATATTTCTTTAAAAGAAGATAAAGATAAAATTAACAAGTTAAATACATATGGTTGCACATTAGAAGTAATATATTCTAACGAATTGATGTTATATGATGAAATAGTTGGTGTTACTTGGTATTAAATATCTCAATAATGACATCATTTTCTTCATAAACAATATTTTTTATATTAGATTTATTTTCAATTTCAATTTCAATATCTCTTGTTTTGTATGTATTTTTATTGAAAAGTTCAATTTTAAGTTTTTTACATATTGGTTCTTTAAAATCTTTTGGAAATGTAATGGATTCTGGGATATAAAATGATTTAACTGCGTGTTCTTGTAATAAATATATATTATTACTTTTATGTGCTGGTTTTTGATAATATAAAACTGTATTTATAATATTAATATGTTCTATATTATCTAATAAAAGGTCATTAATATATATTTTTAAACTAACATCACCAACTTTCCAGGGATATGCTAGATGGATGTTTAAAATAGATAACGGGTAAATGATATCTTTTATTTTTTCTTTAAAGTTTCTTTCAAGTATAACAGAAGTATTATGTTGAAATTGTAATGTCCATTCTTTGTCTCCTACTTCACCACCTGGTTCAAATTCTATTATATCATCTTTATGTTTTATATTATCAAATTCACTAATGTTTTTAAGATGAACTGAATTAACTTCCATTTGTAATCATAATTATTACTTAATATAAACCATTTAAGTAATTTACTTAATATTACAAATGACAGACAATGATGATAGTATTTCCAATG
>Ga0180432_10001671_pt1 | contig 34628 bp, 26 predicted proteins | sample SS_ome_10_FD_132414 | JGI IMG/M metagenome (GOLD analysis project Ga0180432, IMG submission 132414) | Hypersaline lake sediment archaeal communities from the Salton Sea, California, USA - SS_1_MS_2 metaG | ecosystem: Environmental > Aquatic > Non-marine Saline and Alkaline > Hypersaline >... | reverse complement strand
CTGTACTGTGTGTACGCTCTTTCATCAACTTGAAGTGAAAACTTTTCTGACAATTCCGTGTCCACATCAACAGTAAATGGTTTTTTATACATCGCCATAAAAAAATTCCTACTTTTTAAGTTCAATAACTATCAAGACTTATAACAAATACAATCATTGATAGCAAAAATTTTCAAGAAATCTCAAATAATTTCATCTCGTCAAAAGCCCAACAGAGGCGAATAAAGCCGCTTTTGCCTCCACTATTATATTATCGGTATAATTATAACACAAATACCCGGATTTGCAAAAACTTTTTTAATTTATTATTTAGTCGAGATTGCCACGGCCTTTCAGGCCTCAAAATGACAAGATTGTGGATTCGGTGCCCGGTTTGGTCAGAGATTTGGTCGCGACAAGCGGGACTTACGCACGAACAAAAAGAGGGTGGAAAATGTTTTCCTTTGTCTTATTTTGCAGTTATAATGGCGGGGTGAAAAAATGTTTCTGAAAGCGTTTAAGTGGGAAATGTCAGATTACAAAAGAAAAGGAGATAGAGGAGATAGAGATGAAGTATAATAGACGACAGTTTTTGAAAAAGACAGGCGTTTTTGCCATTGCCGGCGGCGTGATGCCAGCAGCCAAAGTCTGGGGTGCCAAATCCCGTTCGGTATCAAGGCCTAACATAATCTATCTGATGTCCGACGACCAGCGATGGGATACAATGGGCTGCTACGGCCATCCGGAGTTCAAAACGAAGAATCTCGATGCCCTCGCCGCTGACGGAGTTCTGTTCGAGAATTGTTACTATGCCGTGTCTATATGTATGCCTAGCCGGGCCACAATACTGACCGGCAAGTATATGTCCACGCACCGTTGTGGTTTCGATAGGCCAACAAATTACACAATCAGCAGAGCTGAGTTTTCACTCACATACCCTGCTATCCTGAAGAAAGCAGGCTATCGCACAGGCTTTATCGGCAAGGTTGGGTTCTCTGTAACCGAAAAGAAGACTCTCAGGAAGAGACGAGGGGAAAAATCAGTTAAGCTGGCATCCGAATATTTCGACTACTGGCAGGGTTGGCCAGACCAGGCACCGAAGGGTGGGTACTGGCCTCCAAATTATGGCTTGAAAAGCTCATATCAGAAGAATTCGCGTCCGCACCTTACGGATATTGTTGGTGATTTAATATGCGATTTTATCGATACCAACAACGCAGACAAGCCATTCTGCTTATCGGTCAGCTTCCACGCCCCAAAGGGAGCTCTTAAGCCGGCCGATGCCAAACCAGAATACAACAAAATTTTTGATGGCGTAACTTTCCAAAAGCCTGAAAACTATGTGCCGGGATTGAATGAAAAGCTTCCGGACGTTATAAAGCGTAACTGGCGAGGACTGTTTCCATATCACAAACGATACACATGGACGCCGGAACTTTACCAGAAGTTCGTTCGGCGACAGGCGGCTCTTACTTATGGCATAGACGTCCAGGTGGGCAAACTTATAGCTAAGCTGCGTGATAAAGGTCTGCTCGACAACACTGTGATCATCTTTACCAGCGATAACGGTTTTTTCAACGGCTCTCACGGTTTGGATGGAAAGGCCCTGCTTTACGAAGAATCAATGCGAGCGCCCCTGATAGTCTGGGATCCTCGTCTCGATGGCAGCAAGCGTGGTCAGCGCTTACCACAACTTGTTTCGACCGTTGACTATGCACCAACAATAATTGACCTGGCAGGGGCCAATATACCCGATGCTATGCAGGGTATGAGTCTAAAGCCATTGATCCAGGGGCAAAAGCATCCCAAATGGAGAGATGTGGTATTTATGGAGAACAATTTCACACAAAACAAAATTGTCCCCATCGAGGAGGCTAAGAACGACCCGGAGGCATTAGCAAAAACAAATACCGACAGTCTGCGTTGTCACGGCATTAGAACCGAGCAGTACAAGTACATCAGATTCTTCGAGTTGGACCCTGTTTTTGAAGAGCTTTACGACCTGAAAAGTGATCCACTTGAACAGAAAAATCTCGCAACAGATCCGAAGCATACTAAGTTACTCCAGGAACTGCGAAAAAAATGTTCCGACCTAAAACGCTATGCTTCGGGCAAAAAATAGCCCGAATCGTCCTGTCTTTTGTAGTTATTTTTTGCAGGACATTTTTTTTCGACTCTGGTGCAAGATGCATTCTGAAGTTATTGCTCTTCCATCTTAAGTCCCCTTGCCTCGGCGTTTCAGCCATTGCACAGGATAATCCAACAAAAGCAATTGCCCCTATGATTAAATAATTTTTGAGCAATTAAATACAATATCCTATATGGGAAATCCGAAATGTGAATGGTGAGTTGCTGCCGGGGGCCGGAATGAGGGACATACAGTATTACGCAGGAGTGAAACTCAGAAGTAAATAAAAACAGTACCGAACCGCAGGTGAGCACGAGTAAAAAGAGGGCGGAGGATATTGGCAACTCTGAAATTTTTGTGATTTTGTGAGATATTTGGGGTTTTGGTTGTAGTCGGGTTGTAGGGATTTTCTCACTTATTACAGTCACGTAGAGAAAATCTTTCCACCACACGGCTTTTAAGTCAAGAGCTGCAGGTCTTCGGCAAAAAAAACACTAATAATTCTTTAATTTTGCTTACTTACCAGAGCAGGTTTTTTCGGCCTTAGTTTTTGAGCAGGTTTCCTCCTTTTTTTCTTCCGATACCTTAGGACATTTGGGAGGGCAAGCTTTGAGCTCTTTATTTTTTGGGCAGGTTCCAGTTTTTTTCCTGGCAGCACAACATGACTTAATACAGCCTGGAGGGCAATTTTTTGACTTTGTGATTTTTTCACAGCCTTCATTATTGTACATCTTCTTTTTTAGCAGTTTAGCTTTCTCATGAGACTGTTTATGAGTCACCTCGACCAATTCATCTATAGCTTTTACGGTTTCTGTCGCATTTTCCTTAGCAGCGAGAACACGTATTTTTTTCAGTCGGAAAATCATGTCTTTGTGGTATATCGTGAATTTATCAAAGCCGACCTTGTGGTCCTTTTGGGCCCATTGAGAGTGTGTCTTGGCCCCTTCAACATCTTTGCATTTTAATTGTTCCTCAACCTTACTATGAGAACACCCCTTTGGTTTACAGCCCTTCTTTTCCACAGTTGCTTGGGCGGTAGAAACCAGTACGAATGTAAGAATAGTGAAAAGTAATAGTCGTTTCATTGTCTTTCCCTTAACTTAAATTTCCCATTTATGCCTGCTTAGCTGCACCACTAAACCCTATTTCCAATAGAATATCAAATCTGTCTTAATAAATCGAGCTTTTTAACTGTTTCATTATTCTTGCTGTTCTTCTGCGGTTGCCTGGAGGTAAAGATGTTATTTTTTCTCAGCCAGGAGTTTTGTGAGTTTCGGTTCTATCGCCAGTGCCCATATTTTATACCCTTTTGTTGTGAGGTGCAGGAAATCAGGCATGATTTCTTTTGAAATAGATTTGTCCGGCTCGAGGAATTTATCACCGATGTCTAGGTAATGTATCATCTTGCCATCAGCAATTTTTGAGACAGTTTTGTTAGCGAGCGCGAGCTGGTCCCTCATTTCGCAGGGCCTTGGTGAGCGTGGGAAGATTGCCAGCAAAAGAATCTTCGTCTCGGGAAGTTTTTTTCTCAACTTGGCGCAGACGGCGATAATACCATCAGAGACTTCCTGCGTGGTGTTGCGTGGTGGATGATTATTGGTGCCTATCAGGAGTACGGCGACTTTGGGTGATATCCCGTCAACTTCACCGTTATCGAGGCGCCACAATACATGCTGGGTTCTGTCACCTCTAAAACCCATATTGACAGCGTTTCTGCCGCCGTAAAATTCCTGCCAAACTTCACTGCCATTATCTTCCCAGTGATGAGTGATTGAATCTCCGATGAAAATCAGGTCAACATTGCCTTGTTTAACTCGATTTATTACTTCCTGGTGCCTCGGCATCCACCATTTCGAGCTTCTTGATACTGGTATTAGCGCAGAGTGAGTTTTTTGCTCAACGGCTTTGAACGCCGTTTGCTGTTGTGTGGCACAGCCGCCAAAGAATATTGACAGAACAAACAATCCAAGAGATAAAGCAAACCGTTTTCTTTTCATCATGTGTTTTTCCTTAACTTAAATTTCCCATTTACGCTTGCTCAGCTACACCACTAAGCCCTGTTTCCGATAGAATATCAAACCTGATTTGAAAAATCAAGATTTATGTCGCCATCCCCGAAAGCCTAATTGGTGCGGGGCAAGCGGCCGGGGTTGGTTAGAAAGTCAGGTACCGGGCGGCTTTAAGTAGTCTTTTGGAGGTTGGTGCAATGTCTTCGATGCGGGACAATTTGGCCTGTCTTCTTCGGTGAAGGATTGTTTTAACCGTTACGGGGCCGAGGCCGGGCACTCGCAAAAGAGCGAACTTCGAGGCGGCATTGACATTTACGGGGAAGTTTTCGGGATGGTTGGAAGCCCAGATTTGTTTTGGGTCGTCTGATAAGGAAAGATTGCCGTTAGTGTCAAAAGTGATGTCGGATTGTTTGAAGCCGTACCTGCGAAGGAGAAAATCGACCTGGTAAAGGCGATGCTCTCTTATGAAGATGTCGGGTGGGTTTTTGGGAGTTTCTTTTTCGCTGGTGATAGAGTCGTCGCCGGCACCTTTCTGGTAGGCGCTGAAATAGACCCTGTTTAAGTTGAGGCGGTCATAGAGAGCGGCCAAATACTTTACAATTTCGGTATCGGATTCGCCGGCTGCGCCGACGATGAACTGGGTAGTCTGTTTTGTACGTGCGTATTTCGAGCCGGTCGAGGTGAGGGAGCTGATTAGCCTGATTGGCTCGATGATGTCGCGGATGTAGTCTTTTTTGCTGGAAAGTTTTGCCAGATGGTCGCCGCCGGGTGTTTCGATATTGAGGGATACTGCGCTGGCGAGTGAAAGGGACTCTTCGATGGCGGCATCGCTTGCGCCGGGGATGATTTTTAGATGGATATAGCCGCGATATGAGTATTTATTTCGTAAAATTTCGGCGGTTGCGTTTAGTCTGTCCATAGTGTTATCGGGCGAGGCGAGGATGGCGGAGCTTAAGAACAGGCCAAAGACTTTTCCGCGGCTGAGATATTCCCAAAATACCTCAGCAGTTTCCTCGGGGGTCAAGGTGCATCTCGGGATGTCGGTCTGCTCTCTGAGTGGGCAGTATTTGCAGTCGTTTGTGCAGACGTTGGAGAGGAGTGTTTTGAGGAGGACGCTTTTGCCGCCGTTCGGGAGCGTTACCGGATAGAGCCATTTTCCATCGCCGGTTCTTGTTCGGTGCTGGTCTTTTGAGGTGCCGCAGGCACAGGCGAGGTCGTACTGAGCGTCGGCGCTGAGGATTTGGAGCTTTTTTTGTGTATCCGGTTTGACGACTGCGGCGAACATATTTAGGCCCTTCGAACTGAACTGACGGGGTCGGATTATACAGGGCCGGTGAGTTTCGGGCAAGAGGATTTTATGGGATTTAGAGCAAAAGTAAAATATCGCTTTTCTTGACTTTCGGCTGGGTTGAGGTTATCCTAATGACGGTGCAACAGGCAGCAGAAGAAGCGATAAAACGAGAGACGAAATGATGAAAGAAGCCAAAAAAACCAAGGAACGTTTCGAGGATATGCGGATTCTTGATGAACTTAAGAATTCGTATCTTAACTATGCGATGAGCGTGATAGTATCGCGTGCGCTGCCGGACGTTCGCGACGGTTTGAAGCCGTCGCAAAGGCGGATACTGGTGGCGATGAACGATTTGAATCTTGGGCCTCGCAGCAAGCACCGCAAGTGCGCAAAGATTGTCGGGGATACCGGCGGCAATTACCATCCGCACGGCGACCAGGCGACGTACGGGACATTGGTTCGGATGGGTCAGGAATGGAATATGCGTTACCGGCTCGTTGACCCGCAGGGTAATTTCGGGAGTATCGATTCGGACCCGCCTGCAGCGATGAGGTATACCGAGGCGCGGATGACAGCTTCGGCTATGGAGATGCTTGAAGATATTAAGAGTGATACGGTGGATTTTGTGCCGAACTATGACGAGACGCGTCAAGAGCCGACTGTCCTTCCGAGTAAGTTTCCGAACCTTCTGGTCAACGGCTCAACGGGCATTGCGGTGGGGATGGCGACGAATATTGCGCCGCATAATGTAGGCGAGATTTGTGATGCGCTTCTTTTGGTTATTGAGGATGCGGGCTGCGGCTTCAAGGACATTATCAAACGTCTTCCCGGGCCTGATTTTCCAACGGGCGGTATTATATGCGGCAAGAAGGGGATTGTGGACGCCTATACAACGGGCAGGGGACATTTGACAATCCGCGGCAAAGCAGAGATTGAGACAATAAAAGGCGGCAGGGAAAGAATCGTAATAACGGAAATACCGTATATGGTCGTCAAGACGACGATTGTATCGAAGATTGCGGGTTGCGTTCGTAATAATCTGATTGGTGAGATTTCGGACATCAGGGACGAGTCGGACCGGCGCGGGCTGCGGATTGTGGTGGATGTGAAAAAGGAGGCCGACGCCAACGTCGCATTGAATAAGCTTTACCGTTATACGCTTTTGCAGACGACGTTTGCTATTGCGAATATTGCACTGGTGAATAATCGGCCTGAAACGCTGAACATTAAAGAGATGCTGGAATGTTTTATTGAGCATCGCAAGGTGGTTATTCGCAGACGAAGTAAGTTTCTTTTAAGGAGATGCAGAAACCGGGCTCATATTCTCGAAGGTCTTATTTTGGCGGTAAGTGACATCGATGAAATAATCGAGTTGATAAAGCAATCGCCCGATGCGCCGACGGCGAAGCTGGAGTTGATGAAAAAGCCGCTGCGATTAGCTGAATCGGCAACGTTAAAAGAACTGTTGCCGAAGGCATTTATAGAAGAAAGAAGTAAATCCGACCAGTTTCTAACCGGGCCACAGGCCGATGCGATTTTGACGATGCAGCTGCAAAGACTGACGGGGCTTGAGGTAAAGAAGCTGGCCAAGGAATACGCCGGGCTTATCGAACAGATAGAAGGGTATGAGGTGATATTAGCTAACGAGCAGATTCTGCTGGATATTATACGTGAGGACATCTACGAGATAAAAGAGAAATACGGTGACAAGAGACGGACACAAATCAGCGCCAGGGTCGAGCATCTTGAGATTAAAGATTTGATTACCGAGGAGGAAGTAATCGTTACGGTAAGCCACAGCGGGTACATTAAGCGGATGCCGATTGATACGTATCGCAAGCAGGGGCGCGGGGGCAGAGGCGTTATCGGTTCGGACACGAAAGAGGGTGACTTTATCGAACATCTGTTCGTGGCCTCGACGCACGATTATCTGCTTATTTTTACCAATCGCGGGAAATGCTACTGGCTGAAGGTTTATGACGTTCCGAAGATGTCAAGGCAGAGCAAAGGCAGAAATATTGTGAACCTTTTGAAGCTCGGCAATCAGACGATAGAGTCCATAATCAATGTGCGTGATTTTGACGGTGACGAAGAGGGGCAGCAGCGACAGCTTGTTATGGCCACTAAAAACGGTCTGGTGAAGAAGACCAGACTCAGCTCTTACAGCAATCCGAGGACAACGGGCGTTATCGCAATCAAACTTGACCCCAATGACGATGTTATTGGTGTTGCATTGACGAGCGGCAACGACCATATTGTGTTAGGGACGCGGAACGGGATGGCGATACGTTTTGAAGAAAAGCAGGCGCGTTCGATGGGGCGGACCGCGCGCGGAGTTAAAGGGATAAAACTCCGCAGCAAGGACAAGGTTGTGGATATGGTTATAGCCGTAGAGGGGGCGAGTCTGCTTACGGTGTGCGAGAACGGCTACGGCAAACGGACGAATCTTGGCGATTACCGTGCGCAGTCGCGAGGGGGGATTGGGCTGATAAATATCAAGACAACCACCCGTAACGGCAAAGTGGTGGCGCTGAAGGCGGTGCGGGACGACGATGAATTGATGATGATAACGGCCAAGGGGATAATTATCCGTACGGGTCTCGAGCAGGTCCGCTCGATAGGCAGGAATACACAGGGGGTCCGGCTGATTAAGCTCAAAGCGGGGGACAAACTTGTTGCCGTCGAGAAAATAGCTCTCGTCGAGAAAATAGCCATTGAGGAAGTTGGTGATTCAGAAGAACAAGCTGACAATGACAAGAAGGTTGAGCCAGGGTCTAAAAAAGCCAGGGGCAAAAAAAATCCAAAGTCAAAATCCTAAAGTGCAGAGTTAAGAAATCGAAACGCAAATAAATTACAGGAGAAAGTTATGAAACCAAAGACTTTTGTTGTAATGGTTATTGTACTTTCAGTTTGTCTTGTCTCAGTTTTATCGTATGGGCAACGACAAGATGCCATTAAAGAGGCCCCTAAACGGACTTCCAAACAAGCCCCTAAACGGGTTCCTAAGCAGGTGCTCAAAGCAAAGGCCAAACCTGCCGGACTGCCTGAGCAACCCAAATGCGACAAGCCAGCACTGCCTGATATAACAATCGAGGGATTTAAGTTTTCCGGTCCGGCGGGCCCATGGCAGCCGGGCAAGCAATACGGTATTGGCGTGGTGCTGAAGAACATAGGCCAGTGTGAGTCCGGCGTTTTTCTCGCCAAACTTCAGGTAAGAGTTCAGGTTCCTTCGGAGAACAAAAACCAATTACTCGCAGCGGGCACTAAAAGAGTTAGTTCGATACAGCCTCGAAAGACAGGCGTCTCGCCGGGAACGTCTGAAATCTGGTTTAACTATACCACGGGCAATTACGCCTGGGCGCAATATACCTTTACAGCCACAACCGACTATACCAATCACATCGAAGAGTTCGATGAAGCCAACAATAGTAAAACGAGCATAGACCAAGTCGCAGATACCTACAGAAGATAAAAAGGTTCCGGTTTCGTCAAAGGCTGGCTGCGGTGCCTGGGCTTGTCTATATTTAACGTGCGGTCTGAGAAATTACAGGCGCAAGGTAAGTATATATGTCAGTGCAGATAATCTTTTTTTTTCTGTAAGAGCCAGAGTTAAGAAACTCCAAAGTCAAAATAGTAACTCCGTATCAGTGATAGTAAAATAACAATGGTTAAACAAAAAGAAAAGGCCGGGAAAAAAGAGCTGATTTATGTAATCGCAGGTAAAGAAGCGTCCCTAGTCGGAATGGAGTGCGAGAAGCTTGTTAATGAACTGCTGGGGACGGAGGAGAAGGCGACGGGGCTTTTTAAGGCGGACGTTGCACAAGTTTCAGTTGTAGAGGTTCTGGATGAGCTGCGGACTCTGCCGTTTTTGAGTGAAAAGAGAGTTGTTGTTGTAAAAGGTGCGGACAAATTCATTTCTGAAAATCGCGGACTGTTAGAGAAATATTTTGACAATCCGAGTTCTACCGGCCGGTTGATATTGACAGTGAGCAGTTGGGCGAGTAATACGAAACTTGCGGGTAAATTAGGGGGCATCGGCAGGCTAATCAGTGTTGCCGAACCTAAGGGCCGACAGTTGGTGCAGCGGCTTATACGGTATGCTAATGATGCTCATGGCAAGAACCTGGGCAGGCAGGGGGCTGAGTTTTTAATTGAACTGGCCGGTGACGAATTGGGGCGACTGTACAGCGAGATTGATAAGTTGGCCCTGTTTGCGGATAAGGAAAAAGTGATAACAGTTAAGCATATAGAGCTGCTCATCGGTCATAATCGTTTTTTCAACGCTTTTTCTGTGATAGACGCCGTTATAGCGGGACAAGTTGCAGAGGCAATCGAGCGGCTGAGGAATATGTTCGCAGTAGATAAGTCCACAGAATACACGGTGGTCGGTGCGTTTGCGTTTCATTTTCGCAGGATGTTCGGCGCCAAGGCCCTGCTTGAGAAGGGTGTTGGTCCGGCTGAGGTTGCCAAGCGAATGAGAATATGGGGCAATAAAGAGAAGCTTTTTGCTCAGCTTCGCAGGGTGAGTTTGAGGGAGCTTGGCGATAATCTGAGGCGGTTAGCTGCGACCGATTATGCGATAAAGAGGGGGCAAACGACGCCACAGGTGGCAATAGAGCAATTGGTATTACAGATGGCCGGTTCTTAGGGTGGTTTTATCTGGGGGTTTTGCAGAGTTTGAGCGGTGGTTTAGAATTCAATGCCTCGTCTGGCCTTTATCCCTTTGTCGAAGGGGTGTTTGATATTTTTCATTTCGGTTACCAAATCCGCCATTGCTATTAAGTCTTTGCTCGCCCCCCGGCCGGTCATTACAATCTCTACCGACCTCTCTCTTCTGTCAATAATATCTTTAATATCCTCCAGCTTTGCCAGCCCTTTCGAAAGGCAGAAAACAATCTCATCAAGTATCACCACATCGTAAAATCTTTTTTCTGCCGTTTCGGCGATTCTCTTAAGAACATCACTGATTGCAGCGCGGGTTTCAGCGACCTGCTGCGGGTCTTCAAAGGATTTAGCCATATCCCACTGGACATCGAGCGATTCGACCCTGATTCTAACGGCCCCCAATTGCAGTGCGAAGCGTTCGCCGATATCGAGTGACGGCGGTTTTAAGAATTGATAAATAAGGACTTTATTGCCCTGTCCCGCCGCCCGCAGCGCCAGGCCAAATGCTGCGGTGGTTTTGCCCTTGCCATCGCCTGTATAAATTTGAACAAGTCCTTTTTCCAACATAGAGATATATTAAGAAAAGAGAGGACAAATTGAAAATTTAAAATAGAGTATTTTCGGCTTAAGAGAAATGGTCAAGCTAACGGCTGTTGGCCTGGGGGTTTTTTTGCTGCGGCTGCAATTGTCAATTGTCAGATGTTATATTGTTATGGCCTTTAGTCTTTGCTGCTCATCGGATTCACTACCGGCCTGCTCGCCCGGTTTAAAGGGCAGTGGTTCGGCGAACTGGACCGCAATTCGGCGCAGGAATTTGCTGATATTTTCGACCCGGCAAACATTAGCTATTCGTGTGAAATCGGTCATATCGAAGCTGTCGCCCTGGCCAAAACGTGGGATGCTGAAACGGGCGGTTATCTGCTGGCCCGGATTCGGGCTTTCTTCGTCACAATAGCACGTGAATGCCGCTCCCTCGCTCGAAACATCGACCATTTGACCTTGTAAAAGTATTTCGTTAAAGTCCTCGGCGAACCAGACTGGCCAGTGGTAACGAAGCCTTCGTTCACTTCTGCGGTTGGTATTTGTGTCCATTGTAAGCACTCCAAATTTTTTAACTTAGCTCTTTTGAAAATCGACATATTCGAGGCCCGGCTTAACGAACAACTACCGAAAAAATCACCGCTGAGCGGTCCAATAAGGTGATTTGGGTCTTTGAGGTTTGGTTCAACGGAATGGTTCGATTAGACTTTTTTGAAACTTTTTTACCTTAAGGGCTTTATGTTCCTATAATCGAATGTTGATTTGGTGTAAAAGCTGTAGAAAATTTGATTTTATTTAGACTAAAACAGGTGTTTAAAATGTTATAGCAGTGATGGTGGTTGTTTGATGCCGATATTCTATACCAGTGGGGGTGACTGAACTGTTTTGCCCACTGTAGAGACGTCCGTCGTGCCATTCGGCAGTGCCTGGAGAATGTCGAAGACCGTTACTAAGCCCTGCACCTTGCCCTGCTGGTCCACTACGGGCAAAGCACGTCCACCAAACTGACACATATTTTCTATTATGGCTGATAATGGTGTCTCCGGCTTTACAGTGTGAACGGGGCTACTCATAACCCACTTAATCTTGATTTGGAGTGTAGCATCGTCCATTGGTCGGTGCCACTTTGCAAACACAGGCCGCAGGTAAGGACTGATTGCCCCTGTAATGTCTGATTTTGATACAATACCTTCCAGGGCGCCATCGGCACCGACCATCATATAGCCGCTGTCGGCCTGTTGCATCTTTGCCAGTGTCTGCTCGACGCTGTCATCACCAACGCCCCATATAACTTCCTTTTGCATAATATCTTTCGCACACATCGCCAAAGCCGAAGACTCTCCCGTAAAAACTGCTGCCGACTCAGTCATTTTCTGAATGGTTTCAGAGACCTCGCCCGCAGGTGGTTCTTTAGCAGCTTGAGCATCATCTGTCGTTTCGGCTTTTAGTTCAGTTTCATCTCCGGGATCCCCTGCAGCGGCCGCGTCACTTTTGACCTCGACGTTTGCTTCAGAATCTTCTTCTCCCACACTTTCTTCTTTCTCAACTGCTTTATCAGTTGCCGGCTCTTGGTCTGGTGGTTCTGTCTCTTCAGCAGAGGTGCTCTGGTTGTCCTGAGCTTTTTTCTCGGTTTCCTCCTGCTGTTCCGGCTCAGCAGTTGCTTCGATTTTTTCTTCTGCTACACTTTCTTTTACCTTTTCGACTGTTTTCTCAGCTTCAGGTTCTTTTGCAACCGGTTCAGGTTCTTTCACGGCGTCGGTTTTTGGTTTCTCTTCTGTGTTCTCTTTGGTTTCTTCTTCGGTTTTTTCCTCGGCAGGAGTAACTGATTCGGCGTTAGATTCAGATGAGGCCCCAAGGATTGTTTTTGGGAAAACAACACCACAATGAAAGGCGGGATAAGGGTCGATTGTCATTTCATAAGGGACAAAGACAAATTCCTCATCGCTGCTAAGTCCCACTGTTTCGGCTGGTTTATCCCACGGCTTGCCGATAAAAGTATTGGTCTGTACAAAATGGCCGTGACCTTCCAATTCGTCCCGGAAGACCCTGTCCCAGGCCCCTACAAGTAAATTGCCGGCCTCTCCCATCGCGTCACCCATGTCCCTGGCATCGCTCTCGGAGCCTTTTTTTCTGTTCTCCAGAATTTTTTTCTCCGGCATCATAACTATAATACCTGCCAGAGTAAACAACCCCTCCTGGTCGAAGATTATTTGGAATGTGCCATCTAAAGCGCCATCGGCTTTGACAATATTTACAGCTACCAGTTTTTTGAACCGCTTCTTAAGAGCCTCGATGGTTTCGGTGCAAGTCTGCTGTTGTTCGCACTCGATATCGACGCCGAGCATCCCCGATATATCTTCACAAAAAGTGTCGAAAGATTCTCCCGACAACTCTATGGTCTGCGATTCAATTTCTACCTGTGAAGTTGCCATAAGCACAAAGCCAACTAATTTGGTTAATTTTTTACAAATCTATTCGGGACTTTTCCTGTAAAGCAATTAAATTGACCAGACAAATCTTGGTCCCTACAGATATTTTGTCTCCTTTTGCACCACACTTAACAATATGATTATCGGCAAATTCAGTCGTGCAGGTTCACTCTCACCTCAAAAACATAAAATATCGGTGCAAAAAATAATTGTTTATTTTTCTTATCCCTGCCGTTATTGTCACCATCCTGCACGAACGCGTCCTATAATTACTTTCTGCTTGCACTATCAGCATAATCTTACAGATATACCTGCGGTAATTTGCGAGTGTTAAGGTCATCTTCCACAATCAAAGATTCCATACAAAAATTTTCGATTTAACTGCCCCTTTGTTTGCTTTAGACTTGTTTGATTTGCTGGTTTTGCTGTTGTTTTGCCAGCTCAATCCAGTTCGGCTGGGAAACAAAAGAACCAACTTTTTCGAATTCTGTTCTTATCTTCTGTAAGAGTCCCTCAGCTCCTGACAAGTCACCTTCCGAAGCCATCTGTTCAAGAGAATAAGCCATCTCTGACAGGCGTTCTGCGCCGACATTTGCCGCAGAGCCTTTCAATGAATGAGCATGTAATTTGACATCCTTTTCATCAGCCTTCTTGACTGCTGCGGCCAGTACACTCAGTTGCTTTCTATTATCTGTCACAAAGACGGACATAATTTCATAAATCAACTCTTCATCATCCACTCTGTTGATAAGCTCGCCCCAGTTAATCACGATTTCGCTGCTTTGTCTGCTTACTGATTCGGCCGATTGGGCACCCAATGGTATCTGCTCAGAACATAGCTCATTTAACTTATCAACCTGAGACCTCACTGCATCTATATTTTTACTCATCTCATCACTCACACAAGGCAGATATTTGCGAATTACCTGTAATAGTATTTTACTGTCGATTGGCTTGGCAACGTAATCACTGCAACCGGCAGCAATACATTTCTCATCGTCACCCTTCATTGCATAGGCGGTCACGGCGACTATTGCCGTTTTTAGTCCATTGCTTCTGAGGATTTTTGTGGCCTCATACCCGTTCAGATGGGGCATTTGTATGTCCATTAATATCAGGTCAAACGGATGGCTGAGGGCTTTATCAACCGCCTCTCTACCGTCCTCTGCTATCGTTACCTCCAGCCCCAGCCGCTTCAGCAACATCTTGAGCAGCTCCTGGCTGGTCTTGGTATCTTCTGCAACCAAAACTCGGCCGGCAAACTTATACTGCTCCAAATACTCGTAGGGTTCCAGCTTGCTGTCCAGCTCATTGATAAGCTTATATTTGTCAAACATCGGCTCAGACTTGATATCGACACCGACCGGAATTTTAAGCGAGAATACCGAACCTTTGCCCAATTCACTGGTTAAAGAAACTTCACCACCAAGCAAATGTGCCAGACGTTTTGTGATAGCAAGTCCCAGACCTGTACCGCCATAACTGCGGGTTGTACTACCATCTGCCTGAGTGAATGATTCAAATATCTTTTCCTGTTTATCGGCCGGGATACCAATCCCTGTATCCTCAACATCAAAACAAATATACCATTCAGACATCTTTTCTTCTGATTCACCGGCCTTTGCTTGCGCTTTATCGCCGGGTTGTTCCAGAAAAACATTCACATACACATGTCCTCTTTCGGTGAATTTAATGGCGTTTGTGATAAGATTAACCAAACATTGACGTAAACGAACAGGGTCGGTGTGTATCTTAGCCGGAAGTGGTCCACATTGCAGAATGTCAAACCTAAGCCCTCTTTCTATCGCCTGTGGTCTCATCATTGAATTGACAACAGCGAACATCTGCCCAAGCAAACAGTCAGTAATCTCAATACTGAATTTGCCGACATCCATCTTGGAGATATTCAGAATGTCATCTATCAGATGCAGGAGGCTTTGGGCACTTTCCTGAATGGTATCGACGTGATGTTTCTGTTCTTTCGTCAGATTTTCATCGGCCAGCACCCCGCTAAAACCTATAATGGCATTCATCGGAGTTCGGATTTCATGGCTCATATTCGCAAGGAACTGGCCTTTGGCCACATCAGCCGCCGTAGCCTCCTGGGCCAGTTTATTCGAACGTTCAGCAGCAGCTATAAGCTGCTCATTGGCCTGTTTTAGAGCCTCTTCGGCCTTCTTTCCCTCGGTTATATCAACGAATAATTCTATAATCTGGTCTTTATTGCCAACCTCCATGGTTTGGGCGGCAATCCAGACAGGGATTCTGCTTCCATCGGCATGCTGCACTTCACCTTCGTAGTCAACAAGATGACCTTTCCTGATGTGAGCGGCAAATTTTTCCTTATATTTTCTTTCTTCTTCCTCAGGATGCAACTTGGATTGATGCATCCCGATTATCTCAGCCCGGCTGCGTCCAAGCAGCTTCTCAGCTAATGAATTGCATTCCAATATCTTGCCTGTTTTTAAATCTGCTATAAATATTGCGCCGCCTGCATTTTCAAATATAGTCTTAAACTTGAGTTCAGACTCCTTTACCACGTTCTCGGCGTTTTTGCGTTCGGTGATATCATCAAGGGCAACAACCATATGCTTGTGTCCCTCTATCATTACGGGTTCAACACTTACAGAGAGCCATGGCATAATTTCTCTGGTATCAACTTTAAGCACGGGCTGGAATTCAACCTGATGGACAGGTTCTTCTGAATGCAACACACTTTCTATAACACTTCTTAACGGACATCCTTCACAATCGGCGCTTCTTCCACAATCCTTATCACCGTAAGAGATATTTATACAACCAAGTGCCTGACCGTAGCGGTGGTTAATAATCTGCGAATATTCTTTGCGAACCATTTGTTTGAGAACATCATTTGCGCGCTTGATTATCATATTTTCATCGAGCAGCAACATACCGACAGGCGCCGCATCGAATATCGCTTCCAGATTTTTTTGTTTTCGGTCCAGTATTTCACCTATTTGCTTACGCCTGACAATGTCTCTATGCATTTGCAATACAGCAAACCAGGCAAACAGAGACAGTGGCACAATGAAACAAATAAATGCGATTGCGCCTAAGGCCATCCGCCGATATGCAGCAAGCCTCTCTTTTATATGTTTTTGTGCAGACCTCATAAATTGTGTAACGCCCTGGCTGTAAATGTGTTTTTGCTCCTCATAATCCTGGCTGTAAAGCAGCTCGGAGGAAGCTTTCCGTTTTCCCTGGCGGACTAAGTCGAAAGACTTGTGTTCCATTGTAACGAGCTTGATATTGGCAGCATCGGTCCGGGCCATGCTCTCGGCCATAAAAGATTTCGGAGCCAGAGCTATAGCCTCCTTGATTGCTGTATTCAATCGCGGCTCAAAACCTTGGTATCGCTGCTGCCACTGCAAATCTCCAGTTGCTGCGGCCATACGTGCCGACATAGTGAGCACCTCATTAAGATGTGTAATGACCCCGCTTAGCTTGGTTATTCTGAACTTTTGGCTTTCAGCGATTATGAAACGTTCATACGAGCGATATGTGTACCAACCCAAACCAACAAGCATTGCACCTGTGAGTAACAGCAACGGCACGATTTGCCTTATACTTACCGTAGGACTTTTTACAATGCTTTTATAACTTACCCTACGTTCCTTTGTCTTTTTTGCCGTGCCGTGAATGCTCATCCTAATAGTTCCCCAACAATTCAAATTATTTGATTTCCAAAAATCCGCAGCAGTGCAATGTTGTGCTCGTCCCATAATCGGCAGTTCACACTTTAAAATGTCACCGCATCTAAACATAAGTTAATATAGTGTCGTCTTTTGAGGCGGTTTGGTTAATTAAAAATGTTCTTATTTAAGGCAAGAATTTTTTTGGGACAAACTGCCAATTTCCCAGGAAAAAGGAAAGGATTTTGCTCCGGGGCGGCAATTCATTAGTTCGTTAAACTCCTCTCAAATTCGCACCCTGTGAACAATAACCTCCAATATATTATTATCGGACAAAAAAAGCGTGGCTTAAAGGTTTTGTCGCCAAAAAATTCCAAAAAAATGTGGAAAAGTGGAAAATAATATCCCACTGACTGTTTTTCCCGTTGTTACTGCCGGAAGTGACAAGCAATTCGTGGATAAAATTGCCTGCGCTGCCCCTTGTCCCTGATTAATACACAGGGCCCTGCGGCCTCAATGTCACCGCAAGGCCCTGATTTTCAACAACACATATGTATTTTACCAACTGCCGATGCAAAACCTAATTCAGCCAATACAGCCCGTCCGTCAGCCAGCGGCTTGCCAGAATGGCAAGGTCCTTATTATTAACTATCCCATCCGGTAACAGGTCCGCACTCAGCAGCGGTGTCGCTGCCGACTTTGACGCCGAGTAGGACGTTTCATTCTTGCGAGACTTGTCACGAGCCTTGACCCGATAAGTGTATGTCGTATTCGGGTCAAGACCACTGTCGGTATAGCCGGAGCTGTCCTGCCAGCCGCTGTCGTCACCACCAGAATTGCCGGTAGTCTCATCAAAGTAGTACTCAACTCCTGCATCGTGATTAGCTGTTGTGGCCGTCATTGCTATTACAGTTGTTGCCAGCGCATTGGGCTCTTTCTCCCAGGTCAGCGGGTCAGGCCAGGGAGCAATATTAGGCTCCTCAAGGGTCGTCAGCTCGAATGCCAAATCCCACGAAACGCCGTAGGGGTCGTGGATAGGGGCTGCGCTACCGCATATGTTACCCACCGTCGGCGGTGTCGGCGGCCACAAGGCACCGGTGCACGGGTCAAAGACGTTAAGGATGCGTACGGCATCGTCGTTGAAGAAGTGCGGCCGAGTCTTCCAGCCCCACTCATGGAAGTTCGGGTCATCGTATTCCCAGGGTTCATAAATCGCAGAGATACTCAACCAGTACACCGTTGAGCACGGGTCATCATCGCAGGGGTCGTTAGGTTCCTGATAGAACCAATCTTCCTGGGACAAAAGCTGAGTGAATTGGAAGGCCGTTTCGTTCATATCCTCCAAATCCCATATTGTAACTTCACCGTTAGCTGCCGTTGCACCTGTGGCATCCGTGGCCGCTACATGTATATGTACGGTGTGCGCATCGTCAAAGTCATAGCAACCGAGCGGCACTTTTGGTGGTGTCTTAGACATATCTATCGGTTGGTTCGTACCGCCGGGCGCTACCGGCAGATTATCTTTGACATCCGTGCGTCTATCAACCTGCACTACTAAAGTGCCGGCTTGAATGTAACTTTGGTCAACCAGCATATTCGCTCTTGTCTCATACGGTCCCGGCCCAGGCCAGTTGAGAATATGGTTATGGGGATTTTTATTGTCAAACAACACATCTTTCACTGTATATGTCTTACTGGGATTTGGGTCGCCGGGGTTAATAGTAATGTCCACCAAACCATCTAAACCATAATCTCCATTGAGGTGATTGGTAACTCCAAGATTGAACTTCAGCAGGACATGGCTGCTCAATGGTGCTGGTATGCCATTGAAAGTGAACTTTATGCCTGTGCTGTTACCTCTGACCCACCAGTCACTTCCAACAAGGTCTTCAGGAGTTGGGCCTGGATGGATGACTGTAATTGCGGGATTATCTTTTATTATTTGCGTCTCCAGGTAGTCGTATCCTGCCAGGTTCCATACGTAGTTATCGCAGTAGTGGTCCCATATCAGCATCTTGGGACGGCTCTCTGATTCCGTGTCACACGGGTCTGGGTCGGGAAAGTCCGTCCAGATGCCGAGTTGAAATGCCTTTGGCATTATCGGCGGCGGATAGGGCTTGTCCCAGTCAAGCCAGGAGCCCCACCAGTGAATATCAGTAACCGGCCTATCGTCGGTGCATTTCCAATCATCGGCTACCAATGTCGGATGTTGTGGATAATTAACGTTCGAGGGCTCATCCCAACCATAAATCTTTGGCGGGTCATCTCCAAATGCTTCCGGAGGCTGCCTCCACTTGAAATAAAAACCTTTCTTTGTTGGCGAAATGGGTTTAAGTACCGGCCAAACAGTCAGATTGTGCCAGTAGTTCCAGTTTGCATAAACTGTTTGTCCGGGCGGAGGCACTGCCTGCGGGTTGAAAATCCATTGGAAGTTCTCGTCAACGATGAAAGCCAGGGACATAGCCGGGTTGAAGCCCGGTGTATTCATATAGCCCGTCGCCAGTGGAATGGTCGCACCGGGGCCTGCTATGGAAGTGTTAATGGTAATCGTATTTGGAACGTTCCACATAATTGGAGCCGGGCAACTCCACCACCAGGAACGTATTCGCCCGAATACATCGCGAATCCCGAATGAAACAGCATTGACCTGTCCGCCGGCCCCAAATTGCGGCGGCCATACTGTAATCTGAATAATCGCGTTTCGCAGGTCGGGATCCTCATCGTAAACATATTCCCAGGCGGCTGTATAATTGGCTTCCGGCAGCGACGAATTTCCCCAAGCCATCACAAGCCCGGCATCTTCCGGATACGGATATCCGCTGCAGGGGTCCACACCACCGCCACCGTACACATAAAGCTGGGGCTCAAGAAATTCGGTTGGTGAAGGATAGGGGTCACCCTCTTCCAGATATAGTTGCCAGTCGAGCAAATAATCCTCTCCCTCGATTGGACTCATCGGCGTAATATGCTCGGGCGGCAAAAGTGCCTCTTCCCATTCCCAAAGTGTGTCAAGATGGACTCGAGGTGTACCAAAGGCGAAGCCGACCATCAAAAGAGAACCTGTCAGAATAGAAAAAACCAGCAGGTTCAATAAGACCGGCCTTTTTGAAAATTTTAGTTTCATAATTTTTCTCCTTTCAAAAATTAAAACAAACCTACTTTTCATCGAAGTATGATAAAGATTAACTGTAAAAGAACGGGCAGAAAACGCCCCCTTTTAATTTTAAGTATTCATAAAATCCCCCCTTTTTTATAGACTTACCTCTTAGCTTCATTCGACCATCCTCACTTTACGCAGCATCCTATTATGTTTTGAAACTAACAGATTTAGATATTGATGTCAAGCAATTTATCGGACGATAGCTTTTTTATTATCGAAGTGTAAATCCAGTTATATCAGACAGATATGCTTTTGCAGCTCTTCGGCCCGGCCAAACAAGTTTTGGTTATATCCCTACCCGCTTTACCGAAAACCAACCTTGTTTTGCTGCAGCTGTTACCCATAGTACGTACAGCAGGTCCTGTCATTTTCCCAGACCATAATACTGTGCAGTGATACTTCGCTGAACTTACCGGTCAGCTTATCCCACGCCAAAACCGCTATGTTCTCAACCGTAGGATTTGTCCCGGCAAATTCAGCCACATCTGCGTTTAAGTTCTTATGGTCAACAAGTTTTATAAATTCGTCATCAACTATTTTTTCAAAATCACCTATGCAAAAGCTATCACCTGTCGGCGTTTTGACTGTAACTTCAAGAATATAATTATGACCGTGACCAGCCGGGTTCGCACATTTACCAAAAACCTCAAAATTCCGCTCACGCGTAAAATCTTCGTTCCAGAGCTTGTGCATCGCAGCAAACTCAAATTTCTCACTAAGATAAATCATCTTATTATCCTCACAGTCAATTGCAACCTTTCTAAAAGGATTGAGCTTCAAAGCCAATTCGCCCAATATTACCTTGCCGAACTTACCTGCCAATTGTTCCTGGGTTTTTTTTAATAGTACAGCTATTTCGGAGAGGCCGATATGTCTGCCCTGTCGATAATTTTCTCTTATTCGCTCGGCAAAAATCGGCACGACATATTCACGAACGCACCTGTCAATATCGACCACATTAACAACAAATCCTGTCGCCGGCTCAATTCTTCCCACCACGCCAACACCCAACTCAAAAAATATTGAAAACCCTTCTCCTGCCGGCCTGGATGAATATGAATTAGAACCCATACTGTCCTCAGCCAGAAAAGGATTAATCGAAAAACGCACCTGTCTTGTAACTTTATGCATAAACAAAAACCGTTTCACGCCCGCTACTTGCTTGCGTTATGCATCAAACTCAAAACCTCACTTCGACTCTTCGGGTCCTTCTTAAAAATCCCACGAAGCGCCGACGTGACCATCACTGAGCCGGGTTTTTTTATCCCTCTGATTGTCATACAGCTATGCACCGCTTCCAGCACAACCGCTACACCCTTGGGGTCTAAACTGTCCATTATAAAGTCAGCTATCTGAACTGTCAGCCGTTCCTGTACCTGAAGTCGCCGCGCAAAACAATCAACAATACGGGCCAGCTTGCTGACTCCGAGCACCACCCCGCTCGGCAAATATGCAACATGGGCTGTACCTATAAACGGCATAAGATGATGCTCACAAATACTGTAAAACGGAATGTCGCGCAGAAGAACGATTTCATTGTAGTTCTCGGTAAAAATACTGCTGATATGTTCCTTAGGGTCTTCCTGCATCCCCGTCAGAAGTTCAGCATACATTGCTGCCACCCGTTTCGGCGTGTCCTTCAATCCTTCCCGCTCAATATCTTCTCCTACAGCCAAAAGTATCTCCCTAATCGCTTTTTTTATCTTCCCTGTGTCTATCGTTTTTTCTTTATGACTCATTTTTTTCACCTCGCAACTGACATCTTCCAGATAATCAATCCATCTGAATCAAGATTTTTCTCTACTATAACTGTTTCATAAAGTTCAGTATCTGCCGATGAGAGCATCTGAAACAGCCTTACCAAACATAGTTGCAGCTTCCGGGCCGATACCGGTTATCACAAGACCGTCCCGCTCAACGGCATTGCCGGTGTACCGAGCGCCGGCCCTTATGAGAGAACCCTGTTGTGACGGATAACTTGTAGCTCTGAGTCCCTTGAGCACTCCGGCATTTGCCAGAATTGTCGGTGCAATACAAATCGCTCCAAGAACTTTCCCCTTTTCTTTCGCTTGGCGGGCGATACTCAGCGCCATGTGGTTATTAAAGTATTCCTTCGCACCGATACCACCCACAAAAATTACTCCGTCATAATCATCAACATTCAACTCACTCACAAGTACTTCTGCGTTGCCGAGGCCGCCCAGCATACCTCTTATAGCACCTTTTTTTGTGCTTGCTACTACAGTCTCTGCCCCGGCCTGGGTAAGGACATTTCTGGTCTGAAAAAGCTCCTCATCGCGGAAATTTTCCCGGGCAACAATCAATACCACTTTTTTGGTTCTTCTCTTTTGCAATTGGGTAACCGGCCTCTTTTGTTCTACAGTCTCTTTCGGTGGATGGGCAGTCGGGTAACCAACACTGATTATGTAAAGCGGTTCGAAAGCTTTTTGGAGTCTGCAAACCTTGCGCACCTGACTTATATCAAAAGCGCCTATCGGCACAGAGGCCAATCCGAGACTGACCGCCTGAAGCTGGATATTCTGAGCGATGTGCCCTGCTTCCAGCAGCATATATCTTCTGGCTTTCTTATCGTATTTGCGGGCAAGCTTTTTCACTGAACCTGCGATAATAACATCACAGCCGGCGCCGGCCACCGCCCTCTGATTCAGTGCCGCCGCTGCCAGCCGAGCCCGTATATCCTTATTAAGGACCTCCTCAAGGCTGTGCCCCTGGGGATGATAAACAAACAAACTTTCATGCGTGGCAAAATATAATTCTATCGGATAAAGCGCCCCCGCTGATGGTGCTGTTCGAAAACCTTTCTCTTTTTCTGTTATCCCCTGGCCCGACCATGCCAACTGTCCAACCTGAGCAAAGTCAAGTTGACGGCTCGCAAACTCACGTACACTTCGGCGCTCGGCCAATGCCTGCTCTAAACTGACCGGCCCGGTTAACTTCGGCTCGGCAAGCTGAATTATTCGGAGCTTCGAAACGCGAGAGGGGGTCCCCGACCTCTGCTGCGCAACGCACACAACCGCAAAAAAACATAATAACATCGCAGGGATTGTAAAACGTTTCATTTTTCCAATCCTCCAAATCAATTTTCAAAATTACAATTCAGTTTTATTATCCGTTCAAAACCAACTCGGTTGTTAAAAACTTAGGCCCGATTCCAAATCATTATAATCCTGCTGCCGACAATTCAGAAATTAATCCTCACCGCTCTCGATAGTTGTTATCACACCTTTTCTAGCATGTTTATGAATCAAATGAAGATTCCGCAAATATATGAGCATGTTCAATGAGAAACCTAACATAAAAACGGGGTTCTTTAAATGAACAGCATAGCTCAGCAGTATGAAACTTCCAAGCAGTGATATATACCAGAAAGCTATGGGCACATGGGATTTTTGTTTGTACTCACTTACTATCCATTGAAGAATAAATCGTCCGCCGAATATACCCTGTCCTATCAAAGCTATCGTTGCCCATACCGGGTCATTGATTATCTGTTCAGCTATCGCACTTTTAATAAATTCGATTATTGAATACAACATAAGTTTTCTCCGATTCGTATTAAAATAACCATTGGGGCCCCCAAACGCGAATTAATGCGTTTGGGAAACCCCTTACATAATAAACGAATCTCTGGTAAAATTAAAGAAAAGAGCTTGAAAAATCGACATATTACTACGCTGATAAAATCCCCGCACGTTGGGAAAGTATCCTTAAAATAAGTCATTTAGGTGATTTATGGCTGTTACACTGCGACAAAAGCTGACCATTATACTGCTGCTGCTTTATTGGCCGGCTATTTTTGTCCTCGCCCACATACCTTCCGGGAGAGTTATCGACTGGTTCTTCCAACCTCGAATGTCCGACAAGGCCATTCATTACCTCGGTTACCTCATTTTGGTTTTTCTGCTGTGGTTTGCAATCAGTCCCGACAAAAGGGTAAACTGGCGCAGGGCCACTGTATGGTGGGTGCTTTTTGTGGTCGTTTGGTACGGAGCTTTTGATGAATGGCTGCAGGGCCATGTCGGACGAAATTGTGACGTTATGGATTTCTTTGCCGACATGGCAGGTTCACTCACGGGCCTGATTCTACTTTCGATTTTTCCCTTTTGGCCTGCCTGTCTTTTCGTAACCTCTACCGTTATTTTTCTCTTAACGAATCTGCTCCAGGCCTCGACCGGCCTCGGAGTAATAAATACAGTATTTCATCTATTCGCTTACGCCTTTTTTACTCTGCTGTGGATTCAATATTTGCATCTTCTGCTGCCGTTCAAACCGGCGCAGCCGAAATGGCTCATTGGTGCATTGACACCTCCAACAGCTTTCCTGCTGGCGACGGAATCTTTTTCTGTAATTGCCGGAAACGATTTCAGTTTAGAGAATATCATCGTTTCGGTGGCGGCAATTGCTCTCGTGGCCGCAGCATTTTATTTCACTGCCCCTTCGCACGAACGTTAAAAAAGGGTTTGCCCTCAACATTTGTTTCAGATACATTAATTAATGATATTAAATACAATAAGCCAAAAAGGCGATAATATATATATATCGTTTTTAGCTTTCCGTAAGGCGTCTCTAAGACTGCCCCAAGTACAGGGATTAAACCGGCGATAAATAAATGAACGAATCTGGAACCGACAATAACAGCCTTACATTCTCAGGTAGCTCTGCCAGAGGTATAAAATTGGCAATTGTCTGCCCAATGGCCAACGAGTCCTCAACCGCTGAGAATTTTATAACCTCGGTACTGCAGCAGTGCAGCTCTGCCACAGGTAAAAACTTCGAAACTGTAAAGTTTTTCGCTGTACTTGATAATTTCTGCACAGACGGCACTTATGATTTGCTCAAGGACCTGCAGAAAAGACTACCAGAACTTGTCGCCATCTGGGCGCCTGAAAACAAATGCGTCGTGGACGCTTATGTGCGGGGCTATCGTGAAGCCCTCGATGCAGGATGTGACTGGATACTGGAGATTGATGCGGGATTTAGTCATCAGCCTTCGCAAATCGGCCAGTTTTTTGAAAAGATGGCTCAGGGCTATGACTGTGTTTTTGGCTGCCGGTTCTGCAAAGGAGGAAAGTTCACAGATGCACCCCTTAGCCGCCGTATTATCAGTAAATGGGGAAGTGTATTAGCAAATATTCTGCTCGGCACAAAACTCAAAGATATGACAAGCGGGTTCGAAATGTTTACAAATGCCGCTTTGCAGCAGGTTCTGGATAAAAAAATTCAGTCAAAAGGCCATTTCTTCCAGACTGAAATAAAGGTATATTGTCGAAATATGCGAATAGCTGAGGTGCCGATACATTATCGCGCCCCAAGCCAGAATGTAAACGCCGCTGTTATGATGGATGCCTTCAGAAATTTATTCCGGTTATTCAAAGAACGTCTTGCCGGTAATTTGTAATCTTTGATGGGATTTTTCTGTTTTATGAAAGACAAAATTTTCATTGTGGTAACCTCGATCGCCGCTCCCAATGAAATCCTTCGGGAATTGGCGCGGAGCTGTGTCAAAAATGATTGTCACTTTATCGTTATAGGCGACAAGGCCAGTCCGGATGATTTTCACATTGACGGCTGCGATTTTTACAGTCTGCAGAAACAGACCAAAACCGGCTTAAAATTCGCCCGGAACTGCCCGGTAAAACACTACGCCCGCAAGAACATCGGCTATCTCCTGGCAATTCAAAATGGTGCATCGATTATTATTGAAACCGACGACGACAATATCCCTTACGAACAGTTCTGGGCGCCTCGCCGGCGGATTCTCACCACCAAGATAATTGAAAACGCCGGCTGGGTGAATCTCTATCGATACTTTAGCGACCAGAATATCTGGCCACGAGGTTTTCCTCTTGAGCATTCTCAATCGAGCCCGCCGAGCTTCGATACGCTCAATCAGGCCGAAATTGACTGCCCCATCCAGCAGGGCTTAGCTGATGAAAACCCCGACGTCGATGCTGTATATCGCCTGACTATGCCGCTTCCACAAACCTTTAGAAAAGACCGCCACGTTGCACTGGCCGATGGTTCCTGGTGTCCTTTTAACAGTCAAAACACCACCTGGTGGCCGGAAGCCTTCGAGCTGCTTTATCTGCCTTCGTATTGCTCATTTCGAATGACGGATATTTGGCGAAGCTTTATCGCTCAGAGAATCGCTGCGCTTAACGGCTGGGCGATTTTATTCCACGAGCCAACAGTTAAACAGCATCGCAACTTGCACAATCTGCTTCGTGATTTTGAGGATGAAATACCCGGCTATTTGCACAACATTAAGATCTGCGAAGCTTTGGAGGATTTGAAACTGCAGCCTGGCAAAGAAAAAATCCCCGACAACCTCAGGATTTGTTACGAGAAGCTGGTTGATATGTCTCTAATTGGTGATGAAGAATTGCAACTTCTTGATGACTGGCTTGACGACGTCAAGGGCACCCCAAACACGAAGTAATGCGTTTCTCCACAGGACACCTGACGGTGGGGAACCCCAGGCAAATCCGAAAATAGAACCGGCTTATTGGCGGGCAATGCCGGCAGGTAACATTTTTTTTCCAAACGGCCTATACAGTGGGTCGCCTATCAAAACAAAACGCCACGAATTAAAAGGCTTTGTTCTATAATATGCTTCGACAAGGCACCGGCCGTCCAACAACTCAGAAAAAAATGCATCCGGCTCCGGAAAGGAACGAAGATATGGCTCGGCCACCGGTCCTAAAGTGGCTGTTATTCCGTCTTTGAGCATCGCCGGACACCATTGACTGCTGTTCGGGTCACGAAGGTCAATCGCCTCCCAGCTTGCGATATGATACCCCACTGCCCCCTCAACAAAATCAAAGGCATCGACATATTGTTTCAAGCTGTACCAGCCGCAATAAAGGGCGGTTATCGGACACTGGCCAGCCTCAAATACCTTCTGTGTCTGTTCTTCGATTACCTTCATTGTCGTACGCTGCCGTAAAATTGAAGCTGTTTTGCTCAACAATTCATCATACTTGGCATACAATGAATCTTTCGCCTTGTCCTGCCCATAGCCGGAATCTATATACGCAATACCTTTGAGTCCGATTTGTTCAGCTAAAATGGCTTTATCGACAAGGCCCATAACAATATCCTCTCCCGGTCCATCAAGACGGCAGACCATAAGTGATTTGAAGTCCCAGTAAGGCAGCTTATACTTTAACTTGTTCGGCCGCCAGCGGTACAATTCATAATCATCGAACAGCACCATCGATAATTCACTATCTACCGAGGCATCTGTTTCCTTGCCGACTATATTATCAATCGCAGACTGCAAATAAGCTTTCCGGCGTTTGAGTTGTTCTTTCTGCCCGGCCATATAAACAGAACCGCTCTGTTCTATTTGTTTCATAATGCTTCGTATCTGCTCAAGCTGTTTTCTCAATTGCTTTAATTTATCTTCCTGCCCCTCCAATTGCCCTCGTTTTCCCACCTTAATTGGTACGCCGTAAGTTGTTATGAGAACCCTGATTTTGCCAATAAATCCGGAACTGCGCAGCTTCTTGCGAATCGGCTCAGCAAGTTTTGTCTCATAATCGCTTCTGGCAATTGTATCGTTAAGAGTTGTCCCTAAAGGCAGGGGAAGAGTATTCCTCACCGGCACCGCCCGCTTTGCGCAGTAGTATTGACCAATGCGCACAGACGCCGCAATGTCGCTGTTTGTTATTACCAAGATCTCATTGGGCTCCAGCGCAAAGCTATTCCGGGCCGCAAAAAAAACCAGGTATATAAAGATGAATTTAAAAACCTTCATCCGTTCAAAAGTTTTTATACAAAAAATTCAGCCCCGGAGGCTACCGGGGCTTTCGGTTATAGTCAAATGTCCAAAAGAACAATGATTTGCCACAGGCGTCACATACTAATGTCATTCGAATAGGTGCAGACTGCGCAGCAATTCCGGCTGATAATCCTCGATGAGTTCATCGTAATTATCAAACCAGCAGGCACTCGGATTACTCTTGAAAACCATAACTCGGCCGCTGTCTTCATTGTGGGCAGCCCTGTGATACCTGAAGAACACCATATCGTGGGTTTTGCCGATGATTTCTATTTTACCGCTCGAATGCGACATCGCATACCGGACCCGCTTGGCCAGACCTGAAACCTGCGATTTGGCCTGTTCTACTATCTCATACCCCCTTTCAATCGGCACCGTATAAGCTTTGTTTCCCAGAGCTGGCCGACACTGGAAAATATAGTAAGGAGCAGCACCAACAAAAGAAAGCTTTCTAAGCAACTCGGCCATAACATTAGGGTCATCATTTACCCCCGTTATCAATGGGGTTTGGTTCGCTATTATGGCACCGCTTTTTAGCAAGAGTGATACGCCTTTGACGGCAATGTCTGTCAGCTCCTGCGGGTGCACAAAATGAGTTATTATATATATCTTCTTGTCGTCGGTGCTGAATTTCTTTATCATCTCCAGCAACGAAGGGTCATCAATAATCCTGTAAGGATTAAAAGCCGGCGTTTTTGTACCAATACGAATTATTCCAATGTGGTCGATTTCCCTGAGCCGCCGAACAATATTCTCAAGCTTCGAGGTCATCAGTGACAACGGGTCACCGCCGGTCAGCAGCACATTTGTTATCTCACCGTGCTGCTTTATGTACTCGGTCGCCTCGGGCACATTTAGAATATGTTCCTTGTGAGACTCCGTGAAAAAATGTTTACGGAAACAGTAGCGACATATACCATCACAAACATCGCTTACCAAAAGCAACGCCGTGGAATTATATTTGTGCTCCAGTCCCGGTATTATCGTGTAGTCCTTCTCATCTGATGGGTCATACCGGCCCCACTGTTCAAGTTCCTGTATATGCGGGATTATAATCTGACGTATCGGGTCGTCGGGGTCATCCCAGTCAATGAGCGACAGATAATAATCGTTGCTGCGAAAAGGAAATTTGTCCGTAACATCATTCAACTCATTTCGTTCCTTCTCGCTTAATTGTTCCAACTGTTCTATTTTTCTTATGTATCGAACCTTGATATCACTTTCTCCTTTCCGACCAATCCGTTACAATTTATTAGTCATCTTTTTCTTCTATCTGTTTATTTGCTTCGCCCCGGGTGTATTCTGTTTGTGAATATTTTTTTTCGTATATATTCTTTCGTCGAAATACCTGGGCTATGGTTGCCAGAATTATTGTTATATCGACCAAAAAACCAGCCGTTTCAACGTATTTTACGTCCAGTTCGAGCTTTTCTTCTCGCGTAAGACCACCCCTGCCGCATATTTGAGCTAATCCCGTCAAACCGGGCTTAACAAGCAGTCGTTTCTTTTGTCGTTCATCCCACTCGGAAATCTGCGAAAGATACAGAGGACGAGGCCCGATAACACTCATATCTCCTTTTAATATATTAAACAATTGTGGCAATTCGTCAAGAGAATATTCTCGCAAAAATTTGCCTATTCTGGTCAATCTTGGGTCATCACCCGATTTTGGACTCGCTCCGAACGGGTCAGCATCTATGTGCATCGTGCGAAACTTGTAGAAAACAAAGCTCCTGCCGTCTTTACCGGCTCTTTCCTGCCTAAAAATCGCCGGCCCTTTGCTTTTGAGCCGGATTGTCAGGGAAATAACGAGAAAAAGCGGGAAAAGCAGCACTATCGCCGGTAATGACGCGCAAATATCAAATAAACGCTTAAGGAATTTTTGAACGAGTTTGTCCTGCATTTTCTATTCGACCGGTGTAAATCTGCTTATAAACTCCACGGTTTTTTTTGCAGTTCTCTCATTGGCGCGCGGATGCAAGGGCAGGTTCACGACCTCTCGACAGGCCTTTTCCGCTTCTGGACACATACCAATCTCGTAGTCATAAGCTTCCAAAGGAGTTTCAATCGGATGAAGAGGACACTCAAACCAACTTCCAAGTTCCACACCTGCTTTTGCTGCCTTTGCAAGAGCTTTTTCTTTATCAGTGATTCTTACCGGATATCTGACCATCACAGGCTCAATAACCGAACTGTCATATTTTCTCACCGGCCAGCCTTTTTCACCAAACAGCTTGTCGTAAAACTCAGCCATCTTCCTGCGGTGGGCAATGTTCTGTCCAATCTTCTTAAGCTCCCTTACCCCCGCCCTCGCTTGTACTGAACTCATTGCTTTGAAAAAATCAGTAGCCATTGTCGGCTGAAATTCTGAAACGCTTGACGAACCTACCACCATAGCTTTCTTTGTAAGGTACCTGAAAGCCGCTTGTGCAAGTGCCGTCGTCCTCGGATACACAAACAATCTATACACAACCAGTTGTGCCCATAGCATTAAAACTTCCCCCCTTGATGGCTGATACATCTCACATGCCCACAGCGATTCAATTCTTTCCGCAAGCTCCACATCATCAGTTGAAGCCATCCCACCCACCCCTGTCGTAAATGGCTTATTCCACTGAAATGAAAAATATGCAGCTTTGCCGAACGTGCCCACCGTCCTGCCTTTATATTTTGAACCAAAGGCAAGGCAGCAGTCTTCAATCACATCGATTCCATTCTCGTCGGCTACTTTCATAATCCCATCCATATCGCACGGATATCCGTATGTGTGCTGGGCAATGAGCACCTTTGTCCTTGCCGTAATCTTCTCCTGGATTAATTCCACATTTATATTGAAAGTGGCTGGCTCAATATCAACATATACAGGTTTTGCACCAAGATACTTGATAGGGTTTACATCCATCACGCAGGTATAGCCCGGCAAAATAACCTCATCTCCCGGGCCAATCCCAATCGCCTTCAATATTGCATATAAAGCCACGCGCCCTTTCCAGAAAGCAAAGGCATATTTTACCGCAAAATATTCGGCAAATAAGCGTTCATATTGGATTGCTACGTCTATTCTATTCATCCTTTTGTCATTATTGGAGAGGCTTTTGGAACACTGTCATACGGTGCGTTCTCAAAAATGGAAAAACCGAAAGTGCACTGCACAATACCATCGAATAGTTTCCAATTAATCGTGCCAGTGGCGGCAGTAGCGTCAGCTTCTTCGAATAATACTTACAACCGGGAAAATACCCTTTTAACTCACTAAGTCGAACACCTTTAACATCTGGATTAGATGGATTATTGACTCTGAAATCATAAACCAGAACCCATCTGGCAGGACGGAGCATAGCAAGGGCATTCTCGCAGATTTTTCGCCTTATATTATTATCGAGCACGCTGCTCAGACACGTAAACATTGTAACAAGATCAAACGCACCCCTCTCAAATGGCATATTCACAGCAGAACAACACACGAAATTCATGCTTGGCAAACGTTCTTTGGCAGCCTTGATCCTGTCCTCAAGAATATCTACACCAAAACAGTTTCTACTTCTTGCTCCATAAAGTGAAAATGGTACCAACGTCCCACCGTTACCACAACCAATATCCAGTATCCGCTTATCACTTAAATCTATCAGGGTCTTCTTTAACATTGAAAGCAGAACCCTTTCCCGCTCCTGAATGGCATGAAGCGTCCCCTTCTGATGCCACGAATAGCAATTCTGCAACCCCTTTTCTTTGCGAACCTGATAAGCCTGCAAAATTCTTTCTCTTTCGTAAATAGCCATTCTAACGCTTCCGTTTTCCCCTTGTGATTGTAAAGATAAACCAAATGCCTTTTAATTATGATTATCTTGAAAGTTTAAATTCTGTTGGTGGTTTCATCCACTTCCTTCGAAGCAAAATAAATCGCACAATTCCCCAAAGACCACCAAGACCATAACCAAAATGTAGAATCGCAAACACAATTACTGCAGCAGGAGCATATTGCCAACCGGATTTTCTTCCCACACTGAAAATACCCAGAATCTGTACCAATAAATAGATAGACAATTCAGCTAACAGAGCCCACCAGAATATATCCAATACAAAACCACCCACAGCAAATGTAATAATTGAAAGCAAAAAAAATATCGGTATAACTTGCCTAACGGTCGCCGGCCTTTTGTGTTTTTGCAGTGTTCTTATGCGCCAGAAACCATATTGGAAATATTGTCGCCAAAGTTTTTTCAAAGAACTTCTTGAATAATATATGCTCCAAATTGAACTGGATAACCATATCTTGCCACCAGCCAGCCTAACCCTAAGATTAAACTCATCATCTTGGTTTCTCACCAATTCCTCATCGAAATATCCTATCTTTTCCACAACCCAGTGGTGGTGCACCCCATATGGCAAAGTGTCTACCCATCCATCAAAATTACCCAGACGATGTTTAGCGTTACCAACTCCAATAGGAGTCTGTGTTGCTGTGGCAATTGCCTTACCTATATAACCCTGTGAAATTGTTTTCCAATAGCCCCCGCAAACCCATGCCTCCGAGTGTTCCTGTAAACAATTAATTGATTTCCTAATAAAATCCTTTCCAATCTCACAATGACCATCAATACGAATAAATACTTCGCCTTTACTTTTTCTTAATGCAATATTCAAACCGGTAGAAACTATCTTACCTGCATTTTGAAGTAGCTTAACACGTGAATCTTTTTCTCCAATTCGCCTTACAATTTCCTGAGTACCATCATCACTGGAACCATCAGCTACAAGAACTTCCATCTTTTCAGAGGGATAATCGTTTCCCAGAACGCTATTTAGGGTTCGCTCTATAAAATCCGCTTCGTTACGAATTGGCATGACAATACTTACAAATGGAAGTTCTTTATCGTCCATCAAACTTTACTCCAAATCTACGTTATTTTTCTACTGCACTTTTCAAGACTTCTAATACCTGAGATGCTAATGAATCCCTATTAAACATTTCTTCTGCAATTCGACGGGAGTTTTGCCCCATTTCGACCAGCTTATCCCGATTTGAATTAAAGTATAAAACTTTTTCAACAAATTTATCGATATCACATTGTTTACATCCGAATCCTGCATGATTCTCTTCTACTATATTCTTTTGCCAACCGCTGTAATTCAAAAGAACCGGCTTTCCTGCGCTTAACGAATCAAAGAATTTATTCGCCGAGTTGTGTTCCAAAACAGGAAATTTAGCAAAAATAACCATTGACATATCGCATGCGGCAAAATATTTCGGCAATATTGTCTTGGGCACGGATGTAATAATCTCAATGTTTTGCAAACCTGATTCCTCGACACGCTTTATGAGCCTGTTGCGTTCACTACCATCACCGACCAGCACAAAATGTATATCCTGATATGATTTTAATTTTTCCGCGACATCAACAACAAAATCCAATCCGTTGGTTTTGCCCATCGCCCCGGCATGAAAAAGAACGAGTTTATTTTGCCAGTCTTTTTCTTCTCTTATTTTCGAACCATCTATGTCAGGATTGAATACATCCGTATCTGAACTGTTAGGAATAATAGCAACTATTTTTTCAAACCCATTAAGAACTGAATAAACCCCATCTGCCATTCCTGGCGAAAGTGCAACAATTGAAGTGCTTTGCTTGTATATAGATCTTTCCAACCACAAAAGTATTTTTATAAGAATCCTGTTACGTATAATACCTAGATCTATTGGTATTTCAGGCCATTGATCACGAACCTCAAAAACAAAAGGTACATGCTTCGACCATTTTAGTATTATAGCTGGAATCCCTACCGTTAATGGAGTGCTTGTTGCATAAATCACATCTACCTCTTTGGTTCGCAATCCCACATAAAGACTGAGAAGCATAAACGATGAAAATGAAATTATTCGACGAAGAAAAGATTGCTTATTGCTGTACTTCATTCCCATTATTACAACATTAATTCCAGCAATTGTTTGCCTTTGGATAAGACCGCTTCTTACTTCTAGGCCACCGACATCATAATGCCCGCAAATTATTGTGACTTTATGTCCAGCCTTAACCCACCGCCGTGCAAATTCGTAAGACCGAGTACCAGTGCTACCCGAGGGTAATGCAAAATGTTGGTGGATATATAATATGTGCATCTGTTTTACTCTTTGCTTTTTGCCTTCAGGATCATTTCCTCATAGATTCCCTCAAGGATTTTCATGTTTGTCTGGGTATCAGCTAGTTTAACAACCTTTTCACGATTTAGCTGTGTTGCCCGAACAATCAAATCATTGTCGTATAAATCCATTATACAATTTGCCAATGATTATGGGTCATTTACTTTGTGTAAAAAACCATTTACGCCGTGTGTCAACCAATCTGAATTGGTATCTATCTCAGAAACAACGGGAAATAACCCTGATGCCATTGCTTCAAGCAGTGCCACACTTATACCGTCACGAATAGGGGATGAAATAAATATATCGTTTTCACTTAAAATCGAGTTGATTTTGCTTTTATCAACACCGCCCAGGAATGTTATTTTTTCAGATACCCCTTGCAGTTCAGCCAGTTCTTTAAGTTCTTCCAACAAAGCCCCATCCGCCACAAAAGTCATTTTAAAATAGACATTTTTTGATTTTAGGATTTTTAATGCTTTTATTATGGTGACATGATTATATATTTTCTCCAGCCTTCTGGTTGTGACCATACGAATTTTTTGTCCTTGACGTAATTTCTGTCTTTGTTTGAAACAAAAAATTTCTGTATCAACCCCAAGTGTTAGAACTTGTATCTTTTCCGGAGCAACACCAAGACTAATCACTTTTCTTTTTTGATCTTTTGTACATGTGTTGACACAATCTGCATGATTAAAAACAAGTTTTAACAGAAGTTTCCATATTTTTGAGTCAATACTGTCATTTAAATCACTGCCGTGTACCGTCGTTATAGTGGGATGAAATCCACATACAACTCCAGCCAATCCAGCACTTGTAACATAATGAGTG
>Ga0180432_10001668_pt1 | contig 34672 bp, 24 predicted proteins | sample SS_ome_10_FD_132414 | JGI IMG/M metagenome (GOLD analysis project Ga0180432, IMG submission 132414) | Hypersaline lake sediment archaeal communities from the Salton Sea, California, USA - SS_1_MS_2 metaG | ecosystem: Environmental > Aquatic > Non-marine Saline and Alkaline > Hypersaline >... | reverse complement strand
CGAGATGGACGCCATCAACGAGATTGCCGCCCGCCACGGCCAACTGCCCGTCCTGGAGGACGCCGCCCAGGCCGTCGGGGCGACCTGCCACGGCCGGCCCGCCTGCGCGCTGGGCACCGCGGCGGCCCTCTCCTTCTACCCCACCAAGAACCTCGGCGGCTTCGGCGAGGGCGGCATGATCCTCACCGGCGACGAGGCCCTCGCCCAGCGCTGTCGCATGGGCCGCAACCACGGCGAAACCAGCCGCTACCACCACGAGTTTGTCGGCGGCAACTTCCGCCTGGACACCATGAAGGCCGCCATCCTGCTGGCCAAGCTCGGCCGCCTCGAACAGCTCAACACCGCCCGCCGTCGCAACGCGGCCCGCTACGCCGAGCTGCTGGCCGACACCCCCGTGCTGACACCCGTCGTCCGCGAGCACAACACCTCGGTCTTCCACCAGTATTCGATCCTCTGTGACGACCGCGACGGACTGATGGCCCATCTCCGGGAGTGCGGCGTGGGCAGCGGCGTTTACTACGCCGTCCCGCTCCATCTTCAGGAGTGCTTCGCCTACCTGGGGCACCAGGCGGGCGACTTCCCGGTCAGCGAGAGCGTGTCCGGCCGCATCCTCTCGCTGCCGGTTCACCCCATGCTGACCGAGGACGACCTCCGGCATGTGGCCCGGAGCGTGGGCGATTACTACGGCAAGTGATCCCGATGGGCGGCGGCCGACGCAGTCTGCCCGACCACGGTGGAGCCCTGCGGTCTGCCGGCTGACCCGCTGTGCTACTGCGGCGTCTCGGGCGGCTGGTGCACCGATTCCCACCAGCGGCGGAACCGCTCCATGTTGTAGGTCTCGATCTGCTCGCGGATGCGGGCCAGCAGCGGGCCGATCTCGTAGGCCCGGTCGAACTCGCGGATGAGCGGCACCTGTCGGCCAAACAGCCGCATGGTCAGAATGGTGCGCCCGTCCTGGCCGTGCGTGCCGCGGACGTGCAGCACCTCGCCGTCGATCACCAGCCGCACCCCCAGCTCCGCGTACTCGATGCGCTCCGGCAGGATCCGGCCCACCTCGATCCCCACGATCTCCCGGGCGGCCCACTCCAGCAGGCTCTTGTCGATCGTGCCGGGAGCGCCGTCGGGGGGCACGGCGGTCAGCTCCACCTCGGCCCGCACCAGCCGGTCGTCCACGATCTGGAGCCCGCGAATCTCCACCCGCAACCGACCGCTGATCCGGCCGCGGCCGATCAGCCCCGTCAGGGCCTCCAGCGACAGGTCGGTGCCGTACCCGTCGGCGCTGAGGTACTCCACCGCCGTACCGCGCAGCGAGGCCTGGTGCACGCGAAGCTGCACCCGCGAATCCAACGGCGCCGTCCGCAGCACCGGCACCAGCTCGTTGACGCGCAGGTCGCTGAGCCGCCCGCGGAACCGCAGCCCCTCCAGCCGGCGATCCAGAAAGACCGCCTCGTCAACGATCACGTTGACCCGCCCGTGAAACGGCCCCCCGATCACCGGCTCGGTCAACTCCTCGAGGGCGGCGCCGGTGATGGCCCCCGTGAGGGCCACCCGCTCCCGGGCGTCCGCCACCCGGTAGCGCAGCTCGCCCTGGAAGACGCCCCGGGTCACCTCGGCCCGCAACAGCGAGTTGAGCCCCAGGCCCCCCAGGGGCAGGGGCGGCAACTGGAGTTCGGCCTCGTGGAAGCGCAGGCCCGCCCCCGGCGTGAAGTGGGCGATCACGTTGATGGCCTGCTCGACGGCACAGCCGTTCAGGTTGTGACAGACCAGTGACGCCCGCCCCGTGCCGTCCTCGTCGAACACGATCTCGCCCACCGAATCCCTCAGCGAGAGGGTGATCGCCGGGTGCCGCCACTCCAGGTCGATGTTCGCGAGGTGCACGCGCCGCAGGCTCAGGCTGACGAAGTCCTGGCCGAAGCCCGACTGGAGCATGGCCCGGTAGTCCTCGGGGCTCCACTGGTGGGTGCCCACCAGCAGCCACCCGTCGATGAGGTCCAGGGCGTACCACGGCCGGCCGTTGCGGCTCTCCTCGCTCCAGACGGCCCGGCGGCAGCGGAACACGTGGTCGCCCCGCGCCGGCATGCGCACGCTGATCTCCTGGAAGGCCCGGCTGCTGCCCGTCAGGGTCCGCACCCGCTCGATGCTGGTGGGGAAGTGCAGCAGCTCGCTCACCTCCTGCTCGAGCCGGGCGCGGTACGCGTCGCTCCGCAGGTACAGGCCGTAGCCCAGCGTGACCGACAGCGACCCCGGCACGAAGACCAGCACGAGCAGCAGCAGGATGCGACGGCGAAGGAGCATGGACTATCCGCTTGACGGGGCGTCCCGCCCGAGAGTTCCGGCCCTGCGGAGATAATGGTCCCAGGCGGCTCGGACCTCCGCCAGCGTGTCTCCGGCGAACTTCTCCAGCAGCGCCCGGGCAATCTCGAAGGCCACCACGTTCTCGGCCACCACGCTGGCGGCGGGCACGGCGCAGACGTCGCTGCGTTCGTAGTCCGACCGTTCCGGCTGCCGGGTGATCAGGTTCACGCTGTCCAGCCCGCGGAGCAGCGTGCTGATCGGCTTCATGGCCCCGCGCACCACGATCGGCTGGCCGTTGCTCATCCCGCCCTCCAGCCCGCCGGCGTTGTTGCTCCGCCGCGTGAAGCCGAGGGAATTCGTGTCGCGCCGGGTCGCGTCAAAGTCGATCTCGTCGTGCACGGCGCTCCCCGGGCGGGCGGCGCACTCGAAGCCCAGGCCGATCTCCACACCCTTGAAGGCCTGGATGGAGCCGACCGCCCGCATCAGCCGGCCGTCCAGCCTGTCCTGCCAGCGGGCACAGCTCCCCAACCCCGGCGGCACCCCGAACGCCCGCACCTCGACCACCCCGCCCAGCGTGTTCCTGTCCTTCTTGGTTTCCAGGATGGCGTCGGTCATGGCCTCAGCGACCGACTCGTCGGGGCAGTACACCTCGTTGCCGTCGCGCCGTTGGCGCAGCTCGTCGGGTCCCGGCGCCGGATCGACCGCCGCCGCGACCGGGCCGATCCGCACCACGAACCCGACCACGTCGATGCCGAACTGGGCCAGCAGGCAGCGGGCCAACGCCCCGGCGGCCACGCGACCGGCCGTCTCCCGGGCCGAGGCCCGCTCCAGCGTTTCGCGGCAGTCGGTTGTCAGCCATTTCAGACTGCCGGCCAGGTCGGCATGACCCGGCCGTGGCCGGTGGACCGCCGGCGCCTCGTCGATCCGGTGGTCCCGGTTGGCGATCCGCCCCGCGATCGGCGAGCCGATCGTCCGGCCCAGCCGCAGCCCCGAGAGGATCTCCAGCGAGTCGGTCTCGATGAGCTGCCGTCCGCCCCGGCCATAGCCACCCTGACGCCGCCGCAGCTCGCCGTTGACCCAGTCCAGGTCGACCGTAAGCCCCGCCGGCATCCCTTCGACCAGGACCACGACGGCCGCACCGTGCGACTCGCCCGCCGTCCGATAATCCAACCCAGCCATGCGAGCCACTATAAACCCCGCACGCACACACGCCAATCCGCCGACCCCTCCCACCGCCGCGCGAGAACCGCCCGATTCGAGCACCCGGCGCCCACCGGGTGAAAGGGCGGCGCCGCTACCGTTCCCGCCGCCTCGAACACCGGACCGTGGGGCTCACCCAGGTGCGGATCGCCCAGCTCTGCCAGACCGGGCTACGAAACATAACTGTCTACATAAGAGTGATTTACGGAGAGAGCGAGCTTCCGGTGTCGGCAACCTGCCAGGAGTGCTTTCAGGTTCCCGACGAGGGTGGGCGACGCGTTGAGCGCACCGTGGAGCACTACCACCTCGACATGATTCTCGCCGTCGAGGTCGCGGACATACCCCGACCACACTGCTTGCTGGACCCGGACCGTCGACGGATCACCGCGGCCGGTTTGTGTTGCCTGGTGGCCTGCGGCTGCACGAACGTCCCGGACGCCCTCGCATTCCAGCGCCGCCCGCAGCCGGCCCAGTTCCAACTCGCGGGGCTGATCCAGCTCACCGGTACGCTGACCGCAGGCGACCGGCCGTTCGCCCTGTCACCACGTAGTCAGGGTGTTTTCGGCGCCGGGCCGGGCTGTGGCCTGGACGACGCCCTGTTCCCGTTGTTGCCAGGGCCGGTGCGCTCGACTCGCGAGGCCCGTGTCTGGGCCATACGCCGGGTGGCTCGAAGCATGGTCGTCACCGGCCCTGGCCGCTCTGCACAAACGCCGCTACCGCCGCCGGGTGCTCGCCAGCCCGCCGAGGACGACCAGCATCAGCAGCGTGGCCGGCTCGGGAATTATCGCCAGGCCGCGGACACTGGAAGCCGTACCCAGATCGCCCACCACGGTGCCCTCCCCCGTAAAGGGATCGACGATCTGCAGGTTGTACTGGGCCGCGTACAGCGTGCCGTCCACGTCGAACTCGAGTGTCTGATCGTCGGGATCGAAGCCGTCGTCGCCGATGATGTCCACCACCGCACCGCTTTCGACGTCGAGCGAGGCCAGCCCCGCGTACACCGCCGCGCCGTAGAGCACGCCGTCCGGACCGAAGTCCAGGCCCTGAAGATCCTTGCGGCCCGTCTCCCCGATGACGGTCACCGCCCCGGTCTCGACGTCGATCCGGGCCAGCAGGTCGATCTCGCCCAGGGACTGCTGGCTGAGGACCGCGTAGAGGTTGTCGTCCGCGTCAAAGGCGAGTCCCCGCGGGTTATAACCCGAGGGCATGCCGGTGAACTGGACCTTCACCGCACCCTCCCCGGTGGTCGGATCGATCTCAATCAGCTTGTTCGCCGTGTTCCCCGAGGCGAACAGCCGGCCGTGCGAGTCGACGGCCATCGAGTTCAGGCTGCCGTACCCCACCTTGCCGATCACCGCCGCCGCTCCCGTCGACTTGTCGATCTGCACGAAGTCCCCCAGCCAGGTGACGCCGTACAGGATCGTGTCCGCCTCCGCCGCCGGAGGGCAGGCCAGCCCCGCGATCCCGGCCGCACACAGCATCCCCGTCAGAATCCGCCCTGTCATACTCATCCTCCTCGGAACGGGCCCAGCCCTTCCCCAACCCCGAACACGGTCCCTGCGGTCGAGGCCGCCACCCAGCCCCGTCCACGCCCGCGCAGACCCAAAAAAAGAGAGAGCCGCCGCCCGGCAGCCCTCTCTCTCCTGCTCTGGTGTTGTCAGTGGAGAAGCCTCTTCCCCACTCCGGTCTGCTACAGGCCTCAGCTTACCGAATGAGCGCAGGGCTTTTCAAGCGGGGTGCGCCGCGGGGCCCACACTTCGTCAGTCCTTCACGAAAACATAACGGAACGGGAAGATGAGACGCGGATTGGGATACAGTCCCCCGATGCGCGGACTGATGGCCATCAGGTTGGTGTGCTGATGGAGGGGCAGCGCCGGGAGTTGCTCCAGCACGAGAATCCGCTCGGCCTCGGCCAGCAGCCCCAGGCGGCGGGAAGCGTCGGTCTCGTTGGCCGCACGACGCAGCAACTCGTCGTACTCCGGGGCCGAGAAGCCCGCGTCGTTGTTCCCGTTGCCGGTGGCGAAAACATCCAGAAAGGTGGTCGGGTCGCGGTAGTCCCCGTACCAGCCGGCCCGGGCGATCATGTAGCGGTGGTGGACCTTGTCTTCTCCAAAGGTCTTGGCTTCCTTGCCGCGCAGCTCCACCACTGCGCCGAGTTCGGTGCTCCACATGTTGGCCAGGACCTCGCAGATCCTCCCGTGGTGGGCACCGGTGTTGTAGAGCAGGTCGATGACGGGCAGGCCCTGTCCGCCGGGATAGCCGGCGTCGGCCAGCAGGCGGCGGGCCTCCGCGGGGTCGTAGGTCACGGCCGGCGGGGATTCGTAGCCCGGGATGCTGCCCGGTGGCACGAGGTGGTCGCTGATCGGGTCGCCCCGGTCGAGCACCTCTTCGGTCAGCAGCCGCTTGTCGATCGCCCGGGCGAAGGCCCGGCGGACCCGGGGGTCGCGGAAGGGATTCGGCCGGCCGCGCACGGCGGGGCTCCGGCAGTTGAAGATGTAGTAGTAGGTCGCGAAGACCACCGGGACGACGAAATCGGGGCGTTGCCCGGTGGCCGCCAGGTCGGCCAGCCGGTGGTCGTAGTCCACACTCATGTCGGGCAGGAAGTCGACGTCGCCCCGTTCGTAGGCCATCAGGGCAGTGTTCAGGTCGCCGTACACCGCCATGTCGATCGTGGGGCAACGAACCGTTTGGCGGGCCCGGTGGAACGGGTTCGCCTCCAGGCGGATGCGGCGCTTGAAGAGCCACTCGGCGAGGCGGTACGGCCCGTTGGTGACCAGGCCGGGATAGCCGTGGGCTCGGTAGTCGGGCTTGGTCCACTGCGGGTCGTAGACCACCAGCCCTTCGGCCGTCAGGCCCGTGTCCGCGACCTGCTGACGGAGACGTTCGATGGACGAGTGACAGGGCAGCAGCGTGGGAAAGGCGCACAGATCGAGGAAGAAGGGGCACGGGCGGCAGAGCGTCACGCGGAGGGTGCGGGGGTCGGGAGCCGCCAGGCCGACGCTCGCGAATCGGGCGCCCATTTCGGTGGCGTGCCGCCTCAGGTGCCGGCGGTGGAGGGCCGCCCAGTCGGCCCGGTCGGGAGCCGCGAGTGTCAACGCTGTTCCCCGGCTTCGCCGTTCGCTCACGCTCGCGGCTCCGCTCGGCGGGCGGGTGTCGGTCGGGCCGGGCTCCGACATGTCGGTGAGATGCCGGTCGGTGGTCGCGGCGGGCAGGCCGTCGGCCGTGATGACCCCGGACCGCAGCAGCAGGTCCATGGTGTCCGCTTGGACGGACCAGCCGGCAGCCAGGCGCTTCAGTGCGGTGAGGATCGCGACCTGCCGGTTGCGCCAGTCGTAGTACGCCTGCGCGCCGGCGACCTGGTCGGTGATCAGGCGGGCGTAGTCGCCGGCCGTGCCCGGCTCGATGGCCCGCCGCCAGCCGCGGATGAAGTCCGGCGCCGTCACCGGATCCCCGTTGGACCAGCGGGCGTCGGGCTGCAGCGTGAACGTGTACACCAGCCCGTCCGCCGACACGGCCGGGGGAAACCGGGCCACTCCCTCGGCCGGGCGCGTGGTCCGCGGCTCGAAAGCCGTCAGCCCCTCCCAGATGTTGATGGCCACCCGGATATCCGCGGTCCAGCTCATCTGCGCCGGGTCCAGAGTGTTGATGCCCGTCGAGTTGACGTAGACGAATTCCGCCCGCGGGGGAGTGCGGCGCCAGGCGTACGCCCCGACCATCACGCACAACACAGAAAGGCAGACCGCCACCAGGGTGCGAAACATGGCCCGCCAGGATAACGATGGTTGAAGGTCGCGAGAAGTCAGGACGCGGCCGGGAGGCCACCGAGCGGAACGCTCCACGGCGCCTGGTTGAGAACACCGGGCTCCGCCTCGCTGCCCACCCACTTGAGCAGCTCGATCTTCATGTTGACATCCGCGGTGTCGCCGCCCTCTTTCATTCTGCCCCGCACGTCACCGCCTTTGCCGGCCAGGGCTTCGAGCAGTTCCTCGCAGACCTCGATCCGCTCCCGGAGCACGCGTTGCTGGGGCCCCTCGACCGTGGTGTAGGCGTTGACATCCAGGGTCAGGAAGCCCGCCAGACCGCGGACCAGGGCGATCTTCTCCGGCTGGGGCAGCCGGGCCCGCCGGGCATAGAGGTACTCCCAGGCCTGGATTTCCGCCCGGTCGATGGCGGGTGCTTCACCGGAAGCCCGCCTGCGAACCCGGGCATCGAAAACCGCCGCCATCGCGCCGGTGGCGTCGGGCAGCAGGGCGTTGTCCTCCAGGCTGAGGGCATCGTAAATGGCCCCGAGCACCACTCCGCTGTTTTCCGTCTGGCCGACCTCGCGGAGACGGGCGACGACGGTGCGGGCCAGGGAGGCATTCGCGGTGAGCTGGCGTTCCAGGTCAGCGTACGCCCGGGCGCAGTGGTAGCGGACCACCGGCACGGGGTGCTGGAGCCCGGCCGCCAGGGCCTCCCGGGTGACCAGGTCGGCAGCCTCGTGAATCACCCGCGCCATCGCCCAGGCCGCATAGGCGGACAGCGGCTCCGGCCGACTGAATTCGGCCGCGATCGCGACGGCGGCCCGCTCGGCCAGGTGGGTGGTGAACGCGGGGGTGTTGTCCGGGAGGGCCCGCAGCTCGGCGAAGGCCCGGCGAAACGCCCCGGCCGCCGCAACGGGATCCTCGTCGAGCTTGCCCTTGAGTTCCTCCACCCGCTCCTGAATCCACGCGTCGATGACCTCGTCGTGGGCGTCGGTGAAGGCCACGAGCTTGCGGACTTCGTCGAGTGGCCCGCCCGGCGTTTCCTGGGCCGCGGCCGCGGCGGCGAACAGCCCGCCCAGCAGGCAGGCCCGGAGGACGGCCGAACGGGCCGGCGCCCGGAGCCCCGCTGGCGCCCGGCGGGCGCACCACCCTCCGCCCGAGGTCCTGCAGCCGTTGGGGTGTGATCGTTCTGGATGCATGCTCGACCGCAACAGTGAGGCTATTCGGTCGCCGGTGCCACCGCGCTCCAAAGCAAGGGGAAACTACCGAACAAGGTCGGCGAGTGTCAAGGCGAGCCGGTGGAAAAGCCGGCCGGCGCGGCCGCGGCGGCTGAAGTCCCGCTTCGGGGCCGCGGCGCCGGGCGGTGTCGGGCGGGCGAACCGCCGGGCCCGCCGCTTGTTCGCCCCCCGGAACGGGGGTAAACTGAGCGCCCGCGAAGATTCGTTGACCGTCGCTGTAAGACCGGGAGGGCTCAGTATGCAGGCAGACACGGGTAGCGGTGATGCTTCGACACCGCCGCTGAAGGCACGTGTGGGGGAGGTGCTCGAGGAGATCCGCCAGGCGATTCGGGCAGACGGTGGCGACGTCGAACTGGTCGACGTCGGCAGCGACGGCGTGGTGAGCGTTCGCTTCCACGGGGCCTGCGTGGGGTGTAGCTGCGCCGGCATCACCCTGTCCCAGGGCATCGAGCGGGTCCTCAAGGCCCGGGTGCCGGAGGTAACCGGCGTCGTCCTGGCGTGACAGGTCGGGGCATTGCCGAGCCAGGGGGCGCGGCGGGCCGCTCAGCATCGAGACCACAGCACCCTTGCAGCCGGCTGGCGGGCGGGTAGTCTTAGAGGGGTGCGTGCCGACGGAGGCGAGATGGATCTCACAAGCCGAGAGGTGGCCCGTGGACGCTGACGAAATCCTTCCCCTGACCCCGGAAACCATCGCGAACCTGCTGGGCACCCGGCGGCTCTCCGAGGAGGAGCCGGGCGAGCTGCAGCACCGGCGTGCGGCTCGGTGGGCCTTCCCGGGCGCGGTCGAGCTGTGGGTGCCCGACGAGGCGGGCCGGGAGACCCACCAGACGGGCGTCTGTCACAACCTCAGCGAGGGCGGCGTGGGTGTGCGCTGCGACGAGCCTTTGGCGGTGGGCCTGACCGTCCCGATTGCCATCCACCAGCCCGAGGCGAGCCTCCACGGCAAGGGGGTGGTGCGGCACTGCACGCCGCGCGGCAAGGGCTTCCTGGTCGGTATCGAGTTCCTGTTCGCCGAGGCGTAGCGGGCGGGGGGCCGGGTTCAGGCAGCGGCCACCATCCGCAGCAGGTTCATGCAGACCCACCCGGCGTAGGTGCCGAGCACATAGCCCGCCACCGCCAGCAGCGCCCCCACCGGGGCCAGGGCCGGATGGAAGGCCGATGCCACCACCGGGGCGCTGGCCGCTCCGCCGATGTTCGCCTGCGAACCCACCGCAACGAAGAAGAACGGCGCCCGGATCAGTCGGCCCACCGCCAACAGCACGACCACGTGACAGACCATCCAGATGGCGCCCATCAGGATGTAGGCCGGCGCCTCCAGGATCTGCCGGAAGTTGGCCGACGCCCCGATGCAGGCGACCAGCAGGTAGATCATCACCGACCCGAGCTTGGAAGCCCCGGCCCCCTCGAGATTCCGGGCTCGGGTGAACGAGAGGAGCACGCCCAGGGCGGTCACGAGGATGTACTTCCAGGTCGAGTCCGAGACGTTCTCATGGAGGAAACGAATCAGCGGGGAGCCGCCCGCCGCCGCGGCGTCGATCCACTCGCCCAGCTCGAGCCCGCCCGCATAGCTCAGCCAGCTTCCCACGAAGCCGAACGCCAGGATGATGGTCAGGTCGGCCAGGGAGGGCACCCGCGTGACCCGCTCGCGAAAAGCGGTCATGCGCCGTTCCAGGTCGCGGATGGCTTCGGCGTTGGCCCCGGTCCAGCGGTCGATGGCCTGCTGGTGGGCGGAGAGGTAGAGCAGCGTGCCCATCCAGATGTTGGCCACGAAGACGTCCGGGATGACCATGGCGGCCAGCATGGTGTCGGAGACGTCGGCCATCTGGCCGAGGGCCACGAAGTTGGCGCCTCCGCCGATCCATCTTCCCGCCAGGGCGGACATGCCGCGCCAGATGTCGTCGGGCAGCCAGTGTCCCACGAGCAGGAGTGCCAGGGGGCCTCCGATGACGACCCCGGCGGTGCCGGCCAGCAGCATGATGCCCGCCTTGGGTCCCAGGCGGAGGATGCCCGGAACGTCGAGCGCCAGGATGAGCAGCAGCAGGGCGGCGGGCAGCACGAAATCCTTGACCCAGGAATACAGCGGGGAGGCGGCCGGAATCACCCCGGCGGTGGTCAGGGCGGTGGGCACGAAGTAGCAGAACACCAGGGCGGGCACCACCTTGAACACCCGGCCGATCACCGGATGCTGGACCAGCCAGAAGATCACGGCCAGCACGGCCAGCAGCACCGCCAGCAGCCCGGCGGGGTGCTCGACCAGCGGGCCGTCCCCCAGGCCGGCCGGGGCCGTCGTCGTGGTGTGTGCAATCAGAACGCGCATGGGTGATACTTAGTGGTTGAAGCCCCGGGCGTCCACCCCGCGATCCGGCAGCCGGCCCGGCGGTTGAGCCGGGCCCGGGCAGAAACGAGTGTGGCGGCGCCACCGCCGGCGCCTGCGGAGCAAGGAGTCACGATGGCCAGCAACAAGAGCGAGTGGGAACAGTTCTTCGACGACCACGCCCCCTGCTACATGGACAACGTGTTCGTGAAGGACACGGTCAACGAGGTCGACTTTCTGGTAAAGGAGCTCGCTCTGCCCCCGGGAGCCGCGATCGTGGACGTGGGGTGCGGCACCGGCCGGCATGCGATCGAACTGGCCTCGCGGGGTTATCGGGTCACGGGTGTGGATCTCTCGGCTGCCATGCTGGCCGAGGCACGCAAGGCCGCCGAGGCGGCCGGCGTGGAGGTCGAGTGGATTCACGCCGACGCCACCCGTTTCACGAGCGAGCGCACGTTCGACCTGGCCCTGGGCCTGTGCGAGGGAGGCATGGGCCTGCTGGACAAGGCCGATGATGCCCTCGAGCAACCTCTCGTCATCCTGCGGGGCATCGCTGCGGTCCTCAAGCCGGGTGCTCCGGTGGTCATGACGGTGCTGAACGGCTACGCCGCGGCCCGGCGCCAGAAGCCGGAGGACGTGGCCGCGGGCCGGTTCGATCCTCTGAATTCGATAGAGCACCAGCCTCAGGACATTCCCATGCCCGATGGCGTGCGGACGGTGGCCATGCCCGAGCGCAGCTTCACGCCTCCGGAGCTGAGGCTGCTGTTCCGCGAGGCCGGCCTGGAGGTGGTGGAGATGTGGGGTGGCACGGCCGGCCGGTGGGGCCGCCGGGCCATCGACCTCGACGAGATCGAGATCATGGTCCGGGGCCGAAAGCCGGCGGCGCCGACCGGCGCCTGACCAGCCCGGCCACGACGGATGAGCGCCGCTTCGACGGCGGGCCGGCGGCGGAGGCTGGAGTCGTACCTCACCAACGCCGAAGCGTATCGAGCCGCAAGGGGAACGAAGTCCACCACGAGCGGAGTTCGCGCGGAGCCGCAACGCCGGCGGAGCGGTCCTTTTCGCCAGGCTCGAGGGCTCGAACGTTTCCGAGGCAGTACACCGGAGTCAGGCCCGGACGTCGATGAAACGGCCGGGTGCGTCGAGCGTGGCCACGGAGAACGCCGCCGCAGCGGAGCCGGCGGAGCCCGACGGGGCGACTGCGGAACGGCGGGCGGGGGCGGGGGGCTCGGCCGGGCGAGCACTTGAGGCCGGTGCGACGCCCCGGGCAGCGATGCCGCCGAGGGACTCGGCCAGGGGGTCGTCCGCCGGGCGGGTCGCTCTGGCGGATCGGCTGTCCGGGTCTGCATCGGCGGCGGATGGCGGGTGCCCGGCCGGCGCATCGCCGACAGCAGGGCGCCACCGTTGAGCCTCACCGGCGGCCTGCCCGGGCTCCTGGCTCTCCTGCTGCTCTTGCGTCCGCTGCTGGGCCACCTCGGCCTGCGCCCGGGCCTGCTGCTGGGCGGCCTTGGAGGCCACGCGGCGGTCCTGACCGGACGGGTCGGCCGGAGCCAGGGCGGCCCGGCGGACCGTCTGCATCTTGCGGACGGTGGCTTCAGGGTCGCCCGGGACCTCAGAGGTGTCGATGCTGACCTCGCCGCCGGTGGCGTATTGCCTGCCGTCGGGGCCGGTCTCGTACTCGTAGCGGGGGCCCCCGCGGGAGTATTGGCCGGCCGCGGCCTGGTGGGCCTGCTCGTGCCGCCGGACCTCGCGGTCCCGCTTCTGGAGTTCCTCGACCTCCTTCCGCTCCTCGTCGGTGAGCTCCGCCTTCCCGCCGAGCGCCGGGGAGGGGTCGACCGCGCCGCTGCGTTCGGCCTCACCCGCTGCGGTGGGCCGCTGTGACCGGGCGACCAGGGCCGGATTGGCCAGGGCCGCCAGGGCACCGAACACATCGTTTGCAGTGGATGAGACGCTGGCCAGCATGCGCGGAATCTCCGCCACGATCCCGACAGAACCGTCACCTGTTTATCGAATACAAGTGGGGAGGAAGCGAGCTTCGGCTGTCGCGATTCCCCGGATTCCCCGCCTTCTCAGGCCTGCGGTCTGGCGATTCCTGGTCAGAGTGTCATCGGAAGGACATCTGGGTCCGATATTCCCGAATGGCGTGGGTGGGCGGAAGGCGTATATGATGGGCGGTGCGGTCCGGGTTCGCTTGCTTCTGGAGGACAAGACATGACTGTTTCCCGACGCATGTTTCTGCGCTCCGCGGCGGCCACCGCCGGCGGCCTGGCGTTCACCTCGACGGCCTGTTCGGGGGAAGCACGGGGGGGCGAGACCTGGTCGCCGCAGTCGCAGACGCCCCCCGGGGAGGGCCTGGCACCGCGTCGTCCGGTCATCGTGGCCAGCGCCAACGGCCTGCCCGCCACGAGCCGGGCGGCCGAGATCCTCCGCGACGGGGGCGATCCGCTCGACGCGGTCATCGCCGGGGTCAACCGCGTCGAGCGGGATCCCGAGGACCACAGCGTGGGCTACGGCGGTCTGCCCAACGAGGACGGCGTCGTGGAGCTGGATTCCTGCGTCATGCACGGCCCGACGCACAAGGCGGGTGCCGTGGCCGCCCTGCGGAACATCAAAACGCCTTCCCGCGTCGCCAGACTGGTTATGGAGCGGACGGATCACGTGCTGCTGGTCGGCGAAGGGGCGCTGCGTTTTGCCCGGGCCCACGGCTTCCCCGAAGAGAACCTCCTGACCGATGCCGCTCGGCGCGAATGGCTCAAGTGGAAGGAGGCCCGACGGGGTGACGACTGGATCGCGCCCTCTGGTGCCGAGAGCGAGGCAGGCGAAGACGCCGACGCCCCCTGGAGCGGCATATCGGCCGGCCCCGGGCAGCCCGAGTTCACCTACGGGACCATCAACTGCTGTGCTGTCGACGCCCACGGTGACCTGGGCGGCGTGACCACGACCAGCGGGCTGAGCTACAAGCTGCCCGGGCGGGTGGGCGACTCCCCGATCATCGGGGCGGGGCTGTACGTGGACAACGCGGTTGGCGCCGCCGGGGCCACCGGCCGCGGTGAGGCCGTCATTCTGGAGGCGGGCTCCGCCGCCATCGTCGAGCAGATGCGCACCGGCAAGCGTCCCACCGACGCCTGCCTGGAAGTGCTCCGGCGCATGGTCGCCCACACCCGCGACCCCCGGCTGAAGCGCCAGGACGGCCTGCCCAACTACGGCGTCACCTTCTACGCCGTGCGCAAGGACGGGCTTTACGGGTCGGCGTCCCTCTGGGACGGCGGGCAGTTCGCCGTCTTCAGCGAGGGGCGAAACCGGCTCGAAGACTGCGCCTACCTCTACGACCGGCCGGCCGACATGCGGCGAGAACGCCGCCGCGCCAGGTGACCCGGAAGAGCCTTCGAGCGGGACAGGAGGCCGTGGCGGTCGGGGGTGCTGAGTCCGGCCGCCGGTCGACCCGCCGGAACCGCCCCGGCGAACCGCATTCGCCAGCCGGGCCGCATGCCCTACAATGCCGCCGATGGTGCTGCGTCGGATCATCCGCCGGCTGCTGTGGGGTGGGGCCACGCTGGCCTGCATCTACACCGTCACCTTCCTGATGGTGGTGTCCATCCCGGGCAACCCCTTCACCCAGGCCGACCGCAACATGCCGCCCGAAGTGGTCCGGGCGCTGGAGGCCCGCTACAGCCTGGACAACCAGGCAGCGTATTTCGTCGAGTTCCTGGCCGGTGCGGTCCGCTTCGATTTCGGCCCCTCCTTCCAGTACAAGGACTGGACCTGCACGCAGATCATCGCCCGGGCCCTGCCGGTGTCCCTGCTCCTGGGTTTCTCTGCCATGCTGCTGGCGGTGCTGGTCGGCGTGCCCGCGGGCGTGGTGAGCGCCGTCCACCGGAACGGCCCCCTGGATGTCGCCACGCTGGGGTTCGTGCTGCTGGGCATCTCGCTGCCCACCTTTGTCACCGGCTCGGCCCTGCTGACGGTGTTCGCCGTGTACCTGAAGGTGCTGCCCATCGGCGGCTGGGGGCGGCTCAGCCACCTCCCGCTGCCGGTGTTGACGCTCTCGCTGCCGTTCATGGCCTACATCGCCCGCCTGACCCGCGTGGGCATGCTGGACGTGCTGTCGAGCGACTTCATCCGGACGGCCGTGGCCAAGGGGCTGGACCGGCGGGCGGTGGTCTGGGGCCACGCCTTCCGGGTGGCCTTCCTGCCGGTGCTGAGCTACCTGGGGCCGGCCACCGCCCAGGCCCTGACCGGCTCCTTCGTCGTCGAGAAGGTCTTCAGCGTGCCCGGGCTCGGGGTGCACTTCGTGGACGCGGCCCTGAACCTGGACCGGGGTCTGATCCTCAGCACCGTGCTGGTCTACGCGGCCATCCTGATCGTCCTGAACATCGCCGTCGATCTGCTGTACGCCTGGGTCGACCCGCGCATCGGGGAGGCGGCATGAGCGATGCGCCCAACAGCGCCCGCCTCGAGGCGGCCGCCGGCAGCGGGGGGGTCGCCCGGTCCGGGCGACCGCGGTCCCGGGCCTGGCGCCGCTTCCGCAGGAACCGGCTGGCCGTGGCGGGCACGGTCTACCTGGGGGCGCTGTTTGCCGTCGTGGTCGTCGGCCTCCCGTTCTCGTCGAGCTGGTACGACGTCCAGGCCCCGCGCAACGCGGTACGACATCCGCCGGCCCGGGGCCGGGTGGTCGACTGCGCCCGGTATGAGCGGGCCCAGCAGTCGAGCCGCCTGGGGCAGGCCTTCGCCTTCGCCGCGCCTGCGTTCCACCGCGCCGCGGCCTGGTGGGGGTACGACAGCATCGGCCGGAGCGTCCTGTTCCGCTGCCTGTTCGGCTTCCTGATCTCGATGGCCATCGGTCTGGGTGCGGCCGTTCTGGCGGTGACCGTGGGCGTGCTCTGGGGGGCCGTCGCCGCCCTGGCCGGTGGAGCCGTCGATACCGTCATGATGCGCGTGGTCGACGTGCTCTTCGGCCTGCCCTACATCCTGATGGTCATCCTCTTCAAGATCGCCCTGGAGACCCCGCTCGACCGCCTCTGCGGCGGACGCGGACAGCTCGCCAACGTCGTGCTGCTGGTCGTCGCCATCGGGGCGGTGAGCTGGCTGACCATGGCCCGCGTGATCCGCGGACAGGTGCTCTCCCTGCGCGAACAGCCGTTTGTCGAGGCGGCCCGGGCCCTGGGCGCCGGGCGGCTGCGGATCCTGGTTCGCCACCTGCTGCCCAACCTGGTGGGCCCGATCATGGTGTACGCCACCCTGGTCATTCCGCAGGCCATTCTCCAGGAGTCGTTCCTCAGCTTCCTCGGCCTCGGCGTTCAGCAGCCGCTGCCCTCGCTCGGGCGGCTGGCGGCCGACGGCGTGCAGGCGGTGAACACCTTCGTCGGTTACTGGTGGCTGATCGTCTTTCCCTGCGGCCTGCTGGTGACCACCCTGCTGGCCTGCAACTTCGTGGGTGACGGCCTGCGCGACGCCTTCGATCCCAAGTCGCAGGCGGCCCCGCTGGCCTGAGCGTGCCGCGAACGTCTCCGCCCGGCAGGGCCGGCGGTCGGAAACCCGGCATCTGCATCACCCTCGCGCCTGCGCCGCCACCCGAAGCGGGGAACAAACGCGGCTCGCTCAGGCTCGCCGTTCTGACCGGGGGCGACCCGCCGGTGACCGACACCCCGGGCGGCCGGGGGACCGCCCGAACCCGAGAGCTCAGCTTCGGGACGCCGCCGGCCGGTCGGAGGGGTCGGGAGGTCCGGAAAGCTGTCCTGCGGCTAAGAATGCATTAAGAACCCGCCCGGGACGGCCGAAATCCGACAAAGGCATTGCTTTTCGCACACCGGGTCGTTACAGTCCCGTCCTCAGGGGGTCGCCCCGCGCGGGCGTGATGCCGGGGTATCGGGCCCCACGTTTCAACCCTGCGATTTAGCGGAACGACCGATCTCACCGGCGGTGAGGGTTTGCCGCCGGGGGGGAGGGGATCAGGACGAACACCAGGCCGCCGGCGGCCGAGGGTTGCCGGGGGATGGTCATCAGAGGGTACGAGCAGATGCAGCGGCTGGCCAACGTACGCAACATCGGGATCTCCGCCCACATCGACTCGGGCAAGACCACGCTCACCGAGCGGATGCTGTTCTACGCCGGCAAGATCCACAGAATCCGTGAGATCCGCGGCGGCGACGGCGGGGCGACCATGGACTTCATGGATCTGGAGCGCGAGCGGGGCATCACCATCACCAGCGCCGCCACCACCGTGGCCTGGGCCGGCCGGGAGGTCAACATCATCGACACGCCGGGCCACGTCGACTTCACCATCGAGGTGGAGCGCTCCCTGCGGGTGCTGGACGGCGTGGTGCTGGTCCTCTGCTCCGTCGGTGGGGTGCAGTCGCAGTCCATCACCGTCGACCGGCAGATGAAGCGCTATCGCGTCCCGCGGATCGCCTTCATCAACAAGATGGACCGCGTGGGCGCCGACCCGGCCCGGGTGATCAGCGAGCTGGAGACCAAGCTGGGTCACGTGGCCGTGCCCATGCAGGTGGCCATCGGTACCGGCGAGCGCTTCGAGGGCGTGATCGACCTGGCCACCATGAAGGCCGTGTACTTCGACGGCGAGGTTGGCGAGCAGGTTCGCGAGGCCGACATCCCCGCGGAACTGGGCGAGGAGGTGGACCGCGCCCGGCACGCCATGCTGGAGACCCTGAGCCTCTACGACGATGACCTGATGGAGGTGCTGCTGGAGGGCGAGGAGCCGGACGTCGAGACGATTCACGCGGCTGTCCGCCGGGCCACCCTGGCCCGCGAGGTGACGCCGGTGTTCCTCGGTTCGGCCTACCGCAACAAGGGCGTCCAGACCCTGCTCGACGCGGTGTGCCGCTATCTCCCTTCCCCGCTGGACCGCGTGGCCTACGCCTCCGACCAGCACAACGAGGGAGCGGAGGTGACGGTGACGGCCGATCCCGACGGGCCGGCCGTGGGCATGGCCTTCAAGCTGGTGGACGAGCCCTTCGGCCAGGTCACCTACACCCGCATCTACCAGGGCCGGATCGTCAAGGGCGGCCAGTACGTCAACTCCCGCTCTGGCAGGAAGCAGCGCGTCAACCGCATCCTGCGGATGCACGCCGACCACCGCGAGGAGCTCAACGCCGCCCGCTCCGGTGACATCGTGGCCATCATGGGCCTCGACTGCGCCTCGGGCGACACCATCTGTTCGCCGGGCATCAACTACGCCCTGGAGAGCATCCACGTCGCCGACCCGGTCATCTCCATGGCGGTGCACCCCCACTCCAGCAAGGACCACGACGCCATGAGCAAGGCCTTCGCCCGGTTCATGCGCGAGGACCCCACCTTCCACTTCCGCCAGGACGAGCGGACCCGCGAGACGGTGATCTCCGGCATGGGCGAGCTGCACCTGGACGTCTACGTCGAGCGTGCCCGCCGCGAGTACAAGGCCAACCTCGAGGTCGGGGCCCCCAAGGTGAACTACCGCGAGGCCCCCACGCAGGAGGCGGCCTTCGACCACAAGCACAAGAAGCAGACCGGCGGCAGCGGCCAGTACGCCCACGTGATCGGCAAGCTGGTGCCCCTGGCCGAGGACGCCGAGAGCGACTACCAGTTCGAGTCCAACGTCACCGGCGGCCGCATCCCCTCCGAGTACATCCCCTCGGTGGACAAGGGCTTCCAGATGGCCCGCGGCAAAGGCCCCCTGGCGGGCTTCGAGATCGTCGGGGTCCGCATGGTGCTCGACGACGGAACCCACCACGCGGTGGACTCCTCCGACCTGGCCTTCCAGGTCTGCGCCCGCGACGCCTTCCGCGGGGCCTTCCTGCGGTCCCGGCCTGCCCTGCTCGAGCCCGTCATGCGGGTCGAGATCGAGGTGCCCAACGAGATGCAGGGCAGCGTCACCGGTGACGTCTCCTCCCGCCGGGGCCTGATCACCGGCACCGAGCGCAAGACCGTCTCCACCATCCTCACCGCCGAGGTGCCGCTGGCCCGCATGTTCGGCTACGCCACCGACCTGCGCAGCCTGACCCAGGGCCAGGCCACCTTCAGCATGGAGTTCGCCTGCTACCGCCGCATGCCGGGCGGCATCCAGGAGGAGGTCCTCGCCCAGCTCAAGAAGGCCGAGAACCAGAAGGCGGGGAAGTAACGCCTGGCCATTAGCCGTCACCTGATCGCCGTCAGCCACCGGTGTGCTGTCCTGCAAAGACGCGATCGTGCCGAGTCGCGAACGGAACAAGTCCCGATGGAATCGGGAGTTCGCGCGGAGCCCGAACGGTCGAGGAACCGCTCCTTGGCGGCGGTCGAAAAGGGATGGTTCTTCTGAGACAGCACACTGGCTGTCGGCAGGGTTGTCCCTCGCCAGCGGCGAGAGCCGGCCTGGCGCGGCGGCGTGCATGTCTGAACGAGTGACCGTGATGGGTCGGAGTAGCGATGCGTCATTGCATCGTCGCCCCGGTGCCCGCCCCCGCCCGCCGGTCCGCTCGGCCCCCGCGGTTTCCAATCGCCTGCCATCGAGTTAGCATGGCGCCCGCGGTCACCACGCGAATCCCAGTCACGGTCTTGGCCGGAAAGTCCACGCCATGAACACGCGAGCATTGCTCTTGTGGTCGGTTCTGCTTGTCCTTACCCCCGAAACGCTTCGCGGGCAGGCCCGCTCTGGGGAGAGGCCCGGCGCCGCTGCCGCAGAATCCCTGCCGCAGTTGGCCGGCGTGCCCGAGACGGCGGAGGAGTTGAGCGCCCGGCAGGATCTGGCCCGGGAGCGGCTGGATGCCCTGCGGCCCACCACTCAGCCGGCCACGCAGCCCGCCGACGAGGCTGCCGCCGCCCTGCAGGCCGAACGCCTGGGCCTGTATCAGGACTGGGAGGCCTACCTGGGGCGGCTCCAGCAGATCGACAAGTTGCGAACCTCCCTCGCCGCGCTGAGCGGTGAAAAGCACATCCAGGCGCTCACGGCGGAGATCGGCCGCCAGGAGCGCGAGTCCCGGGATCTCGGGGGCCGCCCCGTGCCCGTGACAGCCACGGAGGAGCAGGTGGCCCGGGCCCGCGCCGAGGTGCAGACGCTCGAGGCCCAGGTGGCCGCCCTGGCCGAGGCCCAGTCCCGCCGCGCGGCCCAACTGGCCGGCGGGTTCGACCAGCAGGGGGCCCGCATCGAGGAGGAACTACGCAAGCTCCGGGAGCGCCGGCAGGCCCTGCAAACCGAGGTCGACGCCCGGGCACCCACCACGACCGCACCGGCTCGGCCCGAGCCTCTCGATCTCCAGCGCCGGCGGCTGGAAGTCCAGGTTGCCACCGGTGAACTCACCCTGGAGACCGTCGCCCTGGAACGCCGCCTCGCCGGACTCCAGTCCAAGCAGGACGAGCAACTGCTGGCCGCCCTGCGCGAAGGACTCGACGCCCGGACCCGCCGCCTGGCGGCGCTCGTCGAGGCCCAGAGCCGCGGCCGCATGGAGGTCCTACAGTTGCAGCGCGACCGGGCCGGCGATCCCGCCGACATCGCCCTGCTCGACCTCAAGCTCTTCGGCGAACGCGTGCTGGCCCGCCTGTTCCGGGACCGCGATCGGATCCGGGCTCTGCAACGCCGTTTCCCGAAACGCGACGCCGAACTGCTCAACGAGCAGATCGTCCTCGCCCGGGCCTACTGGGATCGCACCACGGCGTCGCTCGAGTTCCGCAGCGGGGACGAGGCCCTGGAGCTGTCGAGCCAGGCGCGGGAGGAGCGCCGGGACCTGCTCGGCCGTTTGGCCACGCTGCGGGGCCGGCTCGGCGAGACGCTGGACGAGCTGCACCGGCTCCAGGCGGTCCGCGACCGGGCCCTGGAGCGCTACGCGACGCTGGCGGACGCCGTGAGCACCGCATCCACCCGGAAGGAGGCGGCCGAACGCACCCGGCTGGAGACCGAGCTGGCCACGGTGCGGGCCGGGCTGGACGAGTCCATGCGCGGCGCCATCCAGGAGGTGGAGGAGGTCGCCACGCGCCTGGGTGACGGGATCGCCGGCCTGGAGAAGCACATCGCCCACCTGCACGGGGTCGAGCGGCAGTTGCGCTGGAAGCGAATCGCCAGCCGCGACTCGGGCCTGACGGGGGCCGACTGGACCGGAGCGGCGTCGGAGCTTCGCTCCCTGTGGTCCGCCGGGCAGGCCGACGCGGAGCCGACGAACGAGACCGAGCAGGCCGCCGACCTGCGCTGGGTCCTGCTCGGCGAGCGGACCAACGCCAGGGAGCGGGCTCGCGAACTCTGGAGCCGCTTCCGCTCCGGCCTGTCCGGCGGCTCCGCCGCGGACTGGGCCTGGACGGCCGCGCTGTTGATTCCGTGCGTGGTGCTGGGCGTCGTGCTGCACCGCGTTGCCCGGCGGCGGGGGGTCCGGCTGGCCGGGCAGATCACCCTCGACGCCGAGCAGAGCATCGCGGAAGAGCACACCCCGGGACGCGGGCTGAGCAGCCGGCTGGACCTGATGCTCCTGAACATGCTCGGCGACCTGGCGATTCCGCTGCTGGCCGCCGGGGCGGTGCTGCTGGGGGTCTGGCGGCTGGTCGGCGACCCGACGGTGCGGTCCCTGGCCCTGGCCATTCTGGGCCTGCCGGTGGCGGCCCTCACACTCTGGCGACTGGTCCATCACCTGTTCGAGGCCTATCGGCCCCTGCATCGCCCGCTGCCGTGCAGCGATCCCGTCGCCCGGCACTATCGCTGGTGGCTCGGCGGGCTGATCCTGTTCTCGCTGGTGGTGCTGTGTGCGCCCTTGCTGTTGGTGGTCGCCGGGATCGCCCCGACGCTTCGGGCCGTCCTGATCGAGATCTACAAGGCCGGCTTCCTCCTGTTGCTGCTCTTCTTCCTGGCCCGCCGGCAACGCGTCCTGGGGGCCGACGCGGTGAGCCGGCGGCACTGGGGTCTCGCGGTCACCTGGATCGTCTACCCGGTGCTGGTCGCGGCGGTGCTGGCCCTGCTGGTCTTGCAGGTCATCGGCTACGGGGCACTGGTCACCTTTGTGGGCGTCGGCCTGCTGCTGACCGCAGCGCTGGTGTGCCTAAGCGGCGCCGTGGTGGCGTATCTCACCGATGTCATCGATCGGCACACCCGGCCGGCGGAGGTCGCCACCGCGCCGGTGCCGGTGACCGCCCCGGCGGGCGGTGGGGAGCCGGAGGGCACCGGACCGCGCCGGGTGCAGTACGGCGTGGCCCTGGCCAAGTGGGCGCTGCGGGTGGTCGGGCTGGTGGTGGTGATCCTCCTGGGGCTGTGGGCCTGGGACGTTCCCTTTCAGCCGGAATGGCTCCGGGCCCGGGTGTTGGGGATGAGCGGGCTGATCGTGCTGATCGCCCTGGTGATCGACCGGATCGTGTTCACGGCCCTGTACCGGCTGGAGCGCGGGGGCCGGCTGCCCCAGAGCACCGCCAACTTCATCCGCCGCTGGGTGCGGGGCGTGCTGCTGATCGTGGTGGTCCTGTTGCTGGTGGCGGTGGCCGGCTTCAGCATCGACAGCATCTGGACATTCCTCACCACGCTGCTGGCCATGGTGGCCATCGGCTTCGTGGCCATGTGGAGCATGCTCAGCAACATCCTGGCCACCCTGGTGATCCTGATCTGGAGGCCGTTCAACGTCGGCGAGCAGGTGTCCATTCTTCCCGACGGCCTCGAAGGCACCGTGATCGACATCAACTTCATGTACACCACCCTCCAGCCGGAGGCGGGCACCAAGATCGCCGTGCCCAACAACTTCTTCGCCCAAAAGTTCGTCCAGCGCAAACTGCTCCGCGGCACGCCCCAGCGCACGCTCGCCGAGCAGCTCGAGGCCGAGGAGCCGCTGAGCCGCTGATGCTCCCCGCGGCCGCCGAACCCGGCCCCCGTAGCGGCCGACCTCCGAGTCGGCCGTGCCCCCGCGCAGACCTCCCACCCGGCGGCGATCCGGTGCCTTGGCCGTCCGTTACGAAGCCCCGAAACGTTCCATGATCCCGGCGGCCCGCCGCTCGATGGCGGCGTAGTCCCGGCGGGCCATCTCCGCGGGCTCGAACAGCGACTTGACGAAGGCCGCGCCGAAGGCGCCGGCCCGGAGAATGTCGAGGAAGTTGTCGGGCGTGGTGCCGGAGGTGGGGAAGATCCGCAGCCAGGGCAGGGGGCCCAGCACGGCGGCGACGTAGGCGGCCGGATCCGCCGGGCCGGGGAAGAGCTTGACCAGGTCGGCCCCGCAGCGGTGGGCGGTCAGCATCTCTGTTGGCGTGAAGGTCCCCGGGATGCTGACCACGTCCAGCTCGGCGGCCGCGGCGATCACCTCCGGGTCGCAGACCGGCGAGACGACGAACTGCGCCCCGGCCGCCACGGCGTCCGCGGCCTGGGCGGGCGAGAGAACGGTTCCGGCGCCGACCAGCAGGTCGCCGCCGTCGGCATACGCCCGGATCAGTTCCAGGGCTCCGGGGGTGTTCAACGTGAACTCGATCATGCGGAAGCCGCCGGCCACTGCCGCCCGCATGGCGTCACAGGCGATCTCCGCGTCCTTCGCCCGCATGGTGGCGCACAGCCGGAGTCGTCCGATCTCGGCCAGCACGTGTTCGCGTCGGGTCAGCGGCATGGTCTCGCTTCCGAAGGGTCAGTCCCCGGCCGGCCGGAGGGCCAGCCTTCGTCCCCGGCCGCAGTCCGGTCCAGCGCCCGCCGGATCCTACCCTGCCGGCGGCTCCGCGCCGACCCCGGTGACCACGCTGCACACCCGGTTGCGCCCCGAGCGCTTGGCGGCGTACAGGGCCTCGTCGGCCTGCTTGACCACGCCCTCCCACGAGTCCCCCGCCCGGGAGGCCACGCCCACGCTGACCGTCACGCAGGGGGCGACCGGGCTGGCCGGATGGGCAATCGCCAGCCCGGCAACACCCGACCGGATCCGGTGGGCCAGGGCCAGGGACTCCTCGTGGTCCGTCTCCGGCACGAGCACGACGAACTCCTCTCCCCCGTACCGCCCCACCGCGTCCGAGGAGCGGCAGATCTGCGCGATGCACGCGGCCACGCGCGCCAGACAGTCGTCGCCGGCCTGGTGACCCTGCGTGTCGTTGAATCGCTTGAAGTAGTCCACGTCGATCATCAGGATGCTGTAGGTTCGCCCGTAGCGGTTCGCCCGCCCGTGCTCCGCGTCCGCCTCCTCATGCCAGGCCCGCCGATTCAGCAGGTGCGTCAGCGGGTCCAGGCGGCTCACCAGTGTGAGCTGGACGTTGGCCTCGCCCAGCTCGCGGGCAAGCTCTTCCATCCTCTCGTTCTGGAAGAGGAGGTCCTGCTGCTGGGCGCGAAGCTGCTGCTTCTGTACCTCCAGCTCGTAGTTGGCGGCTCGCACCTTGGCGGCGTAGTCCCTGAGCTGATCCTCGGCCACCTTGCGCTCGGTGATGTCGGTAATGAACCCCTCCAGGGCCAGCAGCTCGCCGTCGGCGGAGAAGATGCCCTGGCCCTGCTCCCACACCCACTTCTCGCGGCCCGCCCGGTCGTTGACGCGGTAGACCGCGCGGAAGCTGCGGCGCTCCCGGACTGCCGCCTGGACCCGATTCCAGACGGACTCGCGGTCGTCGGGATGGATGAGCTGGCCGAGGGCGACGCTGCTGTGGTCGAGGAAGTCCCGGGGGGCGTAGCCGGTGAGTTCCGTGCACCCGTCGCTGATGAACTCCATGGTCCAGTCCTGGTCGTTGCGGCAGCGGTAGACCACGCCGGGCAGGTTGGCCAGCAGGGCGGCCAGCTTGCGCTGGCCCTCGCGGAGTTCGCGGCTGGTCTCCTCGGTGGTGGCCAGCATCTGGTTGGCGGCTGCGGCCAGGGTCGCCACCTCGTCACCCCCCTCGACCGGCAGGCGGAGTGAGAGATCGCCGCTGGCGCCGATCCGGTCGATGGTGTCGACAAGTCGGGCGAGCCGGGCGGAGACCAGGCGGTGGAGGAGCAGGAACACGAGCCCGGCCGCCACCGATCCCAGGGTGAGCAGCACCAGCAGGAAGTTGCGCCAGGTGGCCTGGGCCTGGCGGTGGATCTCGCGAGGCGCGGCCACCTGCACGATCGCCACAGGGCGGCCGTAAAGATCGTTGACGACCGTGTGCGTGCCGATGGTGTCGCCGTCCAGGATTCGAACCGCCGTGCCGTCCGGGGGAAGGGGCCCACCGCCGGTTTCGTCCGGGTGGGCCGTGACGCCGCAGCGACGGACCTCCAGAGACACCCGGCTCACGTTCGAGACCCGCTCCAACAGCGGCCCGTCGACGAAGCGTGCCAGAACCACACTGCCTCGATGGGGCCTCTCGTCGGCCGAGGAGACGACGGGGCAGGAGGCCACCAGGCACAGCCCCTCGGGCAGGGCGAGCATCCCGGCTCGATGACGGTCGACATGACGGTGCGTCAGAAGCGGCCGGCCCGGCTGGCAATGAGCGAGCAACGCCGCCGGGGCCGGCAGATCGGTGGAGCCGGAGGGATTGCGGCGCAGGGCGGCCACGGCTTCGCCGGAGTTCGCAACGACACACAGCACGTCCAGGTCCAGGTTGGGGAGCGTCTCCGGCCCCAGGTTGGACTCCCGATACGCCTCGTTGCCGTCCTCGACGAACTGACAGGTGTCTTCCCAGGCCGCCCAATCCCGCGCCGTTCGGACCATGGCCGCCAGTTCCGCGTCCAGGGTCGTCAGGGCACGCTCCGCATTCCGGCGTGCCTCCCGCTCCTCCAGCAGGCCGAAGCCGTGGAACACCACCGCCGAGGAGGCGGCGTGCAGAGCGAGGAGCAGAGTTGCGAAGACCGCCGCGTTGACGAGCAGGATCTTCGACCGCAGACTCATGGCTGTCCCAACAAGCTACGGCCCACCAGACGCCGCATGACGCGGGCGAGTCCGGCGAGCGGCCTGGCTGCCAGATCCACCCGTTCACCCGCCCGCGGCCTGACCGCGCAGCCGTTGCCCCGACCTGGAAGTCCGATCCCGGTCCGCCCGTCCACAGGAGCGGCTCGCGGGGAGAGCGGGGTGACGTGCCCCGGCAGCGAGCTAGGGTGTACACCCCAATTCAGCCCCCCCTGCGGATATCGACCGCCCCGAGCACCCGCCTGAGTCTGCTCTTGGCTGAAGTGTGGTATCACCGGGCGCAGGCGCCGGACGCGTTTCTCGGGCCTTCCGCGCCCTGAGGACGCCTGGATCCGCCGGCGGACGTCTGGAACGTGTTCAGGAGGTCGCAGGAGCGGCCCCGGCAGGCGCCGGGTCCTCGGTACAGACCTGGTTGCGGCCGGCGTCCTTGGCGGCGTAGAGGGCGTCGTCGGCCCGCTTGACGACGCTCTCCCAGGAGTCACCGTGACAGGCGGCGACGCCGGCACTGACCGTGACCTGCGGCACCACCGGGCTGGCGGCGTGGGGGATGTTCAGGTCGAAGACCGCCTGGCGGATGCGCTCGGCCAGGGCGACGGCCGCCGGGTGGTCCGTCTCCGGCGCCAGCACCACGAACTCCTCACCCCCGTAGCGCCCCACGGCATCGCAGGAGCGGCAGGTCTCGGACACGGAGGCGGCCACGCGCTCCAGGCAGACGTCGCCCGCCTGATGGCCCTGGCTGTCGTTGAAGCGCTTGAAGTGGTCCACGTCGAGGATCACGATGCTGTACGGTCGCCCGTATCGATCCGCCCGCCCGTGTTCCGTCTCCACCGCCTCCTGCCAGGCCCGCCGGTTCAGCAGATGGGTCAGCGGGTCGATCCGCACCAGCAGGGTGAGCTGGGCGTTGGCCTCGCCCAGCTTGCGGGTCAGCTCCTCCATCTCCTCGTTCTGGTACAACAGATCCTGCTGCTGGGCCCGGAGCTGCTGTTTCTGCACCTCGAGCTCGTAGTTGGCCCCCCGCAGCTTGCTGGCGTACTGCTTGAGCTTCTCCGCCGCCTGGCGCCGCTCGGTGATGTCGCGGGCGATGCCGGTGGTGCCGATGACCTCGTTCCGGCTGTTGAAGATCGGCGTCTTGATGGTCTCGATCCAGAGCAGCCTGCCGTCGTGGTGTTGGAGGGGCTCCTCCACGCAGAGGCGTTGGGCGGTGGCCATCACCTGCAGGTCGTTCTGGCGGTACCGCTCGGCGTATTCCTGGGGCCAGATGTCGAAGTCCGTCTTGCCGATGACGTTTCCCACCGTCCGGCCGCAGGCCCGGGCAAACGGCTCGTTGACCGAGGTGAAGCGGCCCCCCTCGTCCTTGAGCCAGGCCAGGTCGGGGATGTTGCTGAGAATACCCTCCTGCAGCCGCTTGGTCTCCGCGATGGCCTGCTCGGCCTGCTTCCGCTCGGTCACGTCGCGAACCGACTCGATGGCCCCCACCAGGTTGCCGTCCTCGTCCAGCAGCGCCGACGCCGTACCCCAGACGTGCGCCCCTCGCCCCCCCCGGACCGGCGTCATGTACACCTCGGCGAACAGCGTGTGGTCCGTGGCCTCCACGAAGTCGTAGTGCGACTCGGCTTCCGGATCCCGGTGCCCCACCAGGTCGATCAGCATCGGCCGCCGCTGCCCGTAGAAGGGAATCGCGTATTCGTACTCCCCTTTGCCCAGCATGTCCGCCTTGGGAATGCCGGTGAACTCCTCCATCGCCCGGTTCCAGGACACCACCCGTCCCTCCTGGTTGATCACGAAGGTGGCGTCCGGCAGGAACTCGATGATGTCCTGCAACTGCCGGTGGGTGGCCCGCAGGGCTTCCTCCGCCCGCTGGCGGTCGGTGATGTCCAGGAAGGTCTCCACCACCGTTTCTCCCTCGCTGGTGTGGAACCTCCGGGCGCTCTTCACCACCGGGATGATCCGCCCGTCCCTGGCCCGCACGGACGTCTCCTCGTTGTCCAGCCGGTCCCGGCTGCGGGACCGCACGGGACACTCTCCCTCGGCCTTCGTGCAGAACAGGCGGCAGGATTCGCCCACCACCTCGCTCCGCGTGTAGCCGGTGACCGCGCAGAAGACATCGTTGACGTCCTCCACCATGCAGTCGGCGTTCACCGTGAACCGGGCCCCCGGGAGGTTCTGATGCAGCAGGCGGAGCTTCTCCTCGGCCGCCCCTCGCTCCGCGACCTCGTGCTGCAAGCGCTGGTTCGTTGCGGCCAGCTCCGCCGTGCGCTGGGCCACCCGCTCCTCGAGCGAGGCGTGGGCGGCGCCGAGCTGAGCCACCAGCGTGTTGAAGCTGCGGGCCATACCGGCGATCTCGTCGTGGCCGCGCACCGCCACCGGCTTGAGCCGGTGGCGGTCGGGCTGGGCGGCGATGCGCTCGAAGTGGGCGCCGAGGGCCCGAATCCGCCGGCCCACCAGACAGCGGAACAGCAGGGCGACGCCCACGAACAGCAGCAGAATGCAGACCACCAGCGCCACCGCCGGTTCGACCACACCGGTTCGAAGCAGGTGGTCCGTTTTCTCCGCCGGGATGCCGATGGTGTCCAGGGCAATGATCTCGCCCACCGGGCGGTGGAAGCCCGCCTGGTCACCGTAGCGTTCCAGCAGCGATGCCGGGGCGTCCTCCGGCCGGCCGTGGCACCGCAGGCAACTCGCCTTCATCCGCCGGGCGCTGAAGTGGGCATGGTACTCCCTGCCCTCCAGCGTGATGCGCCCTGCCCAGCGACTCACCTCCGGGTGGGCGTTGAAGTAGTCGATCACCTCCTGCTCGTCGACCGAGGCCTGGTTCACCGGGTTCCGGGGATCGTCGGACGAGAACTTCAGCAGGCACTCGGGGAACGACCGCCGCACCTTGTCGAACACGCCCCGGGCCACCCGCGAGGTGGACATCGCCTCCGGGATGAACTCGCCCTCGGGCAGGTGGGCCTCGACCACGGGGCGGATCTGCTCGGCGACGTAGGACCGGATGGCCAGATCGAACTCCAGGGCCAGCCGGCCCTGCTGATCGATCAGTTCCTGGGTGTGTGCCCGGGTGATGCGGTAGGTCCGATAGAACACGAACGAAGACGACAGCACGGCCAGGGCGGCCACGGGGAGCAGGAACTTCGTGGTGATGCTGCGCATGGGGGACTGCTCGGCCCTCATGATCCTCTCTGTCTGCCTGCCCGCGGTTCTTCGTGGACCGGCGGGCTTGGTTCCCGGCGCACCGGGTACCGATCACGAAGCAGGCGAGCCATGCCCGCGTCGCGCTCCTATTCGACATCGGCCGAAGGGCCGCCCGGCTCAACCAGTGGTCGGGGGAACCCGGTCTCGTGTGGAAGCTGGGGTGGGTGTCCCAGGCCCCGGACCGTATGGGGAGGGGGCGCCCTTGCGCCCGGTTTGCGGCCGGTCGTTTTTTCGGGGACACTGGCTGGCTGCGGGCCGCGGCGCGGGACCCGCCCGAGGCAGGGAGGCTATGCAGGACCGCGGGCATCTGCTGACCGAGCAGCGCAATCCCCGTTCGAAGACCATCGACCGGATGGGCTTATCGGACGCCTTCGACGCCATGGCGGCCGAGGACGCGACCATCCCCGCGGCGGTGGCCGCCGCGAAACCGGACATCTGCCGGGCGATTCGACTGGTAGTCGCCGCCTTCGAGCAGGGGGGGCGGCTGATCTACGTGGGCGCCGGGACCAGCGGCCGGCTCGGCGTGATCGACGCGGCCGAGTGCCCGCCCAGTTTCCTCAGCGATCCGGAGATGGTGCAGGGCGTCATCGCCGGCGGATGGGACGCCCTGCGGCGGAGCATCGAGGGGGCCGAGGATGTGCCCGCTGACGGGGCCGCCCGCATGGACGAACGCGGGGTCGGGCCGGCCGACGTCGTCTTCGGCATCGCCACCGGCGGCACGACGCCCTTCGTGCAGGCGGCGCTGCGGCGGGCCCGGCAGCGCGGGGCCCGCACCGTGTTCTTCGCCTGCGTGCCGGCGGATCAGGTGCCGGACGACGCCGAGGTGTCCATCCGGGTGCTGACCGGACCGGAGGTGATCGCCGGAAGCACCCGCCTGAAGGCGGGGACGGCCACCAAGATGGTCCTCAACATGGTCACCACCCTGAGCATGATCGGCATCGGGAAGGTCTACGAGAACCTGATGGTGGACCTCAACGCCCGGGCTTGCGCCAAGCTGGTGGATCGGGCCGCCCGGGTGCTGCAAACGGTGACCGGGCTGGAGCGACCGGCGGCGCTGGATCTGCTGGACGAGGCCGGCGGGCGGGTCAAGACGGCCATCGTCATGCACAGCCGCGGGGTCACGCGCGAACAGGCGGAGAGCCTGCTTGCCCGGAGCGACGGCCACATCCGGCGGGCGCTGGAGGGCTGAACACCGCATCGAGCCACCGCAACATCGGGTGACACGGTGACCCTGCTGAGCATCACGGACGATCGCTTCGCCGCCCTCGACTGGCTGGTTGTGCTGGCCTACTTCGCGTTCACCACGGTGGTCGGCGCCAGGCTCGCCGGGCGGCAGCAGACCATCCGCGACTTCTTCCTCGGTGGCCGCAAGCTCCCCTGGTACGCGGTCAGCGGCTCGATCATCGCCACCGAGATCAGCGCCGTGACCTTCGTCGGCGTGCCGGCCACGGTCTACTTCGGCAACTGGACCTACCTCCAGCTCGGCTTCGGGGCGATCCTGGCCAAGATCATCGTCGGCTGCGTCTTCGTGCCCGCCTTCTACGAACGCGAGATCTACAGCCCCTACGACTACATGGGCCGGTGGCTGGGGCCTGATGCCAAGCGGGTCACCACCGGCCTGTTCGTCGTGGGCCAGTTGCTGGCCCAGGGCGTGCGTCTGTACCTGACGGCCATGGTCCTGGCCGTCGTCAGCGGCGGACGCCTGCCACTGGCCACCTCGGTCTGGGTGATCGGTGCCGTGGCCGTCGGCTGGACCCTGCTCGGCGGCATCGCCACCGTTATCTGGACCGACGTCCTGCTCTTCCTCGTCTTCATCGCGGGCGGCGCGGTGTCGGTCGCCTACGCCAGCCACCTGATCCCGGGAGGCTTCGAGGAGGTCCTGCACGCCGGCTGGGCGGCGGGGAAGTTCCGCATGTTCGATCTGTCCGCGGACCCGTCGCTCGATTTCACCCTCTGGGCGGGCCTGCTGGCCTGCACCGTCTTCAACCTCAACATGTACGGCACCGACCAGTTGATCGCCCAGCGGATGTTCTGCTGCCGGAGTGCCCGGACGGCCCGCTGGGCGATGATCTCCAGCAGCGCCGGACTGCTCGTGGCCGCCCTGATGATGCTGGTGGGCGTCGCCCTGTTCGCCTACCACGCCCGCTTCCCGCTCTCCGGCGCCGATGCCGCGGCCGTGGCCGAACAGGGCGATCGGCTCTTCCCCATCTTCATCGTGCGCACCCTCCCGGCGGGCCTGACCGGCCTGCTGGTGGCCGGCATCTTCGCCGCCGCCATCTCCAGCCTCGACTCCATCCTCGCGGCGCTGAGCCAGACGACGGTCTCGGCGGTATACCGCCCGTGGCGCCAGTGGCGGTCGAAGGGGGCAGAGCACCCACCGCACAGCGTCCCGGACAGCGCGGGTGAGGCCGGACGCGAGCTGCGGGCGTCGCGGCTCCTCGTCGTGGCCTGGGGCTTCGCCCTCTGCGGTATGGCCCACCTCGCCCAGCGGGCCTCCGCGTTCTACCCCGACATCCTGCGCCTGGCCCTGGCCATGGCGGGGTACACGGGCGGCGCCCTGCTGGCGGGCTTCATGCTGGCCTTCCTGCGGGTCAGGGTGGACGGCAGCGGCCTGCTCTGGGCCGCCCCCGTGTCGGTGCTCACGGTCTTCGCCGTGGCCTGGCATCAGCCGTGGTCGCACTGGGTCTGCTGGATTGGCGCCGGCCTGCTCGTGGCGTGCTGGTGCGGCCGGCTCATCGGCCGCCCCCGGCCGGGCGACCTGGCCCGGTCCGCCTGGCTCCTGCTCGCCCTGGGCGCCATGCTCTGGATCAACCATCACGGCTACTGGACGAGCGTGGACGCCGACACGGGACAGCTCGTGCAGCACTCCATCGCCTGGCCCTGGTTCGTGCTCATCGGCTTTGCCGCGGCCTTCCCGCTGGGGTATCTGTTGGGCGAGCCCAGGGCGGTCCAGCCCTGCTCGGCAGGCGAGCAGCGTTGCTCGGAGACGGACGCGTGAACCCCTGTCTGGTCGGCATCGACGTTGGCGGCACGCACACCCGCGTCGGGTTGATCGCCCGAGACGCGTCCCTTGTGGCCGCCCGGCGATGGCCCACGCCCGCCGAGCCGGGCGGAGCGGCCCTGCTGGAAGGGCTGGCCGACAGCATTGGCGAGCTGCTGGCCGAGCACGCGGCCGGTGGTCGGCCGACGGCGATCGGCCTGGCCGTACCCGGGCTGCTGGATGAACAGCGAACGGGCGTGCTGCGGGCGGTGAACCTGCCGTTCCTGGAAGGGGTCCCCCTGGGCAAACAACTGGCCGAGCGGACCGGCTGCCCGGTTACGCTGGAGACGGACGTCGCCGCGGCGGCCTGGGGCGAGTGGTCGGCGCTGCCGCACCGCCCGCGGCGTTTGGTCTTCCTGGCCATCGGCACGGGCATCGGGGCCGGGGCCATCCTCGAGGGCCGCGTGGTGCGTCACACCCACGGCGGGGCCGGGCACCTCGGGCAGATGATCGTCGATTCCTCTCCGGATGCGCCCCGCGGCGCGTGCGGGACGGCCGGCTGCCTGGAGGCCTGGGTGAGCGGCCCCGCGCTGGAGCGAGCCGCCCGAGCCGCCGGCCTCGCCTCGTCGCTCACCGAGCTGAGCGCCGCCTGCCGGCAGGACGACGGCCGGGCGAACGCCATCGTGGATCAAGCGGCCCGCTTCCTGGGCATCGGCCTGGTGAATGTCAGCTCGCTCTACGCCCCGAACGCCATCGTGATCGGCGGCGGCGCGGCCCGGGCCCTGCCCGAGTTGATCGGTCGGGCCGGGGAGGCCCTCCGCAGCCTGGGCGGAGTCCTGGTGCCCCCGGAACTGGAGATTGGCGCCTCGACGCTGGGGGACGATGCCGGGATGATCGGCGCCGCCCTGCTGGCATCGACGGAAGGGGGTGGTCGGCAGCATGCGCGGTAAGGGACGACGATGGAAACGGGAGGCCCGACTGGCGTCGGACCGGCCCACCACCGCCCGGGAGCGTCTCGAACGCCGCTGGTTCAAGCGCTGCCAGCGCGATGACCGGCTGGCTCCGCTGGTGACCGGCGACGGCCTTGCTCACGAGCCGTTCCACCGCTGGCTGCCCTTCAAACAGGCCTTCGCCCCCGAGCTGGTCCGCCGTTTCCTGACCGAAGCCCCGCCGGCCGGCCGGCCCGAAACGCTGCCCCTGCTCGACCCCTTCTCCGGCGTGGGGACCTTTGCGGTGGAGTGCGCCCGCCAGGGCTTCGAAGCCCGGGGCGTCGAGGCCATCCCTTCCCTGGTCTTCATCGCGGCGGCCAAGAGCACGCCCGTGCTGCCGGAGATGCCGGATCTGTTCGGCGCCACGTCGTGGCAACAGATGGCCGACCGCCTGACCGAGCCGATCCATCGCGCCGCCCTGATCTGCGCCGTCGCCCGCCAGTACACCAGCCGGGGCCGGCTCAACCGCAACGCGCCGCCGCTGACCGAGGTGCTGGCCGCGGTCCTGGAGATGATCGGCGATGACCTGCGGGCGCCGCTGCCGGCCCCCGCCCGATTCGACCGCGGGGATGCCCGCAACCTGTTCTCGCTCAAGGACGGCTCGGTCGGTGGCATCCTCACCTCACCCCCGTACCTCTCGAGGCACGATTACACGCTGGTTACCCGTCCGCACGAGATGGTCTACCGCTACTGGTACGAAGGGCGGGACCTGGCCGAGCGCCGCCGCGACCAGGTCCGAGCCCACCCGCGGGCCTATCAGCAAGCCTGGTCGGAGCGGATCCCGCCGGCGGTCACCGAGGCCTGCGAGCAGCTCCAGCAGGTGAACGAACCGAAGGTCGCCGGCGTGGTCCGCTCCTACTTCGAGGACACCTTCGTGGCCCTGCGGGAGTGTGCCCGCGTGCTGGCCGAGGGATCGGCCTGCTGGATCGTGGTCGGCGGCGCCCGCCTGAAGGATGTCTACATCCCCTCCGACACCATCCTGGCCGACTTCGCCGAGACCTGCGGTTTCGAGGTGCAGGAGATCCGCGTTGCCCGCCGGCTCATTCCCGCCGGGCGCAAGTTCGGCACCCTCGAGAACGTCGCCCCGCGGGAGTCCATGCTCGTGATGCACCGCCGGGCAGACCGGACCACCAATCCACTCGCCGGCCGCTGATGAGTGTTGTGTTATTATTACAACACGGGAGGCCGGCTGACATGACCGGAGCGTTCGCCAAGCTGTTCAAGGAGCAGAGGATCAGGCTGGATAAGACGTTGCGCCAGTTCTGTGCCGAGAACGGCTTCGAGCCGGGCAACGTCAGCCGGCTGGAGAGGGGCTTGCTGCCTCCGCCGCGGTCGAAGGAGAAGCTCACCAGATACGCCCAGGCGCTCGGCATCGAACCCGGATCGGACGAATGGCTGGAGTTCTTCGATCTCGCCGCGCTCGAAGCCGGCCGGCTCCCCAAACACGTGCTCGACGACCAGGAGGTCGTCCAGAAACTGCCGGTCTTTTTCCGGACGATTCGCAACCGCGAGATGGCCGGCGAGGACCTTGACGCGCTGATCGAAAGAATCCGCAGAGCGTGAAGGCATGTCGGTCCGTTTCATCGACCAGGACGGGTTGGAGTACGCGGCCCGCTCATTCCTGCAAGAACACCATCCGTCGCTCGCACTTCCGGTCCCGATCGAGGAAATCATCGATATTCGTCTCGGAATCGACATCGTCCCCATCCCCGGCCTGCAATGCGCCTTTGATGTCGATGGGTTCATCACCAGCGACCTGAGAACCATCTGCGCGGATGAATTCGTGTAGTCAGTGCAGTTCTCCCAACCGCCCTGCAGCTCGCACATACCCCCCACGCCTCGCGCTGGCCCCGGAGGGGCCAATGATAATAGCCCGGCAGTTCACTGCCGGGAACGGAGTTCCAATACTCCATCCAGTCCCGTAGGGACGGCTGAAAGATCAGTCGTCCCTACGGGACTGTTCAGGGAGTT
>Ga0180432_10001667_pt1 | contig 34672 bp, 26 predicted proteins | sample SS_ome_10_FD_132414 | JGI IMG/M metagenome (GOLD analysis project Ga0180432, IMG submission 132414) | Hypersaline lake sediment archaeal communities from the Salton Sea, California, USA - SS_1_MS_2 metaG | ecosystem: Environmental > Aquatic > Non-marine Saline and Alkaline > Hypersaline >... | reverse complement strand
GTCAGCCCGCAATCCGGCCCACACCGGACTGGGACTATTGTCGCCGGGGCACCCGATTCCCGCAAGCACGCTCTGTGGTTGTTAAAGTGCACGTAGATACCGAGGGTATTTTATACAAGGAGAAATGCACCGTGAAGACCAAAGTGCTCCCACTCGTGATCGCGCTGCTGCTCCTTTGCCCGGCCGCGGACGCGGCCAACGTCGGCCGCGGACCGTTGCCCCTACAAAGACGCCATTCCGATGGCGCACGGTCGGGCAGACGGTCGGTGGACTGTGCATCCGGATCCATGCCCGCGCTGAACCAAGGAGCCAGGCCAGTACACACCGCCGCTGTGCCCGATCGAGCGAAGGCGCGGACCGCCGCCACCGTCTCAGGCACCATCCGGCACGCCGGCAATCCCGTCGCCGGCGTCGATGTTCACGTGATCTGGGAGGGCGACAGCAGCACGGCGACGACCGGCTCTGGCGGCACCTACAGCGTGGGCGGCGTGCCCACCGGCGGATGGGTGCAGATCTTCGTCCGCCCTCCCGCCGCCGACCGCCTGGCCTTCCGCAACTGGGCCACAGATGAACTGACCGGAGACCTGAGCAAGGACTTCGATCTGCAGAGTGGATACCGCCTTCAGGGCGAGTTCCGCGAGCCCGGCGGCGCGCTCTACGACGAGGACTTCTGGCTGAGTGTCCAGCCCGTGACTTACTCGCCGCCCGAGGACGAGTGGATGGGCGTCAGCGTTTTCGGCGGCCAGTTTGACCTGGTCTTGCCGCCCGATGTGTACAGCCTGGGTGATGGTTTTCGCCCGAGCCCCTACTACGCCCCCCACGTCAAGTTCGACCTGCGCAGCGACGACGCGACGGGCCAGGTGATCACCCTGCTGGATCAGATGCCGCCGCCCTTCCCCACCACACCGCCCGACGCCAGCCTCATCACCGCCGGCGAGCCCGACGCCGATGGCTATGCCATCGTCAGCGGCGCGGCCGGCGCGGTCGAGCCACTCTCCGCGGTGGCCGTGGTCAACCTGAGCGCGCACACGCCGATGACAACCACCGCCGACGCGAGCGGCGCTTTCACCACAACGATCTACGCCCCGCCCGGCTCGTCGCTGCTGGTCAAGTACGATCCAGACGGCGACCGCGTGGCGCAGCTATGGCAGGATGCGTTTGTGGACCCGTTGGTGGACGGCGACTACATGAACCCGTTGCCAGGCACGATCATGCGCGCCGGCGCGCCCCCGACGGGTGACGGCGCGTCGCAGGCCTTCCAGGACGCGGGGGCTTTCGTGGGCGGACTGGGAACCGCAGGGGAGCGGGGATGGGCCGGATGGGCCATCTCGGGCACGCTCCAGGTGCCGCCCGACGGGACCGGCCCCGGCCTGGCCGTCCAGCCGGGCCAGACGGTGACCCTCGCCGCCCGGATGCGCGTCACCGCGCCGGCGCTCAACTGCACGGGGACGCCCACCCCCACCATCTGGGCACACGTGCATCTCCGCTACCTGTTCGACGAGCACGGCCAGAGCGATCCGTGGGGCATTTGGTTCAACGCCCACCTCTTCACCCCCACCGGCCTGCCCATCGAGCACGAGGCGAATGGGGAGGCCGTCGGCGTGATCTCGGCGCAACTCAGCGACCTCACGTGCGTCAGCACCAACGCCTTCACCGGGACGCTGGAGACCACCTTCGAGGTGCCCGCCGATCTGCCGGACGGCGTGTACCTGGTGCAGGCCCACCTGGATAATTGGAGTAACCCCGTGCCTCTCGACCCGGACGTGCCGCTGACCAAGATCTGGTATCACTTCGATCCGGTCGCCACCATGCCGCCCCTCACCGCCGGTTCGCCCGCCACGCCTCACATCCCCTGGACGCTGCTGGGCGACTATCCGATCAACGGCCATCGGGGCGTGCAGGCCCGCGAGGACGTGGGACACTTCGCCATGCCCACCCGGGTGGTGTTCCCGCCGCACCAGGTCGTCGTGCCGCGCCTGGACGCGCGCACCGGCCAGCCGATTGAATACCGATTGGAGCCGGGCTCGCACTGGCTTTCGGGCACCGACCGGCGCCAACCATGCCCGCCGCACATCCCCCTGGACTTTCCCTCGGGCACGCCATCCCCATTCAGAAGGCGCCATTCTGATGGCGCGCTGACCGTGCGGGTGCACAAGCCCGACGGCAGCACCGACACGCTGGGGCCGGCCGCGGTCAAGCAGTCCTCCGTACGCACGCCGACCACGCCCGGCGGCAGCCCCATCGACGAAGGCACCGGCCACGTCGGGGACCTGTATCACCTGAGCACGATGGACGACGACTTCGCCTACAGCTTCGACCAGTACGGCCCACACACCGTCGTGCTCAGCGGGAGCGTGGACGGCGTCTACGGCAACACGTACCCCATCTCCGGCACGTACGACGTGTTCGTCGCGCGCGTGCTGGACCTCGACCCGGCCCAGTTGCCCACCACGCCCTACGAGCAAGGGGATGCCTTCGCGTCCGGGCTGCACCTCTTCCCGCCGGTGCCCGCCGAGGTGAGCGTGCGCCTGGTGCAGATGCCCAACTCCGACCCCGGCCAGGCAATCACGCGCACCGTCACCGGGCAGGCCAACCGCTTCGGCTACTTCCAACCGCCGGCCGGCACGGTCATCACGATGACCGCGCCCGGCGAGTTCCGCGTGGACCTGACCGCCGTCTACACCGATGCGGACGGCACGCTGTGGATGGGGACCGCAACCTGGGGCAACGTCGTCGAGGGACCCGCCGCCAGGATCGAGGCCCACGGCCGGCGGGGTATGGACTACAGTGAGGACACGATCGACGACATGCCAGCCTGGTTCAAGGTGTTCGACCTGCCGTCCAACAAGGTGGGCATCGAGAACTACTATCCCTACTTCAGCGGCGACATCCACTGGGGCAACGAGGACCGCCAGCCAGGTGACTCGATCCACTCCATCATCACCGTCAAGGACCTGACCGGCGGCAGCGAAACCATCTACAGCCTGATGCGCGCCAACTACCCCCGGTCGCGCGGCGGCTTCCGATGGCCGCCCAGCGATACCTCGCTGACCGGGTTGGAGAAGCGGATCGGCGTCGGGGAAGCGCCGCTGTTCATCAGCACCGACAACGGCATCGACCCAGGGGTTGAGCCGGAGCGGATCGACCAGTTCGCCTACTGGTACGGCTCCTCCGAGCGGCCCGACGTGCACGTGCGTGAGATCATCTCCGAGGACAACATGGGCACCGCCTACTGGCGCTTCAACGACACCTACGGCTACCAGATCGGCGAGGGCGCAGCAGGGGATCTACCGGGCGACCTCAAGTGGGAGTTCGGCGGGGCCGTCTTCCGCACCCTCACGGAGACCAACCCCCTGAACGAGTACGCTATCTACAGCTCGCTGTGGGTGCTGCTGCCCGAGGGCTGCGATGCGTACGGCTGCGCGCGGGTGACGCCGCCGTTCCAGGACGCCACCGGCGCCAGCATCAACGGAGGGCCGATTGTGACGCTCGACGGAGAGGAGATCGACATGCTCTTCCTGCCCAAGGGCGTGCGCCCGGGCGACGTGCTTGAAGTGGGCAACGTGGTCGCCTTCTCCGGCCACGTCGGCCCACCGCTGGACAGCCGCGTCAGCGTGACCATCACCTCCCCCACCGGCGCGGTGCAGCACGCGCGCACCTGGCACGCCAACCGGATCGGCTGGCTCTACGATCCGTCCTTCGACTTCGTCGCCAACGAAGCCGGGCGCTGGACGGTGGATGTCCAGGTTGTCCACGATCGGCCCTACGTGGGCAACGGCGCAACCCCCACCAGCCACAACACCGGCACGGTGCTGGGCACCGGCGGGCGGTACGAGTTCTACGTCGTGTCGCCTGCCGCTCCCCGCCTGAACGTGAGCGCACCGCAGCCCGGTTTCATCACCTGGGCTACCGGCGAGGTCGAGCCGATCCACATCCGAGGATACGCCCCGGCCGGAACGAGCACCGTGCAATACACCATCCACGACAAGGGCGTCGTCATGGGGCAAGACAGCGTCGCGCCCGACGCCAGCGGCGCCTTCACAGTCACCTACGACGCCCGGGCGCTCAACGCCCGGTTTCCCTTCGTCAGCCTGACGGCCCACGAGGGGATGTGGGAGGGCCTGGCCGACGAGGTGGCGATCAACCTGCTGAGCACGGGGAGCGGCGGGCCGCGGGCCAACACCGTCACGCTGATCGGCGAGGAGGCATTCGTCGGCAGCGGCGGGACCTTCACGGTCTATCTGCCGACGCTCTTGAAGGACGGCTAGATCGGATCGAAACTTCACTGTTCGTAGTAAGGCACGTAGGTCCGCCGGAGTGCCGTCTTGTTCGTAGTAAGGGCGGACACTGACCCAGACGCACGATCAACGTCCGCAAAGTCCGCTGCGTCCAGCGTAGGTTCGCCGGAGTGCCGTCATATCCGTTGGTCGGTGGAAGACAATAGGGAACTGATGATGCGACGGACAAGCTTATGGCTATCCCTGGCGGCAGGTCTCTTCCTGGCACTCCTGACCGCGTGGCAGCTACGTGCCCTGGCGCAGCCGGCGGGCGTGGTCGAAGGTACAGTCGTGGACGCCGACGGCCCCGTCGCCGGGGCCGTGGTGCGCCAGCAGACCACCCCCAACAGCACGCACAGCGCCACGGATGGCTCCTTTCACCTCGCGGGGCTGCCGGAGGGGATCACGGTCACCGTGACGGCCTGGGCCGAGGGCTACTGGCCCTCCGGCGTGGCACTCGTGCCCAGCCAGTCCGGGGTGACGCTGACGCTGCTGCACCACCCCGCCGGGGACAACGTCGACTATCCCTGGCTCACCTCCATGCCCGAGCCGGACAAGCCCATCGGCTGCGGGCACTGCATGGTGGCCTACCCTCAGTGGGTGGACAACGCCCACGCGGGGTCGGCCACCAACCTGCGTTTCCTGTCGCTGTACAACGGCACAGACGTCAGTGGCACGCTCCACCTGGGCGGCGGGTACAAGGACGATTTCCCCGGCACGGCCGGCAACTGCGCCACCTGCCACGCCCCCGGAGAGGCAGCCCACCAGCCTTTCACGGCCGACATGAACGCACTCACCGACGTCGAGGCCGAGGGCGTCTTCTGCGATTTCTGCCACAAGGTGTCTGATATATACCTGAACCCCGCCACCGGCCTGCCCTATCCCAACATGCCGGGTGTACAGTCCATGCAGTTGAACCGCCCGCCGACGGACACGCACATGTTCTACGGTCCCTTCGACGACGTCACCCGGCGAGTGAGCTACCTCGAACTGGAGAAGGAAAGTGAGTTCTGCGCGCCCTGCCACCAGTTCAGCTTCTGGGGCACGCCGATCTACGAGTCCTTCGACGAGTGGCTGCAGAGCCCGTATCCAGATCAAGGCATCGAGTGCCAGACCTGCCACATGGCGCCCACCGGAGTGGACTATTTCGTCTTCCCGGAGAAGGGGGGACTGATCCGCGACCCGGACACCATCGCCTCGCACCTCCAGCCCGGCGCGTCCGACGTCGAGTTGCTGCAGAACACGGTGAGCATGACGCTTTCGGTGGAGCAAGTCGCGGGCCACGTGCGGGCGACAGTCGTCATCACCAACAGCGGCGCGGGCCATCACGTGCCCACCGACTTCCCCGGCCGCCATTTGATCCTGACGGTCTCGGCCACAGACGGACAGGGCCGGCCACTGCCCTTCCTCAGCGGACCCACGGTACCCGACTGGGGCGGCGCGCCGGCCGGCGCGCCGGGCAAGGCCTTTGCCAAGGTGTTGCAGGATGCGGTGACGGGTGAGTCGCCGGTGGTGAGCTACTGGAAGCAGGCTTTCATCGTCAGCGACAATCGCATCCCAGCCTTGGGGAGCGCTACCTCAGTCTACACCTTCACCGCACCATCATTGCTACAAAGGCGCCATTTCGATGGCGCGCCATCATTGCCGCAAAGGCGCCATTCCGATGGCGCGCCATCCCACCTCGTTCGTAGTGAGGCCCGGACGTCCGCGTCCGCCAGGTCTGCCGGAGTGCCGTTGCAAAGGCGCCATTCTGACGGCGCACCCGTCGAGGGCGGCCAGGCGACGGTCTCCGCCGAGTTGCGCTTCCGGCGTGTGTTTCAGGCCGTGGCGGACACCCGAGGCTGGGACAAGCCAGACATAGTGATGGCAAAGGCGCAAGCCACGCTCGCGACTCACCCACAGCGGAACGTATACCTCCCGTTCGTGCTAAGGACCCCGCTCTTCTAGAAAACCCGGCCTGGCGAGACCCGCGAGAGCTGAGCGCGCGGCTTTACCTAGCGGGGAAAATGGTGTAGAATAGCCACAATCGGCTACAACTGAATAGGATCTGCCTTCTCCGACCCCCCTTACCCTAAGTCGGCCACTGGGGGAGGTGGGCGATAGGGTATGCCTGGAAACGGTCATGCCTCCCGTGTTTGGAAAGGAGAACGGGTGACAGGGTTCAACAGGCTGGCGTCCACCGCGCGATCGCGGGGATGCCGGTTTTTGCTCATGATAAGGGAATCGGATCTTGGATTTGGACGTTCGGATGTGGAACTTGGGATTTGACTTGAAATGGCTCACCTAGACGCGTATAATCGACCGATTAGCTACTTACGTATATCCGTGACTGACCGATGTAACCTGCGCTGCGTATACTGTATGCCGCCAGACGGCGTGCGCTGGCGCTCCCACGAGGAGATCCTGCGCTACGAGGAGATCGAGACGATCGTGCGGGCAGCCGCCAAGCTGGACATCAGCAAGGTGCGGCTGACGGGTGGTGAGCCGCTGGTCCGGCTGGGAATCGCCGACCTGGTGCGCGGGATCGCGCGTATTCCCGGCATCGACGACCTGGCGATGACGACCAACGGCATCCTGCTGCCCCGTTACGCCGCGGCCCTGGCCGAGGCAGGACTCCACCGGGTCAACATCAGCCTGGACACGCTCCGCCCGGAGCGCTTCAAACGCATCACCCGCCTCGGCCGGTTGGAGGACGTGCTGGCCGGGATCGAGTCGGCCCGCGAGGCAGGCCTGGAACCGATCAAGATCAACACCGTCGTCATCCGGGGGATGAACGACGACGAGGTGGTAGACCTGGCACGGAAGACGATGGAGGCCGGGTGGAACCTGCGCTTCATCGAGTTGATGCCGGTGGGGAACGGCGTGTTGGCGCGCGGTGGGTGGCGCGAGCGGGTCGTGACGGCACGGGAGATCCGGGGGAAAGTCGAGGCCGCGCTGGGAGAACTGGTACCGGCCAAAATGAGCGTGGGCGACGGGCCAGCGCGCTACTACCGGCTGCCCGGAGCCAAGGGCACGCTCGGTTTCATCACTGCCATCAGCGAGCACTTCTGCTACCGCTGCAACAGGCTGCGACTCACCGCCGACGGCCAACTGCGCCCCTGCCTGCTCTCCGATGAAGAGATTGACCTGCGCACGGCGTTGCGCGCCGGCGCCGGCGTCGATGAGATGGTGGCGCTACTCCTGCAAGGTATCGAGCGCAAGCCGAAGCGCCACCACCTGGACGAGTGCCAGCAGCCGGAGAACCGCGTGATGTCGGAGATCGGGGGATAAGAAAGCATCATGGATACACAGACCCTCGTACAGGAACGGGTGCACACGTATTACTGGCGCGACGACATCAACTGCGCCACCACGACGCTAGAGATCCTGGCGGAGAAGTTCGGCATCGGTCTGTGCGATCAGGTGATGGACTCGGCGCTGGGCATGCACGGGGCCGGGGGGTACGGGGCGCAGTGCGGGCTGGTGGAGGGGGCGCTTATGTTCGTGGGCATCATCGGGCGCGCGCGTGGCCTCTCAGATGAGGTTGTCGTGGACGCGTGCCAGGACTACGCCCGGCAGTTCGAGGCGCGTTTCGGGAGCCTGCTGTGCAGGGTCCTGCGCCCCGAAGGTTTCAGCCCGGACAACCCGCCGCACCTGTGCGAGGGCCTGAGCTGCGAGGCCATCGAATTCGATGTGGAGTTCGTGTCCGCGCTCTTGGATGAGGCAGCGCCCGCCTAGCGCATCTTGCAGCGTGATGCCGTGACCGACGGTTGGAGATTGGAGGGAACTATGGAACTGACACACGTGGACGATGAAGGGCGTGTCCGCATGGTGGACGTCGGCGGAAAACCGGACACGGAGCGCGTGGCCGTCGCCAAGGGCGAGGTGAGCATGCGCCCCGAGACGCTGCGCCTGATCGCGGAGCAAGGCGTGCCGAAAGGCGACGTGCTGGCCGTGGCGCAGGTGGCGGGCATCATGGCCGCCAAGCATACCCCGGAGCTCATCCCGCTCTGTCATCCCCTCCTCCTGACCAAGGTGGACGTGGAATTCCGGATTGACGAAGCTGCGTCGCGTATCGAGATCACGGCGACCGTGCGCTGCCGGGGCCAGACCGGCGTCGAGATGGAGGCGCTCACGGCTGTCAGCGTCGCCGCGCTGACGATCTACGACATGGCGAAGGCCGTGGAGAAGACGATGCGCATCAGCGGGATCCGGCTGGTGCGCAAGAGCGGGGGGAAGAGCGGGGAGATTGTGTTGGAATAGGTAGATCGGCAAATCTGCAAGTCTGCAAATCAGTAAATCGGCAAATCAGAGATGGATAAGGAACGGATCAGGGTCAGGGTGAGGTTTTTTGCAGCGCCGAGGGAGGCGGTGGGCGCGACGGAGCTGGAGCGGGAGGTCCCGGCCGGCACGACGGTGGAGGAATTGATCGGCCTGCTGACGGGTGAATACCCGGCCCTGCGCCGCTACACGCGCTTCCTCAGCATCGCCGTGAACCGGGCCTACGTCGGCGTGCAGACCGTGCTGCAGGATGGGGACGAGGTCGCGTGCCTGCCGCCGGTCGGTGGCGGGTGAAATCCGGCAGGCGGGGCAGAGCCGGATCGCGCGGAGGTGAGTCGTGCGTCCGCGGATGTCTGCGGACGTTTTGCCGGCAGGATTGTCGTCGCCGACCGCGGACCGTCGCCCCGTTGTAGGGGCGGGGTTTCCCCGCCCTGCTGCGTCCGCGCCATCGGAATGGCGCCTTCAGATAAGGTGATGGCGCACGGTCGGGCCGTTGTAGGGGCGGGGTTTCCCCGCCCTGTTGCGTCCGCGCCCCCACATCTTGGACAAGGTTAGTGCCGCGGCTCCACCGCCAGGAGGTAAACGATGCGTGTCTCAAGTCGCACGACGAAGACCAGACGCCTGGGCTGGCTGCTGGCGTTGATCGTCGCCGTATCTCTCTACTTCCCCATCAACAGGCTGGCGAGCGGAGGCGTCGCCCTGGAGACAGCGCTCGATCCATACATTCCCCTGGCCCCTATCTGGATCATCCCCTACCTGGGCGCACTCGTTCTGTTCATCCTCATCCTGCTCTGGGCCTATCTGAGAATGCCAGCGGAGATGTTCGCGGCGTTCGCCACCTCCAACCTGATCGCCTCCGGCGTGGCCTACGTGATCTACCTGGCCTATCCAACGTACGTCCTCAGGCCAACCATCAGCGGTACCGACACACTCTCCCGGTGGATGAACTGGCTGTACGCCAGCGACAGAGCCTACAACGCGTTTCCCAGCGGCCACACCTTCTACACCGTGCTGGCCTGGCTTCATCTCTGGCGTTGGCAGCCCAAGATACGGCCAGCCACCACCATGGTGGCCGCCTCGGTCCTCCTCTCCACACTCTTCACCAAGCAGCACAACATCCCCGACCTGATCGGCGGCGTTGCCCTGGCTCTAGCCAGCTTCTGGCTCGGAACGAGGCTGGCGTCAAGACCGCCCAAGCCAGGTCCGAAAGCAAATAGCCCGGACTGAAAGGTCCACGCACGGACCCAGGCAACCAGACGGCCCCTCTCCCTCCGTCTGCCTGCCTCCCCATTATCCTCCAGTCTAGGAAGACGGACGTCGCCGACCCCAACCAACCGTTTGCCCCCGACCGCATCGGAATCCGCTCACCCCAGCTACCGATCTACGATCCGCCGCCCCTCCCACTCCAGGTCCTCGCCAGGCCGCTCCCTCGAACACCTTGGCCCCCAGTCGAACAGCTCCTGATCCGCCTCGCCTGCAGCGCCGGACGGACCGATATCCAGGAGATCAACACCAATCAACACCACGGGAGACACAGGCCAGGGAATCGCGGTCTGCACGATGCGTCTCGGGTCTATCAAGCCACGGTTCTCAAGATACCTATACGTCCCGCCAAACACGAGCACGAACACCACGACGGCTACGCTGCCAGACTTGGCGAGCGACTGAAGGAATGAAAGCACCGTGTACTTGGAGGCAAATTCGATGCGGAGCCGGTTCACTGAATCCGCGGCATCCCTGTCTCGCAGTTCAAGAGCCCGGTTGGCCAGCTCACGCAAGACCTCCTGGCTTCTGCTGCATATCCCGGTGTATATCCGAAAACAGGTGACGACGAAGTAGGGCAACACGGCGATTATGAAGACCCAGGCCGACCATTTGGTGAGTTCCTGGGCCCAGCAGGCCAGTTGCAGGATCAGGCCACTGCCGATCTCAATCTCGTAATAGAGGATCACCAGAAGGGCCATGTACACGTACTTGCTCGTGATCTTGGTTATCTGCTCCCGAACGTCGAGAAAGCGCGTCTCGATTGACTCGGCCTGGAGCTTGATCTCGTCTCCATCCGCCAGAGAGCCAGGGGGGCCACCGTATATTCGCTCTGCCAAATCGCGCACCCGCTTCCTGTCGGCGGTCACTGCCTCGACAACCACGATGAACATCGGCAAGGCAATCAAGATATACAGGGTAAACGTATAGGGAAGATATGAAAGATAGGGAAGGAAGTGCTCCCCGAAGGAGAGAGGAAAAGGGGCAATGGCCGAAGCGTACTCGTTGAACAGGATGAGAGGACCGGGCGCCACGTGATAGACAACGGCCAGGCAGGCGGCTACCACGCACAGGATGCAAAGCCACTTTGGGCCGGCGACAAACAGGTGGCGGTAGAAACTCAAGAACCTTGGCCTGGTATGCCAGTACTTCCTCGACTCGCGCGCGAATATCCAGCGCTGTGCGATGACAAAGGTGAGCGTGAGAATAAGCAAGCGGATGAACTCTCGCCACCCGCCGAGGTTCTGATACAAGCCCCCCTGCGGCTGGAACGCCCCATAGGCCCAATACCAGCTCCCCGATGTCCAGGGACCATACGACAGATAGAGGGAGGCTGCACCGATCACGAGGCAGGTCAGGCCGTATACAACGATGTCGAGCCCCGCCTCGGAGCCCAGCGGCGCAGCCATGGAAAGCGCGGCTGCGTAGGCCGGCGGAGGAACGGGTCGGTCAGCCGGAAGAGGCTCCAGAGAGAGGGTGTCGGCCATGACGAGATCCGGGCCGTAGAAGGTCAGCTCGACCACATTGCCCAGGCCGATCACGTCGCCACTGGCCAGCGTGCGCGGCGCTTCCAGTCGCACGCCGTTGACCAGCGTGCCGTTCCTGCTCCCCAGGTCCTCGACCACCATGTCCGCGCCCTGTCGCGTGATACGCGTGTGATGCCGCGAGACGTGGGGCGCGACGATGACGATGTCGTTATCCAAGTCGCGGCCCAGCTTGAGCGTGTCCTTGTCCAGGAAGAACGCCTGTCCCTGCTGAGGGCCCCGCGTCATCACCAGCCCATAATCGCTCGTCATAGCCTGCCTCCTCGTTGCCCGGGTTCGTCCGTACCATGCCCGTCATCCACCGAACTCACTGCTCACAAAGGGGAAGCCACACGATGGTACATGCACCTGCCAGAAAAGTCAAATGCCCGTCGTACATACGCGCCAGGCCCTCGCCTTCGGGCTTCCATCTTATTCAGCTTGACGAAACTCGACCCAGGCAGTAAACTATCCCCCGACATGAAACGATTCGAGGTCACCACACAGGAAATCTCCGTCAATGAGGTCGTCGCCCGCCTAGCGGACCCGGCCATCGGCGCGGTGGTCACGTTCGTCGGCGTGGTACGCTGCGAGACAGATGGCCGGGAGGTGCGCTACCTGGAATATGAGGCCTACCCGGAGATGGCCGAGAAGACGCTGCGCCAGATCGGCGACGAGATTCGCGCCCGCTGGCAGACGATCCGAGAGGTCGCCATCGTCCACCGGGTGGGGCGGCTCCACGTGGGCGAGACCGCTGTGGTCGTCGCCGTCTCGGCCGCGCACCGGCCCGAGATGTTCGACGCAACCCACTACGCCATTGACCGGCTGAAGGAGATCGTCCCCATCTGGAAGAAAGAGGTGTGGGCGGACGGGGAGGAGTGGAGGAGCGAGGCGCAGGGCGGACCCTCTCTCGCCTCCTAGAAGCCACCCTCCTCTTCGGTCAGTCAGCCTAAACCTCGATTCATGTTCCAGCCCTTCGTACGTACCTCTGTGGGCAGAAACTGCTCCCAAGCGTGCTATACCTCCCACAAAAAGCGTGAGTAATGACAATAGACACGTCCGGCCCTCGAGTGTATCCTGAGGAAAAGGACGGCGGATGCGGCCAGGGATGGCCGCGGTCCAAAGCTACGTTTTCGCCACCACTTCGCGAGGGCTTGCATGGGAGGGTGGGATAGGGTAGAATGCACCACCGCAAAGGGCGGGGCATAGGGCGTGTGAGGGCGGGAAAACCCCGCCCCGTCACACCAGGAGGAACGAAATGCCACAACAGACTGGACCACGCGTTCGAGCGGAGAATCTGAAGAGCTTCTGCGTGCAAGTATTCCAGAAGATGGACATACCAGAGGAGGACGCCCGCATCACGGCCGACGTGCTGGTGGCGGCGGACCTGCGCGGCGTTGACAGCCACGGCGTAGCTCGCCTGCGCCGGTACGTTAATGGCCTGCGTGACGGCATCATGCGCCCCCACCCCAACGCGCAAGTGGTGACAGAGACCCCAGCCACGGCTCTCGTCGACGCCAGAGCCGGGCTGGGCCAGCCGGTCGCCTACCGGGCCATGGAGCGGGCCATCCAGAAAGCACTCGACGTGGGCGCAGGCTTCGTCACGGTGCGCAATTCCAACCACTTCGGCATCGCAGGCTACTACGCGATGATGGCACTCGAACTCAACTGCATCGGTATCTCGATGACCAACGCCTTTCCCCTGGTCGTCCCGACCTTTGGACGCGACGCGATCGTGGGCACCAACCCTATCGCGGTGGCGGCCCCGGCAGGCCAGGAGCGCCCCTTTGTGCTCGACATGGCCACCAGCACCGTGCCGCGTGGCAAGCTGGAGGTGTATAATCGCCTGGGAAAACCGCTGCCCGAGGGATGGGCCACCGACGAGACAGGCACGCCGACGACCGACACCGCGCAGGTGCTTGAGAACTTCAAGCGCCAGGCCGGCGGGGGCCTGCTGCCGCTGGGCGGGGCCGGAGAGTCACACGGCGGCCACAAAGGCTACGGCCTGGCACTGATGGTGGACATCCTGTCGGCAGTTCTCTCGGGTGCGGCCTACGCCAACCTGACCTACCCCAAGGCTCCCGACGGGAAGCCGCTTCCATCCGCGATCGGCCACTTCTTCGGTGCCTGGCGGGTGGATGCCTTCCGGCCCGTGAACGAATTCAAGGCAGCCATGGACGACCTGCAGCGGCGGCTCAGGGATGCCACCAAGGCAGAGGGCCAGACCCGTATCTACATCCACGGCGAGAAGGAGTACGAAGAAGCAGAACGCCGCTCCCGCGATGGCATTCCGCTCAACCCCATAGTCGCCGCGGACCTGCGGGCAATCGGGGAAGAGCTGGGCGTGGCGTACGAGGAATTGGGGTAGTTGCGGGTTGGAAGTTCCAGGTTGGAGGTTTCAGGTTTCAGGTTTGTCGCGCGTAGGACAAACAGGGTAATCCGTGATGGCAAAGTCAAAGGAACAACTGGCATTCTACTTCGCTGACATCGCCAGCGAGCCCGCGGTACGGGCTGTCCCCTTTCCGGAGGAAGCAGCCAATGCTCTGGCCGTCATGGAGTCCTACAACAAGCATCTCTACCGCCCCAACACATACCTCCACAAGTGGTGGGCGCGGCGATGTGGCACTACCTTTCGCTACATACTCAAGCAGTTTGTCCCCGATCCAGCCCGCCACGACTTCTATGCTCCCGGAGGGCTGGAAGGCCTCCTCGTGCTGGACCCAATGATGGGAGGCGGCACAACCATACACGAGGCCATCAGGCTGGGAGCCAACGTGATCGCAGGCGACATTGATCCCATTCCAGTGCTTCAGACCCGGGCCTCATTGCTCCCCGTGCCCGAGATCCACTTTCGGACCATCTTCCAGGAGTTCTTCAGTGCGATGCGGGCAGTATTGGCCCCCTACTACGCTACCCATTGCCCTGTGTGCGAGCGATCCGACGCCGAGACACGATTCTTGCTCTACGCACTGAGGCGACGCTGCGCATGCGGTGAGGCACTGCTGGTGGACTCATTCACCCTGCGTCGAGAGTCTCGCAGGACCATCCGGCTGTGCCCCCAATGTCGCGCCGTGTTTGACGGAGAACACACGTGTGGCTCGGCCCCGCGTGACCAGCGCCCACTGCGCGAAAAGCGAACGCGCACCTGCCCTGTCTGTGGGCAGCCATACGCCGACCTGACCGAAATCCCTTTCCGTCAGCGTTATGTCCCTATCGCCGTGGTGGGCGAGTGTCCCCAGCATGGGCTGTTCTTCAAGTCGCCTGACCCCAACGACCTGGCCCGTCTGGCCGAAGCTGAGGTCCAGTTCGGCGGCTTGGACTTCGGTGATTGCGAGCAGTTTGCCGTCGTACCTGGTCCCAAGTCCAAGGACTTAGTCCGGCTAAACATCTATCACTACCTGGACCTCTTCTCTGCCCGGCAATTGGGCTACATTGCCACAGCCAACAGGGAGTTGCAGAGAATCGAGGATCCCACAGAGCGGCTCACCCTGGCATTGCTGGTCAGCACGTCGCTGGAGTTCAACTCAATGCTCTGCGGCTACAAGGGAGGAAATCGTCGCCGACCGGGTGCCATTCGCCATACGTTCTCACATCATGCCTATTCCTTCCCCTACACGGCCACCGAGAACAATCCTCTATTCCCACAGGGAGGCTCAGGCACGCTGACCAGACTATTTGAATGGCGAGCGGTGAAGGCCCAGCGGTGGGCTGTTTCTCCCGTGGAGCGGATGGTAGATGGCGGGCACACGCGCAAGGTGACCATTATCGGGGAGCGCGACCTGGGGCAGGAAGTCTCATCGCCCGAGGAACTGCGCGAAGGCACGCGACGTTTCTTTCTCTACCAGGGCGACTCACGCTGCATTCCATTGGAAGGCGCCAGCGTGGACTACGTGATCACCGACCCACCCTATTACGACAGTGTTCAATACAGCGACCTGGCTGCCTTCTTCCGCGTGTGGCTGCGTCTATTCTTGCCAGACGAGGCTGAATGGGACTACGACGCAGAGAGTTCGGCAGTCGCACGAGGGGACCGACCAACGCCGGGTCGATATGGCGGGATCCTGGAAGCGATCTTCGGCGAGTGCCGACGCGTGCTCAAGCCGGGGCACGGACGGCTGGTGTTCACGTTCCATCATTGGCGACCGCGCGCCTGGGCCGAACTGACCATAGCACTCAGACGCGCAGGTTTCCACCTGGAGGAATCCTACATCGTCCACTCCGAAAACCCCACATCCGTTCACATCCGTACCTTGCGTGCGCTCAAACACGATGCGGTCCTCATTCTGGCCCCAAGCGCAACGAGGCGCGACTGGCCTCCTCAGGACCGAGTGAACACAGCAGACAGCCGTTCCTTCATCGTGGATTGCAGCGCAGTCATCGGCTGGCTGTTGGACAGCAAGTATAGTGAACAGTCCATCTTGGAGTATTGGACCGCGTTGCTGAATGGGAGGAATGATGGTGGCACGGTATCCGGCTGAGGTATTCGGCTTTCCAGTAGAGAACAGAGGCAGCAAGGTTGAGGCCATTCGCCAGGCACATCAATGCCCGTTTGTCAACGTGCGCTGCAACAAGAAAAGCCGCTTGATTCCCTATCCTATGGACGTCTGTTCCGTTCACATTAACGAGCATGTCGTCGCCATCTGCCCACGCCGGTTCCTAGAGAACCACACCGTCTTCAAGGACATCGCCACGGACTACTTCGGTTCTACGAATAACCTGATCCTGTTCCGGGAGGTCGGGCTCAGAGATGTCGGCAGTTTCGATTACGTGCTGGTGCATCACAAGCCGATGAGCAGTGAAGTGGACGATTTCGTTGTCATCGAGTTTCAGACAGACCAGACGACCAGCACGGGCAAACTCGTCCAGGCTCTAGAGGACTTCATGAGCGGGAGGAACGTGGGCACTACTCACTACTCCTTCGGGATGAACACCTATGACACACTCAAGCGCTCATATACCCAGATGATCAACAAGGGTGTGGTAATGGAGCAATGGGGGCAGCGTATCTATTGGGTTCTCCAGCGGTACGTGTTCGACAACATGGTACACCGCTATCATCCTGCCTTTACACCCGGTTCCTCTGCCACACATGTGTTCGCTGTCTACGATCTCATACGGAGTGAGGAGACGTACACGCTAACCCTGCAGGAATACGTCTCCGCCAGTGTAGATGCTCTGTTCGCCGCCTTGCGCCAGAACACAAGTATCCCCGAGAAGGATCAGTTCATTGCCAGGCTGGAGGCCAAGATAGAACGGGGAAAACCACGCTTGCGCCTTGACTTCCGCCAGTGAGAAGCAATAGCCTGATGAGAGATCGAATGGAAACCGATGTCATGATGTATCGCGTTCCGTATGGCAATAGTGAGATAGCATTTCAACTGCCCGCCCACATGCGGAGCACCGTGCTCGCATCCAAGCCTATAGAACCGCTGCCTGACGTGGAAGGGGCTATCGCCGAGGCGCTGGCCCATCCCGTGGGTGCGCCGCCCTTGCGGGAGATGGCGCAGCCGGGCGACCGGGTCTGCATCGTCTTCACCGACGTCACCCGCGCCAGCCCCGACCACCTGCTGGTGCCCGCTCTGCTGGGAGAACTGGCAGCGGCCGGGGTGCGCGACGAGGACATCACCCTCCTGTGCGGCATCGGCATGCACCGGCCTTCGACGCTCGAAGAGAAGATCGCCAAGCTGGGGCAGGCGGTGGTGGACCGCTACCGCGTGATTGACAACGAGCCGCAGAACCCCGAGGCGCTGGTGGACCTGGGCGTGACGCCCGGAGGCGTGCCGGTTTCGGCACACCGGGCGGCGGTGGAGGTCGACCTGCTGATCGTGACCGGGCTGGTAGAGCCTCACCAGTACGCGGGCTACTCCGGCGGGCGCAAGACTGTGGCCGTGGGGGCGGCGGGCGAGCCACTGATCGCTCACACCCACGGGCCGGACTTCCTGGACCACCCCGGCACCCGGCTGGGCCGGATCGAGGGGAATCCTTTCCACGAGGCAGTCACCGAGGCTGCCCGCCGTGCGGGCCTGCGCTTCATCCTGAACGTCGTGCTGGACGACGAGAAGCGCGTCGTGTGCGTCAAAGCAGGAGAGCCGGTGGAGACGCACCGGCAGTTGGTGGCGTTCGCCCGCTCCATCTACGAGGTGAGCATTCCCCACCAGTACGACGTTGCCATCGGCGGGGTGGGCTATCCCAAGGACGCCAACCTCTACCAGGCGAGCCGCGCCGCATCCTACCTGTTCTTCGCCCCCACGCCCGTCGTCAGACCGGGGGGATTTCTCATCATCCCGGCCCGCTGCGAGGAGGGGGCCGGGGCAGGCGTGGGGGAACAGCGGTTCCTCGCTGCGATGCGGGACGCTCCTGACGTGCAAACCATCCTGGACGACGCCCGCCGTCACGGTTACCCGCCGGGCCAACAGCGGGCCTTCGTGATGGCGAAGGTACTGGAGGAAGCACGGGTAGTCATCGTGGGCAGTGAATGCCCGGACGTCATCGCTGCCTGCAAGATGACGCCCGCCGCGACGATAGAAAAGGCACTGGCCCTGGCGGCCCGCGAACTGGGGGACGAGCTCGACGTGCTGGTCGTGCCCCACGCCCTGCTGACGCTACCGGTGGTACAGCAATAGGACCAATCTACCAATTTGCCGACTTACCAACCTACTATGACCCAAGCGAGCAATTTACCAACTGACCAATCTACCACGGCCGAATCCGCCGAGGACGAAGCGCGCCACTGCGTCCGCTGCGGGCTCTGTCTCTCTGTATGCCCCGGCTATCGCCAGAGTCTGAACGAGACCGATTCGCCTCGGGCGCGGGTGGCGCTGGTGCGCGCCCTCAAGGAAGGGCTGCTGCAGAGCCCCAACGATGGGTACACGGACGCCTTCTTCCGCTGCCTGATGTGCGGTGCGTGCACCTTTGCCTGCCCTAGCGGCGTCGCCGTGGATCGCATCCTGGAGCTGACACGCGGCGAACTGGCCAGCGAGGGACTGCTGCCCGAGGCCCTCTCCGACCTCGACGCCCGCATCTCGGAGTACCGCAACATCTCGGCCGAGGCCAACGAGGGGCGGCTGATCTGGGCCGAGAACCTCCCCAAGCCCCCCACCGGCCTGGGCAAAGAACAGGCCGAGGTGGCCTACTTCGTCGGCTGCGTCAGTTCCTTCTTCCCCCGCAGCTACAAGGTGCCCCAGGCATTCGTGCAGATCCTCGACCGCGCCGGTGTGGACTACGCGCTGCTGGGTGGGACCGAGTGGTGCTGCGGCTACCCAATGTTCATCAACGGAGAACTGGACCGCGCCCGTGAGCTGATCCGCCACAACGTGGACGCGGTACGGGCGATGGGAGCGAAAAAGGTCGTGACGACCTGCCCATCCTGTTTCCACTTCTGGAAACACTCCTACCCCGCCGCCCTGGGAGTTGATAAGCTAGAGGACCTGGGGCTGGAGGTCCAGCACGCCACCGAGTTCCTGGCCGACCTGCTGGAAACAGGCGACGTCGAACTGCACGAAGTGCGGGAGGACGTGACCTATCACGATCCGTGCGACCTGGGGCGCAAGGGTGGCGTGACCGAGGCACCGCGCCGCATCCTGGCCCAGATCCCCGGTCTGCGCCTGGTCGAGATGGCGGAGAACCGGGATAGCTCCCACTGCTGCGGCGGCGGCGGAAACCTGGAGACCTTCGCCCCCGAGGTGAGCAAGGCGGTTTCCCGCACGCGCATCCGCCAGGCCGCCGAGGTCGGAGCAAAGACCGTCGTCTCTGCCTGCCAACAGTGTGAGCGGACGCTGGCCAACGCCGCCCGCGCCGAGCGGCTGCGCATCCGCGTCAAGGACATCAACGAACTCGTGCTGGAGGCGATGAGGGGATAGGCGACCCGGTAGAGACGCAAGATTTTGCGTCTGCACGGCGGCAGAAAGGAAATGGGGCCACCGGCCAAATGCCAGCAAGATGCTGGCGGTCCAGGTCCGAAGGGCAATGGAGGGTAGATGACAGGACAGTGGATACAGGAACTGAGAGAGGCGATTGGCGACCACAAGGTGCTTTCCTCACCCGTGGATCTGGTCGCTTACTCTTTCGACGGCACGTTTGAACAGCAACTGCCGGATGCCGCCGTGCTGCCGGAGACGACGGAGGAGGTAGCGGCGGTGGTTCGGATCGCCGCCCGGCATGGTCTGCCTCTCATCGCCCGGGGTATGTCGAGCGGGCTGGCCGGTGGCTCTATTCCAAGCGGTGGCGGCATCGTCGTCTCTCTGACCCGCATGAACCGCGTGCTTGAGATCGACGAGGAGAACATGACCGTGGCCGTCCAGGCGGGGGTCGTCACCGCCGACCTGGAGGCCGAGGTGGCCAAGGTAGGGCTCCTCTACCCGCCCGATCCCTCCAGCAACAAGCAATCCACTATCGGCGGGAACATCGCCTGCAACGCCGGAGGGCCCCGCTGCCTCAAGTATGGCGTCACAGGGGACTACGTGATGGGCCTGACCGTCGTGCTGGCCGATGGACGGATTCTGAAAACCGGTGGCAAGCCGATCAAGAACGTGGTCGGCTACGACATGACCTCCCTCTTCGTCGGTTCGGAGGGGACGTTGTGCATCATCACCGAGGCGCTGCTGCGGCTGATGACCATGCCGCAGTTCGCGCGCACCGCCCGCGCCGAGTTCCTCTCGCTGGAGGACGCATCCCGCACCGTCAACGCCATCCTCGCTGCTGGCGTCGTCCCGGCGACATTGGAATTGATGGACGAGACGGCTATCGTCTGCATTGAGGAGGCGATGCACCTGGGGCTACCCGTGGATGCCAAAGCGATGTTGATCATCGAGACGGATGGCTCGGACGAGGAGACCGTCCTGCGGGAGATCAAGACGGCGGCCCGCGTCTGCCGGGAGAACGGCGCCCGCGGGGTCCGCGTGGCACGGGACGAGGAAGAGCGGGCCGATCTGTGGCGTGCGCGTCGAAGCGTGAGCCCATCGCTGGCGCGCAAGGCCCCCAACAAGCTGGGGGAAGATATCACTGTTCCCCGCAGCGCCATCCCCGAAGCGGTGCGCCGCATCAAGGCCATCAGCGCCCAATACGGGCTGCCCATCGTCGTGTTCGGCCACGCCGGGGACGGCAACCTGCACCCCAATATCCTCTTCGACCGCCGCGACCCGGAACAGTGGGAGAAGGTTGAGCACATGGTGGGGGAGATATTCAACGTCGCGCTAGACCTGGGGGGCACCTTGAGCGGTGAACACGGCATCGGCACATTCAAGCTGCCCTACGTGACCGAGGCCCTGGGTCCGACGTCCATCGACGTCCAGTGGCGTGTCAAGCAGGCGCTGGACCCACAGAACATCCTGAATCCAGGCAAGGTTCTGCCGCCGGATTGGGACAATCCGCAGCCCTAGGCGGCATCCCGGATGCTCCAGTCCGCCCCACACACACCATGGATTATCGTCAAACGTCAAGCGCGACAGGAACGCGGGCATCTCTGCCCGCCAGCGTCAAACGTCAAGCGTCAAGCGTGACGGGAACGCGGTCATCCCTGCCCGTCAGCGTCAAACGTCAAACGCCAAGCGTGACAGGAACGCGGTCATCCCCGGACGCAGGAACAATGTCCGCGCCCGCCAACCCTCAACCTCCAGCTTCCAACCTCCAACCTCCAACTTCCAACCTCCAACTTCCAACCTCCAACCGGAAGTCTGGCGAGGTGTTCTGGTTGCTCGTGGTGACGGCTCTTGCCCTGATCATACGCCTGCCGTATTGGCGGACAATCCCCGCTGCCGGTGACGAGGCCAAGCAAGTCGTCTACGCCCTGCAAATCGCGCAGGGGCAGGGTTTCCCCCTGGTTGGTAACGACGCCTACGCTGGCCCGTTTTTCTTCTACCTGCTGGCGCTGCTGATCCGCCTGGGGGCCAGCGATCCATTCATGGGGCGCACGGTGGTCCTGGTGACAGGCACCCTGACCGCGACCATCACCTACGCATGGTGTCGCCAATTGGGCGGACGCAGCCGACGGCAAACGGTCGGGATCAATGTCCTCGGACGCAGGATCAAGATCCGCGGGAACCGTGTGGCAAGCCTGACAGCCGCCGGGCTCGTCGCCGCCAACCCGCACCTGATTCTCCTGAACAGCCACGTGGGGGGCACGACGTTGCTCCTGCCGTTCTTCACCACCCTGTTTCTGTATCTCCTGTCTCGCGCCGTTGAAACAGACCGCCCCGGGTGGTTGATCGCCGCCGCGGTGATGGGCGGCCTGGCGATCCAATCCAACCCGGTCGCCGGACTGGCAGTCGCAGGTGGCTGGGTGTGGGCCACTTTCCGTGTACGCCGATCCCAACGCTTAGGCAGGCGCTGGCCCCTCTGGCCTCTCGTGACCGGTCTCTGCGTGGCGTTTGTGTACAGCCCCGTGATCGTATACAATATCACCTCGGGCATGGATAGCGTAGAAGTCCTGGATCAGCGCCCATATCTGTGGGAGACCCATCCGACCATCCAGACGTTCCTATCCAATGAATCGCGCCTGGCCCAGCAACTCGTGCGCCAGGTCAGCGGCGCGTTGGCCGGGGATGAGACCTTCCGCAGCCTTCTGGGAGTCCCGCTGGTGTTCCTGGTATGGATGGTGGCCGGACTGGCCTACGTGACCCGCCGGGTCTCGCTGCTGCCACTCGCGGTGATCTCCCCTTTCGTCCTCGTGCTCCCCGTCGTGAGCAGTCACTACGGCTTGCTCGACCCCATCCGGTTCACGTCCCTCCTCACGCCGGTTTTCGCCGTCTGCATGGGGCTGTTCTTCACCGTGGCGCTGGACCGCGCCGCGGCGCTCAAAAGCGCGAATAGAACAGGCAGGCTCCCGGTGCGTGTTGCCACGTGCGCCCTGCTCGTGGCGCTGATGGCATACCCGCTCGTCTCGCTGTGGCGGTATTATCGCTCCATTGAGCAGAACCAGCAGAGCGGGCGCGCCCTGATGAACCTCTCGCACCAGATGGTCGCGGCCAATGACGGAGAGCCGGCCTATATCAGCCATAGCCTTGGCACGATGGCCGTCAAGGGAATCCCCTATGTGCCGCGCGCCTACCTCGTACTCGCCGACATCCGGCATGAATTCCTGCCGCCAGATCAGATCGTCGGGCGGCTGTTCGAGCTTCCGGGGGCCGCATCGATGCTCATCAGCGACCAGGACGCCGAGGTCATACGACAGTTCGCCCCCCTCACGCGGTGGGCCGGCCCGGCGAACGAGGAAGCGCAGCGGCGAGGATACGGCCTCTACATCCTGGGTACCGGGTCAGTGCTTACCCGGCCCGACTTCGTGCGAACGGGCGATGAAGCGCTCGGCGTCGCACCGCGGGTGCCCGTCGGAACCCCGATAGGCGAGGGGATAGAGCTGATCGGCTATGACACCCCCACCAGCATCCCAGCCGGCGAGATGCTGCACTTGACCGTCTACTGGAAGGCGACCGCCCCTATGCCTTCCGGGACGTATATGGGGTTCGTGCACTTGAGCGATCCGGCGACGACGGCCCTCGTCGCGCAGGACGACCACGTGCTGGGCCAAGATCAGTACCCGCTCAACGCCTGGCAATCACAGGACGTCGTCGTGGATCATTACGTCCTGCCTGTGCCGGATGACGTGGCGCCCGGCGAGTACGCCCTGCGGGCCGGCGTCTACACCTGGCCCAATCTGACCCGCCTGAACGTGGCCGAACATCCGGATGACGTCATCGAGTTAGGGCACGTGGAAGTAGGGGAATAGCTCATGCTTGGAGGTCCGAGGAATCGCCGTCTGCCACGGGGTGTGTCGCTCATCGTCGCCCTGATCGTGTTCTTGCTGTTGACTGGGCTGGCTTTGGACAACCTGATACTGCACTTCGCGGACGCGCTGCCGAAGGACAACATATACTACGATTACGCCATATTCTGCTGGGACATGTGGTGGATGCGTCACGCCCTGGTCGAGCTGCGGACAGATCCCTTGACGACGGACTACGTCGTCTACCCCTTCACGCACAGCCTGGCCTTGCACGTCCTGACGCCGTTCTGGAGCCTTCTTTCCATTCCTCTTCAGTCGTTCATGGACCTGAACGTTATCCTGAATGCGTTCATAGTGATTTCCTTTCTCCTCACCGCCTACTTCACTTCGCTGTTTGCCCACCGCCATGGGAGTTCGTGGCCTCTTTCGATACTGGCTGGCACCTTGATGGCGTTTACACCTGCCATGATTCGCCGGGCTATGCTGGGCCACATTAACATACTGCCGATGTGGTGGATTCCTCTCTCCCTGCTGGCGTTTGATCTCGCCTGCGACTCACAGCACCCGCGACGGGACCGCGGGCATCCCTGCCCGCCAGCCTCCAACCTCCAACCTCCAACCTCGTCCCCTAGACGCAAAATCTTGCGTCTCTACACCAACAACTTCCAACCTCCAACCTCCAACGTCCAGCTCTTCTCCGCTCTCCCGCTGGCTTTCTGTTTGTACGCCGCCCTGTTGACAGATTTTCAATACATGATGTGGGTGCCCGTAGTCCTCGGCCCATACGCCGTTTTCCGATTCCTGTCCCCAGAATTTCGCTCAGACCGAGGCCGTCAGTACAGGCTCCTGGCTCGCCTCGCCCTGGCCGTCCTGGTATTCGCCTGTCTGTTGCTGGTGTACCCTGCACGCCAATTGCTTCAGTTGGACACGAGTGGCTACCCCCAGGCCTCCCTGGAGACCGCTCACGCCTACTCCCTTCCCGCGCTCGCACCTGTCCGCCCTGGGACGGGCGAATTCACGCTTGGGCTGCTCCTCGTCCCCCTCGCGATAGCGGTGTGGGTTCTGGATAAGGATCGAAAGAGGGGGATGGGGTGGTTGGCCATGGCAGCCATCGCGCTTCTTCTCGCCCTGGGCCCCTACCTGTCTTTGGAACCGTACACAGACTTTCGCCTCCCTTTGCCCTACCTCGCGCTCCATAAGCTACTACGCGGGCAGTACCGTACACCGGTGAGATTTGCCATTCCCGGGGTCTTCAGCCTGAGCGTGTTCGTCGCTACGAAAGGCCAGGCCGTGTTCGAGCGCCTGAGAGTGGCCCGCCCCGTTCGTCTCGCTTTGGTCGGTGGGCTGCTCGTCCTCATCGTCTTGGATTACGGCCTGCTGCGTCCGTTTCCGATCTTCTTCCCCAAAGAATACGCCGTGTATGAAGAGGTGGCAGAGGACCCTCGGGACGTCGTCCTGGTGGACGTGCCCCTGGGGATATTCAGTTACGCCCAGTTTGGGCATGGCGAAAAGCTGATCTACTACCAGGCCATCCACAAGAAACGGATTCCCAGCGGCGCCCTCTCTCGGTTGAGTTTGACCATCTACGACTATCTTCACTCATTCAACGTGCTCGAGGCCATGGCCGGGATACAGGATCTCACCCCCGCTGCCACAGATGAACTCACACACCTGATTGAGGAGTGGGGCATCGGCTACGTCTTTGTCCACCGCGATATGTACTACCGGGAGCGGCTGAAACAACTGCCTCCGTTCTTGACAGAGCATCCCTCACTGTGTTTCTGGCGTGAAGAAGGGGACCTGTTGGCCTACCGGGCACGCCCACCGGAGGGCTGTCCCCCGCTGGAGGGGACCGGTCAAGTGAGCTTGGGCGCATCGGGGGACGTGGCGCACGTGGGCACCGGCTGGTATCCCCCGGAGAATATCGGCGGCGTCACGGGGCGCTGGGCAGGCGGCATCCCAACGGCCACGCTTCGACTCGACCTGCATCCGCAGACCTACTGCCTGAGCTTCAACGCATGGGCATATCCCCCCGACCAAAGCGTGACGGTTGAGGTCAACGAGGAAACGATCGCCGTGCACCCTATGCCGGAGGCGTGGACGGTCTACACCGCCACGATACCGGCCTCCACCATTCGGCCTGGGGAAGCGACGCACATCCGCTTTTCCCACGCGGCTCTGCTCGCGCCGAGCCAACGGACCAGCGGGGAAAGCACAGATGAACGCCCCTTGGGGGCAGCCTACGATTGGGTGGTAGTTGAGCCATGTGCAGACTAGCGCGCCATCGGAATGGCGCCTTTGTAAGTATGGTGCGCCAGCACGCGCGAGCCTGGCTCCCTGGGCTCATCGCCATAGGCATCCTGCTGCTCGTCTACAGCGGGACGCTGCAGCGCGACGTAAACGGCAGCGGAGACCACTACATGATCGACGTGGGAGAGGTCCAGGTTGCCCTGAACCTGTGGGGAACGATTCACCACACGGGCTATCCCCTGTTCACCATCCTCGGGGCCGCGCTGACCCACACATTGCGAGCCATCGGGTTCTCGCCGGCCACCGCTGCGTCTGCCGTCGCCACAGGATGGTCGCTGCTTGGCCTTGCCGGCGCATACTGGCTGATCTCACGCGTCACCGACGGCGCTTACGAACTGGCGGCCCTCACGACACTGGCCTTGGGCCTGGCGGAGACCTTCTGGATCCACAGCGTCGTGGCTGAGGTGTACAGCTTCAGCGTGTTCCTGACCAGCGCCGCCCTGCTGGTGGGGATCGAGCTGGCCGATCGCTGGGACGAACGTCTGTGGTGGTTGGCCATGCTCCTCTTAGGTGTGGGCGTCCAGCACCACCGGATGCTGGTCCTGCTCGCACCGTGCGTGCTCCTCCCTGCCGCCCCTGCGCTGTGGCGCAGACGCTCCGGCTGGCCACGCCTGGCCCTGGGCTCGGCGCTTCTGTTCGCGCTTCCTTTCCTCACCTACGCTTACCTCCCCCTCCGCGCCCGGCAGGGTGCCATCTGGGTGTACGACCAACCAAACACCTGGGAAGGCTTCTGGACCGAATTCACCGGCCGAGCGGTGACGCCACTGCTGATGACGTGGCCCGACAGCGCCTCGGCGTGGACTGACAACGCGCGCTTTCTCGGAGACCAACTGGGGCAGCAGATGCCCCTCATCGTGCTGCTGGTCGGTGCCGCCGGTCTCGTCTGGCTGACCTGGCGTCGCTCGCTCTGGGCCGGGCTGGGTCTCCTGGGCACGGCCCTCGCTTTCATGGCGTTCGTGACCGTGTTCCCCGCGGCAGTATGGGCGCCCACGGTGCTCATGCCAAGCATCCTGCTGCTGATGCTGGGGATCGCCGTCCTGTTGCACCGCCTCATACAGACAGCGCGGCACCTGCGATGGGTAGCCTGGGCAGGGCTGCTGCTGCTCTCGCTGTGGCTGTTCCAGGCCAACTTGCCATTCGTCCACAGCCTGGTGAATGACGCACAGGGGAGAGAGGTGATCCGGACGTTGGAAGCGCTTGAGGATGCCGATCTCCCTGGAGGTCGAGACGTCGTCGCCCTGCCCTGGGGAGGCAGCCACTTCGCGGCCGCCTACGGGCTGTTCGTGAGCGGTGAACTGAACGGCTTCGAGCTCGTGGATCACTTGGCGGATTTCCGCTCGATTGTCCAGCAAGAGGGCAAAGTCATCACGCTGGCATTCAACCTGGGGATCTGGCCTCTGGAGTGGTGGACCGAGCTGCTGGGTGAAGCGCATTTCTCGTCCGCTGCGCCGGGCGTCGCGATGATCAGTCGAGATATGCTGTACCAGGACAAGCCTGCTCGGGCAAGCTTTGACCTGGGAAACGGCGTGCGCGTCCGAGCGGCCGATCTGGCGTGGGCGAAGGAGCCGCTTCGCTACCCTTCTGACGAGAAGGAGCCGCTTCGCTACCCTTCTGACGAGAAGGAGCCGCTTCGCTACCCTTCTGACGAAAAGGAGCCGCTTCGCTGTGACGACAAGGCAGACACGCTGCAGGTGACCGTCTACTGGGAAGCGACACAGCGTGTACCGGCGGATTACCGCGTGGCGGTCCATCTCGTGGCCAAAGATCCACCCGACGGCGCCCAGGACGTCCTGGATCAAGCGGACTCCCTCAACCCTGTGGGAGGCTGGTACCCCACCAGCCTGTGGGCTGTCGGGGAAGTGGTGCGGGATGACTACGCGCTGAGCGTCCCGCCGGGGGGGGCGCCCGTCGCCGTGCGAGTGGCAATGTATCAGCAGGAGGAGAACGGCACATTCGTCAACACAGACTGGCTTTCGCTTCCCATCCCGGCCCGACCCGGAGCAGCGAAGTGACACATGGGACGGCCAACGTCTAGAGGATAAACAAAGGATACGTAAGGAGGTCATAAGTGGCAAAGGTTTCCCCCAAAGAAAAGGTGATACAGGTTCTGAAACAGCATCCCAACGTCCTGAACAACCCGGATCGGAGGACGCTAATCCAGGCGTCGGTGGACAACAAGGAAGCGCTCATCACCGCCAATGGCGCGTTGGCGACTTGGACGCCGCCCGAGTCTACTGGCCGCAGCCCAAAGGACACATACATCGTGCGCCGCCAGGAGAGTGAGGCCACCATTGACTGGGACTCGCCCAACAATATTCCCATGGCGCCCGAGACGTTCGACATGGTATTCGAGGACGCGCTGCACACGCTTTCCGACAAGCCCAGGGTATACGTCACGGACCGCGTGGTGGGAGCAGACGCCTCCTACGCCTTGCCTGTGCAGACGGTCTCCGACCAGGCGCTGGCGGCGCTGTTCACGGACAATATGTTTCGCCCGGTGCCCGAGGACGTTCAGCGTAGCGTCTTCGCGGAGCAGGGCTTTGTCCTGCTGGCCGTGCCCTACGACAAACTGGACCGGGATAGGTACGAGGGCCGGCTCAGGAAGCTGCCCGACGGCCGGACGTCTAACATGGCGGTGGCTATGGATTTCGACCGCATGCTGGGGGTCGTGTATGGCTCGGCCTACGGCGGCAGCGTCAAGAAACTCATCTTCACGGTCATGAACTACATCCTGCCGGGCGCTGGTCTCTTGCCCCTGCACTGCTCGGCGAACGAGGGACCCGAAGGCGATTGCGCCCTGCTACTCGGGCTTTCGGGCACGGGCAAGACGACGCTATCGGCTGATCCGCGCCGGGCACTGCTGGGCGACGACGAGCACGGCTGGAGCGACAACGGCGTCGCGAACTTCGAGAACGGCTGCTATGCCAAGCTGATCAACCTGCGCGCCGACAAGGAGCCGGAGATCTGGAACGCGGTGCTGCACGAGGACCACTATCTGGACCACGGAGCCATCGTCGAGAACGCCATGATGTATCCCGACGGAACCTTTGACCTGGACGACGAGCGCTTGACGCCCAACTCTCGGGCGTCGTACCCGCTGGTTTTTCTGTCCAACATCAAGCCCAATTCCAAGAGCGGCCAACCCAGGACAATCCTGTTTCTGACCGCCGATGCCAACGGTGTGCTGCCGCCCGTCTCCCGCCTTATGCCCGAGCAGGCGATGCTGTGGTTCTTGATGGGCTACACCAGCAAGCTGGCCGGCACCGAGACCGGCATTGTCGACCCCGTCTCCACCTTCTCCCGCTTCTTCGGCGAGCCCTTCATGCCCCGCAACCCAGACGTCTACGCCCGTATGCTGGGTGAGCGCATGCAGGAACACGGCACCAAGGTCTACCTGGTCAACACTGGATGGAGCGGCGGGCCGTATGGGGTGGGAGAGCGCATGGACATCAACCTGACGCGAGAAATCGTCAACGCAGCGCTGAGCGGGCAACTGGACGGCGTGGACTACGTCAAGGACGAGACCTTTCACATCTTGATCCCCAAGCAGTGCCCCAACGTCCCTTCCGATGTGCTGTTCCCCAAGAACACGTGGACGGATAAGGACGCCTACGATGCCCGAGCCAGGAAGCTGGCCAACGACTTCAGCACTCACTTCGACACAGCGTACGGGGATAAGAACATTGACACAGCCATCGCCAGACAGTGCCCGGGGAAATAGGCTCTATATGGTATCTTAGGAGGTGCGATGACTACTGCAGAAGACGCGACACTAACCAGAGAAGAGCTATTGGCCAGGGCGAAGAAACCATCCCAGGAGGCCATGCGTCTGCACCCATTCTACCGGGGAAAGATACAGACCGGCCTCAAGTGTGTCGTCCGGGGGCTGGACGATTTCGCCATCTGGTACACCCCCGGTGTGGCCGCCCCTTGCCGCGCCATCCAGGAGAACCAGGATCTGGCCTACGAGTACACCAACAAGGGCAATACGGTCGCCGTCGTATCCGACGGCACGCGCGTGTTAGGACTGGGTGACATCGGTCCTGCCGCCGGTATGCCGGTGATGGAGGGCAAAGCACTGCTCTTCAAGTACCTGGGCGGTGTGGACGCCGTCCCCCTCTGCCTGGACACCAAGGACCCCTATGCCATCATCCAGGCCGTCAAGCTCGTCCAGCCATCCTTCGGAGGCATCAACCTGGAGGACATCTCGCAGCCCAAGTGCTTCCGGGTGCTCGACATGCTACGCAGCGACCCGGAGGTCAACATCCCGGTCTGGCACGATGACCAACAGGGCACGGCCACGGTCATCCTGGCAGGCGTGATCAACGCGCTGAAGGTGGTCGGCAAACGCTTGGAGGACATCAACGTCGCGCTGATCGGCACCGGTGCAGCCAACGTCGCGACACTGCGCTTGTTGCTCGCCAGCGGCGTCCAGTTCGGTCGCGTCATTGCCAGCGACAGCAAGGGCATCCTACATCCAGATCGGGAGGACATCGCGCGGCGCAAAGTCGAATTCGTGGACAAGTGGCGCATCTGCCAGAACAGCAACGCCAAAGGCCGGCAAGGTAGCCCCGCCGACGCCATGCGCGGCGCGGACCTGTGCGTCGCGTGCAGTAGGCCCGGCCCCGGCACCATCCTGCCAGAGTGGGTGAAGGGGATGGCTGAAGACGGGATCATCTTTGCCTGCGCCAACCCCATTCCCGAGATCTGGCCCTGGGAGGCGAAGGAGGCCGGAGCGCGCGTCGTGGGCACAGGCCGCAGCGACTTCCCCAACCAAGTCAACAACTCGTTGGGCTTCCCCGGCATCTTCCGGGGGGTACTGGACGTGCGAGCCACGACGATCACGGACGAGATGGCCATTGCTGCCGCCGAGGAACTGGCTTGCTGCGCCGAGGAGCGCGGAATTGACGACGAAAACATCCTGCCCACGATGGACGACTGGGAAGTCTTCCCTCGCGAGGCAGCGGCCGTCGGCTTGCGGGCCCAGGAACAAGGCGTCGCCCGGCTCAGCGTCTCCCACGATGAACTGCTCAGCAAGGCAAGGATGACCATACGTCAGTCACAAGATATGACCCGTTTCTTGATGGAGAAGGGATTGATCCCGCCCGTGCCGGCGGAATGACTCTAGGCGACTCCCAGAGGAGGGATGACAATGTACGATATGATCATCATCGGCGGCGGGCCGGCGGGGATCACGGCGGCTGCGACGGCCATCAACCAGCGATTGGAGACACTGATCATCGCAGAGCGGTGGGGCGGCCAAACGACCTACGCTATGCAACTGGAGGAAATGGAGGGACGAGAGGTCATCACCGGGGAGACGCTGCTAGACGCCTTCCGGCGGCAGCTTGACTACCTGGACTTCGTGCGCCGCTTCGAGACGGTGACGAAAGTGATGCCTGTGGAGCAGCACTTCGTCGTGCACACCGCTCAAGGGGACTGCTACGAAGGGCTCACTCTCGTCATAGCGACCGGCGCCAAGCCGCAGCGGCTCAACGTCCCGGGAGAGACTCGACTGACCGGATACGGCTTGAGCTACTCGGCGCCCACGCACGCCAGCCTGTTCGTCGGCAAGGACACGGCCGTCGTGGGACACGGGCGGCGTGCCCAATGGGCCGCCGCCGACCTGGCCCGCAAGGCGCATCGGGTCTACCTACTCGCGCCCGAAACGCTGCCCGAGACGCCCCTCGTCAACAAGCTCCGCCTTATGGAGAACGTCGAGATATCTGAGGGCGTCAAGGTAAAAGAAGTGTGCGGTGAGCGCTTTGTGGAGGGCCTGGTGGTTGCCACGCCAGAGGGCCAGGAACGCGAGATACCACTCGCAGGCGTGTTCGTCAAGTTACCGCGCGTCCCCAACTCCGGTCTGGTACAGGAGTGGGTGGACTGCGACAGGCGCGGTCACATCATCGTGGACGCGAACTGCGCCACCACTTGGCCGGGGGTATTCGCCGCCGGTGACGTGACGCTCGTATCGGAGCAGGCGCTGGTGCACATCGGCGAAGGGGCCAAGGCCGCCATCCTGGCCTATCACTACCTGCTGATGCATTGAGAGCGGATCCGAACTCCGCTCCTGCCCAGCAAACAACTAACCCTTGGGGTTAAGCCCCAAGGGTTAGGCTTTTGAGGAGGTCCCGGCCTAGAGGGCGCTGAGAGCGATGGCGATGGCAGTTGCGATCAACGCCACCAGCACACCGATCACGATGAGAGCGACCACCGAGCGCTCGACGCGGTGGCGGAAACGTCCCGTAGCCCACAGAAAAAGCCCCACAGCCAGGGCGGCGCCAATCAGTACGCCCGCCGTGTACGTGAAGGCGGTGGCCATCAAGGCCGGTAAATCCACCTGCACGACCAGGCGGTCGAAGAGCAACAGCGAGAAACGGCTGCCCAGGAAGGCGAATCCGATGCCAACAAGCAACCCAACCAGCGTTAAGGCAATGCCCTGAAGCCGTGCCTTCCCTCGCTCTAGCCACATCGTGATAACTCCCAGCACGATCAGGGCCAGCGCAAACGTGAGCACGACGATGGATATGAGCTCGATCATCTACTGCCTTCCAATATGCCGGGGATCAAACGCCACACCTTCAGAACAGCTTCAACTGTTCCGCCTCTGGAGGAAGCTCGGACTCGGCAATCTGAGCTGCCTGCCGGATCAACTCAGGAATCTGCAACATGTCCTCCTCGACGGTGCGACGCAGGCTCGGCTGGTGCAGCGCTGCTGCCGGATGATACATCGGATAGTAAATCACGCCGCCGATCTTGCGCGGCTGGCCGTGAATGCGCGAGATGCGTGCCTTGGGGAATGCCCGGGCCATGGAGAAACGACCCAAAGTGACCACCAACTCAGGCTTAATCAGCTCGATTTGCCGGTCGAGAAACGGCTTGCAGGCCTCGATCTCCTCCGGCAGCGGGTCGCGGTTCCCCGGCGGACGGCACTTGATCACGTTGGCGATGTAGACATCCTGGCGGCCTAGCCCGATCATCTCCAGCAACTCATCCAGGAAATTGCCGGCCGCCCCCACAAACGGACGTCCCTGCTGATCCTCGTGAAAGCCTGGCGCTTCACCGACAAACATGATGTCGGCGTCCGGCAGTCCTTCACCCGGCACCGCTTTGGTACGTCCCCGATGCAGAAGACACCGTGTACACTCGGCAATCTCGGCCGCCAGCGCTTCCAACTCTGACACGCTCCCCCTCCTTAACCTCACACTGAACCTCACACTGTGTTGAGGATTGAACGAACGTCTACGCGCAAGGACACCTATGCGGGAGATTATAGCGTATCCCCATCGTTTTGTCCAACGTCCATCTGCAGGTAGCGCAGGCTCTTCTCCAGCGCCCGCCGCAGCTCGACCACTCGAGCCCGATAGTCGCCACGGCTCACCTCGACCTCCATCAGCCAGGCGTCCTCGCCATCCCGGTAGTAGCCCTTGCGAACGCCCTTGAATCGAAACCCGTACTTGCGGTAGAGTCCCTGGGCTACATGGTTAGACGGGCGTACCTCCAACGTGACGATACCGACCCCCAGATCCAGGCTCTGCGCCATCGCAGTCAGAAGCAAGAGCTCGCCCAACCCTCGCCCACGCCAGTCAGGATGCACAGCAATCGTGCTGATGTGCGCCTCGGCAGGCTCGAATCGGAAGCCCACGTACCCGATCACCCGGCTTTCATCCACTTGCCCCGTCACGCCGCGCAACCAGCCGCGCAATCCCCGCCGGGAGGACGTATGGTCGCTCGCTGCCGGCTTCAGCAAGACGTGGTAAGAGGAACGTGCGTTGTGATTCAGTTCATACAGAAACGACGTCGCAAGCCACGGCGTGGGGAAAGAAACCCGCTCAATGGCGACCACCGCCGAAACATCGGCCGGCTCCATGGGCCGGATCGTGTAGGGTAGAGGCTCATCCATCACGTGGGATGCTGAACGTAGATGGGAACCAACGTCGCCGGATCGTCGGTATCGCCCCGGTTCAATCGCTGCCAGGCCAACTCCGCCAGAAAACCAGCTCGCCTTAGCCGCGCTGCGGCCGGCACGAGCACTGCCAACTCACCCAGGGCGGCCAGTGCATCCGCTCCCGCCGGGTCAATCTCTCCACAGAAGCGAGTCGGGGAAGCTGTCTCTTCCACCAGGGCGGGCCAGGTAGTGAGGCGTGGATCCTCACGCGCACGCCACTCCCCCTTCCGCCACCGGTACGTGGCCACACAGATACGACCACGTCCAGCCTGCAACACGGCACACAGGGGTCTGCGATCCCGTCCCTGAGCCGCCGCAACCACGTCAAGCGTAGGCACGCCGACCAGCGGCAACGCTAGGCCCAGCGCCAACCCCTTCGCCACAGCCATGCCCACGCGCAAGCCGGTGAAGGATCCCGGCCCACGCGTCACAGCCACACCACTGAGGTGCTCGGCCCCCTGACCCACCTGGGCCAACGCAGCCATCAGACGGGGCGCCACCTCGACGGTATGCCTGCGCGGCGACTCCCACGTGTGCTCCACCCGCACACGGAACCCATCGTGCAGTGCCAGGCTGGCGTAGTTGGTAGATGTGTCGATCGCGACCAACATCTTGCTTACACCCCGAAAGCGTCGCGACGGAATTCCTGCAGCAACGCCTGATGGCGCTCCCCGTGGGCCTCGAAGCGCAGGATCCGCCGGGACTGCCCCGCGTGATCAGCGAAACGCAGATTGACCCACATGCGTTCAGGCAGCATCAAGGCACGCGCTCGTTCCGCCCACTCAATGACGCAGACCGCGCCTGGGTCCCCGAGGAACTCGTCCAGCCCCAGACCCAGTGCCTCGTCCACACCGGAGATGCGATAGAGATCCACGTGGTAGAGCTTAACCGCGTCCCTGGGTCGCGCGTACTCGCGAACCAGGACGTAAGTAGGGCTGATGAGTGTCTGGGCCACTCCCCAGCCTCTGCCCATACCCTGGGTCAGACAGGTCTTGCCCGAACCCAGTGGCCCCTCCAGGCAGATCACGTCCCCGCCTAGCAGCAACGCACCCAAGCGCGCCCCCAGACGATTCGTTTGATCCGGGCTGCGACTCGTGAACTCCAAGGTATGCTGATCCAGTATGGGTGTCATTGGCAATGGCTTCTGCCGGGAACCTGTCCCTCCACCGATGGACGGGGAAGACTTTCTGGGCAGCCTCAAGAGCGCATCCAACTTAGGAGCGATTATACAACCGTTACCTGGGCTCGACAAGGTGAGCGTATCACGGAGGGGACAAAGGGGTGAGGAAAACGGGGGCAGGCGTTCGTCATGAGGGGTAGAAACAGGGGTGGCACGGGAATATAATCAAACGTGCCAGCCTCGAGAGAATCGGGT